>Ga0209887_1000156_pt1 | contig 19254 bp, 15 predicted proteins | sample GWRWN1_30_40_FD_187230 | JGI IMG/M metagenome (GOLD analysis project Ga0209887, IMG submission 187230) | Riverbed sediment microbial communities from areas with no vegetation in Columbia River, Washington, USA - GW-RW N1_30_40 (SPAdes)... | ecosystem: Environmental > Aquatic > Freshwater > River...
GAGAGTATTACATGTGACATTTGTGGCAATGTAATTGAAGCATGCACATGTTCTTGTCCTTATTGTGGAGAACGAGATTCATGTGAATGCTGTTTATATGATGCTGCTACAGGTGGCGGATGATTTTATATTTTATATATCAATTGATTTAATTAATAACTTGGAGAAGAATGTAATTCATTGTCTTTTTTGTCCAATGTGAATTCTATATCTTGGTTGATTGGTGGACCACAAGGGAGTGGTGTTGATTCAGCTGCTAATATTTTTGCAAAAACATGTGCAAAACAAGGCTTTCATATTTTTGGAAAAAGGGAATTTTATTCTAACATTAAAGGAGAGCATAGCTATTTTACAATAAGACTATCAGAAAAACCTGTAAGTTCGCACCTGGAAGAAATTAACATGCTTGTATCATTTGATGCTGAAACCGTTTTCAGACACGCAGACAAAGTATCTCCCGGTGGCGTGATAATATATGATTCATCTCTTGCTGAAACAGTTTTAGAGGAAGTACCCTCAATCGATCTCGAAGCAAATAAGAGAATATGTAAATTATTGAAGGACTCGGGATTTCCTCTTAATTTAAGTGGAATGCTGGATCTCGCAAAGTCAAATGGTTGTATTGTATATGGATTGCCATATTTTGATATGATAGAAGCAGTAGCAAAAAATATGAACGATCCTAAATTAAGTAAACTCTCTAGAGTAGTTAATGTTATGGCAATATCGGCATCTATTTCATTACTTGGTATCAATAAAGATAAAATAATTGGTGCTATTGAGGAGGTTTTTGGATCAAAGCCCAAACTACTTGCCAGTAACATAGAAGCAGCACAATATGCTTATTCCTATATAAAAACTAAATTTGATACAAAAAATGTTAAATTCAATATTACACCTAAGGAGGCCTTAAAAAATTATCTTTTAATTTCAGGCAGTCAAGCTGCTGCAATTGGGAAGATACTTGGCGGCTGTAGATTTCAAACATATTACCCCATTACTCCAGCAAGTGATGAAAGTGAATTTTTAGAATCAAATCAGATCATCGAGCAAGCTGATGGTAAAAATGGGTCTATAGTTGTAGTACAAACTGAAGATGAAATTGCTGCAATAACCATGGCAATTGGCGCTTCATTAACCGGGGTCAGGACAGCCACTGCAACATCTGGTCCTGGTTTTTCTTTGATGGCTGAAGCACTGGGTTGGGCTGGAATGAATGAGGTTCCTTTAGTAGTTACAATGTATCAAAGGGCTGGACCTTCTACCGGATTGCCTACTCGACATGAACAAAGTGATCTCTTGTTTGCTATAAATGCAGGACATGGTGATTTTCCAAAAATAGTACTGGCTTCTGGAGATATTGAAGAAGCTTTTTACGATTCCATCAAGGCCTTTAATTTTGCAGAAATTTATCAATTACCAGTAATTCATCTACTTGACAAAGCAATTAGTAGTAGTATACAAACGTGCAAAAATTTTAGCAATGAGCTCAAAATTGAAAGAGGAAAATTCAAAAATGTTATAGACAAGAATCAAAGTGAGGGTACAGCGGGTCATTTTCAGAGATTCAAATTTGAAGATTCACCTATTTCTACAAGAGTCCCTATTGGAACAGAAAATGCAATATTTTGGAATACTGGCGATGAACACACAGAGGAAGGTCACATCTCAGAAGATCCTGAAAATAGGATCAAGATGATGGACAAAAGAATGAAAAAGTTGGATCTTGCATTAGAAAAAATAGCCGAAGACGATAAAGCGGCGTGTTATGATTTTGATTCAAATAGTAATGGTGTTGTTATAAGCTGGGGCTCCACAAAAGGTGCAATTTTAGAAGCGTTGGAAAAATTGTCTGAAGAAGGAAAGAAATTAAGATTTATTCAGATTCGATTACTTCACCCCTTTCCTACTGAAACTGTCAAAAAATTTTTGATGGATACTAAATTAGTTATAGACGTAGAAATGAATTATTCATCACAATTAGGATCACTAGTACAACAAAACACTGGTAGAAAAATTGATTATAGAATAGTAAAATACAATGGAAGACCAATATCCTCAACCGAAATTTATATTGCCCTAAAGACTATATTATCTGGTAACAATGAAAGGAGGATTGTATTAGATGGCGGAACTTAAACTAGCTGATTATAAGACAACAGTACACAATGATTGGTGTCCTGGTTGTGGAGATTTTGGAATATTAAATGCGATTCAAATGGCATTGACTGAAATGCAGATACCTAGACATAAAGCAATTATTTTTTCGGGAATTGGTTGCTCGGGGAAAACACCACATTTCATTAATGTCTACGGTATTCACACTTTGCATGGTAGAGTGTTACCCTTTGCACAAGGCGCAAAAATCGCCAATCCGGATCTAGAAATAATAGCTGTTGGGGGGGATGGTGATGGTCTTGGAATTGGGGCAGGACATTTTGTTGGAGCGGGTAGGAAAAACGTTGACATTCCATATCTTATATTTAACAATGCAGTTTATGGTCTCACTAAGGGACAAGCTTCCCCTACCTTGAGATTGGGAGAAAAAACAAAATCACTTGTAACGCCTAATACTAGTAATTCTGTAAATCCTATTGCGTTAGCTTTGGTATCAGGATTTACTTTTATTGCACGTTCATATTCATATGACGTCAAACATCTCAAAAATACAATAACAAGAGCCATAACACACAAGGGGCTAGCCTTTGTAGATGTTCTTCAGCCATGTCCAACATACGATGATATCCATACTAGGGAATGGTATCAAGGAAAAAACAATCTAGATTCTGACAAACCGAAGCCTAGAATTTATAAAATTGAAGAAGCTGGATATGATGGTACAATACACGATGAATCTGAAGTTAATGAAAAGATGTCGAAGATTTTAGAATATTCAAGCGAATGGGGGAATAAGATTCCGATTGGTATCTTTTATCAGAACGAATTAGTTCCTTCATACCATGAAAGAATCGCTGAAAATATTAAGGATTATTTTGTTAGGCCACCTTCTCATCAGGCAATTTCGGACAATGAAAATAAGCCTATTGCAAAAATTGATAAGATTTTAGACAAACTTAAGATCAATTAGCGTTGAAAAGTTGACACCTACTAATAATTGGCAGTGGAAGAATTCTTTACATTATTGGAAATAGCCAACTATAGTCATAAACCATGAGACTATAATGAATTATGAGGGATCACATTTAAATTGCCTTATTCATGCTTCTTAAATTACATCGACCAAACCGATGGGGAACATATTCTGGATAGGCTTAATCGCTTATCCAGAATAATTATTAATTTTGGTCTAAAATCTGTAAAACTACAGTAAGGATTATCTTGATTTCTTATCTAGTTGCCTAATAAATTCAGAGAATTTATCTTTGGGTATAACTGCTCCACTAGCTTTCGCATGACCGCCTCCACTGCCAGATAGCGCTGAGGATAAGCTGTTAACTATTCTACCAAGATGAACTTTGCATTCATTTGATCCTCTAATGGAGATAATACAAGAATTAATTTCTTCTTTAATCTTATACACAAGGGCAACTGGCTTACCAGATATTCCAAGTACAAAATTAACCACCATGCTAGATGGCAATTCAGAATTAATCCGAACATAGGCCAAATTCTTATTTAAAACGATAGAGTTTTCAATCGACTTTACTACTGATAAGACCTTCCTTGCATGTTTTTCAGCCCTTAGGAAACCACCTTCGATATCATGTGGATATTTGTTTTGTGATAAATCATCTACTATTGTCATTAGAAAATCATTGTCATGTTGGCTTGAAGAAATCATGTAAGACAAAGCGGTAGCTTCAAGCATTAAAAATTGTCTGTCGAATCTGGACACTAAATTTGATGCAATAGGTTTTGTCTCCAAATAATCTGTGAGTGCCGCAGCAGCAGCGATAAAGGCTGAATAGGAACTAAATTTTCTTTTATACTTATTGTATATATGAATAGTTGTACATTCATCCGTGCTATGGAAGAGTTTGACTCCAATTTTTTTTAATTCCAACAAGATTTTCTTATCCAAATCGTGATGATCAATGTAAGTGACCTTGCATTTTGCTTCAATCATTTCCTTCAATATTTGAACAAATTCATTTTCATTCTTTTTACTTAATCCCAGGTCGCATATGAATAAATGATCTATTTTGGTTAAACTATTAAAAATACTTGATACCATACTACGTAATGTTTTGATCATATTTGCGTAATCAACAAGAATTACTGTATTAACCTTGAATGCAGTTTTGATAAGAACTGCCGAAGAAATACCATCAACATCCTCTTTGTGCGATATGCAAATCTTGTTCTTCATAGACCAAGTATTTCCTAATGTGTGAATACTTTAAGTGTACCTATTTCAAATTATGATTCTAGAGGCTAGACTAATTCTGCTATATGACATATTAAATATTTTGAATTTTTTTTGCTGGGCGAAGGTTTATATTTTAATCAGACAAGAATTTCTAGGAACGCAATCGTAAAGGCGGCGTCGTAGATGATTTTTGGTCAGTTGGCCATTTCATGATTCATCGACCTCCAGTTGCGCTCATAATATGGAGATTCAATTACAAAATTGAATCTGACATGGTTACACAATATGCACAATAACTTGATTGTCCGACCGTACTATTTTATAATAGATTAAGGATCGACTCCGGTTGATCCTGCCGGACCCGACTGCTATCAGAGTGAGATTAAGCCATGCGAGTCAACGTAGCAATACGTGGCACACGGCTCAGTAACACGTAGTCAACATAACCAAAGGACGTGGATAATCTCGGGAAACTGAGGCTAAACCGCGATAGACCAAGATACCTGGAATGGTTTTTGATCAAAATCTATATGGCCCTTGGATTGGACTGCGTCCGATCAGGCTGTTGGTGAGGTAATGGCCCACCAAACCTATAACCGGTACGGGCTCTGAGAGGAGGAGCCCGGAGATGGGTACTGAGACAAGGACCCAGGCCCTATGGGGCGCAGCAGGCGCGAAACCTCTGCAATAGGCGAAAGCCTGACAGGGTTACTCTGAGTGACTTTCGCTAAGAAAGTCTTTTGACATCTGTAAAAATGGTGTAGAATAAGGGGTGGGCAAGTCTGGTGTCAGCCGCCGCGGTAATACCAGCACCCCGAGTGGTCGGGACGATTATTGGGCCTAAAGCATCCGTAGCCGGTTTTACAAGTCCTCCGTTAAATCCAACTGCTTAACAGATGGGCTGCGGAGGATACTATAAGACTAGGAGGCAGGAGAGGCAAGCGGTACTCAGTGGGTAGGGGTAAAATCCGTTGATCCATTGAAGACCACCAGTGGCGAAGGCGGCTTGCCAGAATGCGCTCGACGGTGAGGGATGAAAGCTGGGGGAGCAAACCGGATTAGATACCCGGGTAGTCCCAGCCGTAAACGATGCAGACTCGGTGATGGACCAGCTTAATGCTAGTCCAGTGCCGCAGGGAAGCCGTTAAGTCTGCCGCCTGGGTAGTACGGTCGCAAGACTGAAACTTAAAGGAATTGGCGGGGGAGCACCACAAGGGGTGAAGCCTGCGGTTCAATTGGAGTCAACGCCGGGAATCTTACCGGGGGCGACAGCAGAGTGAAGGTCAAGCTGAAGACTTTACCAGACAAGCTGAGAGGAGGTGCATGGCCGTCGCCAGCTCGTGCCGTGAGGTGTCCTGTTAAGTCAGGTAACGAGCGAGATCCCTGCTTTTAGTTGCTACCACTACTCTCAGGAGGAGTGGGGCTAATTAAAAGGACTGCCGTCGCTAAGGCGGAGGAAGGAGGGGGCTACGGCAGGTCAGTATGCCCCGAAACCCTCGGGCCACACGCGGGCTGCAATGGTAAGTACAATAGGTTCCGATCCCGAAAGGAGGAGGCAATCCCGTAAAACTTACCACAGTTATGATTGAGGGCTGAAACTCGTCCTCATGAATATGGAATCCCTAGTAATCGCGTGTCATCATCGCGCGGTGAATACGTCCCTGCTCCTTGCACACACCGCCCGTCGCTTCATCGAAGTTGGTTTCAGGCGAGGTGGTGCGATATTGGCATTATCGAACCTGAGATCAGCAACGAGGGAGAAGTCGTAACAAGGTGGCCGTAGGGGAACCTGCGGCCGGATCACCTCCTTAAATTAGAGGTCGGACAATCATGTGTAAAATATTGTGTAACTAAATCATATGCAATTTCTTCATATATTGAAGAAATGAAGGATGAAGCAAGCACATGGCTTGTAATGATCGTCATACAAAAGAACAAATGATCTACTTGACAGAAACGTGGCAAATTGATAATGTAGGAATTCCCGTAAAATTGAATGAGTTGAAGAACATCGAATTCTAGTAAGAATGCTGGTGCAAAGACGCCGGTTGGAGGATGACTCGGCTTGATAAGTGATGAAGGACGTGGCAAGCTGCGATAAGCCTAGGGTAGGTGCATGCGACCGTTGATCCTAGGATTTCCGAATGAGGTCTCTCAATAACTCCCATGCTTACGCTTGGGAGAACGAACTGTCCGAAGTGAAGCATCTGAGTAGGACGAGGAAAAGAAATCAAAGAGATTCCGTAAGTAGCGGCGAGCGAAATCGGAAGAGCCCAAACTGAACCTGTTACTGTAAGGTAATAGGGATGTGGTGTGCCATAGATCTAATTCCTGTATTTATAGTCGAAGTATACTGGAACGTATTGGCATAGATGGTGATACCCCAGTAGACGAATGAATATTGGTTTTTACTATGGCAAGAGTAATTGGCCTTGACAGTGGCCAACGAAAATAGGTGAAAATAGCATCTAAGGCTAAATATTCATCAAGACCGATAGCATACTAGTACCGTGAGGGAAAGTTGAAAAGTACCCCGGAAGGGGGGTCAAAAGCGCCTGAAACCAACCGGTTACAGACGTTTACAGCTTGAAAGGATCTAGGTGGAGGTTCCGAAAGGGGCTGAAGCCTTCTAGAGTTGTAAGTTCCGTCTAGAAACACGGGCCAGGGAGCTTGTTGTTATGGCGAGCTTAACCCGTTAAGGGGTAGGCGAAGGGAAACCAAATTCGCGCAGCATTAGTAAGGCGAAGGATCTGAAAGGGTCTTGAGTCATAGCAATAAGGCTAGAAACCGGACGATCTATTCCTGGACAAGATGAAGGTGAGCGAAAGCTCGCTGGAAGTCTGAAGGGGTCCTGACGTGCAAATCGGTCCTCAGATCTGGGATTAGGGGTCAAAAACCAATCTAGTCCGGTGATCGCTAGTTCCCACCGAATCGGATCGCAGTCCTACCTTAGTTGAGATGGCCTGTGCTGTAGAGCACCGATCGGATAGTAAGGGTTCGAAAGAGCTCGCTATCCATTCGAACTCCGAATGTACAGGCGTCATAGAAACTAGGAGACGGGTTTATGTGGGGTAAGCCTCATAACCAAGAGGGGGACAACCCAGACTAAAGTTAAGGTCCCCAAATGTTTGCTAAGTGTCAAACAAAAGGGTGTCTTAGAGCAGAGACAGCAGGAAGGTAGGCTCAGAAGCAGCCATCCTTCAAAGAGTGCGTAACAGCTCATCTGCCGAGCTCTGAGGCCCCGAAAATGGACGGGGCTCAAGCAAACTACCGATACTTTAGATCACCAACGATGTTGGTGTATGGTAGGTGGGCGTAGTGATTGGGTAGAAGCTGGGTTGTGAAATCCAGTGGACCGATCGACTAGTGCAGATCCTGGTGGCAGTAACAGCATAGCCGGGTGAGAATCTCGGCGACCGAAAGGGCAAGGGTTTCCCGGCAATGCGTCGTCAGCCGGGAGTTAGCCGGTCCTAAGAACAACCTCAACAGAGTTGTCCGAATGGGAAACTGGTTAATATTCCAGTGCCTTGAAAGATCGTTACCACCCATCTTGCTACTTCAGGATAGGGCAAGCAGAATCGTCGTTCTGTCCAAGTTTTCAAGTTTTGGGGAGTGTCATAATGACGAGATCCAAAACGAGAGATGAATGGTCCTCCGCAAGGAGGATTTGCTCGAATCCAGGAGACAATGAAAACAAGAATGGGGAGAATCTTTCAAGACCGTACCGAGATCCGACACTGGTGCCCTAGATTAGTAGTCTAAGGTCTATCGGGTATACCGTATGGCGAGGGAACTCGGCAAAATAGCTCCGTACCTATGGTATAAGGAGTGCCTGCGGTTTTTATGAAGAATAGGAACCGCAGGTCGCAGTGACAAGGGGGTCCCGACTGTTTAATAAAAACACAGGTGGTCGCTAGTCCGAAAGGATGTGTACGGCCTCTGTATCCTGGCCAGTGGCGGTACCTAAAACCTGGGTTCAACTGGGCTAAGGGCCGCTAAACGCCGGGAGTAACTCTGACTCTCTTAAGGTAGCCAAATGCCTTGTCGGGTAAGTTCCGACGTGCATGAATGGAACAACGAGGGCCCCGCTGTCCCCGCCTACAACCCGGTGAAGCCACATAACGTGGACGAACAGTCCACGAACCTCTGTCGGGGAGAGAAGACCCTGTGGAGCTTTACTGCAGCCTGTTGTTGCTGTATGGTTGCGAATGCAGAGAGTAGCTGGGAGCCTTCGAAGTCAGTCCTCCGGGATTGATGGAGGCAACGTTGTAACACCAGCCATTTGTTACCGTACGGCTAACCCGTTTTGACGGGGACATCGGCAGGTGGGCAGTTCGGCTGGGGCGGCACCCCCTTGAAAAAGTATCGAGGGGGCCCAAAGATTGGCTCAAGCGGGACAGAACTCCGCTGGTGAGGGCAAAGCCAGAAGCCAGTCTGACTGGATCTCCAATGATACGAGATTCAGAGGCGAAAGCCGGGCTTAGCGATCCATCATGTCCCCACTATTGGGGGCTGGTGGTGACAGAAAAGTTACCCTAGGGATAACAGGCTCGTCGCGGGCGAGAGCTCCTATCGACCCCGCGGTTTGGTACCTCGATGTCGGCTCTTCCCATCCTGGTTCTGCAGCAGGAGCCAAGGGTGGGGCTGCTCGCCCATTAAAGGGGAACGTGAGCTGGGTTTAGACCGTCGTGAGACAGGTCGGTCTCTGCCTGACAGGGGTGTAGTTGTTTGAGGGGAAGTTGCCCATAGTACGAGAGGAACAGGGCAGCGCAGCCTCTGGTTTATCAGTTGTCCGACAGGGCAAGCTGAGCCGCTAAGCTGTTTAGGATAACTCCTGAAAGCATCTAAGGAGGAAACCTTTCCCGAGAAAAGACAGCCTTCTGTAAAGAGGAGGGCGGCTATAGAAGATAGCGTTGATAGAATGGAGGTGTACGCATCGAGCTTTTTGCGAGATGTTCAGCCTGCCATTACTAATAGCCCAACGCACCTGATTACAAATAACTAGATGGTGGACTCAAAATCATTCAATACGATAGAATTTACTATATTGGTCAGTTCGTCAAATTGTTCTTTTGTATGACACTTTTTTATTTCTTTTTTGATATTTCATAATCGTAATAAATAGGTCTTGTAAAGGATTGTTGTAGTGATATCCAACAGTCTGATGGATCTGTATAAAAAAAAAACTCCTAACTCAAAAAAATTTTATGATGATTCTGTAAAGCTCTTTCCAGGAGGCATTAGTCATAATATTCGATTTTTCAGACCCTATCCTTTTTTTGTGAATAAGGCAAGAGATAAACATCTTTTTGACGTTGATGGCAATAAATATGTAGATTACTGGATGGGGCATTGGGCTTTAATTCTCGGTCATTCACCTAAAGTGGTTGTTAAGAAACTTGATAGACAAATACCCCGGGGAACGCTATATGGTACTGCGAATAATATTAGCATTAAGCTAGGAGAAATCATAAAAAAGTCGATCCCTGTTAGCGAACTTTTAAGATTCTGCAGCACTGGCTCTGAAGCTACAATGTATGCAATTAGAATTGCTAGAGCTGTGACTAAAAAAAGGATTATTTGTAAAACAATTGGGGGCTGGCATGGATTCAATACAGATTTGATGCAGTCCGTGAATTATCCATTTGAAATTGATGAGGGAGTCGGTATGACTGGCAGGGAAGGAGATTTTGTTGAATCTATTCCATTTAATGATTTAGACCGATCTATCAAATTACTAGATAGTGTAAAAGATGATTTGGCGTGCATAATTATTGAACCATTACTGGGTGGTGGAGGTTGTATTCCTGCAGATATCAATTACTTGAAAGGTTTGGAAGAATATTGTAAAAGAAATGATGTTTTGTTTATTTTAGATGAAATTGTTACTGGATTTAGATTGAATTTTGGGAGTGTTTCCTCTCAATATAAATTGAATCCAGATATGATTACCCTCGGAAAAATTGTTGGTGGAGGACTTCCCATAGGAGTGGTATGTGGGAAAAAGGAGATAATGAAGGTAGCTAATCCTATAGAGAACAAGAATAAGGAACAGTTATGTTATATTGGAGGTGGAACATTTTCATCAAATCCACTAACCATGACTGCGGGATACACTACACTAGATTACATTAGTAAGAACCGTCAAACAGTTTATAATAAAATTAATAAATTAGGAGATATAGCGAGGAATGGTTTAAGAAAATTATTTTCAGACTATGGAATGAAAACTCAAGTAACCGGTATTGGTTCCCTTTTTCTGACACATTTTCTTTCGGATAAAGTAAATGAAATAACGAACGCAAATGATGTAGCTTTATCTGATTATAAAATGCTTGCTGGCTATCATTTTTCATTGATGGCAAAATATGGAATATTTTTCTTACCTCATAAGATGGGTGCTATTTCAATTGTACATAATTCAAAAGATGTTCAGAGACTTATTAATGCCACCGAAAAAATAATCAAATCGGGTATCCTTAATAGGAGAATAAAGAACTAGTCAATTTCAAATTCGATAAAGTTTTTTGATTTAGTATGAATTTGAAATAAGAAAGGTACAGCATGACGAGTCATGCATTGGGTCTGGGATAAATTGATTGATATAGTACCAATAATTTCCATTATACTTGATCACATTGGAAAATCTTAATGAGCTCTCAAGTTTTTCGAGCACTAACACTAGTCTAGATTTTCAGAATTTTAAAACCTGTCATAAAAAAAAAGTCTGGGTTGAAGCATTTGGATGTTCGGCTAATATTGCAGATGCAGAAATAATCAAGGGTATACTTTACAATAAAGGATATGACCTGAGCTACAGTAGAAAAAATTCTGATATTAACATCATAGTCACATGCGCTGTAAAAGATGCCACTGAACACAAAATGATTTCAAGAATAAAAAAATATTCAAAAGAAAAACCTCTCGTTGTTGCCGGATGTCTTCCAAAAACAAGTAAAAAACTAGTTGAATCTTTCTCTCCTGATTCATCTCTTTTAGGCCCACAGTCCTTAGATAAAACATCGGATGTTGTTGCTGCCTCTTTAAGCGGTCAAAAGGTTGTTGCATTGGAAGATTCTATGCCAACAAAGGTAAATCTTCCAAGAATAAGACTAAATCCAGTAGTTAGTATTATTGAGATCTCCAGTGGATGCCTAAGTGAATGTAGTTTCTGTCAAACAAAATTAGCAAAGGGTGCCCTAAAGAGCTATAGAATTGGCGAAATAGTTAGACAAATGGAAGATGATGTCGCAGCCAATTGTAAAGAATTTTGGCTAACTTCTACTGACAATGGTTGCTATGGACTGGATTTGAAAACTGATTTGGTTGAGTTATTGGAAAAGTGTTCCAATATTGAGGGAGAATATAAGATCCGTGTTGGTATGATGAATCCTATGTACATTCCAAAGTTTCTTGATAGATTGATTTCACTCTACCGCAATAATGACAAGATCTTTAAATTTCTTCATATACCAGTGCAGAGTGGTAGTGAAAGAATTCTTCGCAAAATGAAAAGAGGACATACTGCTAAAATTTTTCTTGATGTAGTAAAAGAACTTAGAAAAAAGATACCAGAAATATCAGTTGCTACAGATATTATTACTGGATTCCCGTCAGAAACGGAAAGCGATTTTGAAGAGACACTAAGCCTAATTGAAGAAACTCAACCAGACGTTGTTAATTCCTCAAGATACAGTGCACGTCCTGGAACGGTTGCCTCGAAATATCCAAGACTCAACACGAGTATTGTAAAAGAAAGAAGCATTAGACTACATGAAGCAATCAAGAAAACATCAATGAGAAGAAATCGTATATGGTACGGGTGGAATGGCAAGATTTTGATCGATGAACTTTTAGACAATGACAAAATACAGGGTAGAAATTACGCATATAGACCAGTAATACTAGATTTGGCAAGACTAAAAAAGTTTGATTCAAACCTGTTGCTAGGAAATTATCTATCTGTAAAAGTGGTAGAAATTTCAAATTATTCCTTATTAGGAGAATTAATTTTCTAATTTCTAAAATTGTATCAACATTTTTGTACCAAATATGAAACTTGATTTAATCAACTAAATTTTTATTCTAATAATTAATGTTCTGATTAGGAGTTAGGAGTTGATTTGATTGTCAGAGGATTGTATTGAATTAAGAAAACCTGCGTTGATAATCGGAATTGGTAGAATTGGTAAAAATATTATATCGAAATTAAATAACAATGACGTCGATCATGATTTTTTATTAATTAGTAACCATAAAGAAGAACTTGAAGTTAACAACTCACTTCATATTGATTGTAAATCTTGGATAAATCCTTCAACTTACAAAATCCGATCGTTTCTAGAATTACATAAAGAGGAGGTTTATTCAAAATTATCAAAGTACCAAACTGTCATTTTAGTAACTAGTTTGGCCGAAAAAACCGGTATTGCCATCGCACCTATAATTTCTCATATTGCAAAGTGGATACTAAACAAAAGAGTTATCTCACTTGTGACTATGCCGTTTGGTCATGAAAAGGATAGATTATTTCAATCTAGTGTATCACTAAAAAGAATATCATTAAATTCTGATATCAACTTTATAGTTGATAACGATGCTTATATAGAAATAAATCCTCATTTGACTGTTGAAGATTGTTCTAAAATAACCGATGAAATCATGCTCAATACAATTAAATTAATTCCTGAGATAACATTGAATTTGGGAACAAACCTAATTTCTGGGACCTTGGAAGAGAACAATATTGATGTTGGCATAAAAGATCTAATTGCACAATTATATTCATCATTGGGCACATCTTCGATAAAAAGGTCTATTCTATATGTAAACGGTGCAAGAAATGAACCAATTGGAAGACTAAATGAAATGTTAAATAATTTTCAAAATTCAATGGAGGGAGATACAGATGATGTTTCCTTTGTAGTTACTGATTCTTCTAGAAATAATATGCATCTCATAGCGTCAATAAAGGGAAGGACAAAATTTGATTCCTACGATCCGCTAAACCTCATACCAGATGAAAACGTTTTAGATTGGGATATACCCGAATCACATCCAAACATAGATCTACCGTTGCCCTTAATCGATTAGATAGAAATTTATTTTTTTTCAATAAATTTCAAACCAAATATTACATCGTCTAGAATCTAGTTCTAAATTTTGATATAATTTTAAATAATTTCTTTAGTTTCTACTGACCTTCTTCCTTCTCTTCTTCAGTTATTGGCTCTGACTCTAACTTTTTCTCTTCAATAAAAGAACTGACTACAACTGTATCGTCGTCTTCTTTTATCATTCTCAATCTAATCTTCCTTGGGGGGTTAGTTTTTCCTCTAGACCAGATATGTCTATTCAAATCTTGATCTATCTTGACTTTATCGGTCTGCATATGGTGTTGGGTAAATTCCTTTATGATGTTTATTACTCTATCCGTTCTTCTATATTTTGGGGTATCCCACGCCTTCGCTAAATTCACCGTATATATCCTTGTGGTATTTTCTTCAGACATTTTGTTTCATTTCCTATCTATCCTACGTTCACATCAGACCTTCTCCAAGCTCTTCGCTTAGGATTTGTTCTAACGTGACGATGGGTTCTAATTATTACCCAGGCTGGCACAGGTCTATTTTGTTTAACTCTCTTTATCAGTCTCTTTTTTCTCGATGTATTCTTTCGTGCAGCCATTTTTTTACATTGGGTTTTTTTCCTAATTTTAAGTGTTGGTTTAATTTTTAATTTTGAGGCTTGAATTGAGAATCAGCCAATTATTATGTCTATGATATTTTTTAATACTGATGAAGACTTGAGCCGATATCATCAACTCAATTAAAAGATTAATTCCCAAGTATGAGAAGATTGATGTAAATGGAGCCAGAATTCGTCTGTACTATATGCTACAAATTCTTGAGTACTATATACGATAAAAGAAAGATGAAGTATCTACATGTAATTCCAGACCATATCTTACTTAAGGATGGCTGCAAGGGCATATATCATAAAAAATTAACTGATTCGTTCAAGAGCTAATACTATTATACAATTAACTTTTTACCAGATCTCAATTTTTTATCTGTCGATAGCAGTACAAAGATGATTCTTTTTCAGCTTTTAACTATAATTTTTCCTTCCATGATTCCTGGGTGAATTGAGCAGTAGTATCTATAAGAACCTGATTTGTTTGAGGCAATTACTGTGGTAAAATCTTGTCCACTCGATATATATCCAGTATTAATATTTAGATCATCAACTATAAAATCATGTTTTCTAAAATCTTGATTTGTGATACTGATTTTTAATGGCTGATCGATTTTAACAATAATATCAGGATTAGTAACATTAAATTTATTATCTTTCATTAACAATAAGACACCCTCGCTTTTGGATAAATGGGTCTTATTTTGAGAAATTAGATTCCCAATCCCCCATATCGATCCAACAACGATAAAAGAAATTACGACAATAGCTATAATGTTATTATTCAAGCCAACTTTCTAAATTAGAAATTGGTATTGATAAATATTGAAATTGGTCAATGTAGTTTTTTAAAAATTAAATATTTTGTAAGATATAAAATAATTTGAAGTTTCAAAAGTAACTTCGACAGATGGATTATTCAGTACTAGTTTCTGTATTGGCCTCACTACTGGCAGGTGCGTTCTCAGTCTGATTCTCCTTACTTTCAGAATCGCTAACAATTTCTGCCGTAGCAAATCTATTTCCAACCTGAATTATTTTTATTTTCGTATTTTGGCCGACTTTTCCATTCTTTACGAATATTACAAATCGTTGTATCCTTGCTATTCCGTCTCCTTTCCTACTTAACTCCGTGATCTGCACATCATATTCCTTCCCTACTTCTACTGGTTTTGGACCAAACATATCGTTTGTCTTAAATCCGTTGTAACTCATAGTTAACCTTGTCAAATATATATTCCACATATAAACTGTCAAAATTTGTGATGCAAATCATGTTCCTATTCTGAAATTTTCATTGCAAAAGGATCTCAAACATTCGATAGCTGATAGCGATGCTAAATAACTTGTTTTAGGATTTGTAGGACTCGGAATATTTTGAACAATAATATGTATTTCTCCAAAGCTCCCTTTTCCTAGTATTTCATGCTTATTTACCGACATAGTTGGGTCTGCTATGATCTTTACTTGAGTTTTCTCTAAACCAATTCCAGCCAACGCAATTGAAACTGCCACATTCACATTTGCAGGAAAAAATTCGATGGCTGTAATAGCATTACCCTCGTAGAGGACTGTTTTTTTTGAAATCTCCTCCAACTTTATTTTTGACTTGTTGAAAAACGGGGCTCCAACAAATGATTTGGGATGCTTCGTTGTTGTAATAGTTAAACTTTCTAGATATTTTTTTACGCTTCTAATGGAGTCTAATCCTGCTATGGCACCAGTGGGTATCAATATTCTGGTATTGTTCAAGTTCGATAAATTCTGTAATTCTGACAAGTATTCTTTATCCGAAAAAGCACCCACACTCAAAACTATAAGATCCTTTTTTGACTCGATGATTTTTTTACCATATTCTCTAACTGCATCCTTTGAGGCACACTCAATTATGATATCTAAATTTGAATAAATCGGAGAATTATAGAATTCATTAAAATCTGTAAATAAATGCAATTCACTATTATCGTAACCAACTGAACTAATAACTCGAGATTCTTTATCAAATAATGCTACAATTTTGGCATTCGGAATCTCTCCTCTTTTTGTAGCTGCTATGATCTCTCTACCAATGCTCCCATAGCCAATTACTGCAACTTTTTTTTCCATCTTGTACTACTTTTGGCACATATTCTCAATATTTGGATTTACATGATTCTTGGGTTGTAATGAAACATGATCAAAATAGAATAGGAAAGATTTAGAAATTCAAATTATCGTCTTCTGCCTGTACGCTCTGGTTTTCTTTGTCCAGGTTGACGTCTTTTTTCAAATCTCTTTACAAAATTTACCTTATTTCTCAATTTTGATATTGGGCTCACTCTCTTCCTTCCTTCAATTTTAGGAGTTTGACCTCTTACTTTTCCCGCCTTTGTTAACGATCCATGAGTTGGCATTTGGTATATTATTGACTACGATATAATATATCTATTTCTACAGAATTTGTTACGTTTCCTAAATTAAGTCAAAGTGGCAAGTATTGCCTTTACCATTTGTCAATAAGGCAATGTTATCCTAAATTATACTACTTTAAATCTACAATTATGTAAAACAAGCGCATCCGATGACATTAGTTCAATCTATTAATCTTGATCAGATAAATACACTGAAGAAAGAACGTAACGCCATCATTTTGGCACACAATTATCAAATCCCTGAAGTTCAAGACATTGCTGATTTTATTGGCGATTCATTGGCACTATCGCGAGAAGCTGCCAAAACAGATGCTGATATTATTGTTTTTTGTGGTGTCCACTTTATGGCAGAAACTGCTTCCATACTATGCCCTGAAAAGACCGTCCTGATTCCCGATCTAGATGCAGGGTGCTCACTTGCATCGACTATTAATTCATATGAATTAAGGAAATGGAAAGAGGAACATCCTAATGCAGTCGTAGTTAGTTATGTTAACACTAGTGCAGAAGTAAAAGCACTTTCTGATTATTGCTGTACTTCATCTAATGCAGTCAAGGTTGTAAACAGCATACCTAATGATACTGAAATCTTATTTTTGCCTGATATGTTTCTAGGTTCATATGTTGGACAGGTTACCGGCAGGAAGAATATGTATGTGTGGCCAGGAGAGTGTCATGTTCATGCAGGTATCACTGCAGACGACATAAATGGTATTTTTCAAAAATATAATAATGCAGAATTTATGATCCATCCTGAATGTGGTTGCACCTCCTCAACGTTGTACAATATCGCATCTGGTGACATAACTAAGAAAGCTCACATATTGTCCACCGAAGGGATGATGCAACATGCTAAAAAATCGGATAGCAATCAATTTGTTGTAGCAACAGAAACAGGTATCATGTATAGAATGAAGAAAGAAAATCCAGATAAAATGTTCATACCAGTTAAGGAAAATGCTGTCTGCAAATATATGAAAAAGATAACATTAGAAAAAGTAGTCGACTCGCTTGTACACAAACAATATGAAGTCAAGGTTCCAATACATCTTGCAGATAGCGCAAGGACTGCTATCGAGCGTATGCTGAAGATATCCTAATCACTCAGATCTTTATTGTGATAACGAGGATACTTAACTAATTTCCATCGAAAAATCGACTGATTTACTAGAATGAGTTAATGAGCCTACTGATATCATATCTGGTAAAGCTACTGCATAATCTTTAATATTTGAAAGATTCACACCCCCTGAAATTTCTACCAAAACTTTTTTTCGTAAACCAGACCTACTCAAATACGAAATAGTTTTCAGGGCTTCTTGGGGTGAAAAATTATCTAGCATTATAATGTCCGCACCACTTTTAATAGCCTCCACTGACGATTTCATATCGCTAACTTCACATTCTATCATGATATTTTTGACAGCTTTTAGTTTAGCCATTGATATCGAACTCTTAATCGAATTGGTTACTGCAAGATGATTATCCTTTATTAGTATCATTTCATCCAGAGAATTTCTATGTGCATATCCACCGCCTAAAACTATTGATTTCTTATCAAAGAACCTCAAGCCTGGTGCAGTCTTTCTGGTACCAGTGATCTTTATGTCATTTGATACAGTTCTTACTATATCCACAAATTTCTTAGTATGAGTAGCAATTCCACTCATGCGCATTATCAAGTTTAACGCCGTTCTTTCCGCTTTCAGAATTGATCTTGTATTTCCCTTTATTTTCATGACGTTGTGACCTTTTTTTACAATGTCGCCGTCTTTGACAAGCGCTTTTGAATCACAATTACAAATATCAAATATTGTTTGGGCTTCTTCCAACCCTGCAACGACTGCAACTTCTGATTTACATATAATGAATGAGGAAGATTTCAGGTCTTCATCGACTACGTACTCACTGGTCAAATCGCCTTGTCCTATATCTTCTCTGAGAAATCTAATGAGGGATTCTCGTAAATTAAAATATTGATTTAGATCTTTTGATTTTTTCTTAAAAGTCAAGTTACTTTTAGAGCATATTTATGTGGAGTTGATATTTGAAGAGTGGATGCAACTAGTGAATTTTTTGAATCAAATATTACTATTGTACCGGACCAATCAGATGAAAGTTCGGTAGATTTGCAGACAGGACAGACCTTTCCAATAGTAATGGCTCTACATTTCTTACATGCGAATTCTTTAGCCATCTAAGCAGGCACTGTCCCTTTCTTTTCTTTTTGGCTGCTTGTGACTGGGGTTTTGGCCTTCTTTATCTCTTCCTGAATCCACTCAAGAGCTCCCAAAAAAGGCTGTCTACATGTAATTCCGATTTTGCCCATAGCAGAACCCTTTCCTAAACTAATTGCAGTTACTCTAGCTCTGAGCTTTGAGCCAATTTTAAGGGACTTTGCTGATTGATTTGCAACTATTACCCCTTGCTTGACATCACTTTTGAGATAGTCGTCGGTAATTTGAGAAAGGTGTAACAGTGCATCGGTTGGACCTATCCTTACAAATGCACCAAAATCAGTGATTTCAACAATTTCCCCTTCCACAATTTCCTGCAATTTAGGATAAAATGTTAATGCCTTAAATGACACCTTATGAAAAGTAGCACCGTCACCGGAAACCAATTTTCCGACCTTATTTGTTTTTGCATCAATAATCATGATAACATACCCCAATTCAGGATTTATCATACTCTCATATTTCTCTTTGAGAATTTCCATCGTGGTCTCATTGAGAGATTTTTTCATCATACTGGGAGGTATTCTTACGACATCATCCATGTGTATTATTGCAAACATTACTTATTGTGAATTGGTTT
>Ga0209887_1000157_pt1 | contig 19234 bp, 21 predicted proteins | sample GWRWN1_30_40_FD_187230 | JGI IMG/M metagenome (GOLD analysis project Ga0209887, IMG submission 187230) | Riverbed sediment microbial communities from areas with no vegetation in Columbia River, Washington, USA - GW-RW N1_30_40 (SPAdes)... | ecosystem: Environmental > Aquatic > Freshwater > River...
GCCAGGTACGACCAGACAGAACTCCTCACCGGTCACCTCGCGGACCACCGCCACATCTTCCCCCGACACGACGGCGCCCGCCGCCCCGGCAGACCTGGCCTCGAAGGCCAATGACGCGGGGGACGCGAGAGACTCGCCCGACAAGCTGGACAGCACGGTCACGGCCGCCACCGCGGGCAAGGGGTGACCGGCCTCCTCGGCCCCCTGCGTCGCACCACGGACGGCGGCGGCCATCATGGCCTCACCTCCCAACGCGTGCACCGTGAGCATGGCCACGCCCAAGCGGGCTGCGTTCCGGGCCGCCCGCTCCACGGTGGCCGGGATGTCGTGCAGCTTCAGGTCGAGGAGCACCGGAGCGATCGACCGGATGCGCACGACGGATTCGGGCCCGTGCGCCGTGAACAGCTCCAGTCCGACCTTCACCATCCCCGCGACCGGCCCCACCGCCCGGGCCAGAGACTCGGCGCGCCTGAGATCCGACACGTCGATAGCCACGACGAGTGGATTCTCCGGCGATGGGATCACGACGCCGACGCCCCTCGAGCCGGCCGGTCGCCATACAGACGCAGCCGCTCGCGCAGATCCCCAGGAGAAGCCAGGCCCTTGGCAGCCAGATACCGGGCGATGCCCTGCGCGATCTCCGTTGGGGCCGAGGGATTCACGATGAGCGCAGTTCCCACCTGAACGGCCCACGCTCCCGCGAGGAGGAACTCCACAGCATCCTCCGCCGTGGCGATGCCGCCGACGCCCATGACGGGAACCTGCGGCAATGACTGGGCCACCCGGAACACCGCCGCGATCGCGATGGGACGGATGGCCGGCCCGGAGAGCCCCCCGACGACGGCGCCGAGGCGTGGGCGCAAGCGTTGAACGTCCACCGCCATCCCGGGGACCGCGTCGATGAGCGTCAGTCCGTGGGCTCCGGCCCGGATGCATCCGCGGGCCGCCGGGACGAGGTCGGGAAGGAGGGCCGGGAGCTTGGCGAACACCGGCACCGTGGACAGTCGCGAGACCGCCCCGACCACCTCGGCGATACGATCGATCCGCGAATAGAACGGAAGGCCCTCGTTCTCCTCGTCCGGTCCCGAGAGGTACACCTCGAGGCCCACGATGCCGCGCTCCCCCCGGAGGATGCTCGCCGCCCGGATGTACCCCTGGAGGCTGGCGCCACCCACCGAGGCCACCACGGGGATCCCCGCCCGGGCAAGGCGCGGTAGGTCCTCGGCCACGAACGCTCGTACGCCGGCGTTCTGAAGCCCGACGCCGGTCACGATCCCCGAGGCGGTCTCGGCCACACGGGGACCCGGCCATCCCCTGGAGGGCGTGAACGTGAGGGTCCGCGTCACCACGCCGCCGAGGCGCCGAAGGTCGGCCAGCCCGGCGAGCTCGCGGCCGGTCCCGGCGCACCCCGATGCCGCCACCACTGGAGAGGCAAACCGAACTCCCGCGAGGTCAACCGACAGGCTCTGCTTCACGCCGGCCATGAGCTCACCATCGGTGGGAAGCCCTCCGGGGGCGTGGGGGCCGCGCGCGTCTCGTCGCTCGTCCACCGGTCCCAGAACACGCGGGCCGGATTGAAGACTGGCCCCTCGGTGCACGCCCGGAGGTTGTCGTAGCCGGACCCGTCCTTTCGGATCACCGGCACGACGCACGTGAAGCACAGCCCGGTGCCGCAGGCCATCTCCTCCTCCACCGCGACCTGCGCGGGGATGCGCTGCTCGATGCAGAACTCGGCCACCGTCCGGAGCATGGGCCGCGGGCCGGCGGCGTAGATCACCTCGGTGCCGGCGCTCTGCGCCGCGCGGGGGATGACGTCCATCACCGAGCCGCGCTCACCCAAGCTGCCGTCGGCGGTGACGATGACGATGGTCTGGGACAACCGCTTGGCCTCGATCGGTTTGAACACATGGCTCTCCCCGCTCGCCCCGAGCACCATGTCGACCCGCTTGCCCCGGGCCCGAAGCTCCTGCGCCAGGAAGAAGATCGAGCTCGCGCCGTAGCCCTCCGACACGAGGAGGCAGTTGATCGGCGCGCGCGGGTAGGCAAACGCCCTGCCCAGTGGACCGATCACGTCGAGGACCTGGTGCGCCTTGGCTTCCGCCAGCCACTCGGCCCCCGAACCCTGCGGGTCGAACACGAACTCGAGCGTGCCCGCCCAACCGCCGCGCCGCGACGCCTGGTGGATGGAGAAGTTGCGCCGAAGAATGAACCGCCGGTCCTCCGGCACGGCGACCGAGACGAACTGGCCGGGACGGGCTCGGTCGGCGATCTCGGGCGCGACCAGGGTGATCGATTGGAAGGCCCCGAGCTTGCGGGAGTTCAAGATCTCGGCGCGTACCCGCCTCATGTCGTCACCACCTCGGCTTCCGCCCTGAGGTCGAGCACCTCCTGCACTGGGGAGGGGTCCCGGGCAAGCGCGTGGTAATCCTGCAGCGAGCGAGGCTCAGTGGGACCTTCCCGGAGCGCCTCGATCCCTCGGATCGCCGCCAGCACCCCCGGAAGGGTCGTCACGCAGGGGATCCCGGCCTGCCAGGCCGCGGTCCGGATGTGGTACCCATCGGTTCGCGGCCCCCGTCCGAACGGGGTGTTGATGACGAGATCCACCAGACCCCCCTCGATCATGTCGATCACGCTCGGCGTCCCCTCGGAGACCTTGTCCACCTTCGTGACGTCGATGCCCGCCCGGCGGAGCACGCCCGCCGTCCCCTTCGTGGCCAGCAGGCGGAACCCCATATCGGCCAGGCGCTTCGCCGGGAACAGGATGGCGCGCTTGTCGCGGTTCGACACCGACACGAAGACCGTACCTTCCCCGGGGAGGGCCGCGCCGCTCGCCACCAGCGCCTTGGCCAGGGCCATCCCCGGATCGCGGTCCACCCCCATGACCTCGCCGGTCGATCGCATCTCCGGGCCGAGCACGGTGTCCGCTCCGGGGAACCGCCCGAACGGGAGGACGGCGGCCTTGACCGAGGTGAACGGCAGGCGTCGGTAATGGGCGGGCTCCGATGGGATCACGCCCTTCTCAGCGAGATCGGCGAGCGTTCGGCCGACGAGCACCATGGTGGCCACCTTGGCCAGCGGCACGCCGGTGACCTTGGACACGAACGGGACGGTCCGCGATGCCCGAGGGTTGGCCTCGAGCACCCAGATCCGCTCGTCCTTCACCGCCAGCTGGAGATTCATCAGGCCGCGGACCTGGAGTCGGCGGGCCAGCACTGCCGCGATCCGCTCGACCTCGTCCAGCTCCTCGTCCGAGAGCGTGGGTGGCGGGATGGCGCAGGAGGAGTCGCCCGAATGCACGCCGGCCTCCTCGATGTGCTCCATGACGGCGCCGACGAACACGTCGGCGCCGTCCGCCACGGCGTCAACGTCCACCTCGATCGCCCCTTCCAGGAACCGATCGATCAGGACGGGGTGGTCGGGCGAGGCCTCCGCAGCCGTGCGGACGAACCGCTCCAGCTCATCCTCGCCGTAGACGATCTCCATGGCCCGGCCGCCGAGCACGTAGGACGGGCGGACCACCACCGGGTAGCCGACCCGGGCGGCCACCGCCCGGGCCTCCCCGAGGTCCCGGGCCTCGCCGTGGCGGGGAGCTGGGATCCCCAGCTCGGAGCACAGGGCGGCGAATTTCCCGCGGTCCTCGGCCAGATCGATGGACTCCGGCCGCGTTCCGAGCACCGTGAACCCCTCCGCCTCCAGGACGTGCGCGAGCTTCAGGGGGGTCTGTCCGCCGAGCTGGACGATGACCCCGAGGGGCCGCTCTTTGCGGCAGACCGCCAGGACATCCTCCGCAGACACCGGCTCGAAGTACAGCCGGCCGCTGGTGTCGTAGTCGGTCGAGACGGTCTCCGGGTTGCTGTTCACCATCACCGCCTCGAAGCCCGAGTCGCGGAGCGCGTACGCGGCGTGGACGCAGGCGTAGTCGAACTCGATCCCCTGCCCGATCCGGTTCGGCCCGGCGCCGAGGATCACGACGCGAGGCAGGGAGGCAGGACGGACCTCGTCCTCCTCCTCGTAGGTGGAGTAGTGGTACGGCGTAACCGCGGGGAACTCGCCGCCGCAGGTGTCGACGGTCTTGAATACCGGAGCCACAGCCAGCTCCTCCCGACGCCGGCGAACGCCAAGCTCAGTCGAGCCGGTCAGGCGAGCGATCCGGGCGTCGCTGAGCCCGACGCGCTTGGCCTCCCGCAGCTGGATATCGGAGATCGAGCCCAGCGCTCGGCCGTGCAGCGCAAGGGTCTCCTCGACCACCTGGGCGATCTGGTCCACGAACCAGGGATCGATGCCCGAGGCGCCGGCCACCTCCTCGACCGAGTGCCCGGCGGCGAGGGCGGCCTCGACCAGGTGGAGCCTGCCCTCAGCGGGGACGGCGAGGGATGACATGACCGGCCGGGCGGATCGGCCGGCCACCGGCCCAAGGTCGAAGCCGGACCGTTCCATCGAACGCCACGCCTTCCCAAGGGCTTCCTTGAACGTGCGGCCGATGGCCATGACCTCGCCCACGGACTTCATGGTGGAGGTGAGCGCCTGATCGGTCTCCGGGAACTTCTCGAACGCGAACCGCGGCACCTTGACCACCACGTAGTCGAGGGTCGGCTCGAATGCCGCCGGGGTCTGGCCGGTGATGTCGTTCGCGATCTCGTCGAGCCGGTAGCCCACCGCGAGCAGCGCCGCCACCTTCGCGATGGGAAACCCCGTGGCCTTCGATGCCAGGGCCGAGGACCGGGAGACGCGGGGGTTCATCTCGATCAGCACCATCCGTCCGCCCCGAGGGCTCACGGCGAACTGGATGTTGGAGCCGCCGGTCTCGACCCCGATGGCCCGGATACACGCCAGTGCCATATCGCGCATGTCCTGGTACTCCCGGTCGGTCAGCGTCTGCTGGGGGGCGACGGTGATCGAGTCGCCCGTGTGGACCCCCATCGGGTCGACGTTCTCGATCGAGCAGATGACGACGGCGTTGTCGGCGGCGTCCCGCATCACCTCGAGCTCGAACTCCTTCCACCCGGCGAGGGACTCCTCCACCAGGATCTCGGTCGCGGGGCTGGCGGCCAGGCTCCGCGCGGCGAGCCCGGCGAGCGACGCCGGGTCGGTGGCGAACCCGCTCCCTCCGCCGCCCAGCATGAACGAGGGGCGGACGATGACCGGGTAGCCGATCGAGCCTGCAACGTGCATCGCCTCGTCCACCGTCCGAGCGGTCCCCGACCTGGGAACGGGGAGCCCCGTACCGACCATGCTGCGATGGAAGCCACTTCGGTCCTCCGCCCGGTGGATGGCCTCCGGGCTCGCCCCGATCAGGCGGACGCCCAGGCGGTCGAGATCCCCGGACTCCGCCAGCTCGACCGCCACGTTCAGCCCGGTCTGCCCGCCCATCGTCGGCAGCATCGCGTCGGGCCGCTCCCGCTCGATGACGGAGACCATCGACTCCTGCGTGAGCGGCTCGAGGTACGTCGCGTCGGCGACCTCCGGGTCGGTCATGATCGTCGCGGGGTTCGGGTTCACCAGCGAGACGTGGTAGCCCTCGCGACGCAGAACCGCACACGCCTGGGTCCCCGAGTAGTCGAACTCGCAGGCTTGCCCGATCACGATCGGCCCGGAGCCGATCACCAGGATCCGCTGGACATCGGTCCGCCTAGGCACGCACCATCAGCTCACGGAACTCCTCGAACAGGTGGCGCGAGTCGTGGGGCCCGGGGGCCGCCTCGGGGTGGTACTGGACCGAGAGGGCCGGGACGTCCAGGCACCGCATGCCCTCGAGCGTCCCGTCGTTCAGGTTCCAGTGGGTCAAGGCGACCCTGCCAAACGGCGTGTGTACGATCGCCGGCTCAGCCTCTCGGTCGGCGGCCCGCGTCCCCCATCCCTCCGGGTCGACGGCGAACCCGTGGTTGTGGGAGGTCACCTCGACCTTCCCGGTCGCCAGGTCGCGGACGGGTTGGTTCGCCCCGCGATGGCCGAACTTCATCTTGTAGGTCCGCCCGTCCAGCGCCAGCCCGAGCAGCTGATGACCCAGACAGATGCCGAACACGGGCACCTTGCCGAGCAACTCTTTGGCCGCGTCGACCCCGTACGTCGTGGCGGCCGGATCGCCCGGTCCGTTGGACAGGAACACCCCTTCGAACCCATCGGCCAGGACGGCGGCTGCCGGGGCTCCGGCGGGGAACACGGTCACGTCGCATCCCGCTGCGGCCAGCAGCCGAAGGATGTTCCGCTTCAACCCGAAGTCGTACGCCGCCACCCGGACCACCGGGGCCGCCCGGCCGCCGGGCGGACGCACGAGGCCGCAGGCCTCGTATGGCTGGGCGACCGTCACGGTCCGGGCGAGATCGGCCCCTTCCATTCCCGGCGTCCCCAGCGTCCGTCGCACGAGGGAATGGGGCTCGAGGTCCACGGTCGACACGCCGCACCGCATGGCGCCGGCCTCCCGGAGCCGGAGCACGAGACGGCGCGTGTCGATCCCTTCGACGCCGACCACCCCGGCGTCGGCAAGCTCCTCCCCCAGGGTCCGCTCGCCCCGCCAGCTCGATGCACGGCGTGAAGCCTCCCGAACGGCGAACCCCGCCACGCGAACCCGGACGGACTCGGCGTCGTCACGGTTCGTCCCGTAGTTGCCCTGATGCGGGTAGGTCATGGCCACGACCTGTCCGGCGTACGAGGGGTCGGTCAGGACCTCCTGGTAGCCCGACATCGCGGTGTTGAACACCGCCTCGCCGAAGGCCTCCCCCGTGGCCCCGAATCCCCGCCCTCGGAAGACCGTCCCGTCCTCGAGCGCGAGGAGCGCCGGCGGCCCTACCGGCACGTGCGCCGCTCCCTGCGGGCGGATGCGGCGTTGTTCATCGTTGGGCCTTCCCATCAGCCACGACCAACCGCCCTCGATACATCGTGTGGATCACCTTGCCCCGCAAACGCTTCCCCAAGAACGCGCAGTTCCGGCTTCGGGATGCGAACGGGGCCTCCACCAGCCAGTCGGCCACCGGATCGAACGCCACCAGGTTCGCAGCGCGGCCGGGCTCGATGGGCCCGCCGTGCTCGGCGGCCCCCAGGATCCGGGCCGGCGCTGTCGACATGGCCTCGATGGCCCGAGTCAGCGGGATGCGGCCCGGCTCCACCAAGTTCGTGACCACCGCAGCCAGCGCCGTCTCCAGTCCGATCGTGCCCGGTGGCGACTGGTCGAACTCCGCTTCCTTCTCCTCCACCGCGTGCGGCGCGTGATCGGTTGCGATCGCGTCGATCGTGCCATCGGCGATCGCGGCCCGAAGCGAGTCGCGGTCCTCCACGGTGCGGAGCGGCGGGTTCACCTTGAGGTTCGTGTCGTAGTCCACGAGGTCCTCGTCGCTGAAGGCGAGGTGGTGCGGGGTGACCTCCGCCGTGACCCTGAGGCCGGAGGCCCTGGCCTGGCGGACCAGCTCGACCGACCCGGCCGCCGACAGATGGCAGAGATGGAGGCGTCCTCCCGTCAGCCGGGCCAGGGCCAGGTCACGGAACACGGCGACCTCCTCGGCCTCGGCAGGCGCGCCGGCGAGCCCGAGCGTTGAGGAGTGCAGGCCCTCGTGCATCTGGGCACCCTCGGACAACGACGGATCCTCACAGTGCTCGGCGATCACGACATCGAAGGCTCGCGCGTACCGCAGCGCGTTGCGGAGCACGCGCGCGCTGGGGACGCATCGCCCGTCGTCGCTGAAGACGCGGACACCGGCCTGGGCCATCTCCCCGATCTCGGCCATCTCCTCGCCGCCCAGGCCCTTCGTGATCGCACCGACCGGGAACACGTCGCAGAGGCCGGCGCGCGCTGCGAGCGATCGGACCTCCTCGATCACCGCCGCGTTGTCGGCGACGGGATCGGTGTTGGCCATGGCCGCCACGGCCGTGTACCCGCCGACGGCACCCGCCCGAGACCCGGTCTCGATCGTCTCCTTGTCCTCGCGCCCCGGCTGGCGGAGGTGGGCATGCAGATCGACCAGCCCCGGTGCGAGCACGAGGCCGCTACAGTCAAGGACGGTGGCTCCCCGGGGCATCGTTCCCTCACCCACCGCGGCCACGGTCCCCTCCTCGACCAGGACGTCGATCACGCCGTCGCGGCCGGAGGCCGGGTCGACCACTCGGGCCCCACGGAACAACGTGAGCTCAGTCACGCTCACGCACCTCCCCCGTCCCGGCGCCGCCGAGCAGCAGGTACAGCAGTGACATCCGGACAGCAATCCCGTTCGTGACCTGTTCCTCGATCACGGCCTGTGGCAGATCCGCCACGTCCGAGTCGATCTCCACGCCCCGATTCATCGGCCCGGGGTGCATGATCAGGCAGCCCTCCGGCAGCATGGCCACGCGATCGCGGGTCAGGCCGAACAGTCGCGAGTACTCCCGCACGCTCGGGAAGTACTGCTGGCGTTGCCGCTCCCGCTGGACCCGCAGCATGTAGCAGACGTCGAGCTTGGGCAGGACTCCCTCGATGTCGTAGGACACCTGGACCCCCCATGCCGGCGCATCCGGCGGGATCAGCGTGGGCGGACCGACCAACGTGACCTCCGCCCCCATCTTCACCAGGCCGAACGAGAGGGACCGAGCGACCCGTGAATGCAACACGTCGCCGACGATGGCGGCTCGCAGGCCCTCGAACCGCCCGAGCTTCTCCCGGATCGTGTACAGGTCGAGCAGGGCCTGGGTGGGGTGCTCGTGGGTACCGTCGCCCGCGTTCAGCACGCTCCCCTTCACCCACTTGGTCAGCGTGTGCGGCGAGCCCGACGACGAGTGCCGGATCACGATGGCGTCGGCCCCCATGGCCTGGAGCGTGAGCGCCGTGTCCTTCAGGCTCTCGCCCTTGCTCACCGAGGATCCGCTCGCGGAGAAGTTGATCACGTCGGCCGAGAGACGCTTGGCGGCCAGCTCGAAGGAGATCCGCGTGCGGGTAGAGTTCTCGTAGAACAGGTTCACGACGGTCCGCCCCCGGAGCGCCGGAACCTTCTTGATGATCCGGGTCCCGACCTCCCGGAACGATTCGGCGGTGTCGAGGACCCGCACCACGTCCTCGGCCGACACGTCGTTGATCGACAGCAGATGCTTGTTCATCGTTGGTCTCCCATCCCGCCCCGCGCTTTGCGCCCTCCCGGTTCAACTCCCATCCCGAGCGGCCCTTGGCGCCTCATCACGTTCGCTCCTCCATGTACACGGCGTCCTCGCCGTCCACCTCTTGCAGCGCAACGCGAACCAACTCGTCCTTTCTGGTGGGCACGTTCTTTCCAACGAAGTCGGCCCGGATCGGCAGTTCCCGGTGCCCACGATCCACGAGGACCGCGAGCCCCACCGACGTCGGCCTGCCGAAGTCGACCAGGGCGTCCAACGCGGCGCGGATGGTCCGGCCGGTGAACAGAACGTCGTCGACCAGCACGACCGTCTTGGCGGTGATGTCGAAGCCGATCCTGGTCTCGTGGACCTCCGGGGCTTCGGCTCGCATGCCGATGTCATCTCGGTAGAAGGTGATGTCGAGGACCCCGACGGGGACCTTCGCCCCCTCGATCCTGGCGATCTCCGAGGCAAGGCGCCGAGCCAGGTCGTCACCGCGGGCGGCGATCCCCACCAGGGCCAGGCCCTCGGCTCCCTTGTTCCGCTCCAGGATCTCGTGGGCGATCCTGGTGACCGCCCGCCGGATCTCACCCCCGTCCAGCAGGCGAACGGAGGCCATCATGAACAAGCGCCCGGCCGCGGTCGCGGCAGGGCGCACATCTGGTGCAGCATCCCGTGTTCCTCCCTTCCCGGCCTCGCGGGACCGGACTTAAAGGGGAAGCTCGGGCCGTAGGATACACCGTGAACCGCGCATCGACGGGAGGTGGCGCATGACGTTCGGCCCGGAGCTGGTCATCACCCCGTTCGGCCTGCTCTTCGTGGGGTCCTTCGTCGTGTCGATCTGCGCCGCCCTGGTGGACGCGATCCAGGTTCCGGACGACTCGATGTATCGAAGCGGCAGGAAGCTCGTATGGCTGCTGGTGATCGTGCTGACCCAGGTCGTCCGGGCGATCATGTACTTCGCCATCGGCAGGCCGGCCCGGCGGGCCGCGCCCTCGGGTCCGCCGACCCCTCCCCCGCCTCCTCCCCGGATGCCCTCCTCCGGGTGAGCCCCCTCCCGGGGGACGCAAAGCGGTTGGACAGGCCCTACACTAGGGGCGTCCGCAAGGAAGGTGAGGATCCATGAGCTTTGGACCTGAGTGGTTCGTCGTCCTCGGGGTGATCGTGCTGCTGTTCGGCGCGAAGAAGCTCCCCGAGCTGGCGCGCTCGCTCGGCCGCTCCACCAGCGAGTTCAAGAAGGGCATCAAGGAGGGCACGACGGAGACGGACGAGGCCGGCGCCTCGGCCCCCAAAGCCGACGCCACCCCCGGTACGGAGGATCGCTCCCAGTAGCTCTCCCGGCCCGGACGTAAACGGCCCACCTCTGCCGGGTGTTCATGACGCGGTATGAAGAGGTCCGTGCAGCTCCAGATCGATCCCGGCATCGCCTTCGAGCGTGCCCCTCGACTTCGAGGGCTTCTTCGCCGAGCACCGCAGCGGGTTGTTCGGCGCGCTCTGGCTGGTCAGTCGGGACCGGCATGAGGCGGAGGAGCTCACCCAGGACGCCTTCGTCAAGGTGTGGGAACGCTGGGATCGTGTCCGGCAGCTCGAGGATCCCCAGGGCTACCTGTATCGGACCGGCATGAACCTCTTTCGCAACCGTCGACGTCGGGCCGGTCTTGCCCTTCGTCGGGCCTTCCGACTGGCCCCGGCACCCGACGACCAGATGCAAACCGTCGACGATCGCGATGCGATCGTGCGGGCCCTCGGACGCTTGACCCCAGCCCAGCGAGCCGCGCTGGTCCTGATCGACCTGGTCGGCTTCACCTCGGAGGAGGCCGGACGGGCGCTCGGTGTCCGGCCGTCGACCGTCCGCGTGCTGGCCGCGCGAGGACGGACCATGTTCCGCCAGCAGATCGGAGGCTTCGATGGATCCCCGTGACCTGCTGGAACGGGCCCGCACGCAGGCGCCGGCTCCCCGGATGACGCTGATCGATCTGCACCGCCGGCGTGAACGGCGGCAGAGGATCCGCCGGGTCGAGGCGGGTGCCCTCGGTCTGGCTCTCGCGGTGGTGGCCGCCGGGACGGCGTTCGTCGGCCTCCGCGAGCATCGGGCCCCCGGCCCGGCGGAGGGAGGGCAGCCCAGCGTGAACCTGCCGCCTGCCACCACCGCGCTGCCGGTGGCCCGGCCGGGCCAGTACTACTACACGCAAGTCCACCTGGTCGGAAGGTGTCCCGCGGGACAGGAGGGCTACTGCGGCGGCAACGATGTGGAGCTGGCGGCCACGTTCTGGTGGTCGCCCGACGGATCCGGCCGGATCGAGGTGGATCGCGTGCACAACTACGGCATCCACCCCGGCACCTTCGGTCCGACCGAGTTCCCCAACCCGAACGGGATCGATGTCTCGACCTTCCCCACCGACGCCGCCGAGCTGACCCAGTTCCTGCTGGACCGGAGTGCGCCCAACGGGGCCTCGCCGGCACCGCTCGTCACCCCGCCGCCGGACGGGGCGCCGAGGGACGGGCAGATGTGGCGTGCCATCACCGATCTCCTGGAAGACCCCCACGTGACCCCGAAGGTCCGAGCCGCGCTGCTCGATGTGGCGGCTGGCCTCCAGGGCGCGCGGCTCGAGGTGGGCGGGGTCGATCCGGTCGGGAGGGAAGCGGACGTCGTGATCTTCGGCAACTGGGGAGGCGAGCTGATCGAGCGCCTGTACGTCGACCCCGCCTCCCACGACCTGCTGGCGATCACGTGGACGTCGGAGATCGCCGATCGGCCGTTCCAGTACTACGTCGTGGAACGCGCCGGCGTAGCAGCCTCCCGCTCCTCGGAGCCCACCGTCGCCGAGTCGATCCCCGCGCTGGGCTCCCCGTCTCCCACGTTCCAGCCGGGGCCGGAACACTAATCACCGGCCCTCCGGCCGGGCCCCCGGAGCTAGCCGGGATCGGACGGAGGCGCGTCGAGCGCCGCCGTCCGTTCTCGCACGAACCGGCCGAGGATGCCGTTCACGAACCGGCTGGAGTCCTCCGTCGACAGCTCCTTCGCCGCCTGCACCGCCTCGTCGATGGCCGCGCCGGGCGGCGTATCCGGCCGATGCAGGAGCTCGAAGCAGGCAATCCGAAGGATCGTACGGTCGAGGGAGGCCATCCGGTCGACCGTCCAGTCCTCGGCCAGGCGCTGCAGGTGCCCATCGATCTCGGACCGGTGCGCCGCAACGCCCTCCACGAGCTCCCTGGCGAATGGGTCGACCGGTTTGCCGACCCCCTCCCAACCCTCCAGGACGAGGTGGGGATCCGAGCCGGTCACGTCCGCCTGGTAGAGGATGTCGAGGGCTTGCCTCCGGGCCTGCCTGCGCGAGGCCACGGCCTTCATCTCACCCGCTCGATGTAGTTCCCCGTGCGCGTGTCGACCTTGATCCGCTCGCCCTCCTCGACGAACAGCGGCACCTGCACCACGTGCCCGGTCTCCAGCGTGGCGGGCTTCATCACGTTGGTCCGCGTGTCTCCCCGGACGGCGGCTTGGGTCTGGGTCACCTTTAACGCCGCCGATGCGGGGAGCTCGACGGAGATGGGGTTTCCCTGGTGGAGGGCCACCGTGGCCATGGCGCCCTCGGACAGGTACCGCGCCGTGTCGCCCACGATGCCGGCGGGGACGTTCACCTGCTCGTAGGACTCGGTGTCCATGAACACGAAGCCATCACCGTCGCGATACAGGAACTGCATCTCCCGTCGATCCACGATGGCCAGGCCGACCTTGACGCCCGCGTTGAACGTCCGGTCCACCACCGCGCCGGTCCTCGCGTTCCGAAGCTTCGTTCGGACGAAGGCCCCGCCTTTGCCCGGCTTCACATGCTGGAACTCGATCACCTGGAAGAGGGTGCCGTCGAGCTCGAGCGTCATCCCATTCTTCAGGTCGTTGGTGGAAACGCTCACGTCGCTCCTCGGGTGGTAGGGCCGGGTGCGATCCGCCCGACCCAGTCTAGGGGCGGGCGGGACGTCGCATCACGCCGGGAGGAGGTCCTTGCCCGACCGCGGGAGCGGCCGGCCCCCGTCCTCCGTCACCTCGACCATGTCCTCGATCCGGACCCCGCCCACGCCGGGAAGGTACACGCCCGGCTCCACCGTCACGACGGCGCCGGCGGGGAGCGCGTCGTCGCTCCCCCGGCGAAGGAGAGGCCCCTCGTGGATCTCGAGCCCCACCCCGTGGCCGAGGCCGTGGGTGAAGTGCTCGCCGAGGCCGGCGCCCTCGATCACCGAACGGGCCGCGGCGTCGACCTCGGCTCCGGTGGCTCGCACCCGCACGGCCTCGATCCCGGCCTGCTGGGCCGCCCGCACCAGGTCGTGGACGTCGCGGAGCTGGGCGGACGGCTCGCCGAAGGCGAGCGTCCGGGTCATGTCGGCGTGGTACCCGTTCACGAGGGCCCCGAAGTCCATCTTCACCACGTCGCCCCGAGAGAGCGGCCGGCCGGTCGGTTCGTGGTGGGGCTCGGCCGCGTCCTCTCCGAACGCCACGATCGTGTCGAATGCCGGACGCTCCGCCCCGGCACGGCGCATCTCGACCTCGAGCTCGAACGCCAGCTCGCGCTCGGTGACCCCGTCACGCAGCCTCCCCACGACGGCATCGAAGGCGTCGTCGGTGGCGCCCTGGGCCCGCTCGAGCGCGGCGAGCTCGTCCGAGTCCTTCACCCATCGCTGGCGTTCGACCTCGCCGCCAACCGGGACGAGCTCGATCCCCTTTGCCAACGCTCGGAGCTCCTCGTAGGAGCGGAACGTGACCCCGTGGGATTCGAATCCCAGCCGCCCAACGCCAAGGCGCCGGGCGGCCCGCACCACCGGCTCGAGGAACCCGTCCAGGTACGTGAGCCGCTCCAGGTCGGGGACCTCGTGGCGGCCCTGCTCCGTATAGCGGCCGTCGGTGAAGAAGGCAGCGTCACTCGGAGTGAGGAGCAGCTGGCCGTTGGACCCGGTGAATCCCGTCAGGTACCGGACGTTCGGCAACCGGGTGATCAAGAAGCCATCCGCTCCGAGCTCGACCAGCCGGGAGGCGACCCCGGCGCGCCTCAGCCGGTGATCCACGGCAGCGCCTCGAGCGCCAAGTGGTAACCGCCGGCGCCCACCCCAGAGATGGTCGCCCGGCACGCCGGCGAGATCACCGAATGCCGGCGGAACTCCTCCCGGGCGTAGATGTTGGTCATGTGAACCTCGATGACCGGTGCGCCGCAACCCTCCACGGCGTCTCGGAGGGCATAGGAGTAGTGCGTGAGCGCGCCGGGGTTCACCACCACGGCGCCAAACCCCTCCCCCGCCGCTCCGTTCAACCAAGCCACGAGGTCGCCCTCGTGGTCAGATTGCCGCCACTCGACCTGGTGTCCCGATGACGTCGCGTGCTTCCCCACCTCGTCCATGATCTGGGGAAGGGTCGCCGTCCCGTAGCGATCCGGGTCGCGGCTACCGAGCGTCCCCAGGTTCGGCCCGAACAGGAACAGGACCTTCATCGTCCGGCCCGCCGGTCCGCCGGCCGGTCGGCTCATCCTGCCGCTCCCATCTCCTTCAGGACGGTCACGAGGACCTCCTCGGGCACCTCGTCCACCACGACGGGACGTCCCACGTCCTCCAGGAGCACGAACCGAATGCCGCCCCGGTACTTCTTGTCCATCCGCATGGCGCCGAGGATCCGGTCGCTCGCCGGGAGCCGCCCGTCGGGCTCCAGGCCGAGGGGGCTCAGCGTTCGGGCGTGCCGGGCCGACAGTCCTGGACGTGCCGTCCCGAGCACCTCGGCCAATCGCGCGGCGAAGGTCATCCCCACGGCTACGGCCTCGCCGTGGGACCGGCCGGAGAACTCCTCGAGCCGTTCCAGGGCGTGACCGAGCGTATGCCCGTAGTTCAGGACCAGCCGGGCTCCCAGGTCGCGCTCGTCCGCGACCACGAACCGGGCCTTTGCGCGGACACACCGGGCCACGATGTCCTCCATAACGACGGGATCCCGGGCCAAGACCGCGTCGAGGCGGCCCTCCATGAGCTCGAGGAGCGAGGGCTCGAGGGCCAGGCCGTACTTGGCCACCTCGGCCAGTCCGGACCGGAAGTCCCGATCCGGAAGGGTGGCGAGCGTGGCCACGTCGGCCAGCACCGCCACCGGCTGGTGGAACGCGCCGACCAGGTTCTTCCCCTCGGGAAGGTTCACTCCAGTCTTGCCTCCGATGGCCGCGTCCACCTGTGCCGTGAGCGTCGTCGGAACCTGAATGAACCGCACCCCACGCATGTATGTGGCGGCCACGAACCCCGCCACGTCGCCGACGGACCCGCCGCCGAGCGCGATCACCACGTCGTCGCGATGGGCCTCCTGCGTGGCCAGCTGGCGGTGCAGGGCAACCACGGTCGGGAGCGACTTGGCCTCCTCTCCGGCCGGCACGCCCAGGTGGACCACCCGCAGCCCCAGGGGCTCGAGACCGGCGGCGAGCTCCTCCAGGTAGGCTCCGGCCACCGTCGGGTCGGCCACCACGAACCCCTTCTCGGCCTCCCCGAGCTCCGGCAGGCAGGTCGCGGCCTCCTCCAGGATGCTCGGCCCGACTACCACGTCGTAGCTCGAGCTCGCGACGGCCACGGTCACGCGGACCACCGGGTGAGCTCCTTCTCGATGGCCTCGGCCACCTCGTTGGGCGGGGCGCTTGCCTCGACGACGTGGGCCGCGAACTCGCGGTACAGCGGCTCGCGGTCCCGGAACAGACGCTCGATATCGGCCTCCGCGTGGATCAGCGGGCGGTCGGCCGACGGCGACACCCGTTCCTTCAGGACCGCCAAGGGTACCGAGAGGAACACCACCTCGCCCGTGGCCCGGAGCGTGACCCTGTTGGCCGGCTCCAAGACGACGCCCCCTCCGCATGAGACCACGGAGGGGTCGTGGGCTGCGGCCTCGGTGAGGGCGGCCGCTTCGAGCTCGCGGAAGCGGGGCTCGCCCTCCGCAGCGAAGATGTCGCGAACCGACCTGCCCGCGGCCCGCTCGATCTCGGCGTCGAGCTCCAAGAACGAGACGCCGAGTCGCCCTGCCAGCTCGGGTCCGACGGTCGACTTGCCGGATCCCGGCATCCCCACGAGGTAGACGATCATGGCAGGGTCGCGACGTAGCCCTCGAGGTTGCGCCGGGTCTCGGGGAGCGAGTCCCCGCCGAACTTCTCCAGGACGGCCTGCGCCAGGACGAAGGCCGTCGCGGCTTCTCCCACGACCCCTCCCGCCGGCACCGCGCACACGTCCGTCCGCTGCCTGATCGCCACGTCCGGCCCGCCGGTTGCGAGGTCCACGGTGGACAGGGGCTGGGGGACCGTGGAGAACGGCTTCATGGCCGCACGGACCCTGATTGGCTGGCCCGTGCTCATGCCGCCCTCGATCCCGCCGGCCCGCATGGAGGTCCGGGACAGGCCCGCGCCATCTACCACGATCTCGTCGTGGGCCTTCGAGCCAAGGCGCTCGGCGGTGGCGAACCCGTCGCCCACCTCCACGCCCTTGACCGACTGGATGCTCATGAGCGCAAGGGCCACGCGAGCGTCGAGCTTTCGGTCGGACTGAACGTGGGACCCCAGGCCGGGTGGACAGCCATAGGCGATGACCTCGAAGACCCCGCCCACCGTGTCCCTGGCCTTTCGGACACGGTCGATCTCCTTCACCATCGCGGCCGAGGCCTGGGCCTCGAAGCACCGGACCGGCGAGGCGTCCACCTCCTCCAGATCCTCCGGGCCGGGCGGCCCAGCGTCGTCCGGCACCGCGACCGTCCCGATCCGGACGACGTGGGAGAGCACGCGGATGCCGAGTTCGGCCAGGAACGCCTTGCATGGGCATCCCGCTGCCACCCGGGCCGCCGTCTCCCTCGCGCTCGCGCGCTCCAAGACGTTTCGCACGTCGTCGAACCCGTATTTCATGACGCCGGCGAGGTCCGCGTGGCCCGGGCGGGGCCGGGTGAGTTTGTCTCCGGGGTCGGTCTCGCCCTCCACAGCCATCAGGTCCCGGTATTTCTCCTCCCACTCCGCGTTCTCGATCGTGATGGCGATGGGGCTACCGAGGGTTCGTCCGTGCCGGACGCCGGACAGGATCTCCAACCGGTCGCCCTCCAGCTTCTGCCGGCCGCTGCGGCCGTATCCGTGGCGGCGCCGGGCCAGCTCGCCGGCCACCTCCTTCGGAGCCATGGGAACCCCGGCGGGCAATCCCTCCAGGACGGCCACGAGGGCCTTGCCATGCGATTCACCGGCCGTGAGCAGCCGCAACATGCACCTCATGATAGGTGAGTGCGGAGGGCGGTCCCGGTTTCCCGGGACCGCCCTCGAACCGGCGACCGCTCCCCCCGTGCGCGGACCGCCGGAGCTCTATTTCTGCGGGCTCGTACAGAGCGTGAACCCCTCGTCGCCGAAGACGAAACGTGCGCAGTTCCCGCTGATCGAGACGAGCCTGAAGTTCCCGGCAAAGGTCTCGCCCACCGACACCGTGTACACCGTGCCGTCCACCTCCACCTGGACCTTGGTGCCACCCTGGAAGATGTCGATGAGCACGACCGTGTGGCCGCCTATCGTGGTGCTCTGCCCACCTCCCGGAGTGGTCGGGGTGGGGGTCGGCGTCCCGGTCCCCGTAGGAGGCGGAATGGTCCCGGTTCCCGTTGGAGGGGGGCTGACGCTGCCGCTCGGTGGCGGCGATCCGGTCTGCAAGGCCGGTGGGATCGAGAACGGGTCACGGGACCCGGCCAGGACCACCGGCGGCAGCGTCTCGCGGGGCGTTGCGGTGGGGCTGACGGTCGGAGTCGGCGTGGGGCCTCCGGTCGAGATCGGCGGCGGCGGCGGCGCCTCCTCCCCCCCACCTCCTCCCAGCACGTTCAGGAAGACGAAGGCAAGCAGGGCGGCACCCGCCACGGCGCCGAACAGGATCAAGGCGCGCCGGTCACGGGGGGAGAGGGCCATGATCCTAGGCTCCCTCGCTCGGCCCGGGCGCGGAGCCGGGCCCTGCGCTCGTGTCGGTCGTGTAGAACTCCACGCTCAGCTGCATGCTGAGGGAGTTCACCGTCGAGCCGGGTGGGGCGGCTCCTCCGGGGGTGATCGAGACGCTGATCACCTTTGCGGCCCGCGGAAGCGACTCCAGCCGGAACAGGAACTGGTCCAGGGCGAAGTAGCCGCCGATCACGGAGATCGCGGTGGGGATGGTCGAGAACGTCCCCGTGGGATCGAGCTGGGGGGTCCCCGGTGCCACGGTGAAGAAGTCCACGGCCGAGCCGTCGGCCGCCGCCGACAGCAGCCTGATGAGAGCGGGGAGGTCCGCCGTGGGCGGCACCTCGTTGCTCAGCTGTGCGATCTTCGCCTTCACCTGAGGGGCGTTCGCCTGAGCCTCCTTCAGGCTGGCGAGCTGAGCGCGGAGGGCCGTCTCCTGGGCCTCGGCCGCCGCGACGTCCTCTTGTGTCTTGCTCACCTCGTTCATCTTGGGGAGCACCAAGAAGAAGACGGCCAGTACCGCGACCACCGCGATGATGGCGCCGGCGATGATCGGTCCCCGGCGGCTCATGTGAGCCCCTTCCCTCGCCTGGTCGCCGCGTCGACGGACAGGTCGAGCCCGCTGTTGAACGTGTAGATCCGCGAGAACGGCGTCTCCTCCGTTGCGGAGGTCATCCAGGCGTTTTCCCACCCGTCCACCTGCTCCAGCCTGGTCAACCACGAGGCGAGCGGGTCGGTGTCCTTCACCACGCCGGTGAACAAGACGTTGCCGATCAAGTTGGTCTCACCGGTGGTCGTCGTCGCCGTCGGTGCCGCGATCGAGCCAGTCAGGCTGGTGAGATACGCCTCCGACGGGATCACGTGGGAGATGTCCACGAGCACGTTCGACCAGGAGACCTCGCCGATGAACACCGAGTTGACCAGCTCCTGCTTGGCCTCGAGCTGGCTCTGGAGCTCCTGGAACCGCTGGAGGTCGTCGATCTGCGCCTGGAGTTGCTGGTTCACGCCTTCCTGGGCGGCGAGATCGTCCTGGGCCCGAGACAGGTTCATGACCTGGAAGAAATAGAACAGCCCGACCAGCCCGAGCACGATCACGCCGACGATCACGACCACGCTCGTGAGGCGACGCGTCGCCTCACGAGCGCGGAGTTCGGAGGGAAGGAGGTTGACCTGGGTCATCGTCACCTCCCGGGGATGGCCAGGCCGACGGCGACGGCGAGGACCGGCTCTGCGGCCTCCATCGC
>Ga0209887_1000158_pt1 | contig 19210 bp, 17 predicted proteins | sample GWRWN1_30_40_FD_187230 | JGI IMG/M metagenome (GOLD analysis project Ga0209887, IMG submission 187230) | Riverbed sediment microbial communities from areas with no vegetation in Columbia River, Washington, USA - GW-RW N1_30_40 (SPAdes)... | ecosystem: Environmental > Aquatic > Freshwater > River...
ACGAAGCACAGCTCCTGGCTCTCCGGCGTCTCCGCCGTGGCCAAGCCGAGCGCCCGCGCCCTGGCGCGGACTTCGGTCTTCGTGAGGTCACCGATTGGAAACCGCGCGTGCTCGAGTTGAGGCTGTGTCAAGGACCAGAGAAAGTAGCTCTGATCCTTTGCGGGATCCCGCCCCTCGCGGAGGAGCACCCGGCCGTTGGCGGGATCCCGGCCGACCCGGACGTAGTGGCCCGTCGCCACGCCCGCGGCCTCCCACGCGAGTGCCCGCCGCAGGAGGGTCCCGAACTTCACCTCGCGGTTGCAGACCACACACGGGCTGGGCGTGCGGGCTGCCCCGTACTCGCGGATGAAGTCGGCGATCACCAGGTCGGCAAACTCTCGCTCGTGGTTCAAGAGGTAGTAGGGGATCCCGAGCTGGCGCGCCACGGCGCGCGCCCCCATCGCCGTCGCGGGGGAGCAGCACGAGCCGAACCGGGCTGTCGCCTCCGCGGGCTCGGCCCAGGGGGTGGTCCGGAGCGTGATGCCGATGACTTCATGACCCGCCTCCACAAGGAGAGCCGCCGCCACCGAGCTGTCGACCCCTCCGCTCATTCCAACGACTAATCTCGCCATAAATGTATTTAGCTCGCTTTAAATCACTTCCCCCCAGTGCCCTTCAGACTCGCCGGGGATGGCCGGCACCGAGGACAGCATGGATTCGCTCCAGCTCCTCACTTGACGAGTACGGAAGCTCGAGTCGCCCTCGCGTGAGGGTCCCCACAATGCGAACCCGCGTTCCCAGGGCCAGGCGGAGTTCCTCTTCCAGAGCTTCAATATCCGGACTGCGCCTCGCCGGCCGAGGACGCGCTCGGCGGCGCTGCTGGACACCCGCCTCCGTGGCGCGGACCGACCAATCAAGTGCAAGAATCTGCTCCCGCACTCGAAGCTGCGCCGCCGGCGTAGCCAGCCCAAGGAGTGCGCGCGCGTGTCCCATGGTGAGCCGGCCCAACCGCAGGTCCTCCTGGATTACATCCGGCAGCCGCAGAAGGCGCAGGGCATTCGCGATGGAGGAGCGATCCTTGCCAATCCGGCGAGCCAGGTCCTCCTGAGTCCACCCGAACTCCGCCAGGAGGCGTTGGTAGGCATGAGCCTCCTCAAGAGGATTCAGGTCTTCCCGGAGGAGATTCTCCACGAGGGCAAGCTCTAAGGCCTCGGAATCACTGGAATCTCGGACAATCGCTGGTACCCGAGGCAACCCGGCCTGCTGAGCCGCTCTCCACCGCCGTTCCCCCACCAGGATCTCATACTGATCGCCCCGAGGCCGAACCACGATCGGCTGCAAGACGCCGGACGTTCGGATCGAGGCCGCGAGCTCCTCGAGCGCCTCTGGTGCAAAGGTCTTCCGCGGCTGCAGGGGATTAGGAACGAGGCTCTCGACGGGCACATCCCGCAGCCGCGCTCCGGCGGCGTCGTCAGCCGGCGGCGGCAGCAGCGCCCCGAGCCCGCGACCGAGCGCGCGCTTCATCATGGGCGATCACCTCCCTAGCCAGTTCCAGGTAGGCCACGGCACCCGGCGACCGGAGATCGTACTGGACAATGGGACGGCCGTGGCTTGGCGCCTCCGTGAGTCGCACGTTTCGGGGAATAACCGTCTTGAAGAGGTGCCGCTGGAAGTACCGCTCAACCTCGCCGCGCACTTGGACGGCCAGGCTCGTCCGGGCATCGAACATGGTGAACAGAATTCCTTCGACACCCAGGTTGGGGTTGGCTCGATCTCGGACGAGATCGAGGGTTTTCATGAGCTGTGCGAGACCCTCCAGCGCGTAGTACTCACACTGAAGGGGAATGACGGCCGCATTCGCGGCGACGAGGGCATTCAAGGTCAGGAGACCGAGGGACGGAGGACAGTCCACTATGACAAAGCGGAAGCGGTCGGTGAAGGAGGCGAGCGCCCCCCGTAGCCGCGCCTCACGGTTGACAATCCCGACCAGCTCAAGTTCCGCTCCGACCAGATCCCCGCCACTCGGCAGCAGCGTCAGCGCAGGCAGCGCCGTGCCGCGACACGCCTGCTCAGCAGGGATCCCCTCCAGGAGCACCTCATAGATCGTGGGGCCGCTGAGCCTGGCTGGGTCCGGCCACACGCCGGCCGTTGCGTTCCCTTGGGGATCGAGGTCGACCAGGAGAGTCGGCCGCTCCGCGGCGGCGAGTGCGCCGGCAAGGTTAACGGCCGTCGTGGTCTTACCCACGCCGCCCTTTTGGTTGACGACCGCCAGGATGTGCACCGCGCGCCCTCGGTGTTCCACGTGGAACGTTCGCTTCGACCTCGGGTGCCTCGATTATAAGAAACGCTCGGCGAAGCCGCAACGCCGAAGACTCGGCCGACACGCTCACTTCCCGGACGACTCCTGGACCCTCATAGCCCCCCGGGCCGAGCGGCACTACAACGTGCCCATCCGTCCGGAGAAAAGGCCGGGCCAGTCTGACTGCCGCGTCCGGGGCCGCGACCGCGCGCATTGTCACCGTTCGAAATCTGGCGCGAAGCACCGCGCTCCCCGCCAAGACTTCGGCCCGTCCCTGGTGGACCACAACCCCCTCAAGACCGAGACTTCGCACCACGTGACGCAGGAAGTTTGCCCGCCGACGATTGGCGTCCATGAGAACGACCTCCCACTCCGGCCGCGCCACCTTGAGGATCAGCCCCGGCACCCCAGAACCTGTGCCGATGTCCAAGAGGGGGGTGGGCGGCGTCGGCAGCACCCGGAGGAGGAGCAGAGACTCGATAACGAGGTGCTGGATCTGTTCAGCTTCGCTCCGATATCCGGTAAGCCGGCCCACCCGATTCCAACGACGCACCTCGCTGAGAAACAGGCGCACTCGCTGTTCCATCCTCGGGTCTACCGGGATGGCCAGCGCGTTGAGACCCGCAGCGAGCAGCGTCGACGGATCGGCGGCTGTTGCATTTCCCAAACCGTGTTTCATTTGTACGCGCCAGCCGGCCCGAGCGGCTTCTGCGGGTAACCCGGTTAGGCCTTTCGGGGCTCCTTTTCGCCCTTTCGCTCCAACGGCGCGGCCTTCGTCCGCAGGGCGGCCCGGTCGATGAGATACTGCTGGGCGATGGAGAGCACGTTATTCACGAGCCAGTAGAGAACGAGTCCCGTCGGAAACTCGAGAAACATGAACGTGAAGATCACAGGCATCACCAGCATGATGCGCGCTTGGCGCGGATCCCCGACCGTCGGCGTCATCTTCTGTTGAACCAGCATCGAGACGCCCATGAGGATCGGCAGCACGTAGTACGAGTCCTTCTTCGAGAGATCCGTGATCCAGAGGAGGAATGGCGCCCCCTGGAGTTCCACCGAGTACTGCAGGGTGAGATACAGCGCATAGAAGATGGGGACCTGTACGATCATCGGGAGGCAGCCCCCCATCGGGTTCACCTTGTGCTTGCGGAAGAGCTCCATCTGCTCCCGCTGGAACCGTGGGGGGTCGGAACGATACTTGGATCGGAGCGCATTCAGCTGCGGTTGCAGCGCCTGCATTTGCTTCATTGAGCTCATGCTCTTATGCGTCAGCGGGTAGAACAGCACCTTGACGAGCACGGTGAGCAGAATTATGGCGACGCCGTAGTTCTGGCCCGGGACGTGCGTCCCAAAGAAGTTCATCAGCCAGAGCAGCGGCACGCAGAACCACCACATCGGCATCCAGGGAAGCCACAGGAAATCCCCGTAGTTCCGGGCCTGCGCCGCCTCGAGACCGACCCCGACCGCCTTCAGCCGATCCCACTCCTTCGGCCCCACGTACAGCTGTCCCCGGCCCTCCCACGGTTGCCCTAGTTCCACGCGCACGTCGGGGAAGAATAGCCCGGTCTGCGCGAGGTCCCGCTCGCGAGCCCGCATCAGCGAGCCGCCCTCCGCGCGGATCAGTGCGGCGATAAAATAGTCGTTCTCGAGGGCCACCCAACCGCGATCCGCAGACACGAGCGCGGCCGGGACCGGCTGGGGGTCCTTGAGCTCCGGCCCGCCCGGCGTATCCTTGAGATCCTTGAGCGCGGGGTTTGGGGCGTCGAAGGCCGCGAGGAGGCCCGCGTCGCGCCCGACGAGGATCCGCCCCAACAGCTGTTGATGCTCCGGCCCCTCCCCGAACGTCAGCCACGGGGCGTCGCGGGCCGGCCCCGGCTGCGCCACAGGGCTCGTCCAGTAGAGGGCAAGGGTCACCGGCGTCACCTTGCTGTCGCGTGCCTCCGCGCGGAGCTGGACGTCGATGCGGTGCGAATCAGCGCGGAACCGCAGGACCTTCTGCACCCTCACGCCCTCGCGCGTCGCCCCGCTGAAGCTCAGGACCCCAGCGGGCTGCTCGGTGGTGAGGTCCACCCGCGAGGCCTCCGGTCGCAGTGCAACGATCTCTGGGGGCTGCCCGGGCCGCGCAATCCCCACGGCTAGCGGTCCCGGCGTGCCACCCACGACCAGGGGCTTTATACCGCGGTATCGGAGCCACCAGCCTCTGACGCTGCCGTCCGAGCCAAAGGTTACACGGTAGAGGGGCGTGGTCACTTCGGCCGCCACCTCCGCACTGTCCACCGGGGCGCTGCGGGGGATGAGCGCCGCCGCGGCCGGCTCTGGGGTGGGCGCCGGCCCCGGTGGGGCCGGAGGCGGGCTCACTTCCGGGACCGCTGGCGGCGGGGTGGGAGGGGGTGCGAACAGCGCCTGCCACGCAAGCAGAATGCCCACGGATAGGGCGATTGCGAGAAGGGCGCGCTTCTCCATTCAGGGAACCGTCGCGGCGGCGCTCAGCGCGGCGGATCGATGCCGCCCGGGAACAGCGGCTGACAGCGCAGGAGGCGGCCCAGGGCGGCCGCGGCCCCCACCAGCACGCCGTGGCGCGCGATGGCCACGCGTGCGTACTCTGAACACGACGGCCAGTAGCGGCACGCCGCCGGGAGAAGTGGGCTGACCCACCGCTGATACGACCGCAGTACCAGCAGGGCAAGGGCGGCCGCGGCCGTCGGCGGCCGCGTCACGAGGCGAGTCGCCGCGCCGCATACCCGAGCGCCTCGGCGACCTCGCTGAGCAGTTGAGCGAACGGTGCCTCCACCGCTTGACGACGAGCAACGAAGCAGAGCCGCAGCCCGCCTCCCGACACCAGCCCCCTCTGTCGGCGGTAGGCCTCTCGCAACCGCCGCCGTGCCCGATTGCGCAGCACGCTGCCGCCTAGCCGCCGCCCCGCGACGAACGCCGCGGCGCGCGGCCCGGGCGCCGGAGTCCACAGGAGGACGAAGCACTCCCGTTCCAGGCGGGCACCCCCGCGGAACAATCGCTGAAACTCCGCGTGCTCGCGCAGTCGCTCGGCGCGCGGGAGGGACGCGCCCTCGGAGCGAGCGGCTGTCATGCTAGACGGTCAGCCGCCGCCGCCCCTTGGCGCGCCGGCGCTTGAGAACCTTGCGGCCTCCCTTGGTGGCCATGCGCTCGCGGAAGCCGTGCGTCTTCTTCCGCCGGCGCCGGTTCGGTTGGTACGTCCGTTTCACGAGATCCTCCTAGCCAGAATGAGCACAGTCCGCTCATCCTACCGGCCGCGCCTCGCGCAAGTCAAGCGCGCCACGGCAGCCTTCGGGGTTGCTCGCCTCTGCCCACCATGGTATGGTGAGCCGCCCGGCCGGGATCGTCCCGGCCGCGCATGTGGTGCCTCGCATCGGCTCGACCGGCGTCCACGACAGAATCGCGGTGGCGTCCCCCTCGCAGACGCCCGCTCCTCTCGGTGACGCACGGGTGACAGGTAGGTGGCCGCGCGCTCGTTTCCGCCTCGACACCTAGTTATCCACCGCCGTGGATAAGTGTGTGTGTAACTCCACGGGGTAGGAGTCTCCGGTATGCCTGACGACCTCTGGGAGCGCCTTCTGACCTCCCTGGGCGGGAAGTTGCCCCCCCAGGTGCTCGACACCTGGATCCGCCCGGGGCGCCTCGTGAGTTACCGGGATAACCGGCTGGAAGTGGCCGTCCCCAATAAGTTTATTCGCCGGTACATCGAGGAGCACTATTTCGCGGATCTGCAGGCCGCCGCGGCGACCTGCCTCGGTCCCCGTGCCCGGATCGTCCTGACCATCGACCGCACGGGGAGCGCTGACCCGGCGCCGAGTGCTCCGCCGCCGCAGCTCCCGTCGGCCGAGCTCGACACCAGGTATACCTTCGAGACCTTTGTCGTCGGCTCGTCGAACCAGTTCGCTCAGGCGGCCTGTTTGGCTGTTGCCGAGCTACCGTCAGCGGCGTACAACCCCCTGTTCATCTACGGCGGCGTCGGGCTCGGCAAGACGCACCTCCTCCACGCCATCGGGCAGCATGTAAGCAGCAGCCAGCCCCAGCTCCGTATCGAGTACCTCTCGACCGAGAAGTTCACGAACGAGCTCATCAGCGCGATTCGTTACGACAAGACTCAGGCCTTCCGTCATCGCTACCGCACCATCGATCTCCTCCTCATCGACGACATTCAATTCCTCTCCGGGAAGGAGCGGACACAGGAAGAGTTCTTTCACACCTTCAACGACCTTCGCGAGTCTCACCGCCAGATCGTCCTCTCAAGCGACCGCTCGCCCAAGGAGATCCCGGAGATCGAGGAACGCCTCCGGTCCCGATTCGAGTGGGGGCTGGTCGCCGACATCCAGCCGCCAGACTTCGAGACCCGAGTCGCCATCCTCAAGAAGAAAGCCGAGGTCGACCGCGTCCCGCTACCCGATGACGTCGCCTTCTTCATCGCCAACAAGGTCAAATCGAACATCCGCGAGCTCGAAGGGTCGCTGGTCCGCATTCGTGCCTTCTGCCACCTCACCGGGCGGGCCCTCACCCTGGATCTCGCTCAGGAGGTCCTCGCCAATATCTGGGGAAGCGACGAGCGCCTGATCACCCTCGACGAGATCCAGCGCCGCGTGTGCGAAGTCTTCGGGGTCAAGCCGCAGGACCTCCGCTCGAGGACCCGCACCAGGGCCGTCGCCTTTCCCCGCCAGGTGGCCATGTATGTCGCCCGCCAGCTTACAAGCGACTCGTACGCCGACATCGGTCGCGGGTTCGGCGGCAAGGACCACACAACGGTCCTCCATGCCGTTCATAAGATCGAAGCCCTTCTCCAAGAAGACCCCAAGTTCCAGAAGACTCTCGAGCACATCATCAACACGATTCGAATCGACTGAGCTCCCGCGTGTCACCCCAGGCCCTCCTCGACTTATCCCCGTCCTCTCCTCCACGACCCCCGGTGTTATCCCCATCCCGCGACCGCGCCGCGCGCACCTTCCCGACAGCGGGCCCGGGCCAGACCGCGCTTATCCACCGCCCCTACGACGACGACGACTGATTTTCTTCTTAGGAGGAAACTCAAGGACATGGAAGTACAAGTGGCTCGCGAACCCTTTTTGCGTGCGCTTCAACTCGTCCAGAACATCGTCGAATCCCGCCAGACCTTGCCCATCCTTGCGAACGTCCTTATCGAGGCGCGCGAAGATGGGCTGCGGATCGCGGCAACCGATCTGGAGGTTGGCGCGCGTGTCGCGGTCCCGGCGACCGTGGCTCGACCAGGGGGCATCACGTTAGCGGCGCGGAAGCTGCTCGAACTCGTGCGAGAGTTGCCGGCGCAGCCCATCCAGCTCGTGCTGGGGGAGAGCGGGTGGATCCAGCTCGTGTGCGGAACGGCGTCGTTTCGCCTCGTCGGTCTCCCGGCGGAGGAGTACCCGCCGCTGGACATGGACGGTGCGGATGGGTGGGTGGCGGTGGACGGGGCCAGACTCCGGGCCATGCTGACCCGGACGAGCTACGCCATGTCGCAGGACGAGAGCCGTCCGTTCCTGAACGGCCTCTACCTCGTCCTCCGGAAGCGCGAACTTCGCGTGGTCGGCACTGACGGGCATCGGCTGGCGCTCGCGCGGGCGGAGGTCGATACGGATGACGAGATGGCGGGGATCGTCCCGCGCAAGGCGGTCCAGGAGATGGGCCGCGTCCTGGGAGCTTCCGAGGGCGCGGCGCTGGCCGTGCGCGAGAATCAGTTCTTCCTCCGCACACCGGGCTTCGTGCTCGCGTCCAAGCTGATCGAGGGTCAGTTCCCAAACTACGAGCAGGTGCTGCCGAAGGCCCACCCGCGCCGACTGACGGTCGAGCGCGAGCCCCTGATCGCGTCGCTCCGGCGGGTCTCGGTCGTGGCGGACGATCGCACTCGGCCGATCAGGCTCACGGCGGGACCCGGGTCGCTGCGGCTCTCCGCGTCGAGCCAAGAGCTCGGGGAGGCCGAGGAGATCCTGACGGCGGAGTTCGCGGGAGACGAGCTTGCAATCGGCTTTAACGCGCGTTACCTCCTGGACGCGATCGGGCCGATGGAGGGGGAGCGCGTGATCGTCGAACTGAAGGATGGCCTGAGCCCCGGCGTCTTCCGGAGTGCCGTGGATGATGCGGATCTCTGTGTTATAATGCCCATGCGCATGTGAGAGGAGGCCCGTCCGGGGTGCATGTCCGATGGGTGGAGCTGGTCGGGTTTCGGAATTATGCCTCTCTCAGCTTCGCGCCTGACCCGCATCTGAACGTCCTCAGCGGCCCCAACGGCTACGGCAAAACCTCCCTCCTTGAGGGTATCCACCTGCTGCTCACCGGTCGCTCGTTTCGGACGCCGCGGCTCGTGGAGTGCATTTCGTGGGACGCCGGCGAGGCGAGCGTGAGTGGAGAGGTGGCGCAGGGCGAGCAGAGCCGCCAGATTCGGCTGACCCTCGCGGCGCGGAACGGTGCGGTTGAGGTGGGAGGCGCCCTGTGCCCGTGGGCGCGCGCGGTGACCTTCGCAGCGGCCGACCTGGCCCTCTTGACCGGGGCGCCCTCGGTGAGGCGGGCCTATCTTGACGAGGCTGCGGCGAAGTTGGTGCCAGCTCACCGGGAGACGTGTCGGCAGTACCGGCTCGTGCTTCAGCAGCGCGGGAAGCTCTTGGAGCGCCTGGCTGGCCGGTCCGATGCGGATCGCCTCCTGGCGCCGTGGGATGAGCAGGTGGCCACGCTGGGGAGCGAGATTGTGCATCGGCGGCTCCGGAGCCTGGCGACGCTGGCCCAAGAAGCCCGCGACATCTGGCAGGTGCTGGCCGGGCACGGCGCGGCCGCCGAACTCATCTATGCGCCCGCGTTGGCGCCAGGTGAGGATCCCGCGAGCACGCGCGTGCGGCTGCTTGCGGCGCTCACTGCGGGACGGGCAAAGGAGACGTTGCGGGGCGTGACCCTCGTGGGGCCGCATCGCGACGACCTCGTGATCCGGCTCGGCCGGGCGGATGCGCGAAGCGCGGCGTCGCGGGGCGAACAGCGGCTGCTGGCGCTCACGCTGCGGCTGGCCGAGGCTGGCACGATGCGCCAGCGCCTGGGGACGCCGCCGGTCTTCCTCCTGGACGATCTTCTGTCGGAGCTGGACCGGAGGGTCCGAGAGCGCGTGCTCGGCTGGTTGGCTACGCAAGGACAGGTGCTTTTCTCGACGACGGACGCGGTCCTCGGGGCGGGCGCCGTGGGGACGGTATGGGAGGTGCGGCAGGCGGAAGTGGAGGCGCTCGAGCGGGTCGGAACACGGGGTGCCGCATGACCGAGAGGAAGGTCACGAAGGGCCCAAGGGGCACCGTCCCAGCGGATAGCTACACCGCCAACGACATCAAGGTGCTCGAGGGTCTCGAGGCCGTGCGCAAGCGCCCGGCCATGTACGTCGGGGACACGGCGTCCTACGGCCTCCACCACCTCGTGTTCGAGGTGGTGGACAACTCCGTGGACGAAGCTCTGGCGGGGCACTGCACCAACATCCGGGTCGTGCTACACGTGGACGGCAGCTGTACTGTCGTGGATGATGGCCGCGGCATTCCGGTTGGCATTCACGAGGGCACCGGCCGGTCCGCCGTCGAAGTGGTCCTGACCACGCTTCACGCCGGGGGGAAGTTCGACAGTTCGGCGTACAAGGTCTCGGGCGGCCTGCACGGCGTCGGAGTCTCGGTCGTCAACGCGCTTTCGGAATGGCTCGATCTTGAGATCCGCCGCGACGGCAAGGTCTACACCCAGCGCTACGACCGCGGGAAGCCCCAGGCGGACCTGCTGCCCGGCGAGAAGACGACGAAGCGGGGGACCACGATCCGCTTCAAGCCGGATCCGGAGATCTTCGAGGAGACGACGTTCTCGTTTGACGTCCTGAGCAATCGCCTCCGGGAGCTTGCCTTCCTCAACAAGGGCCTCAAGATCCAGATCGAGGACGAGCGCGACGAGAAAAAGCTGACGTTCCTCTACAGTGGCGGCATCCGCCAGTTTGTCGAGTACATCAACCAGAACAAGACTCCGGCGCACGCGAAGGTGCTCTACTTCGAAGGCGGCCGCGGGGACATGCAGGTGGAGGTTGCGCTCCAGTACAACGAGGGCTACCAGGAGAACATCTTTTCGTTCGCGAACAACATCAACACCCGGGAAGGCGGCACGCACCTCACCGGGTTCCGCGCGGCGCTGACGCGGACGATCAGCGCGTACGCCCAGACGAACGGGTTCCTGAAGAACTTCAAGGGCGGGGTCACGGGCGAGGACGTGCGGGAGGGGCTGACGGCCGCCATCTCGGTGCGGCTGCCGGAGCCTCAGTTCGAGGGCCAGACCAAGGCGAAGCTGGGAAACAGCGAGGTCAAGGGACTCGTCGAGTCGATCGTCAACGATAAGCTCGCGCAGGCGTTCGAAGAGGATCCGACGACCGCGCGCAAGATCGCCGAGAAGTGCGTCCGTGCCGCCCAGGCCCGCGAGGCGGCGCGGAAGGCGCGGGAGCTGACGCGGAAGAAGGGGATCGATGACGACAGTCTCCCCGGGAAGCTCGCCGATTGCTCAGAGCGCGAGCCGGCGCTCCGCGAGATCTTCTTGGTTGAGGGTGACTCCGCCGGTGGTTCCGCAAAGCAGGGGCGGGATCGGCGGACCCAAGCGATCCTGCCCCTGCGCGGGAAGATCATCAACGCGGAGAAGGCGCGGTACGACAAGGTGCTGTCGCACCAGGAGATCCGGCTCCTGATCTCCGCCCTCGGGACCGGGATCGGGCCGGAGGAGTTCGACGTGTCGCGCCTGCGCTACCACAAGGTCATCCTGATGACCGACGCGGACGTAGATGGCGCGCACATCCGGACGCTCCTTCTCACGTTCTTCTTCCGCCACATGGTGCCGGTCATCGAGACCGGCTACCTCTACATCGCGCAACCCCCCCTCTTCAAGCTCAAGCGCGGCAAGGCGGAGAAGTACCTCCTAAGTGAGCGGGAGCTGGATCAAGAGCTCCTCCTTCTCGGCACATCAGGTGCGCAGCTCCGGATCGGTAGCGACAAAGGGAACGGGAAGGTGGTGGGAGAGGAGCGCCTCCGGCGGTTCGTGGGGGACGTAGCCGAGTACCGTCACCTCCGGGCTCGGCTCGCGAAACGGGGCGTTCCCGCCGGGTGGCTGGAGGCGTTCGTCCGCCACCGAGCGCTCACGCGGAAGCGCGTGTCCCGTGAGACCCTGCTGGCGGAGATTCCGCGGGCGCTCGGGCAGCCGGGGGCGGAGTTCACGATTCGGGCGGAGACGGAGGAGTCGGTGATCGCCGTCGGCGTCGTAGACGGGGAAGAACGGGCGCTGAACCTGAACCTGTTCGGGTCCGGCGAGTACGCGAAGCTCCTCGAGGTGTACGGGCAAATCGAGGCCTTCGACCGGCCGCCGTTCACCCTCGTGCCGTCGGGCGGGCCAGCGGTCGCCGTGGCTTCGAAGGACGCGCTCGTCGAGCGGGTGCTCCAGCTCGGCCGGGAGGGAGCCTCCATCCAGCGGTACAAGGGGCTCGGGGAGATGAACCCCGAGCAACTGTGGGAGACGACGATGAACCCCGAGACCCGCACGCTCCTGCGGGTGACGATGGACGATGCGGTCGGGGCGGACGAGATCTTCACGATTCTCATGGGGGATCACGTCGAGCCGCGTCGGGACTTCATCGCGACGCACGCCCTGGAAGCCACCCGCATCGACGTGTAGGGCCGCGCCGATAACCTTCGCAGCTCTGCGTCCTCGGTCGTCGGCCCGCCTCGACGGATGCGGCATGCGCCTCGGCGGTCTCCTCCCTGCGTCCTTGATCTGCGCGGTTCTCGACGCGGCCCAAGGCGGAGGCACTGATGCCTGAGAGGCAGCAGCCGATCTCCATCGAAGAGGAGATGCGGCGATCCTACCTCGACTACGCGATGTCGGTCATCATCGGGCGGGCACTGCCCGACATCCGCGACGGCCTCAAGCCCGTTCACCGGCGAGTCCTCTATGCGATGCACGAGATGGGACTCGCGTGGAACCGTGGGTACCGGAAGGCGGCGCGCGTCGTCGGAGATACGCTCGGCAAGTTCCATCCCCACGGCGACGCCCCGGTCTACGAAGCCCTGGTTCGGATGGCTCAGGAGTTCTCGCTGCGTTACCCCCTCATCGACGGGCAGGGGAACCTCGGGTCGATCGACGGCGACCCGCCGGCCGCCATGCGCTACACGGAGGCACGGCTCGCGAAGATCGCGCACGAGATGCTGGCGGACATCGATCGGGAGACGGTGGCCTTCGTCCCGAACTACGACGAGACCCAGCAGGAGCCCACGGTCCTGCCGTCCAAGCTGCCGAACCTGCTCGTCAACGGCTCGTCGGGCATCGCGGTGGGCATGGCCACGAACATTCCGCCGCACAACCTCGGCGAGGTGGTCGACGCGCTTATCCTCGCCCTCGACAACCCCGCGGTGACTATGCCCGAGCTCCTCGAGGTGATCAAGGGGCCGGACTTCCCGACCCGGGGGTACATTTACGGGACGGCGGGGATCCGGGAGGCGTATGCGACCGGCCGCGGCATCATCACGATGCGGGCGCGGGCCCACACCGAAAAACTCCGGGGCGGCCGGGAAGCCATCATCGTCACGGAGCTCCCCTACCAGGTCAACAAGGCGACCCTCATCGAGAAGATCGCCGGGCTCTCGCGGGAGCGGAAGCTGGACGGGATCTCGGAGATCCGGGACGAGTCCGATCGACATGGGATCCGGGTCGTCCTCGAGCTGGGGCGAGGCGAGATCGCGCAGATCGTGCTGAACCAGCTCTACAAGCACACGGCGATGCAGTCCACGTTCGGCGTCATCATGCTTGCCTTGGTCGGCCGCCGACCTCAGGTCGTGACTCTCGGAGAGATGCTGGACCACTTCATCACGTTCCGTCGCGAGGTCGTGGTCCGCCGGACGCGGTACGACCTCGCCCGGGCCGAGGAGCGAGCGCACGTCCTCGAGGGACTGCGCAAGGCGATTGAGAACCTGGACCTCGTGATCCGCCTGATTCGGCGCGCGGCGAGCGTCGAGGCGGCGCGCGAGGCCCTGATGGGGCAGCTCGTCCTCAGCGAGATCCAGGCGAAGGCAATCCTCGACATGCGGCTTCAGCGCCTGACGCAGCTCGAACGCGAGAAGATCATCACCGAGCACGCGGAGGTGCTCCAGCTGATCGAGCGGCTGCGTGCCATTCTGGCCTCGGACGCGCTCGTGCGGCAGATCATCAAGGAGGAGCTGACCACCCTGCGCGGCGAGTACGGCGACGAGCGGCGAACGGAGATCGTCGAAGAGTCGGTCGAGCTCACGCTGGAGGATCTGATCGCCGACGAGGAGATGGTTGTGACGGTTACGCGCTCAGGCTACATCAAGCGGACCGCGGTCGAGGCGTACCGAAGCCAACGGCGCGGGGGCAAGGGTGTCCTGGGGATGGAGACGAAGGAGGAGGACGTCGTCGACGACGTCTACATCGCGTCGACGCACGCGTACCTGCTGTTCTTCACGAACGACGGCAAGGGGCATTGGCTCAAGGTCCACGAGATCCCCGAGGCGAAGCGCGACGCCCGCGGGAAGGCCATGGTGAACCTTCTGCAGCTGGCCGAGGGCGAGCGTGTTGCGGCGACCCTGACGGTACGCGACTTCACGTCCGGGGGCTATGTCTTCTTCGCCACGCGTCAGGGCAAGGTCAAGAAGACGGAACTCGCCGCGTACTCGCGTCCTCAGCGGGGGGGCATCCGCGCCATCGCCCTCGAAGAGGGCGACGAAGTCATGGCCGTGCGGCTCACGGACGGGCAGCGGGAGGTCCTTCTCGAGACCCGGCAGGGGGTGTCGATCCGCTTCAGCGAGGACGAAGTACGCCCGATGGGCCGGGTGGCTGCCGGGGTCAAGGGCATCGAGCTGGAGTCGGACGACCAAGTGATCGCGGCCGAGGTGGTGCGTGAGGGTGCCGCTATCCTCACGGTGACGGAGCGCGGCTACGGGAAGCAGACCCCGCTCGCCGAATACCGCCTGCAAGGCCGGGGCGGCAAGGGCATCATCGACATCAAGACCGGTGGCCGCAACGGGTTCGTCGTCGGCATGACTCAGGTCCGGGAGGGCGACGACATCCTCCTCGTGACCACGAAGGGCAAGCTGATCCGCTTCCCGGCGGAGGACGTCTCGTCCCAGGGGCGGAACACCTGGGGCGTGCGCGTGATCGACGTGGAAGCCGACGATCGCGTCGGGAGCATGGCACGGGTGGAGACCGAGCGGGGCGCGAGTGCTTGATCCTCGGGTCATTCGTGAGCATCCCGACCGCATCGAGGCGAGCGCCAAGGCGCGCGGCACCCAGGTGCCGCTGGCCGAGTTCCTCGACGCCGACAGTCGTCGGCGCGCCATCCTCCGGAGCGCCGAGGAGCTGAAAGGGCGCCGGAACCGCGCCTCCGAGGCGATTGCCGCCGTCAAGCGCCGGGGCGAGGACGCGACGGCCGCGATTGCGGAGTCTCGGCGGATCGGCGACGAGATCCAAGCGTTGGATGCCCAGCTCCGGCTGGGTGAGGAGGCGCTCACGGCGCTCGCGCTCCGGTTCCCGAACCTGCTCCACTCCAGTGTCCCGCTCGGGACCACCGACGACGACAACGTCGAGGTGCGCCGGTGGGGCCAGGTTCGCTCCTTCGCCTTCTCCCCGCGGCCGCACTGGGAGGTGGGGGAGATCCTCGGGATCCTCGACTTCGAGCGCGCCTCCAAGATCGCCAAGTCGCGGTTCGCCGTCCTCTGGGGCTCAGGCGCCCGACTGGAGCGGGCTCTCACCCAGCTCATGCTGGATCTCCACACCAAGGCGCACGGCTACCGCGAGGTCTGGGTCCCGCACCTGGTCAACGCGGAGACAATGACTGGGACCGGGCAGCTCCCGAAGTTCGAGGACGATCTGTTCCGGACCGTCGAGCCCGAGGGCGGGCGCCCCTTGTACCTGATCCCGACCGCCGAGGTGCCACTGACGGCGCTGCACGCGGGGGAGATCCTGCCCGCCGAGGGTCTGCCGCGGAAGTACACGGCCTCCACCCCGTGCTACCGGCGCGAGGCCGGCTCGTATGGGGTGGATACGCGCGGGATGATCCGCCAGCACCAGTTCGACAAGGTGGAGCTGGTCAAGCTCGCCACCCCGGAGAGCTCGTACGATGAGCTCGAGGCGATGGTGCGTGACGCCGAGGCCGTGCTCCAGCGCCTTGAGCTCCCGTACCGGGTGGTGCTGAAGTGCGCGGGTGATACGGGCTTCGCGTGTGCCAAGTCCTACGACCTCGAGGTCTGGCTCCCGGCGCAGGACCGCTACCGGGAGATCTCCTCCTGCTCCAACTGCGAGACCTTTCAAGCGCGCCGCGCGGACCTTCGCTATCGCCCCGCGGGAGGGAAGGCGGAGTACCTTCACACGCTGAACGGCTCGGGGCTCGCGGTCGGCCGCACGCTCATTGCCCTCCTCGAGAACTACCAGGAGGCCGACGGGAGCGTCGTCGTCCCCGAAGCGCTCCGTCCCTACCTGGACGGCCAGGACCGCCTGACTCCTCCGTAGCCCTGCCTGACCGGCCGCGCGGCCCTGGGCGCGCCGCGTGCGATAATGGCGGTCCGGAGGGGTGGCCGAGCGGTTGAAGGCGCCGGTCTTGAAATCAGGGCCGGCGCCTTCGTGTTTTCAAGCACTTCCAGTGCCATCCCTATCGCGACCCATACTTGGGAGCGGACAGGAGTCTCAGCCGTCTCGCCAGGGGCGTATTGTTCTCAGATTCCAGGGGTCGGATGGCCCATAGAATGGCCCATGGACGAAGGAGGGGCCGTCGCAGGGCAAAGTTTGACAAGCAAGCAAAGTGCCGGGCAGTGGGGTACAATCCAGGCTCTGAGGAAAGCTGGCCCAGGCGCCCTTCACCAGCACCGCTGATGCCTCACGACGAAAAGGTCAGGAGCGAGGTTGTGCCGGTGTTGGTCGCCGTGCTGATCTGCGACGCGGCCGTCGCCGATCCGAGCAGCGGGAAAAAGAATCTCATCGGGATCTTTGATCAACTGAATGTGGCGCGATTCCCAACACAGTGGCCAGTGACGATTTACATGAAGCTGACGGATGCTGAGGGGTTCTACAAGATGGAAGTTCGCTACGTGCAGGTCAGTTCGGGCCAGGTTCTGGCCAAGGCAGAGCTGGAGAGCCAGTTTACATCCCGGCTAGTCTCGGCAGATCTCTTTGTCCCGTTCCCACCGCTGCCCGTCCCAAGCGAAGGGCGATACGAATTTCAGATCTGGGCCAACGAGGTATACCTAGGTGGAACCTTCATGAATGCCGTGCAGCGGAAGACACAGGGCTAACTGGAGGGCGCAATGGCGCAGGTTACGGAGATCCAGCGATTCCCCCCTCAAAAGGCGGATGAGGAAGTGGCCCATGAGCGTGACTTCGTCCGGGGAGTGCCCGCAGGTCTGCTCTCGCTCGAAGCAGCAATCATCGCGATTTTAGATCTAGTCCTCCCCGATGAGATTCTTCTGGGCACCGTGCGGGATGGCCGGCTACGAGTACGGGTCCCGATCAGGGTCAGATTCCGACGGGAGGATCAACACGTGGTCGCGGAAGCGGCGGAGCTGGACGAGTTTGGGTTCGGTGCGAATCTCTCGGAGGCCCTGGCTGATCTCCAGGACGCGATCGGTGAACTCTACTTCACGCTCGAGCGGGAGCAAGGTCGGCTCGGCCCGGACCTGCGGCGCGTGTGGACGGTCCTCCAACAAAAGCTCATGCGGAGACTGTGAGCATTAAGGCTCAGCAGTTCGATCGTCTGGTCGAGAAGTGGAGATTTCAGACGCGGGATAGTAAGGACCTGCTCGCTTGGTTCGAGTTCGAGGGCAAGATCATCACTCGCACGCGCCGATCCAAGGGGTCAGGCGATCTCCCAATGCAGCACAGCATCCGGCAGCAGCTCAAGCTCAACGACCAGCAGTTTAGAGGCGCGATAGACTGCACGCTAACTCGAGAGTCATATATCGAGATTCTCCGAACCAAGGGCTTGATTGCCTCAGAACGCGACGACGACCCCAGCGACCAGCTCGCCGGCGAGGAGTAGCGCGACGACAGTCCGCAGCTAACCCCTCCGGCTAGCCCCTCCGCGTCGCGGCGCATCTTTCGCGATCTGCCGCGCCAACTCCGTCACCTGGGCCTCTAAGGTCGCCACCTCAACCTCCCGTCTGGCCTCCTTGGCCTCCAGCGCAGCCGCCTGGGCCGCGCCCGGATCTTCCACGATCCGCGCGAGGGAACGGGCTTGGCTCGGGTGTCCCGCGACGCGGCGACGGTCGCGGTTCCAGAATCGCTGGGTACAGGCCAGCGAGCACCGGCGCTGGGAGCGATTCCGGGTGAGATCGGCAAACCAGCGTTCACAAGCCCCACACCGCTTCAGGCGGCCCGCCAGCCCCTCTCCGAAGTAGAGCCCGACCATCCGCCGAAGCGTCTCGGCGAGGGCCTCTCGGCTGCCGACGGGCCGGCCGTGGAACATCTGCTGCGCACCCGGATCGAAGGCACCACGGGCGAGTTCCCGCAGGATCAGGTCCGCAAGGATGAACCAGTGCTCCCGCGTCCAGTTTGTCTCCCCGAAGTCCCGCGAGATCACGTTGCCCAGGCGCCAGTGCTGGAGCTTCAGGGCCGCGTGCTGAGGCAACACCTCGAGTTGATTCAAGGCCGTGGCGAACCACTGGAGTCCGCTGCGCGAGATGGGCACGCGCACGCCGGCAGGCAGGGCGCCCGCGCGGCTCTTGGGCCTCCTGGCGGCTCTATTCATGTACTAGCTTTGTACCACGGCTAACCGAAAGGTTGCAAGCGGGGGGAATGAAGCCATTATAAGCGGCTAGTCGTGTACAAGATTAACCGATTTAGTCTTGACCAAGATCAAGACATACGCGATGATACCTTCCGTGAAATGCACGGGCCTGATGAGCCAAAAGGGGGAGGCCGCGATGGTCTTGGTGAGCACGACGCAGGCGGGCCGCATCTTGGGGTTGAGCGCGGAGCGCGTCCGGCAGCTCGAACGGTCGGGGCTACTCGTAGCCATTCGAACAGAATCCGGGCAGCGGCTATTCAGCAAAGCCCACCTCCTGCGGGTTGCGGCGCGACGGCGACCTGGCCCCAGCACCGCAGCGGTCGGGCGTGGTCCGGCTGAGGTCTTCTCTCAATGACGCTCGAGGAATTCCTGAGCCGCGTCGACGGCTCCGTCATCCGAACGCGGCGGGGCGTGCTGGTGCGGTGTCCGGGACACGACGATCGGGCACCGTCGCTCAGCATCAGCGAGGCTGGTGGTCGGATTTTGCTCAAGGACTTTGCTGGATGCTCGGCTGAGCGAATCACCGCAGCGCTCGGGCTCCGCCTCCGTGATCTCTTCGCGGACGATCAGCCGCAGCCGCGTTCCCCTCGACCACGGCGACGCTCCGTGGCTGAGGAGGTAATCGGGGACGGGCAACGGAAACAGGCGCGGATCGAGCCTTACCGGAAGGGGTTCATGTTGGCGGACCGGGTCCGCGAGGATCGACAGGTCGTCGAGATGCTTCGGAGGGAAGCGAGCGCGCTGGGGGATACCGACAGGGGGTGGGATTTACTTTACGTAGCTTCTGAAATCGAGCAAGAGGCGAACCTGGCGGAGGCGGAGTCCGAGCAGGCCCTCCGTGACGCTAGCGAGGCGACGCGGCGGCGATGATGTTCGAGACGGTGTCTCCCGGCGCCGACCTCCACGAGCGAAACGGCAGACGGCCAGGCGCTCGTGGCCCGAGCATCAACGCCGGGCACCTGGATCTCGCCGCCGTCACCGAAGCGGCCTGGGCGACGCTCATCGAGGCGAACCGACCTCCGTCCCTGTTCCGATACAGCAGCGGGGTGTGTCGGATGGAGCGCGATGCCGACTGGGCGCCGCTCATCCGTGAGCTGACGGTCGATCGCCTCCGCCACGAACTC
>Ga0209887_1000159_pt1 | contig 19199 bp, 15 predicted proteins | sample GWRWN1_30_40_FD_187230 | JGI IMG/M metagenome (GOLD analysis project Ga0209887, IMG submission 187230) | Riverbed sediment microbial communities from areas with no vegetation in Columbia River, Washington, USA - GW-RW N1_30_40 (SPAdes)... | ecosystem: Environmental > Aquatic > Freshwater > River...
GTGGCGTTCACGGCGGAGCCGTCGGTGATTGCCGAGCTCGAGCGGAGCCTGCATCTCACCGACGAGGTGCTGCGGTTCAAGGTGGTCCAGAGAGCCGCCTAGGTGACTTCCCCCTCCCCGGCAGGCCATCCGCCGGGGGGTGGAAACGGACAGGTAGGTGATGGAGATGGCGAGTGACAACCAGATCACGATCGTCGGGAACCTCACGGACGACCCGGAGCTTCGGTACACGCCGAACGGCGCCGCCGTAGTGAACTTCTCGGTGGCCGTCACGCCTCGGATCCGGGAGGATGGCGGTGGTTGGAAGGACGGCGACACGTCGTTCTTCCGGGTGAACGCGTGGCGGACCCTGGCCGAGAACTCCGCCGAGTCCCTCACCCGGGGCTCACGGGTGGTCGTCGTGGGCCGCCTCCGCCAGCGCTCCTGGGAGACGCCGGAGGGCGAGCGGCGATCGGTGGTCGAGATCGAGGCCGACGAGCTTGGGCCGAGCCTGCGATGGGCAACGGCCAAGATCGAGCGCCAGGGCAAGGCCGCGGGCGGCGATTGGTCGGCCAAGGCCCCCGCCCCCGTCGGCGCCGGCGCGAATTCGGACGAGGAGACGCCACTGGATGCCCCCTAAGACCAAGAAGCGACCACCAAGGAAGGAAAAGGACGAGAAGGCCTGGCAGAAGAAGCAGAAGCGGAAGGTCTGCATCTTCTGCAAGGACCGGATCGAATACGTCGACTACAAGGACGTCATCACGCTGCGCAAGTTCGTCTCCGAGCGGGGCAAGATCCGGGCCCGTCGGGTGACGGGCAACTGCGCCCAGCATCAGCGGGACGTGGCCGTGGCGGTCAAGAACGCCCGCGAGATGGCGCTCCTTCCCTACTCCAGTCGATGAAGGTCATCCTCCAGAAGCCCGTCGACAAGCTCGGCGTACCCGGGGACGTCGTCGACGTCGCCGATGGGTACGCCCGGAACTACCTGATGCCCCGGGGGCTTGCGGTCAGGGCGTCCAAGGGCGGCGTGAAGCACGTCGAGAGCCTCAAGCGGGCCCACAGCTCTCGCGTGTCGGCGGCTCAGGCCGAAGCGCAGGAGGTGGCCGGCCGGTTGACCGTCAGCCCCATCAGGGTCAGGGCTCGGGTGGGCGAGGAGGGCCGGCTGTTCGGCAGCGTGACGGCCGCAGAGCTCGCGGAGGAGATCGAGCGCCAGACCGGGGTGAAGGTGGACCGCCACGACGTCCACCTGGACGAGCCCATCCGAAGCGTCGGGGTCCACGAGGTCAAGGTGCACCTGTTCGCCGACGTGGACCCCGTCGTCCCGGTCGAGGTCGAGCCCGCCGAATAGCTCCAGCCGCTAAGGTCGGCGCATCGCCCTCGGTGGCGGCTCAGCCGACGACGCTCGGGCCAGCCACCTCCCCGCGCGCAGGGACCCCTCTCAGCGCTCGAATGACACGATTGTCATTACCCTCCTGTACACATGTCTCCACGGCGATCTCCACAGGTCCCGTGGCAGGTGGAGGTGGGTATGACAACAAAGTTTCCGTGCGTACCTGGAGTGGCGGAATCCACAAGCGTTTTCCCCGTGACTCGGGGGTTGGCGGCGTCTAGGGTCACCATCTCGCCGTCGGCAGTTCGGGAGAGGGGGATCGTTGGCGACCAGGGCTGAGGACGTTCGGCGCCTGCGTCCCGAACGGGTCCCACCCCACAACTTGGAAGCGGAGGAGTCGGTCCTCGGCGCCATGATGCTCTCGGCCGAGGCCATCGCCGACGTCATCGAGGTGGTCAAGCCCGAGGACTTCTATAAGTCCGCGAACGGCACGATCTTCGACACCCTTCGGGGGATCTACGGCCGCGGCGATCCCGTCGACGCCATCACCGCCGTCGAGGAGCTCCGGCGCCGTGGCGCGCTGGAACAGGTCGGCGGCCACCTGTACATCCACGAGCTCGTCGAGCAGGTACCGACGCCCGCCGCGGCGGGCAACTACGCGCGGATCGTCGCGCAACACGCGCTCCTGCGCCGGCTGATCCAGGCCGCCGGCGACATCATGGAGATGGGCTACTCGGCTCCCGAGGACCCCGAGCGCGTGGCCGATGAGGCCGAGCAGCGCATCTACGACGTCGCCCGCCACGACGAGAAGGACCAGGTGGCCTCCCTTCGCGAGCTGGTCGACCAGGCCATGACGGATCTGGAGCAGATCCAGAACCGGGAGTCGGCGTTCGCCGGCCTGCCCACCGGTTTCCGGGACCTGGACGAGCTGCTGTCGGGCCTGCAGCAGGGCAACCTGGTGATCGTGGCGGCCCGTCCGGGCGTCGGGAAGTCCTCGTTCGCCACGAACGTCGCAAGGAACGCAGCGGTCGAGTCCCGGGTGCCGGTCGCGATGTTCTCCCTCGAGATGTCGAGGTGGGAGATCGGGATGCGGCTGCTGTGCGGCGAGGCCGGCGTCCCCTGGGACCGGATCCGGGGACGGCGTGTGGGAGCCGACGACTGGTCGCGGGTGGTCCAGGCCGCCGAGGTCCTGCACGACGCGCCGCTGTCGATCGTGGACGCGGGCAACGTGACCATCGTCGACATCCGGGCCAAGGCCCGGCGGCTCTCGGCCCGTAAGCAGGGCCTGGGGCTCATCATCGTGGACTACCTGCAGCTGATGTCACATCACCGCCGGGTGGACAATCGACAGCAGGAGATCGCCGAGATCAGCCGGAGCCTCAAGCTCCTGGCCAAGGAGCTGAAGATCCCGGTCATCGCGGTCTCCCAACTGAACCGGGACCCGGAACGGCGGCAGGACAAGCGCCCCCAGCTCTCGGACCTTCGTGAATGCGTCACAGGCGACACGCTCGTCATGCTGGCCGACGGTCGCCGGGTCCCGATCCGCGAGCTCGTGGGCACGACGCCCGAGGTGCTCGCGATGTCACCGGAGGGCCGGATCGTGACGGCTAAGAGCGACGTGATCTGGGAAGTGGGATCGCGACCCGTCTACCGGATCCGACTCGCCAGCGGACGAGAGATCCGCTGCACGGCCGATCATCGGCTGTTCGGGTTCGACGGGTGGGCGCGTGTCCGTGACCTCCAGGTGGGCGACCGTTTGGCGATCGCTCGACGCGTGCCCGAGCCGGTGGAGACGGTCGAATGGCCGGACGAGGAGGTCGCGTTGCTCGGTCAGCTGATCGGCGACGGCAGCTATCTCAAACATCAGCCGAAGCGGTACGTGACGGCGTCCGAGGAGAACAGCGAACTGGTTGCCAGTGCCGCGCGTAAGCAGTTTGGCGTTGACGTGAAGCGATACAAGGGGCGTGGTGCTTGGCATCAACTCCTCATCACGGGCAATGGAAACCGCTGGTACCCAAAGGGCGTCAACGCGTGGCTTCGGCGTCTCGGGATATTCGATCAGCGTTCCCATGAGAAGCGGATCCCTCAGGAAGCGTTCCGGCTCAGCAAACGTCAGGTCGCCATCCTTCTACGGCATCTATGGGCTACAGACGGCTGCATCCATGCGCGCCGCAAGGATTCGCGTGGGGGCCACGCCGTCTACTTCTCCACTTCGAGTCGTGGGCTCGCCGACGATGTGTCCGCTCTCTTGCTCCGCTTCGGGATCGTGGCGCGCATGAAGTGTGTTGCCAAGCCAGGGTACCGCTCATGGTGGCATGTGTATGTCTCCGGTGCTCTCGACCAGCGGTGGTTCCTCCGTGAGATCGGTGCTTTCGGACCGCGTGTCCAGCCGGCCGGCCGATTGACCCAGGCCCTGGACGGCATCGTTCCGAATACGAACGTCGACACGCTCCCCGCTCACGTCTTCCGGCAGGTCCTTGCGGTGATGCGTGAAAGGGATATCAGCCCACGCGAGATGGCCGCGATGCGTGGAACCGCATACAGTGGAAGTGCTCATTTCGCGTTCGCCCCTTCTCGCGAGCTGGTCGCAGAATACGCCGAGCTCCTCGCCGATGATGGCTTGCGGGCGTGGGTCGACGCCGAGCTGTTCTGGGACCGGCTCGTCGGCATCGAGCCCGCGGGCAGAGAGACCGTCTACGACTTGACGGTAGCAGGGCCAGCATCGTGGCTGGCCGACGGGATCATCTCCCATAATTCGGGTGCGATCGAACAAGATAGCGACGTTGTGATGTTCATCCACCGCGACGATTCCGACCCGGCGAAGAAGGGACTCGCAGATCTCATCGTGGCCAAACACCGGAACGGGCCGACCGATACGGTCCCGGTGACATTCCTTCCGCACCTCACGCAGTTCCGGAACTACGCGCCGGCCTCCGCCTAACTCCCTCCTGCCATAGGCTGCCGGGCATGAGCGCCGACTCGCGCCGCGTCCGCGCCATCCATCGCCGGCTCCTGAAGCACTTCGGCTCGCTCGAGCCGCCGCGGCGGAGCGATCCGCTCGAGGAGCTCGTGCTCACCGTGCTCTCCCAGAACACGAGCGACGCGAACAGCTTCAGGGCCTACGGATCGCTTCGGGCCCGGTTCCCGACCTGGGAGGCCCTCGCCGCGGCGTGGCCGTCGGAGGTTGCGGCGGCGATCCGTTCCGGCGGCCTGTCGAACGTGAAGGCACCGCGCATCCTCGCTATCCTGCGCGCGATCGAGGAACGGGAAGGAAACTTCGACCTCTCCTTCCTTCGTCGCATGAGCGACTCGGAGGCGCGTGACTACCTGACCTCGCTCCCAGGGGTCGGGCCGAAGACCGCGGCGGTCGTGCTGGCCTTCTCGCTCGATCGTGCGGCCTTCCCCGTCGATACGCACGTCCATCGCGTGGCCGGCCGCCTGGGCCTGATCCCGCCGAAGGCGTCGGCGGCCAAGGCGCACGACATCCTGGAGGCGATCACGCCCCCCGACATCCGGGTCGCCATGCACGTCGGTCTGATCCGTTTGGGCCGGGAGATCTGCAAGCCCGGGCGGCCGAGGTGCGAGGTCTGTCCCCTGGCTGACCTGTGCCCCACCGCGCCCACGATCCTTGGGGCGAAGGCCGAAGGGGCGGCCTGAGCCGGAGTACGTGCGGCCTATCCGGAAGGAGCGGGCGAGGGGAATCGAACCCCCGTCTCGAGCTTGGGAAGCTCACGTTCTGCCATTGAACCACGCCCGCATGGCGTCACCGGCCGGTCGCCCGGCCACGATCGCCCAGTGTATCGAGGCCTCGGGGCGCCGCGCTTCCCGGCGGCCTCGGGCTTGGGACGACCTGCTAGCGTTCCTGCTCCCATGCAGGACCAGAACGCCACGCAAGACCCCAGCCTCTGGCCGAACCTCCTCTCTCGGCTGACCGGAGGGCAATCGCTGTCCGCCGAGCAGGCCGCCCGTGCCATGTTGGCCATCATGGGGGGGAACGCCACGCCGGCCCAGGTCGGCGGGTTCCTGATGGCCCTTCGAACCAAGGGTGAGACCGCCAACGAGATCGAAGGCTTGTCGCGCACGGCGCTCGAGATGGCGCAGCCGGTCCGGTCCTCCGAGCCGGTCGTCGACACGTGCGGGACCGGAGGTGACCGGTCGGACACGTTCAACATCTCCACGCTCGCCGCCATCGTGGCCGCCGGGGCCGGGGTCGTGGTGGCCAAGCACGGCAACCGGGCCGCCTCGTCGCACTGCGGGTCGGCGGACCTGCTCGAGGCCCTCGGCGTGCGGATCGATCTCGGACCGGAGGGGGTCGAGCGCTGTCTGGCCGAGGTGGGGATCGCGTTCATGTTCGCTCCTGTCTTCCATCCGGGCGCCGCCCATGCCGCACCGGTCCGCCGGGAGCTCCGGGTGCCCACGGCGTTCAACTTCCTCGGACCGCTCACGAACCCGGCGCGCCCGCACGCCCAGGTGGTCGGGGTGTCCGACCTTCGGATGCTGCCGCTCGTCGCGGAGGTCCTGGCTCGACGGGGGACCAGGGCCAAGGTGTTCCGGGGCCAGGACGGACTGGACGAGCTCACCACCACGGCGCCGTCCACGGTCTACGAGACCGCGGACGGCGACGTGAGGGAACGGCTCCTCGACCCCGGCGATCTCGGACTTCCTCGGGCCAAGGACGCCGACCTGAAGGGCGGCGACGCCGAGACGAACGCCGGCATCGCGCGGTCCGTGCTCTCCGGCGAGCACGGACCGCCCCGCGACGTGGTGGTGCTCAACGCCGGCGCCGCCCTGGAGGTTGCGGGACGGGCGGCGAGCATCCAGGACGCGATGGCAGCCGCGGTCGAATCGATCGATTCCGGCGCCGCGGCCACGACGCTCGAGCGATGGATCGAGGTCTCACAGCGGGCGGCGGGATGAGCGGCGACGCGGGGTGGCGGTCCGACCCGGTAGCATCCCCGCGATGATCCTCTCGGACCTCGACATCCGAAAGGAGATCGAGTCGGGCCGCATCGTCATCGACCCGTTCGATCCGGCGTCGATCCAGCCGTCGTCGGTTGACCTGCACGTCGACAACCGGTTCCGGGTGTTCGCCAACTCCAGGTACCCGTACATCGACGTGAAGAAGGAGATGCCCGGCCTCACCGAGGTCGTCGAGGTAGCCGAGCCGGACCCGTTCATCCTCCACCCGGGTGAGTTCGTGCTGGGGTCGACCCTCGAACGCGTCGGCATCCCCGACGACATGGTGGCCCGGCTGGAGGGGAAGTCGTCCTTGGGACGGCTCGGCCTCCTGATCCACTCGACCGCCGGGTACGTGGATCCAGGATGGGATGGCTACCTCACCCTCGAGCTGTCGAACGTGGCGAACCTGCCGATCACGATCTACCCGGGGATGAAGATCGGACAGATCTCGTTCTTTCGGCTCACGACCCCCGCGGAACGGCCTTACGGGTCCACCGAGACCAGGAGCAAGTACCAGGGCCAGCGCGGCCCTACGGCCAGCCGGTTCTTCGAGGAGTTCGGCGAGCCCGAGTCCCGCTGACGCCGGACTCGCGTTCGCCGCTCAGGCGACTTGGGGGTCGCCAGAGCGGACGCCCAGCCGGGAGAGGGCTTCCTCGGCCGCGGCCACGACCTCCGGGACGGGGTCGTTGAGCACCGCCTCGACGATCGCTTGCGCCCCCCGTGGATCCCCCAGCGCTGCAAGGAGCTGCGTGGAGCGGAGCCGGATCCGCTCGTCCGGGTCCGAGAGCACGCCGATCAGGGCGTCGACGGCCTCGGGGCCGCCGATCGCTCCGATCGCCTCGACCGCTCGTAGGCGGGCGTCCGCCTCGGTCGAACTGAGGCGCGCCGCCAGCCGGGCGACCCCCACGATGTCGCGGAGCAAGCCACCCGCGATGGGAACGACCTCGGCGCTCCCGTGGAGCAGCACGTCGATGAGCAGCTCCTGCGACGACGGGCCGATCTTCCTCAGGAGGTCGGTGGCCGCTCCTCGCAGGTTGGGGACGGCCAGGATACCGGCCAGCCGCTTGGCCACCGCGGGCGAGCTCCACTGGGTGAGGACCTCGCTCGCGACGTTGCGAACTCCCGGATCGGTGTCCTGCAGCGCGGCCACCAGGAATCCCAGCACGGCCTCGTCGTCGATCACGCCCAGTGCTCGCACGGCCTCCATCCGAACCTCGGGGAAGGGATCGCCGAGCGTATTGCCAAGCGCCCGCACCGCCGAGGTGTCGCGCAGCCGCCCGAGGGCCGCCGCGGCCGCGGCCCGGACCGCCGGGACAGGATCCTGGAGGGACTGGATCGATGCCTCGAGGCAGGCTTGGCTGCTGCTCCATCCGGCGAGCTCGAGGGCGAGCACCCGTTCCTCGTGGTCCGGCGAGCCGTAGTGCACGAGCGCGAGCTCGGTCAGGGCGGCCGGGTTGGAGTGGGAGAACACCGAGCCGAGCTCGTTCCGCTCTTCTGGGCGACACTGGCGAAGGGCCGACCACACGAACTCGTGGTCGTTGTCCTCCCTGGAAGCGAGGTGGTTCATGGCCGCGCGCCTGACCTGTTCGTCGGCGTCGGACAACCCCTGGAGGAGGAAGGGATCGGCCTCCCGGCCCAGGCCGACCGTGAGCTCCTCCACGGCCGTGGCGCGGACCACGGCGTCGAGATCGGCCATCGCTCGGGTCATCGCCGGGGAGGCATCGATGCTGGTCCGGGCGATCACGCGAACGGCTGCGGCTCGAAGAAGCGGCGACTGATCGGTATCCAGCACGAACCGCGCCACGTCGACGCAGCTCGGGTCGCCCGATTCACCCATCACCTCGAGCACGGCCATGCGGACCGGGACGGAGGGGTCGTCCAGATGGGCCCGAAGGTGGGGGAGCACGGGCGGACCGGACGAGCTCCAGAGCACGCGGATGGCCTCGGGCTTCCGGGATTCGTCGACCTGCCCCAGGAGGCCGACCAGATCCTCCATCCTTAGGCGAGCCAGAGCCTTCAGGAACGGCTCCCGCGCCTCGAGGGGAAGCTCGATGGCGCGGTTCAGGATGTCTACCCCGATCTCGTAGAGGCGAAGCGCGCCCACGGTCTCCGCCGCGGCCGAGGCCGTCTCCACGTCTCCGGTATGCATGGCCTCCTGGGCCCACGCAAGGACCCGATTCCGTCCGACACCGCCCAGACCCGACCGTGCCAGGTGGCGGACCGCCTCGTCTGCATCGCGCAGCGAGCGAGCGAGCGAGGCGATGCGCTCGGCTTCGGTGAGACCGAGCGGAGCGTCGTCGGAGAACTCCGACCCCCCCGGGGCGTGCTCGTCGGCGCGCTCGTCGGCGCGCGTGATGGCGTCGGCGGCGACCTCCGCGACCTCCCGGATCTCGTCGAAGGGGTCCGAGACCAGCGTGGCCAGGGCGCGCAGGATCTCTGGAGCCTCCTCGCCTTCCACCAGGATCCGTACGGCCCCCAGACGCCGGACGTCGGGAAGCGACAGGCTGCCCACCAGCCGCGAGATGCCCGCGGCCCGGCTCAGCCGAGCGATCGACGGGCGTTCCTCCTCGGTGGGGGCGGAGTCCATCTCGCCGATCGAAGTGAGGAGCAGGTCGAGCTCGGTCTCGCCGAGGGTCGACGTCGAAGCCAGGAGCCCGGGGAGCAGCTCGAGCACGGCCGCCTGCGTGAGCGGCCATCGCCGGGCGCCGACCAACGGAGCGAGCAGGACCAGATCACGAGAACCGCGTTCGGCCGCCAGGCGAACGGCCACGGCCCGAACCTCGTCGGCCGGGTCCATGAGCGCCTGCTTGATCGCGGCGTCGTCGACGCGATCGGCCCGGCTCGACAGGACCTCGAGGGCCAGCCGGCGGACGTGCTGGTCCGGATCGAGCACGAGGGCTACGACCTGCTCGAGCTCGCCGTCGCCTGGGCCGCGCCCGGCGAGCTCTTGGAGCGCCAGTCGCCGCTCCGCCGGATCAGGTGCGGTGAGGGAAGCTCCGGCGGGCTCCGGCTCGAGCTCCGGCGCCGCCTCCGGAGCCGATGCCGCGGCGGGTTGGAGCTCCGTGGCCTCCGGCGGAGCCGGGGCCTCGGCAGCCGGTGCCACCTCCGCGTGCGGAACCGTATCGTCCGCCCGGACCGGTTCGTCCTGGGGCGTGGGGGGAGCGATGTCGTGGACCTCGGCGGCGGCGGCCGCTTCGGCGCGAGCGGGCTCGACGGGCTCAGGGGTGTCGGGAGTCTCGGGCTGCGGCGCCTCGACCGCCGCCTGCTCAGGCACCTCGGCCGCCGCCTGCTCAGGCACCTCGGCCACCGCCTTCGGCTCCGGGACCTCGGGCGGCGGTTCTTCGGACTGCGCCGCGGCCGGTTGCTCCAGCGGTTCGGGCTCGCCGGCGCCCGGCTGCTCCGGCGGTTCGGGCTCGCCGGCGCCCGGCTGCTCAGGCATCTCGGCGACGGGCTGCTCAGGCACCTTGGCTGCCGGCGGCTCCTCGGCGGCGGGTTCATCGGGAGGCTCGGACGCCCATGTCCCCTCCTCCTCGTCCTCCTCCACGATCTGGGCGCGGCGCTCGGCCAGCGCCTTCAGGCTCCGGTACCAGTCCTCCTCATACGCGTCGACCCGGTTGCCCTTCGGAGGGGAGCCGCCCGGATCGGAGCCGCCGGGGTTGCCGGAGGAGGCGTCGCGGCCCTCGGATCCCTCTTCTCCTCGCTGGCCGAGGAAGCCGCCGATCAGACCCTGCTTCCGCTCCATCTATCTGCCCCCTCCGGCCGTCCGCGTCGAGCTCGCCGATCCAACAGTCCGCCTCCCATGCCCGGCCACGCCCGAGCCCTTCCGGACACGCCCGGGCTCGGTGTTCATCGCCGCCGGCCTCCCGGTGACCACGAGGGTCACCGCTGGGTGGTTGCGTTGGAGGGCTCGATGTCCTCCGGATCCATCGCGAACGGCCTGGGACCGATCCCCATCGACACCGCAGCCATGGCGGCCTGCGTCCGGTTGCTCACGCCGAGCTTCCGGAAGACCGCGGCGAGGTGCGCCTTCACGGTCTTCTCCGACAGGAACAGAGCCCGAGAGATGTCCCGGTTGCTCTTTCCCTCGGCGAGCAGGGCCAGGATGTCGGTCTCTCGCTGCGTGAGGCTGGTCGAGGGACGGCTGTGCGACTCTTTCTTGTCGCCGCCGCCGACCTCCATGGCGTCGAAAAGGTTCTGGATGACCCTGGGTGACAGGACGTTCCCGCCTCCGGAGATCGCAACCCTGATGGCCTGCTCCAGGTCCTCCGGCGTCGCGTCCTTGAGCAGGTACCCCGCGGCGCCCTCCGCCAGGGCTCGCCGCACGTAGTGCGCATGGTCGAAGGTCGTGAGGACGATCACGGGGACCTTGGGCCATCTCGTCCGCAGATCGTGGAGCAGCTCGAGGCCGTCGGTGTTCGGCATCCGCACATCGACCAGGGCGACGTCGACCGGGTCGGCCTCCATCACCCGGATCGCCTCGTCGGCGCCCGCCGCCTCCTCGACGTCCGCATCGCCGAAGCATTCGCGCACGACGTGAGCCATGCCGCGACGCACCAGCGCGTGATCGTCAACGATCATGATCCTCAAGGTTCGTCTCCTCGCTCGTCGACGGGCAGCCGGGCGACCACCCGAGTCCCGCGTCCCGGGGACGACTCGATGTCGAGGGTGCCGCGCACCTCCGCCACCATTTGTCGCATCATCTCCAGGCCCAGGTGGCCGTGCCCGTGTTCGCCCGCAGAGGCCTGGAAGCCGCACCCCCGGTCCTCCACCTGCACCTCGACGCCCTGGGGTGTGGCTTGGACCCGCACGGCCACCTCGTTGGAGGCCGAGTGCTTCGCTGCGTTGGCCACGCCCTCCCGGATGACCGAGGACGCCGCCTCGAGGACCGGACCGGGCACCGCGTCGACGTCGCCCTCGATGGACCACGAGGCGGGAAGCCGCCATCGCTCCAACACCTTCTGCACGACCAACTCGAGCGGCTCCTCCTCGGGCGATCCCTCCTGCGGCGACCCATCCGGCGACAGGGCGGCCAGCATCCGGCGGATCTCCTCGAGGGCGCGTCGCAGCTCCGATGCCGCCTCCGCCAGCGCGGCGGTTGCCTGCGAAGGGTCCAGCTCGACCCGCCTGGCCATCCACTCGAGCTCCAGCACCGACGCCGTCACGACCTGCGTGAGGCCGTCGTGGATGGCATACGCCCACCGGGTCCGCTCCTTGGCGTGCGGGTCGTCGGAGCCGTCCGGAACGGCCGGCGCCTGGCCCGTGAGCGAGGAGATCATCCCCCGCAGCGCGGCGACCGAGCGCACCGAGGACTTCGGCGTGAGGCGGGCGAATACCAGGTCGTCACCGCGTGGGCATGCGATCCACCCGTCGGCCCTTCCTTCGAGCACGTCGTCGAGGTGAAGAGGAAGCGGTCCGGACCCCGGCGCGGCCCACCAGGCGATCCTGCGCGACGATGCGCCCGTTCGCATGAGGCCCACGGCGTCGAGGTTCAGGAGCTCGGCGAGGCGCCGGCATTCGGCGGTCTCGTCGGCCCCGCGGACGACGGCTGTCTCCACCCGTTCCCTTCCTTCTCGGCCAGCACGGCCCACGGTCGTGCCGCCTGCCTCTCGCCATCGTTGCTGCGGACGACACCGGGGGTCGTCCGTTCGACCAGGCCAAGCCGTTCGGTCTAGTTCTTCCTTCGGACGGTTCGAGGGCGCGCTTGAACCACGGGCCGGGAGTCCCTGGCCCCGGGCCGGGCTGCGAGGCTGTCGAGCGCGAACCCGCCTGCCCGAGGGAACGAGCGAGGCCAGGTGTGGGCTACTCCGAATGGACTAGGGGCGTCCCGGACATCGCCCGGGCCAGGACCTGAGCCACGTCGGCGACCTCGATCTCGTCGCCCCGCGCTCGAGCCCCGTCATCCAGCATCACCAGGCAATACGGGCAGGCCACGCCGACGATGTCCGCGCCGGTGAAGGCGGCCTCGTCCATACGCTCCCGGTTGATGCGCTTGCCGATCCGCTCCTCCATCCACATCCGGGCGCCCCCTGCCCCGCAGCACAGGCCCCGGCTTCCGTGGCGAGGCATCTCCACCGTCGACAGGCCGGGGACCGAATCCAGGACCTGCCGGGGTTCCCCGTACACGTCGTTGTGCCGCCCCAGATAGCACGGGTCGTGATAGGTGAGCAGGGCCCGCACCTGCCCGGTCGGGCGAAGGCGCCCCTCCTCGACCAGCTGTGCGAGCAGCTGGGTGTGATGGATCACCTCGTACCGGCCGCCATAGTCCGGGTACTCGTTGCGGAGCGCGTTGAAGCAGTGAGGGCAGTTGGCCACGATCTTCGTGACTCCCGAGCCGTCGAGCGTGGCCACGTTCTGCTCCGCCAGCGTCTGGAACAGGTACTCGTTCCCGATGCGGCGGGCCGGGTCGCCGGTGCAGAGCTCCTGCGGGCCGAGGATGGCGAAGGCTACCCGCGCCTCCCGAAGGAGGCCGGCCACGGCGCGGGAGACGCCACGGGCTCGGTCGTCGAACGAGCCGGCGCATCCCACCCAGTACAGGAACTCGGGAGCCTGCTCGCCCTGGCCGAGCAGGGGAACGTCCATCCCGTCCGCCCACGCCGCTCGCTGCGACTGAGGTTGGCCCCAGGGATTCCCGGCCGTCTCAAGGTTCCGAAGGAGGGCGGCCGACTCGGGGGGGAACCGTGACTCCCCCATCACCAGGTTCCGGCGGAGGTCGACGATGTGGTCGATGTGCTCGATGTCCACGGGACACTCCTGCATGCATGCACCGCACGTCGTGCAGGCCCACACCACCTCCTCATCCACGATCTGGGGGACGAGCGCGGTCTTCGGGTGCTCGCTCGAGGTTCGCTCGGCCTCGAGGATCCTCGGCCCTTCCTCGAACAGGTGATCCCGCAGGTTCATGATCAGGAGCTTCGGCGAGAGCGGCTTCCCGGTGTTCCACGCGGGGCACGCGCTCTGGCACCTGCCGCACTCGGTGCACGCGTAGAGGTCCAGGGCCTCCTTCCACGTTAGGTCCTCCACGGTGGCGGCGCCGAGCCGGAGGTCATCGGAGTCCGGCGCGTCCACGTCGATGCGAAGCGGCGTCAGGTAGCCCCTGGGCTTGGTGTTGGAGAAGAACACGTTGATGGAGCTGGTCAGGATGTGAAGGTGCTTGGAGTACGGGATATACATCAGGAACCCCAGGATCAGCAGGAGGTGCGACCACAGGAAGCCCTGGTCGTAGATTCGGAGCACTCCCGGGCTCATGGGCTCGAATGCGCCGGCAAGAGCGTTCGAGACGGGTGTCCAGGCCACCGGCGCCTCGGCCATGCCTCGGGCGATCCGCACCCCGTTCAGCGCGAACAGCGTGAGCATGATGCCGAGGATCCACACCAGGATGAGGTCGGCCTCCTGCATGTGGCTGCCCACGAATCGCTCCGGGCGCTGGACCTTGCGGATGGCGAACGCCATCAGTACGCCGACCATCACGAGGGACGCGAACAGGTCCTGCAACAGCCCGAGCCAGCCTGCGTGGCCGATCAGCGGCAAGGCGAAGTCCGGGTCCACCGCCTGGCCCATGGCCTCGGCGATCGTCGTCAAAAGGACCAGGAAGCCCCAGAAGATGAAGGCGTGCATCAGCCCGGGCCCCAGGCGTTGGAGCAGCTTCCGCTGCCCGAGCACCACGGTGACCTCACGCTCCAGCCTGACCGGCACGTCGCGGGTCCGGTCCACGGGCCGGCCCAGCCGCACCAGCCGGTACAGCAGGCGGGCTCGGCGGGCGAAGAGTCCCGCGGCCGCGGCAACGAGCCCCAGGAGGAGCGCCGCAGGCAGGAGCATCAGGTGGGGAGTGTATATGTGGAATCGACGGCCGGTCGTTGACTCGGGCCCGGACCGCGCCATGATCGGCGGGACATCATGGACCCAGGGGCCACCGTCCGTCAGACGCCGTTCGCGGTGACGATCGAGACATCCATCGAGATCCTCGGATACCTCGGCGCGGCCGTCGGTGTCGCGGCCACCCTGGTCGCCGCGGCACAGGTCCAGGACCTGTCGGAGGGTGGCGCGCTGACCATCACCCTCGTCGTGACGGCCGGGTTGTTGGGGTCGGGGTACCTGTTCGGGCTCCGTCCCCTGGAGCGCGGCCGACGGATGCGGAGCGTGCTGTGGTTCGGCGCCGCTGAGGCCTGGGCCGTCGGCGTGAGCATCTTCATCGGGGAGGTCGTTGGCCTCGAAGGACGCGGGGGAGCCATCGTGTCGTCCCTGCTGGGCACGGCGATCGGGGCAGCGCTCTGGTGGCGGCTCAGGCGGAGCCTCCAGGAGATCTTCCTGTTCCTGGCGGCTCTCGCCGTCCTCGTGTCCCTGGTCTTCCCGGAGCCGTCCTTCTTCGGCGTTCCCGATCTCACCGGGATAGCCATGCTGATCTGGGCATTCGGCGGCGTGTGGCTGTTCCTGGCCATCCGGCGGATCGTGGAGCCGGTTCGAACCGGCATGGTGCTCGGGGCGATCGCGGCGATCGTCGGGCCGCTCGTGTTCACCAGGACCCGCATCGCCGGCGAGTTGCTGTCACTGGCGACCGCGGCTGTCCTGGTGGTGCTGGGAGAGTGGCTCGGGGACCGGGCGGTGCAGGGGCTCGGAATCGCCGGGCTCCTCCTCGTCTCCGCCGGAGTGGTGGTCGAGCACGTCGGCGATTCGACGGGCGGAGCGATCGCCGCCCTCGTCGCCGGGATCTTGCTCCTTGCGCTGGCGCTGTTCGCAGGCGGCCTGGGGCCCAGGCGATCGCTGCCGGGAGCACCGCCCGGCCTGCCCCCGGCACCCCCGCCCCTTGGCACCGGCCCCTACTCCGGGCCTCCGGGGCCGCCCTCAGGTACCTGACGGTCCCTCCAGGCAAGGCTGCGGTCGGCCCATCTCCGTCCTAGCTCGTGGTCCACTGTGCCCAACTTTGACACTGGGAGACTCAGACTTTATCCTACGGTTCAGATCAAGGACCGCACCTTCAAGGAGGATTCGCTCATGCCACGAGCCGTGGGAATCGACCTGGGGACGACCAACTCGGTGGTGTCCGTCCTGGAGGCGGGCGAGCCGGTCGTCATCCCCAACGCGGAGGGCTCCCGGACCACCCCCTCGGTGGTCGGGTTCTCCAGGAACGGCGAGATCCTGGTCGGGGAGGTCGCCAAGCGGCAGGCCATCACCAACCCGGACCGAACCGTCCGCTCCGTCAAGCGCGAGATGGGGCGGAAGGACTGGCACGTCGAGGTGGATGGGAAGAAGTGGACCCCCCAGGAGATCTCGGCCCAGATCCTGATGAAGCTGAAGCGGGACGCCGAGGCCTACTTGGGCGATACCGTCGCACAGGCCGTCGTCACGGTCCCCGCCTACTTCGACGACGCACAGCGCCAGGCCACCAAGGAGGCCGGCCAGATCGCCGGATTGGACGTCCTTCGAATCATCAACGAGCCGACCGCGGCATCGCTGGCCTACGGCTTGGACAAGCAGCACGACCAGACCATCCTGGTGTTCGACCTGGGCGGCGGGACCTTCGACGTGTCCCTTCTGGAGATCGGCGAGGGGGTCTTCGAGGTCAAGGCCACTCACGGTGACACGCACCTCGGGGGCGACGACTGGGACCAGCGGGTCATCGACTGGATGGTGAAGGAGTTCAAGAACGCGCACGGCGTCGATCTCTCGGCGGACCGCATGGCGCTCCAGCGCCTGAAGGAGGCGGCGGAGAAGGCCAAGATCGAGCTGTCCCAGGTTGCCGAGACCACCATCAACCTGCCGTTCGTCACCGCTACCGCCGAGGGTCCACTGCACCTGGAGATGAAGCTCACCCGATCGGAGTTCGAGAGGATGACGGCGGACCTCGTCGAGCGGAACGAGGTGCCGTTCCGCCAGGCAGTGAAGGACTGGGGCAAGGACGTCTCGGCCATCGACCACGTGATCCTGGTGGGCGGCGCGACTCGCATGCCCATGATCCAGGACTTGGTCCGCAAGCTGACCGGAGGCAAGGAGCCGCACAAGGGGGTCAACCCCGACGAGGTGGTCGCCGTCGGCGCCGCCATCCAGGCCGGCGTGCTGAAGGGCGACGTCAAGGACATCCTGCTCCTCGACGTCACGCCGCTCACGCTCGGTGTCGAGACCAAGGGTGGGATCTTCACCAAGCTCATCGAGCGCAACACGACCATCCCCACCCGCAAGAGCGAGATCTTCACCACCGCCGACGACAACCAGACCACGGTCGAGATCCACGTCCTCCAGGGCGAGGCGGAGACCGTCTTCTCGCCCGGCGTGCGTTCGCTCGGGAAGTTCCACCTGATGGGCCTTCCCCCGGCGCCCCGCGGCGTGCCGCAGATCGAGGTGGCGTTCGACATCGATGCGAACGGGATCGTGAACGTCTCGGCCAAGGATATGGCCACCGGCAAGGAGCAGCAGATGACGATCACCGGCGGTACGGCCCTGTCGAAGGACGACATCGACCGCATGGTCAAGGACGCGGAGAAGTTCGCGGCCGAGGACCACGAGCGGCGCGAGGCGGCGGAGGCCCGGAACGAAGGGGACCAGCTCAGCTACCAGATCGACCGATCGCTCGAGGAGTGGGGCGACAAGGTCCCCGAGAGCGACCGCGAGGAGCTCAAGAAGGCGAACGAGGAGCTGAAGGAGGCCCTGAAGGGCGAGGACATAGAGAGGATCCGTTCCGCCACCGAGGCCACGATGAAGGTGTTCCAGCGCATCGTGCAGGCCATGTACCAGCAGACCCAGGCCCACACCGGGCCCCAGGAGGCCTCGGCCACGGCCGCGCCCGAGGGCGGCGAGGGAGACGTCGTCGAGGGCGAGATCGTCGACGAGGGAAGCGGTTCATGACCGAGAACGACCGCACCCGCGAGGAGTATGTGGACCGGCCCAAGGTCAAGGTCACCGACCGCCGGCGGGTCCGCGACGAGGGGGTCGCTCCGGCGGCCCCTTCGGACACGCCGGGCCCGGGGGAGCGACTGCCGACCCCAGAGGCCGAGCTCGCGACGGCCCGGAAGGATGCGGACGAGTATCGAGATCACCTGATGCGGCTGCAGGCGGAGTTCGCCAACTACCGCAAGCGCGTGCTGAAGGAGCAGACCCGGGCCCTCGAGCTTGCCGCTGAGCCGATCCTTCGCCGGATGCTCGAGGTCCTGGACGAGTTCGAGCTGGCCCTGATGGCCGCGGAGCAGAAGCCGGACTTCGACAAGTTCCTCCACGGCGTGGAGCTCGTGTACGCGAAACTGGTCGAGACCCTCGGGGCCGAGGGCCTAGAGCGGATCGAGGCCCAGGGCAAGCCCTTCGATCCTGAGCGCCACGAGGCGCTCATGGGGTCGGGCGCCGGCGACGGCGAGCCCGTGGTCGCCGATGTCCTTCGCCAGGGATACACGTTGAAGGGCCGGGTCGTCCGTCCGGCTGGCGTGCGCGTCAGGCACGAGCGCTGAGGGGTCGCCGATGAACGGCGACGTTCGGCGCGAGTGGTTCGACAAGGACTACTACCAGGTCCTCGGCGTGGCCAAGAACGCCTCGCAGGCGGAGATCAAGAAGGCGTACCGCAAGCTCGCGCAGAAGCATCATCCCGACGCCAACGCCGGGAACAAGTCTGCCGAGGAGAGGTTCAAGGAGATCTCGGCCGCCTACGACGTGGTCGGCGACGAGGACAAGCGCAAGCAGTACGACCAGGTCCGCGACATGGCGGCCTCGGGGTTTGGGGCCGGCGGCTTCCCCGGTGGGGGCCGGCCGGGACCGGGAGGAAGGGTGCGGTTCGAGGACGTCGGTTTCGGTGACGTCGGCGACCTGGGGGACCTGTTCAGCGTGTTCACGGGGGGCCGCGGCCGGGGGCAGCGGCCTCCCGCCCGCGGCGCCGACCTCGAGACCGAGGTCCGGGTCTCCTTCGACGACGCCATGCGCGGGACCACGGTCCCGATGCGCATCCAGGGGCCCGCGCCCTGCCCCACCTGCGGTGGGTCGGGCGCGGAGCCCGGGACGACCCCCGTCACCTGCCCTCAGTGCGGTGGCCTGGGCTCGGTCAGCGTGAACCAGGGGTTCTTCCAGATGTCGCAGACCTGCCCTCGGTGCCGGGGTGCCGGTCGGATCGTGGAGCACCCCTGCCCGACGTGTCGCGGATCCGGCAGCATCCGGACCACCCGCAACTACCAGGTGAAGGTCCCGGCCGGCGTGAAGGACGGCGCGCGCATCCGGCTCTCGGGCCGCGGCGAGGCCGGACCGGCGGGCGGGGCTTCGGGCGATGTGTACGTCGTCGTGCACGTCTCGCCCCACAAGCTCTTCGGACGCAAGGGGAGCGATCTCACCCTGGCGCTCCCCATCACGTTCGCGGAGGCGGCCCTGGGTGCGAACGTCGACGTTCCCACCCTGAACGGGCCGGTGACGCTCAAGATCCCCTCCGGCACGCAGTCGGGCAGGACCTTCCGGATCCGGGGCAGGGGCGCGCCGAAGAAGGGTGGCCACGGCGACCTGCTGGTCACGGTGAACGTGGAGGTGCCGCAGCGGTTGTCCCACGACGAGAAGCACCTGCTGAAGCAGCTCAAGGAGGCGGAGCGCGAATCGCCGCGCAAGGGGCTCGGGGTCGAGGCGTAGGGGAGGAGCGGAGTCCATGGCAGCGCGAGGCAATCGAAGCGACCGGGCGGAGGACCGAGCGGTCTACATCATCAGCGTGGCGGCGGAGCTCGCGGGCGTGCATCCACAGACGCTTCGCATCTACGAGCGGAAGGGCTTGCTGAGTCCCAAGCGGACCTCGGGCAACACCCGGCGGTATTCCGAGCGAGACATGGGCAGGCTCCAGATGATCCAGCAGCTCACGCAAGGCCGGGGGATCAACCTGGCCGGCGTGAAGATGATCATGGAGCTCGAGGCGCAGTTGGAGGACCTTCGGCGGCGGGCCGTGGAGCTCGAGGCCGAGCTCCGGCGGGTTCGCCGGGGGCGTCCC
>Ga0209887_1000165_pt1 | contig 18917 bp, 17 predicted proteins | sample GWRWN1_30_40_FD_187230 | JGI IMG/M metagenome (GOLD analysis project Ga0209887, IMG submission 187230) | Riverbed sediment microbial communities from areas with no vegetation in Columbia River, Washington, USA - GW-RW N1_30_40 (SPAdes)... | ecosystem: Environmental > Aquatic > Freshwater > River...
CACCCGCGACGAGCTTGGCCCCTTCAGCGCGACCGGCCTCGACGTAGGCGAGGACTGTCTGCAGCTGCTGCGCTGACACGACCGGGCCCATCCGCGTGCTCTTGTCGAAGGGGTCGCCGACCTTCAGCCCCTTGACCCGCTCGGTCAGCTTGTCGACGAACTCATCGTGGACCCGCTGCTCGAGGAAGAGTCGCGACCCCGCGGCGCAGACCTCGCCTTTGTTGTAGAAGATGCCTGTCATGGCTCCGCGCACCGCCGCCTCCATGTCGGCATCGGCGAAGACGATGTTCGGCGACTTCCCGCCGAGCTCGAGCGACACGCGCTTCAGCGAGCCGGCGGCCTCGCGCATGATCCCCTTGCCGACCTCCGTCGAGCCGGTGAAGGCGATCTTGTCGACGCCGGGATGACGGACGAGCGCCATGCCGACCTTGCCGCCCGGCCCCGGGACCACGTTGAAGACGCCCTCGGGGAGGCCGGCCTCCGCCGTGAGCTGGGCGAACTTGAGAGCCGTCAGAGGGGTCAGCGAGGCCGGCTTGAGAACGACTGTGTTCCCCGCCGCAAGGGCCGGGGCGATCTTCCAGGAGGCGAGGAGGAAGGGGAAGTTCCAAGGCACGATCGCCCCGATGACGCCGAGCGGCTGGCGGAGCGTGAAGGTAAAGGCGCCCTCGCGCAGGTTCAGCGTCTCGCCGTGGATCTTGGTCGTCCACCCGGCGTAGTAGCGGAAGACGTCGGCGGCAAACGGCAGCTCGACCTTGCCCGAGTCGAAGAGCGTCTTGCCGGTGTTGATGCTCTCGAGGCGCGCCATCTCCTCGACGTTCGCCATGATCAGGTCGGCCAGCTTCCAGAGGATGCGCCCCCGCTCGGCCGCGGCCATCTTAGGCCAGGGTCCCTGATCGAACGCGCGCCGCGCGGCCTGGACAGCCAGGTCGATGTCGCGCTCGTCGCCCTTGGCGACCCGGGCGCTCTCCTCCTCGGTCGCGGGGTTGATGGTTGGGTACGTTTCGCCCGCCGCGGGGGGGCGCCACTGGCCCCCGATGAAGACCTGCTCGGTGTGCATCTCACCCTCCCTGGGATGACTCGTGTCAGGGCCGGCACGAGCGGCGCGTCACGTCGAGAGGCCGGTCGCCGGGTCTCTCGGCGCGCGCGGCCGCACTCCGAGTGTAGCCTGGTCTCACGACGGCGAAAAGTACTACGCGCTGTCGGCGAAATCATACGCCCGTAGAGCGGTTGAAGGCCCTTCTGTCGCGCGGATCGGTCGGCGGCGCGTCCAAAATGCCGCAGAAACCACTCGTATGGCGGACCGGCGCGCTCGGTACGGCGAACGGAACCCGCCTGGCATACGAATCGCACTGAGACCGGACAGTCTCACTCAACCACACTCACACGGAGGTGTCCCATGAACTCGCTCAAGTCTCCAGTCACACTTCTCGCCGGAGCGGTCCTGATGTCGATAACCTTGACGGCCTGGGCGCAGTCGGGCGTGAAGCCCAAGCCGCCGGGCGGCCCGACATCGGCGATTGCGCTGACCACGGCACGCGGCGTGGTGAAGTCGGTGAGTGGCACGCGTCTCGTGCTGGACACTGGCCAGGCAGGCTCGGGAAGCGAGCTTCGACTCGCGCTCGACGAGCGGACGATTGTGCAGCGGGGAGTGGGGAAGCCCATCGCCGTGAAGGACCTGAAGGCGGGGGACCCCGTGACGGTGGCCTACGCCGAATCGGACGGGAAGGCGGTGGCCAAGCGGATCTGGGTCAGATCCTCCGATGCCCCGGCCACGGCGGGTAGCCCCGGAGGATCCAAGGGACGATAGCGTCGGACGCGGCGTCAGCCAGACGCTGGCACGCTGTGGCGTCTGGCTACCCGCGCCGCATGGTGGTGCCCGTGCCGCCGCGCCAGGTGGACCTCTCCTCACACCGCCACCGCGCAGCCGTCACGGCGGGGATCCGCCCCGCCGATGAGAGCCCCGGATTCGAGGTCCCGCGTGATGCCGTGGGCGCCGCCGACGACCCAGGACCAGCCGCCGTGTTCGTCGAGCACGTTCACTTGGTGGCCGCGCCCGGCGAGCGCGGCGCGCGTCGCCTCGGGGATCCGCGCCTCGACGTCGAGGAGTCGGTCACGGTAGGCGCGGACGCGCGGGGCCTCGATGGCCTCCTGGATGTTCATGCCGAACTCGAGGTGGTTCAGGATCATCTGGGGCGTCGTCTGGAGGATACCGAACGAGCCCGGCGTGCCGATGGAGAGGACGAAGCGGCCGTCCCGGAAGCCCTGCGTCGGCGTCATCATGAGCTCGATCTGCTCACCGCCGCGGAGGTAGTTCGGGCTGTCGGGGTCGAGGTCGGTCCAATAGAGGAAGTTGTTCAGGAAGACCCCCGTGCCCGGCGCGATGAACCCTGACCCGAAGGGGCTTCCGAGACTCTGCGTGACCGTCACGACCGTGTCCGAGTCGGCGGCGGCGAAGTGCGTCGTCTGCTCCTTCATGAAGTCGGCCGGATGACCCGGCAGCACCTCGCCGGGGAGACGCTCTCGGCTGAACCGCTCGCCGCCGCTCGGGGCGGCGTGCACCCGCTCGAGCCGCTCGCGCTGCCGTGCGGCGTAGGCCTTCGACAGGAGACCGGTGACAGGCACTTCCTTCATCTGTGGCATCTGTGGCATCTGTGGGGCGCGGGCGTAGGCGACGCGGTCGGCGGAGGCGAGCTTCACCGCCTCGATGAACAGGTGCAGGTGCTCAGGGGAGTTGTGGCCGAGCGCGGCCAACTCGAACCCCTCGATGATGTGGAGGGTCTGGAGGAGCTGCCACCCGGAGCACGGGGGCGGGGGAATCAGCAGCTCGACACCCCGGAAGCTCCCGGCGATCGGCGCCTGCCACGTGGGGCGGCAGTCCGCGAGGTCGTCCTCGGCGAGCCAGCCACCTTCCGCCTGGACCGCCTTGGCGATCGCCCGGCCGAGCGGGCCGCGGTAGAAGACCTCGGCGCCTCCCTCGGCGATCTGCCGGAGGGAGCGGGCGAGGTCCTTCTGGACGAAGAGAGCGCCAGGCCACCGTGTGCCGTTGCCTCCAGCCCCCAAGATCAGCCGCCGCGCCTCGTCGGAGCCCGCGAGCTGCGCCTCACCTTTCTTGAAGAACTCGCAGTTCTTGAGCGTGAGCGGGAAGCCGTTCTCCGCCAGCCGGATCGCCGGCGCGAGGATGCGGTCCCGCGGCATGGTGCCAAACCGCCCGAGCGCGGTGAGCCAGCCGCCGAGGTTGCCGGGCGTCACGACGGCCCGTGGGCCGACCTTCAGATCGACCGGGGAGACGCGGGTGGCGTCGGCTGCCCGCGGGGTGAAGCCCGTATAGTCGAGGACCACGCGCTCCTGGCGTCGGGCCGACGAGATCAGCATGAGGCCGCAGCCGGCCAGGCCCGACATGTAGGGCTCGACGACGTTCAGGGTGGCGGCCGTCGCAACGGCGGCGTCCACGGCGTTGCCCCCCTGGAGCAGCATCTCGGCGCCGGCCATCGAGGCGAGGAAGTGGGCGGAGGTCACGACGCCCCGGGTCCCTCCGACGGCCGGCCGGTGCGCGAAGCGATGCGGAGGCATACGGTCATCCTTCCTAAGAGCCTATGAGGCTACAAGCCACGAGGCGCGGGTGGCGCTGGGGCGAAGCCGGTGACAGGACCCGCGACGCGTGCACGCTAAATCGCGAGAGCGTAGCCGTCGCGGCGCGGATCCGCGCCGCCGTGGAGCGCCCCGGAATCGGGGTCGCGCAGGATCCCCTGTCCCCCGCCCACGATCCACGACCAGTCCTCGATCACGTTGACCTGGTGGCCTCGGGCCGCGAGCGCGTCCCGCGTCTCGGGCGGGATGCGGCCTTCCACGTCCACGAGACGGTCCCGGTAGGCGCGGACGCGCGGCGCCTCGATCGCCTCCTGAACGGCCATACCGAACTCGAGGACGTTCAGCAGCATCTGGGGGGTCGTCTGGAGGAGCCCGAACGATCCCGGCGTGCCGATCGAAAGGAGGAACGCCCCATCCCGGAACACCTGAGTCGGCGACATCCGCGTCTCGAGAGTCGCGCCGCCCCGTAGGAACGCGGGGCTCTCGGGGTCGAGGTCCGTCCAGAAGAGCGAGTTGTTGAGGAGCATGCCGCTGCCCGGGACCATCACACCCGAGCCGAAGGGGCTTCCCAGTGTCTGAGTCATGGTCACCACGGTGCCGTCTCCGTCCGCGACTGCGAAGTGCGTCGTGTGCTCGGTCATGAAGTCGGCGGGATGACCCGGTAAGATCTCCTCCGGCAGGCGCTCCGAGCTGAAACGCTCGCCGCCCGAGACACCCGCCCGTGCGGGATCGATGAGCTGGCGTCGTTCGGCCGCATAGCGCGGGGAGAGCAACCCCGGGATCGGCAGGGACCTGCGGGCCGTCCCGAACGCCACGCGGTCTGCCGAGGCGACCTTCACGGCCTCGATGAAGTGGTGGAGATAGTTCGGCGAGTTGTGGCCGAACCGCCGGAGGTCGAAGCCCTCCAGAAGCTGCAAGGTCTGGAGGAGCTGGAGGACGTTCGCGGGCGGCGGCGGGACGAGCACCTCGTGGCCCCGGAACGTGCCGGCGACGGGGACGCCCCACGTCGGCGTGTATCCGGCCAGGTCGGCCTCGGTGAGCCAGCCGCCGCGCGCTTGGACGGCACGCGCCACTGTTCGCGCGAAGGGTCCGCCGTAGAAAGCCTCGGCCCCGCCTTCGGCGAGCTGACGGAGGGTCCCCGCCAGATCCTTCTGGACGAAGACCGTGCCGGGCCGCAGCACGACGCCTCCGGGGAGAAACGTCCGATCGGCCTCCGTCGAGTAGGCGAGCTGTAGCCGTCCCTTCTCGAAGAAGTCGCAGTTCTTCCACGTGAGCGGGAAGCCCTCTTCAGCGAGCCGGATGGCCGGGGCGAAGACCGCGCTCCGTGGCACCGTTCCGTACCGTTCGTGAAGCGCGAGGATTGCCGCGGGCAGTCCAGGCACTGCGATGGACCGTGCTCCCCCTTTCAGGTCGGCCGCCGTCAAGCGGCCCGGGTCGACCCCGGCCGGCGCCCGGCCGGAGGACACCAGCGTCTCGCGCGCGCCGCTCCGGGAGACAAGGATCGTGGCGATCCCCCCGGGCCCCGACATGTACGGCTCGACGACGTGCAGAGCGACGGAGGTGGCGCACGCCGCGTCCACCGCCGTGCCGCCCTGGAGCAGGATCTGGATGCCCGCCATCGCGGCCAGGGGGTGCGCGGCCGCCACGCAGCCGCGGAGGCCCATCACCGTCGGCCGATACGCACGCCCGTGCGGCGGCGTCATAGCCGTGTCGCTCAGATCCGGTCGAACAGCGAGAGCGGAACCGGCACTCCGACGCGTCCCGCGATCGCGGGCAGGTGCACGATGGCGTTCGTGCTGCCCCCGATCGCCATGTCCACACGGATCGCGTTCTCGAACGCCCGGCGTGTCAGGATGCGGGTCGGGCGGAGATCCTCGGTCACCATCTCGACGATCCGCTTGCCGGTCGCCTCGGCAAGGATGAGACGGCGCGAGTCCGGGGCGGGGATGGCGGCGTTTCCAGGGAGAGTCATCCCGAGCGACTCGGCCATCGATGCCATGGTGGACGCCGTACCCATCACCATGCAGTGGCCGCTCGAGCGCGAGAAGCAGTTCTCCATCTCGCACCACTCGTCCTCGCCGATCCGCCCCGCGCGAAACTCGTCCCAATACCGCCAGACGTCCGTCCCGGAGCCGAGCTCCTCGGTGCCGTGCATGCCTCGGAGCATCGGACCGCCGGTCACCATGATCGCGGGCACGTCGGCGCTCGCGGCGCCCATGAGCATGGCCGGGGTCGTTTTGTCGCAGCCGCAGAGGAGGACGACGCCGTCGAATGGCAGGGCGCGGATGCACTCCTCCACGTCCATCGCCATCAGGTTGCGGAAGAGCATCGTCGTCGGCTTCATCAGCGGCTCGCTCAGCGAGATGACGGGGAACTCCATCGGGAAGCCGCCCGCGCGCCAAACCCCGCGCTTGACGTGCTCGGCCACGGTGCGCAGATGGCTGTTGCAGTTCGTCGCCTCGCTCCACGAGTTGGCGATCCCGATGACCGGGCGGCCGTGAAAGGCGTCGTCTGCCACGCCCTCGGCCTTGATCCAGGCGCGGTGGATGAAGCCGTTCAGATCGTTGCCACCGAACCAGAGCTGACTGCGGAGCTTGGACGACGTGATGGACGTCATGATGGTACGGGCCCTCCCGGGCTGGGTGTCGACGGGACCGGAGCGGACCCTATCCTTTCGCGCGCATAGGACGCTGTCAAGGGGGAATCCGTGTAATGGCGGCTGTCACCTTGATGGGGCCCGCGTGCCGGCGGTAGACTGGGAACATGACGCGCCGGGTCTCGATCAGGGCGAGCAGCGTCTCCGCCACCGCGACGCTCGACGACTCCCGGACGGCCCGCGCGATCTGGGACGCGCTCCCGATCGAGGCCCCGGCCAACATCTGGGGCGCCGAGATCTACTTCGCGATCCCCGTCACCATGAAGGAGGACGGCGCCCGCGAGGTGGTCGACCTGGGCGACCTGGGGTACTGGCCGCCGGGTCGGGCCTTCTGCATCTTCTTCGGGCCGACTCCGGCCAGCGACGGATCCGAGATCCGCCCCGCGAGTCCGGTGAACGTCTTCGGTCGTGTGGATGGCGACGCGACCGTGTTCCGACAAGTTCAGGCCGGGACCGTCATTCGCCTCGAGCGGGCCGAGACGGCAAGGTCCCATTAGGAGGTGGGGATGAAGATCTTCCTCGACACGGCCAACGTGCAGGAGCTCCGGGAAGTGACCGCGATGGGTCTCTTGGACGGGGTGACCACGAACCCCTCGCTGATCGCGAAGGAGAAGCGGCCCTTCCGGGATCTGGTCGACGAGATCTGCCAGATCGTCGATGGGGTGGTGAACCTGGAGGTGGTTGCGACGGATACGGACGGCATGGTGCAGCAGGGGCGCGAGCTCGCCAAGATTGCCACAAACGTCGTGGTGAAGCTTCCGACCACGGTCGAGGGGCTGAAGGCGCTCCGCATCCTCGCAGACGAAGGGCTCAAGACGAACCTGACCCTCTGCTTTTCGGCCCCGCAGGCACTGCTCGTGGCCAAGGCCGGGGCGACCTACGTGAGCCCGTTCCTCGGCCGCCTGGACGACATCGCCCACGTCGGCATGGACCTCATCCGGACCATCCGGACGATCTATGCGAACTACGGCTTCGAGACCAAGATTCTGGCGGCCTCGCTCCGGAATCCGCTCCACGTGGTGGACGCGGCCGTCGCCGGGGCGGATGTTGCGACCATGCCCTACTCCGTCTTCCAGATGCTGATCAAGCACCCGCTGACGGACATCGGCCTCAAGCGCTTCCTCGACGACTGGCAGAAGGCCGGCGTAAGCATCTAACCCCAATCGGCAGATCCAGAAGGTCCGCGCACCCACCGGGTGGCGCCGGCGGAAGGATGGTGGCGGTCCTGGCATGACGATCAAGGAGCGGATCGAGAGCCTCGACTGGAAGGGGATCGAGGGCGCGCTCTGGGAGCGGGGGTACGCGACGACCCCGCCGATCCTGACCCAAGGGGAGTGTGCCGAGCTCATCGCCCTCTACGCGGACGACACGCGGTTCCGCAGCCGGATCGACATGGCGCGGTACCGGTTCGGCATCGGCGACTACAAGTACTTCGCCCACCCCGTCCCGATCGTGGTTGACGACCTGCGCACACACGCATACCCGCCTCTGGCCCGAATCGCGAATCGCTGGATGGAGGCGCTTGGCGCCCCTGAGCGCCATCCGACCGAGCTCGCGGGCCTCCTCGCCGTGTGTCGGCGACGTGGCCAGACCAAGCCGACACCTCTGCTCCTGCATTATGAGGCGGGCGGCTACAACTGTCTCCATCAGGATCTGTACGGAGAGGTCGCCTTTCCACTCCAGCTCACATGCTTCCTCAGCCGTCCCGGCCTCGACTATACTGGCGGCGAGTTCCTCCTGGTGGAGCAGCGACCTCGAGCCCAGTCCCGCGCCGAGGTGATTCACGGCGAGCAGGGGGAGATTGTCATCTTCTCGACGCGGTACCGGCCGGTGTCCGGGACGCGTGGCTACTACCGCGCGAGCGTGCGGCATGGCGTGAGCCGCGTCCTCTCGGGCTCGCGCCACGCCCTCGGGATCATCTTCCACGACGCGAGGTGAGGAAGGGGTATGCGCCATGCACGTCCTTCTGCTCTCCATGCCGGACTCCTTCGAGCACATGCCGTCGGAGCGTCAGCGGGGGACGCGTGCCTCGAGGACGCGTGGGGCGAGGCGGACGAGCAAAAGGTAGGCCACGGCCGCGACGATCAGGCTCGGGATGGAGGCCCCGAGCGCGGGGAGTCCCGGCAGCCCCACGCCGGCGAAGCTTCCGGCCGCCCACCTGTAGATCAGAATCCCCAGCCCCCAGGCGACGATGCCCAGCCAGTTCACGCCCCCCCGGTGCCAGTAGAGTCCGTAGGGTCGCAAGAGCTCCTCGGGGACGTACGCGCGGCGGACGACGAAGTAGTCGACCGCCAGCACCCCGAAAAGCGGCACGAAGACCGAGCCGATGAGGAGCAGGAAACCCTCGTACTGCGTGATGTCGAGGGCCAGCGCGGCGAAGAAGCAGGCGGCACCGAGGACGAGGACCAGCGCGCGGAGCGGGGCGCCGGGGAAGGCGTTCTGGATCGACACCGCGCACGAGTAGAGGTCTGCCCATGCTTCGTCGGTCTCGTCGGCCAGCAGGATCAGGATGGCTAGCGGTCCAGCGAGGAGGGCGACGGCCTCGACAAACCCCTTGGGCTCCTGCGTCACTCGGGCGGCGAGCAGGATGAGCGCGCCCAGGCTGTAGAACCAGACGTTGGCCACCAGATACCCCAGCGCGGTGCCCCAGAAGGCCGGCGCTGTTCGCCGCGCGAACCGGCTGTAGTCGCACACCAGCGGGAGCCACGAGATCGGCATCGCGATCACGATGTCCACCGCGGCCCAGAAGCTCATCCCGCCCGTTCCTGGCTGAGCCAGGAGGGCGCCGAAGTCATGTCGGCTGAGGAGCACCCACGTGAGCCACGCCGTCGTGAGCAACACGACCCAGACCGCGAACTTGGCGAGCCACCGCCGGACGACGGCCAGGGGTCCCCAGATGCCCATGCCGACGACGACGAGGGCGAAGAGCGTGAGCCAGAGCCAGTAGGCCTTGAATCCGAATGCTCTTCCGCTGACGCTGTTTGCGGCGTGGCCCATGATGACCAGCTCGAACACGGTCCAGCCAAGGAGCTGTATCACGTTCAGGGCGGTCGGCGCGTAGGAGCCGCGGAGTCCGAGTGCCGGCCGGAGGCAGACCATCGTCGGTGCCCCGGTCTGACTGCCGATGACCGCGGTGAGCGCGAGCAGCAGGACCCCGATCACGCTGCCCACGACGATGGCGGCGAGCGCCTGACCCAGCGACAGAGCGGGGACGAGGAAGCTCCCGGCCAGGAGGACCAGGAGGCCGACGCCGAGATCACCCCAGAGCACGGCGAAATCCCAAAAGGACAGTCGCCGGGCCTCCGGCGGGACTGGCTCGATTCCGTGGCTCGCGAAGCTATCCATGGCGGCCCTCCTTTTCGATCCCCGGTCCTCTCTTCGCAGAGGGGGAGGCAGGCCCGATCCGTTCGCCGCCATTAGGCCGGGACGTCCGCGAGGCCGGGTACCCGCTTGCGGGTGGGCCGAGCGCGTCGTGGCCGAGATGGACAGGCGAATGGCCCCGACCGAAGCGGTACCCGGGCCGGGAGGGCCGTCGGAGGGGGACGCAGCCCCCCTCCGAAACTGAACGCGAAAGGCGCTGGGTGGCCCCAGCGCCCTCGGCACGATGCCGTTCTCTCCCTCATCCCTCCGCTGGCGTTACCCAGATCAGGTTCCGGCGGTCGGTCGGCGGCCGAGCGCCGCCCTCTCAGCTCGGCTCTCCCCGAGCTCCCGCTCCGACGAGTCGCGTCTTTCCTACATGGCTCTCAGCCCCCGTGACACAGGTTAACCCGTCTTGGTGCGACTCGATCATCCGGGCTCCTCGGCTTGATCCGAAAGCCACGCCCGAAGCTTCCCCATGATCTCGTCGCGGATGCGGCGAAAGGTCTGGAGCTGCTCCTCGTCGCTGCCGGTCGCCCGCGACGGGTCTTCGAAGCTCCAGTGGATCCGCGTCGTTCGCCTGGGGAAGACCGGGCATCGCTCGTTGGCGCTGTCGCAGACCGTGATGACGTAGTCCCACGGCTCGGCGACGAGGGAGTCGGCTGTCTTCGAGGTGTGCCGGCTGAGATCGACGCCGACCTCGCCCATGACGCGGATCGCGAGGGGATGAACTCGGGTCGCCTCAGTGCCGGCACTGGCGGCCTCGAAGGAGTTCGCGGCGACGGTACGGAGGAATCCCTCCGCCATCTGGCTGCGGGCCGAGTTGTGGGTGCACAGGAAAAGGACGCGGCGACGCCTCATCGGCCCGTCTCGACGCAGGGTCGGCAGGCGCGCGCGAAGGCACGCATGTCATCCACGCCGGGGAACGGGCATGAAGATTCGGGGCGGGACGTCAAGCAAGCCAGGTGCGGGCGGACCCTGCGTGACGGCGCGCGGCGCGGAGAGCGCGCGCCGCGGCGTCCTCGGGCGTAGTCGCGGTGATGATCGGCACGCGGTGACCCTCCGGCTGGGCAAGACGCCACGTGCCGAGCCCGATCACGGGGACGCCGAGTTTCAGCGCGAGCGCGATCTCGGAGAGGGTGCCGTACCTCCCACCGATCGCGATGATCGCGTCGCAGGACCGGACGAGGATCACGTTTCGTGCCTGGTCGATCCCGGTCACGATCGGGATGGTGATCCACCGGTTCGCGTCCCCCGCCGACAATCCCGGTAGGATACCCACGACCGGCCCTCCGGCGTCGGCCGCGCCGCGCGACGCGGCCTCCATCACGCCCCGAAGGCCACCGCAGAAGAGAACGGCGCCTGCCTGAGCGATCGCGCGCCCGACCCGCTCCGCTCGCGTGGCCGTGCGCCTGGAGCACACGCCCTCGCCGATGACGCCGATGCGAAGGCGCCCGCGTCGCGGCACGCTGTCAAACCTGGCCGAAGAACACGAGATACTCCGCTTTCAAGAAGCGCTCCAGCAGCAGGAGGAGCAGCGCGCCAGGTACCATCAGGACGAGCGCCGTCACGGATGCGATCTGCAGCTCGTAGCCCACGCTCGCCGTGTACATGTAGACGGGCAGCGTCGTGACGAACGGCGAGCCGATGAGGAGCGTTCCCGTGAACTCGTCGAGGGAGTAGAGGAAGACCAGGAGGGCGCTGGCCACGACACCCGGGACGGCCAGGGGAAGCGAAACCGTCACGAAGGTGCGGGTGACGGAGGCGCCAAGGTTCAAGGCGGCCTCCTCGAGTTCCGGTGCGATCGAGCGAAAGACGGCTGTCATCGTCCAGACGGCGAAGACGAGGCCGCCGGCCAGGTGGACGAGGACGACACCCGGGACGGTCCCGGCGAGGCCCCAGCGGTAGAACTCGCGTGTGGCGCTCGCGAAGACGGGGAGTTGCGGGAAGGCCTGGGGCAGCAGGAACGCGAGCAGGATCACCACCCGACCGGGAAAGCGGAGACGCGCCAGCGCATAACCCAGCGGAATGGCGCAGGCCAGGGCGAGGAGGGTGACGATCACGGCGATGACCAGCCCCACGCGCAGCGGCTCCAGGAAGTCGCCGGAGAGCATGCGGGCCCAGTAGCGACCCCCGAAGCGCTGTGGCCACAGGCTCGGATACGTCCATCGCTCGGCGAGCGACCAGACCGCCAGGCTCGCGAGCGGCCCGACGATGACAAAGCCCCCGACCACGAGCGCGGCCGCGCGCGTGGCCAGCCGCCCCACGCCCGGCGGCCTACCCCGTGAGCCGCCGGGCATAGACCACCGCCGCTCCCATCGCCAAGAGATAGGCGACGACCCCCAGGGCCGAAGCCGTCTCGAAGTCGCCGTGCTGACCGAAGCGGTAGTAGACGTCGATCATCAGCATCTGAGGACCGCCGCCACGGCCCATCATGAGAGGAATCGAAAACGACGCAAGCATGGACGAGAAGATGAGGATGGCGCTGACGGTCAGGGCAGGCCCGGCGGCCGGCACGAGGATGTCCCGAGTGAGCCGGCCCGTGCCGGCCCCGAGCTGGCGCGCAGCCTCCAGGTGGCTCTCGTCCACGCCGCGGAACGAGCCGAGGAGGAGGAGCGCCGTCAGCCCCAGGTGCTTCCACGCGAGGGCCGCGACGATTCCGGCCCACGATGACGCGAGGGCCGGCGCGTAGGGGCTCAGGAACACGCGCAGCGCATGGCCGACCACGACGAAGGGCACGAAGAGCGGCACCTTGAGCAGGAACTCGACCGGGCCGAACGCGCGTACGCGAAGCCAGCCGCACGCCGGGATCGCCGCCACGAAGGTCAGCAGGGTGCCCGCGCCCGCAACGCCGATGGTGTAGGCTACATCCCGCGCGTAGAGCCGCCAGACGGTGGCATAGTTGGCCAGCGTCCACGCCCCGTCGCGCGTGAAGCTCGCCAGGACCGACGCCGTCAGGGGCCAGACGAAGACGAAGCCCAGGATGACCAGGGGGGGCGTGCAAAGCGTGCCCCAGAGCCAACGCTCGCCGGTGGTCAGCGGACGATCTCCTCGTAGGCCAGCGTGATGAGATCGTGGTACTCGCGCAGCGGCATCTGCCTCGAGTATCGGGCGAGGTCGTCCGCGCTGACGCCCTTGAAGAGGAGATCGCGGCTCTTGGGCGAGATGAGCGGAAGGACCTGTGAGGCGTCCACGCCGGGGTACCAGCCGAAGCGCTCGACGATCGCCTTCGCCTGGACGTCCGGTGTGGCGATGTAGTCGATGTACCGGACGGCGACGTCCTTGCTCGCGGCCTCGCGCGGCACGACAAGATAGAGCGGGTAGATCGGCAGCCCGGGAGCCGGGAGGGTCGGGGTGACGGATGGATCCATTCGTCCTTCGTTTTTCCAGGCGACGAGCTGATCGATCCAGACGACGCCCATCCAGATCTCGCCGCGGTTCAGCGCGTCGAGCGTGCCGGCGTTGCCGTTGGTGATGAGCGCGCCCTTGTTGAAGTCCCGGAGCGCGGTGACGGCCTCCCGGATGGCCCCGTCCTTGCCCTTGTCGAACGGCCCCTGCGTGAGCTGTGTGTACAGCCCCGTTCTCCAGTACACCCAGCCCACGACGAAGCCGACTCCGCTCACTCCCCCTTTGATGCCGTTGTAGCCGAACTTGCCCGGGTTGGACTTGGCCCATGCGACCAGGTCATCGAAGGACTTCGGCGGACTCGAGACCTTGCTGGGATGGTAGGCGATGGCAATCTGGTTGTGGAACATCGGTACGACGTAACCGTCGACGGAAACGCCGAAGGCCTCCTTCACCTCGGCGCCCTTCACCAGCTGGGCGTTCTGGAGTTGCGGCACGTACCGGTGGAGCAGGCCCTCTTTCACCATCTGGGACGCCACGGCCATGCTGACGAGCGCCACGTCCAGGTCCCACGGCCTCCGACCGGTGTCGGCCTGGGCCTTGATCTTGGTGTAGATCGCCCGGCTCGCGGGCTCGCCGGTCCCGGTGCCGACGACGTTCAGTTCGACATCGGGGGACTTCTCCTTGAAGCCGGGGCCAAGCAGGGTCTTGTGGACCTCCACGACGTTGACGTCGGCGCCGATCGCCACGTTGAGCCGCGTCGCAGCAGACGCTGGGACGACAAGCAGGGCGACGAGGACGAGCACGCGCAGGAGCATCGTCGAGCCTCCCTTCGGTCTCTGGGTTCCGTGCGTCAGGGCACTCCGGGACGGCTCTGTGTGCCCCGGTATCGTGCCCAAAGATAGCACGGCTCTGATCGGCCAAGAGGACCGTCGGAGGGGGCAAAGCCCCCTTCCGAAGATCTAGGGGCGGGTGATCAGCGTCGAGCAGCCGGCGCGCCCTCGGGCACGAGCGCTCTGACCAGGCACTCCGCGCTGGAGAGGTTCGTGGCGACGGCGACGTTGTGAATGTCCGCCACGCGGAGGAGGGCCGCGATGTCGGGCTCGTGAGGCTGGGCCGTCAGAGGATCCCGCAGAAAGATCAACGCGTCGATCTCGCCAGCCGCGATCTCCGCGCCGATCTGGACGTCCCCGCCGCGCGGGCCGGGCAGCACGGTCCGCACCTTCAGGCCGACCGCTTCCCGAAGCCCCTCGGCGGTGGCGGCAGTCGCCAAGAGATCCCAGTTATTGAAGTGGTTCCGGTGCCGCAGCACGAACGCCGATAAGGCGGCCTTCTTCGCGTCGTGAGCGACCAGGGCCACCCGCCAGCGCCGGGGTCGCCAGTCCTCTTGATTCAGCATGGGTCCTCGCTTGGTTGAAGTGACCGTACGCATGTATCTGGTGGGAGGATAACTCACGACGGTGACGATTCCGCGACACCGCGATGAAGTCTCGGTGAAGCCGATCTAACCCTGCTCGGCAATTCCTGTCCTGCGCCTGGCTGCGTAGGCCCGCGGATGGCGCCGGCGGCGCCTCCCGGCCCGGGGCGCACAGGGGACCCTCCTTCGGGCTCCTTTCGCGAGTCGCCCGACTCGCGGAAGGGCCTGAACGGGTGATGAAGCCCCGGGCCGGGAGGCAAGCCGGCGACCGGTACCCACCCGATGGGTGCGCGAGCCCTCTGGAATTGCCGACCAGGGGGGGCTAACCCGGGAGGGTGAAGCAGATGGTCGTGCCCCGCCCCAGATCGCTCTCGATCCAGAGCTCTCCCCCGTGGGCCTGCACGAGATGCTTGACGATCGCCAGGCCGAGCCCGGTCCCGCCCAGCTCCCGGGAGCGCGCCTTGTCGGCGCGATAGAAGCGCTCGGTGATCCTCGGGAGGTCGGTCGAGGAGATCCCGATTCCGGTGTCGGCCACCCGGATCTCGACAAGCCCACTTGATCCTGGCGAAGCACCCAGGGTGATTCGGCCCCCCTCCGGCGTGAACTTGACGGCGTTGTCCACCAGGTTCAGCAGGATCTGAGAGAGGCGATCCCGGTCCGCGTGGACCTGGAGATCGGGTGGCACGTGGTTGAGCAGCGCGATGCCTTTGCGGGCGGCCTCGCGCTCGAAGATGGCCGCGGCGCCGGCCGCCACCCCGTGAAGCTCGAGCTTGACCGGCACGAGCACGACCTTGCCGGTCTCGATGTTCGAGAGCTGAAGGAGATCGTCTATCAGTCGCCCGAGCCGCTCGGCGTGTGTGGTGGCGACCTCGAGGAACGAGCGGGCGTTCGCGGGCTCCTGGAGCGCTCCGTCGAGGAGCGTCTCCAGGTACCCACGGATGCACGTCAGGGGTGTGCGCAACTCGTGGGACACGTTGGCGACGAACTCCGTCTTCACGCGCTCCAAGCGTCGAAGCTCGGTGATGTCGTGGAGCACCACGAGGGTGCCCCGTCTCTGGGGGAGGAAGGCGACCGAGACGGCGTGGGCGTTCAGAACCCGGCTGACCGGGGGACCCAGGTCGAGCTCGCGCCGGCTGTGCTCTCCGGCCGGGCTCGCCTGGGACGCCTCGACGAAGTCGAAGAGCTCCTTCTGCCGGATGACCTCGAGGAAAGGGCGTCCCTCCACCGATGCCGTCCCCAGGTCGAAGATTGCGCGGGCGCCGGGGTTCATGAGAAGGATACGCCCGCGAGCGTCGAGGGCGATGACTCCCTCGACCATGCCGTCGAGGATCGCCGCCACCTTGGCCCGCTCGCTTTCCAGATACTCCATCTTCTCCCGTAAGGCGACGGCCATGCGGTTCAGCGCATGCCCCAGCTCCGCGATCTCGTCCGTGCCCGTGACCCGCACCGTCCGGTCGAATTGTCCCTCGGCCATCCGGTGGGCAATGGCCTGCATGTCCGTTAACGGCCGCGTCACCCGCCGGCTGATGAAGAGGCCTACCAGGACTGCCAGCCCGAGCGCCAGAAGTGCGCCGGCCATCACCGTCCCGCGCGCCCACGTGACCGCTCTCGCTACCGCGGGCATGGGCAAAGCGAGACGCAGCGCGCCCGTGACGCCGGTGCCATCGTTGACCGGGATGGCCACGTACAGCATCTCCACGTTGAGGGTGCCACTCCGCCTGACGTGGCTTCCGATCACGCCGGCGAGCGCCGCTCGGACCTCGGGGCGGGCGGCGTGATTCTCCATCTCCCGCACCCTCTCCAGGGACCGTTCCGAATCCGCCAGGACCTTGCCATCGACAGCGACAACCGTGACCCGCGCGTCGAGCTGGGTCGCGTACTGTCGCGCGAGCTCGTGGATCTCCGGACCGGGGTGACCTGTCTTGAGCGCACGCGCGAAGGTGTTGTGAATGAGCCGCGCCTGTCTCACGAGCCCCGCCTTGAGGTCCTCGACCGAGTGGGTCTCCAGGGCGCGCGTGACGTAGATTCCCATCACGGCGAACCCGAGCGCCGTGACGACCAGGAGGATCAGGGTGAGGCGGGCCGCGAGCTTCGGGCGAGGCACGTGGCGAAACCTCCGCATTACTTCGCCTCACCCTCCTCCGGGTCGAAGCGGTATCCTACGGCCTTCACCGTCACGATTCGTCGGGCCTCCGGCCCCAGTTTCTCCCGGAGCCGACGGACATGCACGTCCACGGTTCGTGATTCGATCTCCGCGGCGCTCGTATACCCCCACACTCCCTCGAGGAGCTGCTCCCGGCTCAGCACCCGGCCATTGGCGCGCATCAGCGCGCAGAGGAGGCCGAACTCCTTCGGCGCCAGCTCGACCGGGCCGCCCTTGACGGCGACGTGATGCTTTGCCTCGTCGACCTCGAGGGTCCCGGCCCGCTTGATCGCCGGCTCGGTCGGCTCGTGCGTGCGGCGGAGCAGCGCCTTGACCCGTGCGACCAGCTCCCGGGGACTGAACGGCTTGACTACGTAGTCGTCCGCCCCCAGCTCGAGCCCGACCACGCGGTCGACCTCGTCGGTCTTGGCCGTGAGCATGATGATGGGAAGGCGTCGGGTCGCCGGGTCCCGGCGGAGCTGACGGCACACCTCGAGGCCGTCCAGGCCGGGCAGCATCAGGTCGAGAATCACGAGGTCGGGGTGGTGCTCCCGGACCAGGCGGAGCGCGGCCGCGCCGTCACTGCCGCGGAGACACTGCATCCCTTCCTTCTCGAGGTGGTATCGCACGAGCTCGACGATGTCCCGCTCGTCATCGACAACGAGCACCTTGATTGCCACGAGATTCCCCGCCTCACCCCTTCATTCACCCTCTCCTCCCCTGCGGGAGAGGGAGCGGAGGGGCCCAACGCGCGACGCGCGTCGTATCACGGCTAGATCCGGCCCCGGAGGGCAGCGGCGAAGGCCTCCAGCTCGCCGCGCTCCGTGCGGCGCTCCAGCGGGAGGTATGGCGCGAGCCGATCGAGGAGTCCCGCGTACCGGCCCCTGAGGGCCGCGGCCAAGCCGTCGAGGGGCGCCTCGACAGCGAACGTCTCCATCATCTCATCCGTGACGAGCGCCGCCATCCCGGCCCAGTCACCCTCGACCGACTTCCGGTGGAGGTGCGGCGTGAGTTCGTCCCAGCCGTGGGCCGCCAGCACGGGTTCGTAGGTTCGGGTCGAGGCGTAGAAGGCGATCTGAGCCCGCACCTGCTCGCGGGCCCGCGCCAGCTCGTCTGCGCTGTGGCCCGTCACCATGAACACGGAGGTCGTGAGCGCGACGTCCCCCCGACTCCGCCCGCTCTTCGCCAGGCCCGCCTCGATGTGCGGCAACGCGAACTCGCGCAGGTACTTCACCGAGTGGAACGGGTGGAGGTGGACGCCGTCGCACAGCTCGCCGGCGAGCCTGAGGTTGTACGCGTTGACCGCGGCGATGTAGATCGGGATCCGCGGGGAGTCGATCGGCGCGGGCGCGAAGAACGGGGTCATCAGCGTGATCGCGTAGTGCTCCCCCCGGAAGTTGACCGGGGCGCCCGTCTGCCAGCAGTCCCAGATCGCCCGCAGGGCCAGGATGTACTCGCGGAGCCGCGGGCCGGGGGCCGTCCACTTGACCGAGAAGCGACGCTCGTTGTGGCCCTTCACCTGAGTGCCGAGTCCGAGGATGATCCGGCCCCCGGAAGCGGCCTGGAGGTCCCACGCCGTGTGGGCGACGACCGTCGGGCTGCGCGGGAACGCCACCGCGATGGCCGTGCCGAGGCTCACGCGGGTCGTGTGCTCCGCCGCGAGCGCGAGCGGGAGGAACGGGTCGTGCTTGGTCTCGGCGGCCCAGAGGCCGTCGAAGCCGAGCGCCTCTGCGTCCCGCGCGAGGGCCGGGACGTCCCGGAGTTGATCGATCGCGATGTTGATGTCGAGCTTCATCTCAGGGTTGGTAGGCCATCTGCTCCAGTCGGGCAATGCGGTCGTGAATCGGCGGGTGCGTGGCGACGAGGTCGCCGAACCACCCCTCGAGGTCGTTCGCCGGCCGGTTGAGAGGGTCGGTGATGCAGAGATGCGCCGTGCCCCGCGCGATGCGGACCGTAGGCGTGGTCGCCGCGTGGAGCTTCCGGAGGGCGTGGGCAAGGCCGAGGGGATTGCGCGTCAGCTCCGCGGCGGAGGCATCCGCCAGGTACTCCCGGCTCCGCGAGACCGCGGTCGCGAGGATCTGACCGATGATCGGGGCCAGGACGATCGCGAGGACCCACACGATGAAGACGATCACGCCCAGAGGTCCCAGGGAGAGCCCGCCCCGGTCGTCGTCCTTGCCGCGCCGCCCGCCACGCAGCCGGATGCGCGAGGCCCAGTCGCTGAGGAGGAGGACAGCCCCGAGGAGCGCCGCCACCACGGTCATCTTCCGGACATCGTAGTTGCGGATGTGAGACATCTCATGGGCGACCACGCCCTGAAGCTCGTCGCGGGTCATCGTCGTCAGGAGCCCAGTGGTCACGGCAATCGACGCGTGCTCTGGGCCGCGCCCGGTCGCGAAGGCGTTCGGGTC
>Ga0209887_1000167_pt1 | contig 18859 bp, 20 predicted proteins | sample GWRWN1_30_40_FD_187230 | JGI IMG/M metagenome (GOLD analysis project Ga0209887, IMG submission 187230) | Riverbed sediment microbial communities from areas with no vegetation in Columbia River, Washington, USA - GW-RW N1_30_40 (SPAdes)... | ecosystem: Environmental > Aquatic > Freshwater > River...
TTCAGCTCCTGCTTGTAGCCGAACTTCCCCAGATCGGCGGCGTCACGCTCGACTTGCGTCGCCGTTCCACGGCCAGGGTCCATCGGTGCCCCCTCTCCTCCTCAACCCAGCCGGAGTCTGTTCCCCTGCAACCCTGAGCGCAAGTTGGGGAGGCGGCGGCGCGGGACCCAGCGTGCTTGGCCACGTTCTGGGCGGTCACCAGCACGTTCCGAACGGGGACTCGGGCGAACCCGAGTCCCCGTCCTAGCGGAGTCGAGGCCCTACGGCTGGATGAAGCACCCAACCTCGTAGCGATCGACGGAGAGGACACCCGCATCGACCGCAGCAGCTCCACTCGATCGCATCGCATTGGCGCGCTCTTCGCTCGTCCTCATGGCCTCCTCCGACTCCCACAAGGTGATTGAGGTAATCCGCCCCGCTTCCCGGTCGACGAGAGCCAGGTTCTCCCGGAACCCCTTCATCTCCATCATCTGCGGGGTCGTTCCGCGCACATACTCGACCCCGGCATCGACCTCATCCGGCGTCATCTGGAACACGCTGACCCGTGCGTCAATGCATCCTCCTCGTACACAGATGCCCCTCAGTCCACCACGGAGCCGCTCGAGCTTGCAACCCGATGGCGTGAGGACCTTACGGACGCTCCCGGTCAAAGGTTCGGCGTCCTGATCCCAGCGTGCGACTGGGGTCTATGGTGACCGGATGAGCAGGTCCTTGCTGGAGGACGCGTTCGCCCACCACGTGTGGGCGACGCTGCGGTTGGTTGATTCCTGCCTCGCGCTCAGCCCAGAGCAGCTGGGAACCGCCGTCCTTGGGACCTACGGCCCGATCCTGGCCACGGTGCGCCACCTCGTCGGGGCCGACTCCTCGTACCTGTTCGCCGTGACTGGCGGGCGCACCCCTCTGATCGACGAGGACCACATGGGCCTCCCGGAGCTCAGGGCCGCCATGGAGGGCAACGGCGCCGCCTGGTCGTCGCTCCTGGCACAGGATCTCGATCCGGACGCCGTCAACGTGCGGCGCCGCGACGATGGGTCCGAGACCCACACCACGATGGGCATCCGGCTCGCGCAGGCGCTGCACCACGGGACCGATCATCGGAGCCAGATCTGCACCGTCCTCACGACGCTCGGCGTGGAACCGCCGGCCATCGATGTCTGGGACTTCGGCGAACAGGATGGCCGCGTCGTCGAAGTCCCACCCACGTCCTGACGAGCTTTCGATGACCACTATGAGCGTTCCACTTCGATGACTGCGGGTTCGAGCCCACGAACGCGGGGCTGATCGCGTTGAAAGCGTATCTCGGCCCCGATTGAGCACCGTGGGCCTAAAGTCCATGGCACCCCGGCGCGCGCCGTGCCCATTCACTCCTTCGCCATCGACGCACTGCACGACGGGGCCCCTCTCCATCCGCTCGTGGAGTTCCGGAACAGGCGGCGTGAGATCATGAATCGAATCCAGATCCGTAGTGGGACTCCATCAGTTTTCCATCAGGCCTTGATGAACCGTGATGGAGCGTCCAACCGCCAAGGATCGAGGGCACCATCCAGGCATAGCGATCGGGACCATCGCCTCTCTAGCGCACCAGGAGGACCGGGCACGTGGCGTGATGCACCACCTTGGTTGCCACGCCACCGAGCAAGAGGCTCCTCCACTCGGTCATGCCGCGCGAACCCATGATGATGAGATCCGAGTGGGATCCTGCCGCCACCTCGATGATCTGCTGAGGCGTGTTCCCCGAGCTCACCCGGCGGATCTCTCCTTGGGCATCGACGCCTCCCTCGCGGAACGTCGCCAGAACACCGTTCACGAGGTCCTCGGCGGGGACGGGCGGGCCGAGGTCGACGTCGGATCCTTCATACCGCTCGTACTCGCGAACGTGGACGACGGTAACGGCTGAGCCGTATCGCCGAGCCAGATCGACGGCGATAAGGATCGTCTTCTCGCTCTGTGGCGATCCGTCGACCGCGACGAGGATGCGTTCAAACATGCCACGCTCGCCTAGCGAATGCCCGCATCGTCGGATCGGGGCAGGACGGCAGCCTCCTCCTCACGCGACAGCGTCGTGGGGCGGAGCTGCGGACGTGTCTTCGCGAAGTAGGCTGCCGCGACGGCGAAGCCGATCCCGATCGGCGCGCCAAACGCCTGCCATCCGATCCATCCTCGACGACTGAGGCCCGCGCGGTCCCACATGCTCTGCGGGTGGGCGGCGGCATCGACCGCTCCCCAGACCGGGAGCCCGACAAGGGCGACCCCGACCAAGACGATGCCAAGGACGGGGGTGGGGACCTCCAGGAGCTTCAGGGCCGAGGCCAGAAGCACGAACACGATGGCCGGGCGGATGACGCCCTCCGGCGCCTTCGAGGAGAGCCGAGCACCGACGTACACGGCCGGGAGCGCGCCGATCAAGATGGATGTCGTGAGGGCGAGCTGGAAGTCGCCGACGAGGATATGCGCCAGCGCCGCCGACGTGACCAGAGGGACGGCTTGCACGAGATCGGTGCCGACAAGCTGCGAGCCCCGGAGTGTCGGGTAGGTGAGCATCAGGCACACGATGATGATGGAGCCTGAGCCGACCGAAGTGAGACCCACCAGCAGGCCACCGAGGGCGCCGATCAGCAGCGTGATCGGGATCTTGACGCGGATCGATCCACCGGGTTGCAGCGTGACGCGCCGACCGGCACGGGCCTGTGCGCTGCGGCGCGCCTGCAGCGATGCCTTGAAGACCATGGCGGCCGCGGCCAGGATGAGCGTCACGCCGAGGAAGATCCTCGTCGTGTTCTCGACGACTGCGCTGTCGCCGCTGGCATGAAGCAGCAGCACGCCGGCGAACGCCGCCGGGATCGAGCCAAGGCAGAGCCACCTGACGAGCTCCCACCGGACGGTCTTCCGGCGGATGTGGACTCCTCCGCCCACGGGCTTCATGACCATCGCGGCGACGAGATCGGAGGAGACCGCCGCCGTGGGGCTGACGCCGAAGAAGATCAGCAGGATGGGGGTCATGAGCGCGCCTCCGCCCATGCCGGTTAGCCCGACGGTGAATCCGACGATCACGGAGGCGAACGCGATGGACCAATCGATCTGCACCGTCGATGCTCCAACTCTACGTTGATTGCCTGGCGTCCTGCAGACCACGCTGCTCGGACGCGCCGCTCAGGATACGACGAGCGGCCCGCCTGGTTCACCTGCCGCGTCCGCGGGACGCTTCGGCTACTGTCCGCTTGGGAGCAGCGGTGGCGGACGCAGATGAAGCACGCGAGTCACTCTCCAAGAGCGACCTGGATCCCGATCCGATCGCGCAGTTCCGCGTCTGGCTCGACGACGCGCGCGACGCCGGCATCCGGCTTCCCGAGGCGGTGGCCCTGGCGACCGTCGATGCCGGCGGGCGTCCTTCCGTCCGCCATGTTCTGCTCCGGGGACTGGACGAGCGCGGCTTCGTCTTCTACACGAACTACGAGAGCCGCAAGGGACGCGAGCTCGAAGGCAACACTCGCGCCGGGATGGCCTTCTACTGGCGCGAGCTCGACCGGCAGGTGTGCGTGACCGGGACGGTGGAGCGGACTTCCCGGGAGGAGTCGGAGGCGTACTTCAGGACCCGGCCTCGCGAGGCGCGCCTGGGCGCGTGGGCGTCGCGCCAGAGCGAGATCGCGAGCTCGCGCGAGGAGCTCGACGCGCGGTATCGGGAGATGGACGTCCGATACTCGGGCGAGGACGTGCCGCTGCCTCCGAACTGGGGCGGCTACCGTCTGGCACCGGAGGCGGTCGAGTTCTGGAAGGGGCGGGAACACCGCCTTCACGACCGGTTCCGGTACACGAGGCAGTCCGACGCCAGTTGGGTGATCGAGCGCCTGTTCCCGTAAGGGTCACCCGAACCCTGGGCACGGTGACGTGCGGTATCGTTCGCTCCCGTAATGGCCCACGACCTTCGGGAAGCCGTTGCCGAGCTGATGCCCGGCGTCCAGACCGACCTCGCGCGCCTCGTTCGGATCCCGTCGATCGCGTTCCCCGGCTACGAACCGCAACCGGTTCGGGACTCGGCGGAGGCAACCGCGGAGATCCTGGAGGCCGCGGGCCTGTCGGGCGTGCGCCTCATCGAGCTCCCGACCGGCGAGCACCCCGCGGTCTACGGAGAGACGCCGGTCGTTCCCGGCGCGCCGGCCCTCCTGCTGTACGCCCATCACGACGTCCAACCCGAGGGCCCGGTGGACGAATGGGACACGCTGCCGTTCGAGCCATCGGTCCGGGACGGGCGGATGTTCGGGCGCGGCACCTCCGACGACAAGTGCGGGATCGTGCTGCACGCGGCCGCGGTGAAGGCCTTCGACGGCAGGCCGCCCGTCACGGTGAAGGTCCTCGTGGAGGGTGAGGAGGAGGCCGGCACCGACAACCTGCCGTTCCTGATCGAGGGCCACCGTGACCTCCTGGCCGCGGACGTCGCAGTGGTGGCCGACTCGGGGAACTGGCGCCGTGGCATCCCCACCCTCACGACGACGCTGCGCGGCGTGGTGGACTGCCGGGTCGAGGTCCGGGTCCTCCGCAAGGCCGTCCACAGTGGCGCGTACGGCGGCCCCATCCCCGACGCGCTGACCGCGCTGTCCCGCCTGCTCGCCACGCTCCACGACGACCGCGGCAATGTGGCGATCCAGGGGCTCGCGTCGGGACCCTGGGAAGGGGTCGAGTACCCCGAGGACGAGTTCCGCGACGAGGCGGGCGTCCTTCCCGGCGTTGCCTCGATCGGTGAGGGTTCGGTGGCGGAGCGACTGTGGACCCGGCCGGCCGTCTCGGTCCTGGGGATCGACGCACCCCGCGTCCGCGAGGCCTCGAACCAGCTCGTGCCGGTGGCTCGGGCCAAGGTGAGCCTGCGCATCCCACCGGGCCAGGACGCGCAGAAGGCCCTGGACGCGCTGACCTCGCATCTGGAGGCCAACGCCCCTTGGGGCGTTCACCTCGAGTTCGAACGGGGCGGCGAGGGCGAGCCCTTCGCCGTCCACGCCGAGGGGGACGTCTTCCGGGCGGCTCGCGAGGCCATGGCCGAGGCCTGGGGCCGGGAGACCGTGGACATGGGAAGCGGCGGATCGATCCCCCTCGTGCCCTTGTTGTCCCGCACGTTCCCGGGGATCGCCGTGCTCCTGTTCGGAGCCTCCGACGAGCTCTCCTCGCTCCATTCGGTGAACGAGAGCGTGGACATGGGCGAGGTCGAGCGGGCGGCCCTCGCGGAGGCCCTCATGTTCCGAAAGCTCGGCGCCCTCGGCCGCTGACCCACCTTCGTCGCGCCGATTGCTAGGGTGGAGAGGCCGATGGAGACCGAGCAGACGACCGACAAGGGTTCGGACGAGCAGGCCCAGGCCCCATCAGCGCAGCAAGCGCCGCCGGCACCGCAAGGATCCCAGGGACCGCAGGAGGCCATCACCGAGCCGGCCAAGCTCCTTCGGATCGCGACCATGGTCCGGGAGCTCCTGGAGGAGACCCGCCAGGCCACGATCGACGAGCCGGGCCGGGCCCGCCTGCGCGAGATCTACCTCCGTTCGTTCGACGAGCTGCGAGAGGTCCTGTCGCCCGATCTGCAGGAGGAGCTGGCCGTGCTGGTCCCCCCGATGGAGGCCGTCCCCACGGAATCCGAGATCCGCGTGGCCCAGGCCCAGCTGGTCGGGTGGCTGGAGGGCCTGTTCCATGGCATCCAGGCCGCGCTGTTCGCCCAGCAGGCCGCGGCCCGCGCCCAGTTCGAGGAGATTCGCCGGCGGGGGCTTCCCGCCGGGCAACCACCCGGTCCGCCGCAGCAGCCGGGCGGGCCCGGCGCGTACCTCTAGCCGCTACTCGCGTTCCTTCGCCGCCCCGCCGGGGGCCGCCGATGCCCGGGTGACCCCGCCCCCTCCGGTCAGCCTGGCTGCGATCGTGACCGGCACGACCGTGAACAGGACGACGAAGAACACCACCACGTTCACCTCGGGGAGTCGCTGGCCCAGGCGGATGGCGCCGAAGATCCACAGGGGCAGCGTGTTCTGGGCGCCCGAGGTGAACGTCGTCACGATGACCTCGTCGAACGACAGGGCGAAGGCCAGGAGCGCCCCGGCGACCAGGGCCGTCGACAGCAGCGGGAACGTCACCGTGCGGAACGTGGTCCACCCGTGGGCGCCGAGGTCCATGGAGGCCTCGATGAGCGAGGGCGACGTGCGCCGCAGGCGGGCGATCACGTTGTTGTAGACGATCACGATGCAGAACGTGGCGTGGCCGATGACGATGGTCAACAGCGACAGGTTGATCCCGTTGAACCTGAAGAACGAGTTCAGGGCCATGCCGGTGATGATCCCCGGCAGCGCGAGCGGCAGCACCACCACGAACGAGACGACCTCCCGGCCGAAGAACCGGAACCGGTGCACGGCGAACGAGGCCGCCGAGCCGAGCACCAACGCGATGGCCGTGGCGGTCAGCCCGGCCTTGATCGATAGGAGGAGGGCCTCGCGAACCTCAGGATCGTTCCATGTCTCGGGGAACCACGTGAAGGTGAATCCCGGGAGCGGCCAGCTCTGGATGGTGGACGTGTTGAACGCGTACAGCATGATGATGAGGATCGGGACGAACAGGAACGCCAGAACCAGGGCCACCCAGATCCGGAGCGCCAGCCGGGTCCACGCCGTCTCCATCGTCACATCGCCTCGAACGCGCCCAGGCGCCTCGCCCCCAGCAGGTACAGGCCCATGATCACGACGGGCACGATTGCGAAGGCCGCGGCGAACGGGATGTTCCCGGCCACCCCGACGTTCTCGTACACGACGTTCCCGATGAAGCTGGAGCCCGTCCCCCCCACCAGGAACGGCGTGATGAAGTCGCCGAGCGTCAGCGAGAAGGTGAAGATCGACCCGGCGACCACGCCGGGAAGCGCCAGAGGCAGGATCACCTTGGCGACCGTCCGCCACCCCCGGGCCCCGAGGTCCGCCGAGGCTTCCAGGTACGAGTCGGGGATCCGCTCCAGGGCCGTGTAGACGGGCAGGATCATGAACGGGAGCCACAGGTACGAGAACACGATCCACATCGCGGTGTTCGTGTACGCCAGGGTCACCGGGCCCAGCCCGATCTTGTCCAGGCTCCAGTTCAGTACGCCGTCGTTGGTGAAGATCAGCAGCCAGGCGTACACGCGGGCGATGTAGCTGGCCCACAAGGGGACCAGCACGGCCACGAACAGCGCGGTCTGCGTCCGTCTCGAGGCCACCCGGGCCATGTAGTACGCAAACGGCAACGCGAGGACGGCGTCGGTCAGCGTCACCAGCGCGGCCATGCCGATCGTCCGCAGCATGATGGCCCGGTACGTGGCGTTCTCGAACAGGGTCCGGAAGTTGTCGAGGTTCCAGACCCGTTCGATGTTCGTGGTGAAGCTGTTGATCCTCCAGAACGCCGTGATCAGCAAGATGCCCAGCGACGCCAGGTAGATGAAGACGAACCAGGCGAGGGGCGGCGTCAGGAGGAGGACGGCCCGCATCCACGGCCGCCGCCACAGCGCGGCCGAGATGCGGGCCCCCGCCCCCCTCGGCGCCGACGTCTCAAGGGTGCCGCTGGCCACCTCGGGGCTAGCCCGTCACCTCCGTGGTCCACGCCTGCTGCCACTCCGAGTACGACATGCAGTTGGTTTGGCCGTTCCCGCAGTCGGCGATGGGCGTCTTCCAGAACGAGATCGAGTCGAAGTACGAGGCCGGCGCGTTCGCGTGGTACAGGGCGCACGATCCCTTGTCGAGCTGATCCATGATCGGGCAGGCCTTCGTGTTGGCCGGGGTCTCCCCGTACCATGTGGCCTGGAGCGCCTGAGCCCTCGGTGTGCTGATGTACTTCATCCACAGGTAGGCGCAGTTCGGGTGCGGCGCGTCGGTGGCCAGCATCCAGGTGTCGGCCCACCCCGTGGCCCCCTCCTTGGGGATCGTCGAGGCGATCGGGACGTCGTTCGATCGCAGCACGCTCTCCTGATACGGCCACGACGCGCCGATGATCGCGTCGCCGTTCTTGAACATGGAGATCTCCTGTGAGGCCAGACCCCAGTACTTCCGGATCAGCGGCTGCTGTTGCCTGAGCAGCGCCACGGCCGCGTCGAGCTGGGGACGGGTCAGCTCGTAGACGTCGGTGATCCCGAGCTCGGGCATGGTGGCCTTCAGGTACAGCGCAGCGTCGGCGATCTGGATCGGGTTGTCCGGCACGGTGATCTTGCCCTTGTACTTTGGGTCGTAGATCACGCTCCAGCTGTCCGGCGGCGTTGGGAAATCGTTCGGGTTGTACATCAGCGTGTTCGGACCCCACTGCAGCGAGATCCCGAAGTGCACCCCGTCCACCGTGTTGTGCGGCGGCGACTGGAGCTGGGGGATGAAGTCCTTCCAGTCCGGGATGAGGTCGACGTTCACAGGCCTCACGTCCCCGCCGTAGATCAGGCGGAGGGAGGCATCGCCCGAGGCCGAGACCATGTCGTACTGGCCTCCGCCGCCGTCGGCCATCAGGGTCACCATCTCGTCGGAGGACCCCGCGTACTTCGCGCTCACGTCGCAGCCCGACTTGGTCTCGAAGGGCCGAGTCCACAACGGCTGGACGTAGCCCTCCCATGCGATCAGGGCCAGCTTGCCCTCGCCCGGGCCGATCGATGTCGGCGACGCCAAGTTGGCCGTGGGTGGCCGACCGGCTCCTCCTCCTCCTCCTCCTCCATCGTCCCCCCCACCACAGGCCGCGGTGAGGAGGACCAGCGCTGTTCCCAGGGCCGCCAGCACCGGCCGGCGACCCGCTCCCATTCGCGTGCGTGTCATGCATCCACCCCCTGTTCCTCAGGTCTCTGCGTCTCCTGCCGTACGGTCACCGTCTGGTCCGGTCTCCAGGCCAGGCGAACCCGCCGGCCCTTGGCCTGGAGCCCCTCCTCGGCCGATTCGAAGTTCTGGCGGATCACCGCGAGCTCACCACCGTCGTCGAGCTCGACCACGTAGCGCGTCACCATCCCGATGTAGACGACGTCTCGGACCCTCCCCCCCTCAACATGTGCCCCAGGTTCCGGCGCCTCGCCGTCGCCCAGCATCCGGATCTTCTCCGGGCGAACGGTGAAATGTCGTCCCCCTCGTTCAAGGAGGTTCGAGACGCCGATGAACCCTGCGACGAAGTCCGAGGCCGGTTGCTCGTACACCTCGACCGGGGTGCCGACCTGTTCCACTCGCCCTGCGTTCATGACGGCTAGGCGGTCGCTCATGGTCAGCGCCTCCTCCTGGTCGTGGGTCACGTAGATGAAGGTCAACCCCACCTGCTGCTGGATCTGCTTCAGCTCGATCTGCATGGCTTGCCGAAGCTTGAGGTCGAGCGCCCCGAGCGGCTCGTCGAGAGGCAGCACCTTGGGCCGGTTCACCAGGGCCCTGGCCAACGCGACGCGCTGGCGCTGGCCGCCCGAGAGCTGGACCGGCTTGCGGCGATCGAAGCCCTCCAGGCGAACCATGCGCAGGGCGTCGGCCCTCCGCTTCGCCCGCTCTTCCCGGGGGACCTTCTTGACCCGCAGGCCATACTCGACGTTCTCCCCCACCGTCATGTGAGGGAACAGCGCGTAGTCCTGGAAGACCGTGTTCACGTCCCGGTCGTAGGGAGGCAGGCCTGTCACGTCCGTGCCGCCGAGCCACACGCGGCCCTCGGTGGGGGCCTCGAAGCCGGCGATCATCCGCAGGCACGTGGTCTTCCCCGAACCGGATGGCCCGAGGATGGAGAAGAACTCGCCCTCGGCGACCTCGAGATCGACGCCCTCGACGGCCACGACCTCACCGAAGCGCTTGCGGACCCCCTGCAGCCGGACGGCCGCCCGAGCCCCTCGTGGGGCCCGGACGTCGTTCACCTGCGCCTGCGGTTGCGCCAAACTCCCTCCGAAACCCGCCGGGACGCGTGCCATCTTGACCGGGAGGGGACGCGGGGGCAAGGTACCGGCCGCTCGGGGCCCGGGACAACCCCGTCACCATGTCGCGGACCACCCGCGGACCATGGTAGATGAACCCCGTGTAGACCTGGACGGTCGAGGCGCCCGCCTCGAGGCAGGCGAGCGCGTCGGCCGCGGTGAAGACGCCGCCGCAGGCGTTGATGGGGAGCGTTCCGGCGGTCGCCCTCCGGACCTCGGCCACGATCCGGACGGTGTCGGGGGACAGCTCGCGCCCGGAGAGCCCACCGCCCCCCGTCGACAGACGTCGGTCGGCCACGGACCGAGTGTTGGAACAGGTCAGGCCGTCGGCGCCGCCGTCCTGGGCGATGCGCGCGAGCGCCAGCACAACCTCGCGCTCCACGATGCTCCGAAACGGTGGGAGCTTCACGAACAGCGGCGTCGTTCGCCGCGCCCGGAGCTCTCGCAGGAGCAGAGCGAGGTGGGCCTCGTTGTCCCGGTCCCGGCCCCAGGAGACGTTAGGGCAGCTCGCGTTGAGCTCGATCCCGTCGACAAGGGGCTCGAGCAGCACATGGGTGGCGATGACGTCGGCCGGGTCTTGGTCGCCGATACTGGCGAGTCGCGGCCCGGATCGAGGGGATCGAGCCAGGTTGCGCGCGGCCGACTCCGCGCCCGGATTGGGCAGGCCCATGGCGTTCGTCAACGAGGCCCGCCGTGGGTACCGGGCGATCCGGGGCTTGGCGTTCCCGGGACGGGGATCGCGGGTGATGGTCCCGCCGATCACGTACCCGAACCCCAGGCGCCCGAGCGCATCCAGATGGCGGCAGGACTTGTCGAACCCGGCGGCCAGGCCGACCGGGTTCGACAGCTCGATCCCGGCAAGCGACGTTCGAAGCGCCGCATCGTCCGGCGCTCCACCGATCCGCTCCCACGGAAGCGGAAGGCAAAGGAGCGTCTGGGCCAATCGATGGGCGGCCTCGGGTGGGAGCGCGAAGAACAGGGGGCGGGCCACCGCCCGGTACAGGCCCATCGGGCGCCTATGCTACCCGCGATGTCCGACGACCTCGCGGAGAAGCTGCTCGCGGCGTCCGAGCTGCACGGCGACTTCGTCCTGTCCTCGGGCAAACGCTCGGCGGTCTATTTCGACAAGTTCCGGTTCCTCACCGATCCGCCGCTCCTGAAGGAGCTGGCGCACGAGGTTGCGGGGCTGCTCCCGGAAGGCATCACCCACCTGGCCGCGCCGGAAGGAGCCGCCACGCTGCTCGTGGCCGCCGTGGCGCTCCAGACCCACCTGCCGCTCGCCGTGGTGCGCAAGGAACCGAAGCCCTACGGGACGATGTCGCAGGTGGAGGGCCACGCGCCACCCGGCGCACAGGTCGGCCTGATCGAGGACGTGTCCACCACCGGCACGCAGGTGCTCCGGGCGGCCAGAGCGCTCGAGGCGGCGGGGTGCCAGATCGGCATCGTGGTCCTTGCCATCGACCGGGGTGGCGGGGGGCGCCTGCGCGATGCGGGGTACTGGGTGAAGTCGGTGGTCGACGTCGAGACGGGCGAACGGGCCCGGCCGGGCAGTGACGAGGGCGGCGACTAGCTGGAGATCGACTCGGCGGAGCCGCTGGGGGGGAGCACGCACCGCCACACGCGCAGCTGCCACAGCAATCGGCTGCCCCGGGCGTGGAGGTCGAGGATCCCCTCCTTCATCATCCGGGCCACGGCCTTGGACTTGGCTACCACGTCCGGGAGGGGCATCTCACGCGAGATGATGGCCTGAAGGTTGGCCGCGCCGAAGATCCTCCGGGCCACCTCCAGGATCCGGTTCTCCGCCTGGATCGTTCCCGTCGGCAGGTACAGCCGGCCGCCCGGCGCCAGGCAGCCGGTGTCCCGGATGCTCTCGAGCATCGCCGCCGGCAACTCGGCCCCGGTCGGCCCGCCGGCTCGCCCGTCCGGGAACCACCCCGCGACTTGAGCGATCTCGTCGGGGATCCCGGAGACGTCGCCGATGATGACGTCCGCCTGCTCGCCGCGAACCGGCTCGAGGAGGTTCCCCGCGCGGAACTCCACCCGGTCCTGGAGCCCCAGGCGCTCGGCGTTGTCCCCGGCCACCTCGACCGCGGGCTCGGACAGATCGCATCCGATCACCCTGCCGGCGCCGAGCCGGGCGGCGACGAAGGAGAGCACCCCGCTCCCGCAGCCGACGTCGATCACGGTCTCTCCCGGCGTTATCTCCAGGGCGTCGGCGATCGATCGGCTGGTGTGGGTGGGGGCGAAGACGCCGGGGTTCACCCGGATCGTGAACGGACCGGTTCGGCCCTTCCACTCCATCTCCTGGGGGGCCTCGTCCGAGGCGGCACCGGTCATATCCGGGCTAATGGTGCGCAGACCGGGGAGCGCCAGTCAACCAGCGCTAGACCCGGGGTGCGCTGAATCGGGCCTTCTCACCAGGCTCGATGTCGCCTCGCTCGACCGCCTCGGCGTCGGCCTCGGCCTTCCGGCTGACCCGGGCGGTGTCAACCCCGAAGTGGCCTCCGGGATAGCGGGCGATCCGCCGGGCCGCCCGGCGCAGGAGCTGCATCGTCCCGTGGCGGTTCCCCCGCAGGAGGTGGACGTAACCCGCCCCAAGCTGCGAGAGGCCCTTGAAGAACTCGGCGTCGCCGGTCTCGCGGGCCTGCTTCCATGCCGTCTCCCACGCCTCGTGGGCTGGGAAGAACCTTCCGGCGTTGAAGTGCTCCCGGCCCAGGCGATGGTTCTTCTCCAGGGGGAGGCTGTCGAAGTCCTCCAGGTCCAGGCGGTTCTCCGCATCCCAGGGTTGGGGCCGGCCGAGCTCGTCCCGGGGGCGCCTCGGCTTGTTCCGCCTGGGCGTCGGCCGCCCGGTCTTGCCCTGTGTTTCGGGGCGCATGGAGCCATCGTAGCCCGGCCGCTCGGAAGTGGACCGGCCGAGTCGCGTGCATGGGCGCCGTTCGGCCGATACCCTGGATTCGAAGCCCGCTCCGGGAGCTGATGCATTTTGGCCACCCGCACCAAGGTCCAGGACACGCCGGCCCCCGGCGAGGTACCGCCTGGCGCGGAGGCCCGATCCGAACGGATGCCCCCCTGGATCCCTCGGCTGCTCCTCCTCATCGTCTTGACTGCATTCGCCGCGTATGCCGCCTTCCTGCTGGTTCGCAAGCTGCGCGATGTCATCTTCTGGCTCGTGACCGCGCTGTTCCTCTCATTCGCGCTGGAGCCCGCGGTGAACTGGCTGGTGAGGAAGCGGGGATGGCCGAGGGGCGCTGCGACAAGCGTCGTGCTGTTTGGATTGGCGGCCATCCTCCTGGTCACGGTCGCCGCGATGGTGCCGCTCGTCATCAACCAGGTGCAGCAGCTGGTCACGAGGGTGCCCCAATGGCTCGTAGAAGCGAGCGTCTACACCAAACGATGGTTCAACATCGAGCTCACCGGCAGCGAGATCCTGGACCGTCTCCGGAACGCGGACCTGGCCGTGAGCCGCATCGCGTCCAGCCTGGCCTCGGTGGGGGCGTTCATGCTCAGCCTGCTGTTCCAGGTCCTCACGATCGGGCTGTTCACGTTCTATCTCGTGGCCGACGGGCCCCGCGTGCGGCGCGCCGTGTGCTCGGTCCTTCCCCCTCGGCGGCAGCGAGAGATCCTGGACGCCTGGGAGATCGCGATCGACAAGACCGGGGGGTTCCTGTACTCACGCCTGCTGCTCGCCGCGATCTCGGCGTTCTTCGCCGGCATCGCGCTCGTGCTCCTGGGGGTGCCCTTCGCGCTTCCGCTCGCGCTGTGGATGGGACTCGTGTCGCAGTTCATCCCGGTCGTCGGGACCTACATCGGCGCGGCAGTCCCGCTCCTGGTGGCTCTCCTGTCCGACCCCTGGTCCGCGCTCATCTTCCTGATCTACGTGGTCGCCTACCAGCAGATCGAGAACTACCTGCTGAGCCCCCGCATCACGGCCCGGACCATGCAGCTGCACCCCGCGGTGGCCTTCTTCGCTGCGCTGGCGGGCGCCGCTATCTCGGGTGTGCTGGGCGCGTTCATGGCGCTTCCCGCGGCGGCCGTCATCCAGGCCACGGTGTCGAGCTATCTCACGCGGCACGAGGTCGTGGAGACCGAGCTCACGATGGGACCCGAGCCCAATGTGCCACCGCGGGCGAGGCAGAAGCGGATGGACCTCCTCGCCAGGATCAGACGACGCGGAGCTTCGGGAGAGGGCTGAGCTCCCCGGGGGCGGACCCCGTGGGACACCCTCGCGCCGTGGACCCGACCAGGATCACGCTCGTCCCGCACACGCATTGGGACCGCGAATGGTACGCGCCGTTCGATGAGTTCCGGGAGCGCCTGGTGGCGATGATGGACACGCTGATCGAGCTGGGCAACGCCGGGTTCCCTCACTTCCACCTCGACGGACAGACCGCGATGGTCGACGACTACCTCGCCGTCCGCCCCGAGCGCGAGGGCGACATCCGGCGGCTGGCCGAGGAAGGCAAGCTGTCCCTGGGACCGTGGGTGACCCAGGTGGACGAGTTCCTCGTCTCGGGCGAGTCGCACGTCCGCAACCTGGAGCGAGGGCTGGCCCGGGCTGAAGAGCTGGGGGTTCCCCTGATGGTCGGATACCTGCCCGATCAATTCGGCCACGTCGGGCAGATGCCGCAGATCCTGGCCCAGGCGGGGATCGACCGGGCGGTCGTATGGCGAGGTGTCCCGAAGGAGATCGATCGGACCCAGTTCTGGTGGGAGGCGCCGGACGGGAGCCGGGTGCTGGCCGAGTACCTCGCGTTCGGGTACTCGCTCGGGTGGGACGTCGAGCAGAGGCAGGACCCGGAGGAGCTGGCGGCCTCCTTGCGGCGCAAGGCAGAGCACGTGGCGCCGTTCCTGGCATCGGAGCGGATGCTGATCACCGTGGGAGCCGATCACACTGGGCCGGACGCGACGCTCCCGGAACGGCTGGCATCCGCGGGGGAACGCCTACCGGGGATGACGGTTCGGGTCGGCTCCCTTCTCGAGCATCTCGACGGGGAACCGCCCGACGGCCTCCCCTGGTGGCGGGGCGAGCTTCGCTCGTCGGCCCGGGCGCACCTCCTCCCGAACGTGTACTCGGCCCGTGTGCCTCAGAAGAGCGAGCGGGGCAGGGTGGAGGCGCTGGTGGAGCGGTACGTCGAGCCGCTCGCTGCCCTCGTCCCCGGGTTCGACTGGCCAGCCGAGGATCTGGACCGGACGTGGACATTGCTGTTGTGGAACGGGGCGCACGATTCGGCCTGCGGATGCTCGCACGACCAGGTGGCACGCGACGTGGACGCGCGATACGCGGAGGCGCGCGCCATTGGGGAGGCGATAGTCGGACGGGCGCTCGGGAAGCTGGGGGCCGCAACAGCCCAGGCCGGCACGCTGCGGTTCAACCCGTCGCCGTTCGAGCGCGAGGGCGTACCCCGCCTTGGATGGCGAGTGGAAACTGGCCCGGCGGCCTCGCTCGAGCGGGTCGAGGCGGAGGAGCGCGAGGGATGGGTGATGGCGGACGGGATCGCCTTCACCGTTCGAGACGAACCCGACGTCGGCGACCTGTACAACTTCTGCTACGAGGAGGAAGGCCAACGAGCCCAGATGCCGGCGTGGTTGGCGACGGCCGAAGGCAACGAGGTCGAAGCGTTCTTCGACGACGGCGTCCGAGTACGGATCGGCCTCGCTCGGAGGGAAGGCGAGCCGTTCATCCGGCTGTCGGGCGAGATCGACAACCGGCGGCCCGATCATCGCCTCCGCATCCACGTCCGGCTGGCCGAGCCGGCCGAAGGCTCCCTGGCCGGGTCCCCCTTCGAGTTCGTCGCGCGGGGCCTGCTGTCCGAGGGCGGGGAGCTGGAAGCTCCCTCGCCCACCTGGCCCGCCCGCCATGTCGTCCTGGCCGGTGGCATCGGCGCCTTCCACGAGGGGGTCTTCGAGTACGAGGTGGCGGACGGCGAGCTCGCGATCACGCTCCTTCGGTGCGTCGGGACGATCAGCAGGCAGCACCTGGCGACGCGCCCGTTCGCCGCCGGGCCGGACGTGCCGACCCCCGACGCCCAGATGCTCGGGACGACGAGGTTCGAGCTCGGCCTTCAGCGGGGGGCGAGGCACTCCGAGCTGATGGCGGACTGGGAACGCTTCGCCCTCCCCCTGCTCGAGGTCCCGACGATAGGACGGGGCACGCTGCCGGCTTCCGGAACACTGCTTGACGTGTGGGGGGACGCGGTGCTGTCGAACGTTCGGCGGAAGGGTGGGATCCTCGAGGTCCGCTTGTGGAACCCGTCCGCCGAGCGCTCGGTGAAGGAGCGGGTGGCCGGAAAGGCCGCGACCATCGGTCCGGCCAGGATCCAGACCATCCAGGCCGGATAGGCTCGTCGCCGTGCGCCAGGATTTCGACGCGATCGTCGTGGGGGGCGGGACCACGGGAACGTCCGCCGGCCGCTCCCTCATCGAGCGGGGGCGGAGCGTCCTGCTGCTCGAGCGGTTCGAGATCGGCCACGCGAGAGGGAGCTCGGGTGGCCCCACCCGGATCTTCCGGATCTCCTACCACCATCCGGACTACGTGCGCATGGCCCGGCTCGCACTTGAGGAGTGGCGGGACCTGGAGGCGAAGGCCGGCGAGACCCTGCTGGCCTCGACGGGCGGCCTCGACGTGGGACCGGGCGGCAGGGAGACGGCGAACGCGCTCGAGGCCGCGGGCGAGCGCTTCGAATACCTGAAGCCCCAGGCGGTCCGGGAGCGATGGCCGTCCTTGCGATTCCAGCCGGACTCGGAGATCTTGCACCAGGAGGACGGCGGCGTGTGCATGGCCGAGCGCACGGTGAGGGCTCAAGCCCGCCTCGCCGCCGAGGGCGGTGCCACGATCCTTCAGCACACGAAGGTCGAGCGGGTCACGGTCCACCCGGCCGGCGTGGAGGTTCACACCGAGGGCGCAACGTATCGCGCGCCGGTCGCGGTCATCGCCGCTGGGCCGTGGGCCGGCGGACTTCTGACCGACGCCGGCCTCCCCCTTCGTCTCGTCCCGAGCTTCGAGCAGGTGACCTACTTCGCCTTGGACGAGCCGTCGCCGCTTCCGACCGTCATCGACTGGACCGGGGATCGGGTGCGGACCCCGTACGTCGTCCCCAACCCCGAGGAACCCGGGCATTTCAAGGTGGCCCTGCACATGTCCGGGCCGGCGGTGGACCCCGAGGCGCGGTCCTTCGACCCGGATCCGGAGCGGGTGGCCAAGGTCATCGACTACGCGCGAGATCGCTTCGCGCCGCACCGGCCGACCGGAGCCACCGACACGTGCCTCTACACGAACACGCCGGACGAGGACTTCGTGCTGGACCGGCGAGGACCGGTCGTGATCGGCTCGCCGTGCAGCGGCCACGGATTCAAGTTCACGCCGCTCGTGGGCCGGATCCTGGCCGACCTGGCCACGGGAGACCCCCCGCCCGTCCCCCTCAAGCGGTTCGTCTCGACCAGGGCGTCGCTCGCCGGGTAGCGCTACCCGGCGAGGGCCTTGTTCAGGCGGCGGATCTGGAACGCGAGCGCGATCTCGGTGATGCCCCGGAACATGGCTGCGAACCCCACCCAGATCAGGATCAGCGTCGCTCGCGCCGGGAAGAACTGCTGGGATGCCCAGAAGCCCAGCAAGAGCTCCAGGATGCCGGCCACCAGGCCAAGCCACCAGAACTCGTTGACGTCCTTGGTCATCGCCGAGACGATGACGTCCAGGCTGCCCTTCAGCACCAACAGGAAGCCGAGGAGCGACGCGAGGGCCCAGAATGCGTTGTACGGCTTGGCGAACGCGGTGAAGCCGCCGATCACGAACAGGATGCCGAGCGCGATGTGCGCCCACTTCCAGCTCGGGCGTACGACGGCGATCATCGCCTCGTTCAGCCCCGCGACGATGAACACGACTCCGAGCAGCGCCCCGACGGTGGCGATCGACGTGGTGTCGAACCGCAGCACAATCAGGGCGATGATCAGCCAGGCGATGCCGGTGATGAGGAACAGCCACCAGACGCCGGTGATGGCCCCGAACATCGAGGTCTCTTGAGTCCCTCGAGTTCGCATGGAGTACCCCCTTCCGCGGACCCCTCTCGCGCAGCCGTAGCCGACGGTGGGGCACGAAGCACGCATTCGACCCCGCTTCTGCCCATCTCGTAGCCTGTTCGCATGGGCTCCAGCCTGTCGCCGGAAGACCTGAAGACCAAAGCCCATCTCTCGCTCCTGTCGTCGATCGTCCGTCGGATGCGGGGCCGGCGGTGGACGATCGTCCCCCACCCCGGCCCGATCAGCGCGGAGCAGCGTGCCGGAGGTAAGTCCGGCGCGCTCCGGGCGGCCATCTTCGGCGCGAACGACGGGCTCGTCTCCAGCGTGTCGCTGATCATGGGTGTGGCCGGCGCGGGCGTGTCGAACAAGGTGATCATCGTGGCCGGCGTGGCGGGCCTGCTCGCGGGCGCCTTCTCCATGGCCGCCGGCGAGTACATCTCGATGCGCGTGCAACGCGAGGTGTTCGAGCGACTGATCCACCTGGAGGCGCACGAGATCGGCTCCGATGCGGAGGCGGAGCGCAAGGAGTTGGAACTGCTCTACGAACGCAAGGGCATCTCGAAGGACCTCGCCGCACGGCTGGCCGAGGAGCTCATGCGCGACCCGCAGGTTGCGCTCGACACCCACGCCCGGGAGGAGCTCGGCCTCGACCCCCAGGAGGGCCTGGGATCCCCGTGGGCGGCGGCCGGCTCGTCCTTCGCGACCTTCTCCGTCGGCGCCGCGATCCCACTCATCCCGTTCCTGTTGGGAAGCGGGAACGCCGCCGTGGTGACGTCGGCGGTGCTCGCCCTGATCGCCCTGTTCGCGATCGGCGCCGGCATGTCGTTCCTCACCGGCCGGACGCTCTACGCGTCCGGCCTCCGCATGCTGCTGATCGGAGGAGGCGCCGGCCTCATCACCTTCGGCGTTGGCAAGCTGCTGAACGTGACCATCGGCCTCTAGCGCCCGGCCGGCTCACTC
>Ga0209887_1000168_pt1 | contig 18838 bp, 15 predicted proteins | sample GWRWN1_30_40_FD_187230 | JGI IMG/M metagenome (GOLD analysis project Ga0209887, IMG submission 187230) | Riverbed sediment microbial communities from areas with no vegetation in Columbia River, Washington, USA - GW-RW N1_30_40 (SPAdes)... | ecosystem: Environmental > Aquatic > Freshwater > River...
GCCAAGACGCCAAGAACGCCAAGTCCGGAAGTTTAATTTCTTTGCGACCTTTGCGCCTTTGCGGGAGATATTCCGAGTTTTGGTTGCGGCTCGACCGCCCTGGGTTCTTTGCGGTTGAGTCTTGTTAGTTACCGCTGTATCACGCCTTCGCGGAGCACCTCGTCGAGCAACGCTTCGTCGATGAACTGAGCGGCAGTGATCGGTTTATCCACTTTCTGCGCGGCGCGCGCGAAATCGATCAAGAGCTGATAACCGTCCACGCGATTTTTGCCGTCCGTGCTGAGTAGCTCTAACAACTGTTTGTAAGCGAGCGTGGCAACTTCTTGATCCATGCCGAACTCGCGGACGATCATCTGGGTCGTCTCGGTACGATTCTCACGGATGTAATTCATCGCGCGCAGGGAGGCGCGCATAAATCGTTTCATCATAGCCGGCCGTTTTTTGATCTGGTCGGCATGTGCGACAAGACCTGTGCCGGACACGTTTACGTAATCGCGGGTGGCCGCGAGCTTGGTGAAACCTTCTTTCTCCGCGCGCAGGCTGTGGGGAGCGCTCAGCATCGACGCCGCGATGGACCCAGATTTCAAGGCGGCATAGCGTTCCGGCGTCCCACCCATGTTGAGAACGACAACGTCTTTATCAGGCTGAAGTCCGCCCTGGATCAGAATCCGTCGCAACAGGGTATCCACGAGCCCGCCGGGATTGAGTGATCCGATCGGTTGCCCTTTGAGCTGTACCAAGCTGCGGTACTTCGGTTGCGCGTAAAGACCTTGATCGACGTAAGCATTAAGGCTCATGATCACGCGCAGCGGCGCGCCGGCGACAAACGCAGTCACCGCGGTGGTGCTACCCGTACCGAAGTCGGCGTCACCCGTTAGCAACGCTTTAATATCGATCCCACCGCGCATGTAGACGGCGCTGACATTCAGCGATTCTTTTTGGAAGAAACCTTTCTGTTTCGCCGTTTCCAGAATCGGAAAGTTAGTGATGGACTTGCTTGGGTAGCTGACGACAACTTTGTCGGCGGGCACCTGGGCTGGCGCCGGACGCGCGTCACTGAAAGCGAAAATGACTGCCGCTAATAGAATGTAAGCGAGTTGCATCATGAAACGCCTTGGACCTGGAACATTGAAGCTTGAACGCGAAACTTTGAACCGCGTCACGCTTTGAACTTTTTGAACGGCTTGAACGATTTGAACGACTTGAACCATCCAAGCCGCCCCTCCCTCAAGCCTGCCACAAACTGCGTACCCGCGACAATATCTCAGTAGTTATTCTCGGCTGCAGTGCTTTGAGCCGCTCATCGACCTCTGCGCGCACGGAGTCTTCGCATTGCTTTCGGCCATCGTCGGCCAGGCGCTGGAAGCGCGACTCCCAAAGCGCGGTCCGTACAACGGCCGCGGGCAGGGGGAGAGTTTCAACCGCGCCCGCGATTTCCTCCTTGCCCAACCACCACGCGCCGGCCGCGACCGCCGCGCCGACGATGAGGCCGATCAAGAAACCGACGGGCCCGGTGGTGTGCAGTAACGTCGCTACGCACGCTACTCCCAGGTATTTGCCGAGCCCACCGCTGACGGTGGCAATGGCAAGCGCGATCGAGGTTCCGACCGAAAGGCCGATGGCACTGGTGAATTCTTGAGAGATACCCATATCCGTATTTCCGCCACTAGTTATTTTCATCCCGCCAAGTACCGCTTGCGGTTCTTTGAGAACGATGAAATCCGTCCCTAGACTTCTTAGGATCTCGCCGACGCGCTGCGATAAGGTACTCTGAAACTCGGGCAAGCGAGCTTCAACGACATAAGACTCGATTTGCGGGACAAAGGCTTCCGAGAGCGACTGTATCTCGGACTTCAGTTCTGAAACTTTTCCCCCCTCTTCCCTGAATTGCCGCAAGCGCGGAACGATGCGCTCATCATAGAGCTTCTGGCCAACGAAGGAGGCGACATCCTCTGAGAACTGTTTCGCCCCGTTTGCGACTTCTTTCTCAATCAACGCGCGCACGGGAGCTTCGATAACCTCGCCATAATAGGGGTCCAACCTAAGGCCGATGTCGCTGCGCCGCCGCTTGATGTTTCTCCATTGCCACGCGGCCAGCGCCGCCCGCGGGATCACGATTATGAGCAACACCGTAATCGCGAACAGATGAATCCACGCGGCCGCTTTGTCGCCTTGCGGTGAAAGCAGGCGGGCGACATCGATCTCGCTTGCCAGTCCAAGACCGAGCAGGTCGGATACCAAGAGACTTGGACCAAAGAGAGCATGGACAAAGGCGATGACGGACGGTTCGCCCGTAATGAACGTGCTGCTCCAGATCGCTTGATAACCTTGAAAGAGTCCCTGAAAATACATGCCCGCCACTGCCCCAGTGGCCAGAAACAACGCCCCCAAATGAAGCATGACTTCCCACCGCGCAACCACCAAAGGGGCGGCAACGGCGTACCAGTTGACACTAAAGCGGCTGGCGATATCCGCTAATTTCTTTTTTTCGCCCACACCCAAGGCGACCCGGTGAAAAAAATGCCAGAGCCCTGGCATGAAAATCTGCGCCAACCGGGGAATATTGATCTTAGCTTCCGATACCGTTTCTCGTGGGTTGTTCGTCGGCTGTTCGGCGCTGGCACTCCTAGTGGATGGCGAAGAAACCAGATTCCTTTTTCTTGGCTTAGCCAAGAGCACCAGGAAAAGCACAAGATAGACAAAGAGGTTCCACGCCACGAGCAATAGCACCGGGTTGCGCACAACATGGATTTTCTCCGCCGGTCCGAGCAAATTCGTTGCAAAGCCCAAAGCCAAGGCGATCAAGCACAGGGGCAACGTTAGCGGCGTCGGTAGCGTTGCCAGATGAATAACCGATTGGTAAGCGGACGAAAGATGGTCAAACAGAAATTGCGCCCGCGCCTTGACCCAGCCCAACCCAGGGGCGACCTTTCTCGCGGCGGCAAACGCATCGACCAGCAAAGAATCTGAAAAGAAGTCCCTGTCGCATTCCTCGACGGAACGAATCAAAATAATCTTTGCCGCTGCATCTTCAGTCAGAGCCATATAGGTAGGCCGGGCGGGTACGTTCAGCACACGCGATCATGGGTCGACACGTCTCCGAATGCCCGTTTCTATCGCGGTGCTGTCCGCCAAGGCGGGTTCAACGATATTGCTCGTTAGACGCGGGAATTTGCCTCATGTTCGCAGCAAATCCTTCCAGCGCTCCTTACAGGACACGGCGATTCGCAACCTTTCCAGATGCTGTTCCATTTGCTTCGCTCCCTGCTTTACCGGGTGGCGAGCGAAAAAATCTCTCACGTCCGCGTCAAGCTCGGGAGTAGCCAGACCGACGATACCTTCGCACATGCGGGGAATGGAGTTATCGGGGTAGCGACGGAGCATTTCTTCCCAATGCGCTTTCATGAAGGACCAGGCCTTTTCTCTTGCGTCCTTATTAAGGAGAATGCCGCGCATCAGATAGGGCGCGTTCTGGGTGCGCACTTCGCCATTAATGGTCATCTGCAACGTTCGGTCGATCAAGTCTGGTTGCCGGAAGCCTCCGAGAGCGAAAAGATAACGTGTCTCTTCCTGCGGGGTTTGAGCGTTTGTAAACCTGGAGTAAAACTTGTCATAATCCCCGCCGCTCCCGGTATGGGCGACAATCGATACCAAAGCCGGAACTAAGTTGCGCTCAACGGAGGCTGGGTCCTTTTCGTATTGAGCGTATAGCTCCCGCGCCCGCTCCTGGCACGCCTTGTCTTCCCCCACCGTCCCGAGAGCATTAATCAACTCGCCCCGCAGTTGCCGCTCGAGTTCCGTCTCCCCTTCTCTCGGAGACCAGGTAAGGCGCTGAAGCGCCGGGTTAAAAATGGCGCGGATCCGCTCTTGAAATAGCCGCTCCTGCACGTCATCCAGGATTCGGTGCAGATGGTGACTAGAGATGATCACCGTGGTCCAGACGTTAAGATCGGTCTCATCACGGAAGAGATCGATCAAGTCCAAGTAATCTGCCAACGACGTTAGGCCGGCCAAGGTCGTTGCCCAGGTATCATTCGCCAGGTTGAAACGTTCCACTGCCAAAAGATTGGATTGCAGCTCTCGCTTCACGGCCGTCACCAACTCCGGACTATAGCGCACACGATAGAACCCGTGGCCCCCGGCGTTCGCCACAACCCAATCTAAATCCTCGGGTAATGGGATGCGGAGTTCTTGATCGGTTAAAAGAACGGTCTGATTAACCGTCCCCTGTTTCGTGCCTGCGCGAAGAAAAACCGGCACGTGAAATTTCCGATCCGGGTGATCACCGTCCCGTAGGTAACGAAAAATGCGCTGCGAAAGAATCAGGTCACTTGTGTTTCTTTCGACGCTGATCAACGGATAGCCCGCCTGAAAAATCCACGAGTCCATGAGCGCACGCGCGGGCTGGCGTGTCGAGTCTTCCAGCGCGTCCCAGAGATCAGTGGTTTCGGCGTTGGCGTATTCGTGGCGGCGCAAGTACAGCCGGATGCCGTCGCGGAATTTATCCGCGCCGAGATACTGTTCGAGCATGCGCAACACCGAGGCGCCTTTTTCATAAGTCAGCACATCGAACATACCCGCTGCTTCTTCTGGTCTTTCCACCGGAAACTCGATGGGACGCGTGCTCTTCAAGCCGTCGACTTGCATCGCCGCCGCGCGGGACACGGTGAAACTGTCCCAGCGCCGCCATTCGGGTTTCCAACCGTCTACCGCGAGCATCTCCATGAAAGTGGCAAAGGCTTCGTTCAGCCAGAGTCCGTTCCACCACTTCATGGTCACCAAGTCGCCGAACCACATATGGGCGTTCTCGTGAGACACGACGTCCGCCACCCGCTCCAACTCCGCCCGCGTCGCCTTACCTTCGTCGACCAGAAGAGCGGTCTCGCGAAATGTGATCGCGCCGAGATTCTCCATGGCACCGGAGGCAAAATCAGGAATCGCAATCAGATCCAATTTGTCCCCGGGATAAGCGATATCGTAGTAGCGGCTGAAAAAGGTCAGCGAGAAAGCGCCAATTTCCTGAGCGAACTTGGCGAGATGGCCTTTCCCGGGTACCGCCCATACCCGCAACGGGGCGTTGCCCACCATGACCGGATCCATACCCTCGAACTCGCCGACAATGAAAGCGACAAGATAAGTAGACATCTTGATGCTATCGGCGAAGACCACCTCTTTTTTCCCGGTACCCGATAGAGGAGTCTCGCGGAGAACCCGCGCGTTGGAGATCGCCGTCAAGGCTTGATCGACTACCAGAGTCACCTGGAAAACCGCCTTGAACGCCGGCTCATCCCAACAGGGAAAAGCTCGCCGGGCGTCGGTGGATTCGAACTGTGTCGAGGCCAGTGTCTTTTCCCGTCCGTTGGTGTCTTTGTAGGTGCTGCGATAAAAACCGTGAAGTTTATCGTTCAAGATGCCGGAGAAGGCAATCTGCAACTCCCACCGTCCAGGATTTAGGATTTCAGGGAAATCGAAGGTCGCCTGCTCGTTCTCGACATCCAGAGCCGTATTCCCCCGCACCACTTTGCCGCCGGGCCCTTTGATCGAAACGGCTTGGAATCCAAGCTCGGCCGAGTTAACAACGACTTGCCTGACCGGCTCGATAATTTGAATAAAAACTTTTTCTTCTCCCGCAAAGGTCGCCGCGGAAAGGTCCGGCGTAAGTTTGATCTCGTAACGTTCGGGGATAACTGTGGTAGGCAGCCTGTAGGGTTTTTGTTCTGGCATTGAAACTCCTAAAGGGATTTCTTTCGAAAACTATAGAAAGCCACGAGCGCGGAGGCAATAGCCCCAGGTCGAGCTCAAGTAAAAGTGTTATCCGCCACTCCGCGGGCCGCGCAAAACATCGTCCAGCAGAGATCGCGGCGCCGCAGTCGGCTTGCCGTTAGCATTGACAAATATTCCCAGTGAATAGTCCCGCGCCAGGAGCGTTTTACTTCGGACTTCGTAGATTTCGTGAATCCATGCGCCGCGCACTTTGCCGACCTCGCAAATCCAGCTCACGATCTCGATCTCATCGTTGTCGCGCGCAGGACTAAAATATTCGATCTCGTGGCCTCCCTGGAAAACCATCCAGTCTCCAGCGCGCAACTGGTCCAGCGGATGGCCGGCCAAGCGTATCGCATTGTAGTACGCCTGCTCGATCCAGTTGAAAAAGACCGTGTGGTGCGCCCGCCCGAGGGGATCGAGCTCATAGCTTTGCACCTGACGCCGGTAACAATACCGGTAGCAATCCTCCACCGTACGTGACTTGTAACCGCGAATTCCGAGGTCCTCTTTTTCGCCTCTCGGAGAAAGGGCGATTTTGATTTCTTCCGGTAGACGCACCGGCCGCCCGCTTCTCGAATCTATGTAAACCCACAGCGCCCGGCCGCGCGCGACCCGCGCTCCGTCTATAATACAGGTGACGTCGTATTCACGAATGCAGGTGGACCTGCCGCACTCGGATATCCAGGTTGTCACCTCAAGCTCATCGCCGTAACGGACCTGCAGGTAATAGCGAATCTCCAAGCGGCGGATCACCCAGGCGACGCTGCGCTCCTCATACCACTGAAGCGAATATCCAGCGTCCGCTGAAGCCTGAATGGCGGCTTCCTGCATGTACTTAACGCAGACTGCGTTGTTGAGATGTCCGAAGGAGTCAAGCTCATCATGGCGAACACGGAAACGGTAGGCAAAATCGCGCGCCATCGAAAACTCGTGGGCGTTCATTCCGGAGCAACTATCACGCTTCCGCTCGGAGGGTTTCCAGCGCGGAGCGCCGGAAGATTCCCCAACAACCCAAGGCGCCGGCGAGAACCGTGATAACGGTGACCAGCATCGGCACCGAAACCACGGCCCCAACCGAAAGAGCGGCCGCGGTTTTGAAAAAGTAAAAGCTCAGCGCCCAGCTCGACAGAATGGCAAGCAGCGAGCCGGTCACGGCGGAAATCAATCCCAAGAATACATATTCCGCGATCACGCTGGTGACAATTTGCCGTCGCGGCGCGCCGAGCGTCCTCAGCAAAATACTTTCCTTAACGCGCTGGGAACGGCTGCTGAGCACGGCGCTGGTAAGCACGGCGCAACCGGTGAGGATGGTAAAAAGAGCGACGACGCGAATCGCGTCGGAAACTCTCCCAAGTATGGAATCGAGAGTATTGAGGACGAGGGTCAAATCGATGACGGAGACGTTGGGAAAACGCTCCACAACGGCGCGCTGAAGATTCGCGGAGGAGGCGGCGGACTCCGCTCGAGCCACCACGGCATAGAACTGCGGAGCATTCTCCAGCACGCCCTCCGGAAAAACCACGAAGAAGTTAGGCTGCACGCGCTGCCAATCGACTTCCCGCAGGCTGGCGACGCGAGTCCGCAGCGAAACCCCTTGAATCTCGAACTCCAATGAATCGCCGATACCCACACGCAGTGTTTCCGCGATACCCGTCTCGAGAGAGACCGGTATCGGTTGCGAGTCGCCGCCAACCTTTCCCTGCCACTTTCCCGCGACGATCTGCTCGGTGCCGACGAGCCGGCTCCGATAGGTCGAGCGATATTCCCGGCGCAGCGCCCACGATGGAATCCTCGAGCTGGTATCAGCGCGGAGTTCTTCGACTCTTCGGTCTTTGACCGCAGACAGTCGCATGGTCACCACCGGCACCTCAGCATAAAGGCCGAGATTAAAGGATTGCATCAGCTTCTCGATGTTTCGTCGCTGTTGTTGCTGCACGTCGAAGAGCACCAGATTCGGCTCCCCCTTGCCGCTTCGTTGCACGACCTGGCTCATCAACGCGCCACGAACATTGTAAAGTGTCACGAGCAGAAAAGTCCCCAAACCGATGGCAAGCATTACCGCGGTGGTCTGATTGTTGGGTCGGTGAAGATTGGCCAACCCCTGGCGCCAGGGAAAGGACAAAAATCCCGGGGCTACCTTGCTCATTAGAACCGCCACACCCCGGGCCACGGCCACCAGAAGTCCGAACGCGAACGTCACTCCTGCGGTGAACCACAGGCCAAAGAGCCAGCTCGCGGTGGTAATCACGGCGAAGCCGGCGACCGCCGCCAGGATGGCGGAAAAAACCAACCAGAGCAGCGGATCCTTGTAGCGTTGACCCGCTTCATAGGAAGAACGAAGAGCAAGCAACGGCGAGATCTTGCGGAGGGGCAGCAAGGGAATAAGACAAAAAAGCAGCGCCGTGCTCAGACCGACGAGCAAACCGACGACGATCCCAGAGGGCGCAATGACCATCACGGCATTCACGGGAAGAAAATCCTTGAGCGCTACGGGAAGCAAAAAGCTCAAGGAAGCGCCCAGAAGCGCTCCAACGATCGAGCCGCCGAAGGTTAGCATCAGCACTTGAATGAGATAGACCATTACGGTTTCAGCCGGATTGGCCCCAATACAGCGCAGCACCGCCACTGAAGCGGTTTTTTCTTTGGCGTAAACGTGGACGCCGCTGGCGACGCCCACTCCGGCAAGCAACACGGCAACGAAAACCGCCAGCCTGAGATAGCGGGAAAGATTTTCTATGGCAGCCGAGATGGCGGCCGTGCGCCGGCTCACCGTGTCGGCCTGCAGCTGCAGGCGCTGCAAATCGGGCGAGATGCGCTGCACCAGTTGGTCGACGTCCGCTTGAGCATCCAGCTTGAAATACACTCGGTAGCGAACCAGGCTGCCCCTTTGAATAAGTTGGGTGCGGTCTAAATAAGCGATGGGAATATAGACCCGCGGGCTGATCAAGGAAAAAGCCAGAGTTTCTCCGGGAATCTTGCGAAGCTTCCCCGCGATGCGAAACTCTTGATCGCCGATTTTCAAACGATCCCCCATCCGCGCCTTGAATTGCAGCATGACGTTTTCATCCACCAGCGCATTCGGGCCATCCTGAAACTGTTGAACTGCCGATAGAGGTTCCGTCTCTAACGCCCCGTAATAGGGAAACTTTCCGCTAATGGCTCTGACCTGGACGAGGCGAGAAGCGCCGCTGCCGGGAAAGTACGCCATGGAGGCAAACCCGATCTGGCGCGATTGATCGCCGCCGAGCGAAGCAATCAGGGCTTCGGCTTCCTGAGAGAATGGCTCCCGGCTGTCGATTGCCAGGTCGGCGCCCAGCAGGCTTTTCGATTGCGTCCGAATACTAGACTGCAGATTATCGCGGAACGAGTAAGCAACGACGATGGACGCAACTCCCAGGATGACACAAGACATGGAGAGAAGCAGCGGCTTCAGCCCGCGCCGGGCGTCCCGCAGGGCCATTTTCCAAACCCAAATTTTGCAGATCGATCTCATGCTTGTACAAATTTTCCCGGCTGTCTTTGCCCTTAGTACCGACGCGTCGGATTATGCTCGCGCCAAGACGCCAAGCTCGCCAAGTTCGGAATCATTTTTTTGCTTTGCGGCCTTTGCGCCTTTGCGCGAATCACTCCGATCTGGTTCCGGTTTTGCCGCGCCATTTTCGATCGTCGCCCACCAGCCTGCCTGCTTTCAGGCTGAGCACGCGGCCGGCCTGTCGGGTGAGATCCGGATCATGGGTCACAAGCACAAGCGTCGTGCCGGTTGTGCCATTGAGTTCAAAAATCAGCCGCACGATCTCCTTCGCGGTCTCCGCGTCGAGGTTACCCGTGGGCTCGTCGGCAAAAAGAATTTTCGGCCGGTTCATGAAAGCGCGGGCGATGGCAACCCGCTGCTGCTCCCCGCCGGAAAGCTGGATCGGGTAGTGATGCAGGCGGCCTTCGAGACCGACCCGTTGCAGCAGATCTGCGGCGCGGCTGCGCGCATGATTTTCACCGCGGATCTCCGCCGGCACCATCACGTTTTCCAGGGCGGTCAGCGACGGCAGCAACTGGAAGCTCTGGAAGATGAAACCGATGAACTGGTTGCGGATTTGAGCCAGCTCCTTTTCGTTCGACCCGTGCATGGCGACTCCATTGAAGACCACCGATCCCTCGCTGGGGCGTTCAAGACCCGCGCAGATGGCGATCAGAGTCGTCTTCCCGCTTCCCGAAGGGCCGACAATCGCGCAGGCGCTTCCCGCTTCGATGGCAAAGGACACATCGCTAAGAACGGCAAGAGTTTCTTCTCCGCTCTTAAAAAACTTGCGCAAATGCTCTACGCTTAAGATTGGATTGTTAGTCATGCCCGATGCTTGATGGTCAGATGCGGCAGGAAATACTGCAAGATGACAAGATCAATCGCCAACACTGAAGTAACTTTAAGATTTTTATGACACGTACACAACTCACCCGGAATTCGAAGATTGTTTTTCTTGCTCTTTGCTTTTTAATATTGAGAGCATTGTCCATGGCCGCACCAGCGCCACGGTTCATTTTGTTTTTAGGGGACAGTATTACAGCCGGCTATGGACTCGATCCCGAACAGGCCTTTCCTGCATTGATCCAGGAAAAAATCGATGCGAAACGCTGGAATTTCAAAGTCGTCAACGCCGGGCAGAGCGGCGATACCAGCGCCGGCGGTTTAAACCGGCTCGACTGGCTGCTGAAAAATAGGGTCGACATTTTGATTCTCGAACTGGGCGCCAACGACGGATTGCGCGGCTTACCGGCCGAAACGACCAGAAAAAATCTTCAAGCAATAATTGATCGTACTAAAGGTAAATATCCGGAAGCCAAGGTAATCGTGGCCGGCATGAAGGTTCCGCCGAACATGGGCGGCGACTACGGCCGAAAGTTCGAAGCGGTCTTCGTCGATCTGGCAAAAAAGAACAAAGCCGTGCTCATCCCTTTCGTGTTGGAAGGAGTGGGCGGGAGCCGCGAGCTGAACCTCGCCGACGGCATCCACCCAACGACTAAGGGGCACGAAATCGTCGCCGCTAATGTCTGGAAGGTCCTGGAGCCTATCCTGCGATCGCTCGCCGGAACGTAGGCAACTCCCAAAGGCAGGTATTTGCGGCGACATATCTAATGAAAAGTGCAAGGCCAAAAGCAAACAGCTCTTCGACTAAGGCCCTAATCTTACCCAATTACCATGACCGCTTGTTGGGCTGTCCAATAATATGGAAAGTTTATGTCGGTTCGTGTCGTTAGACTTGGTACACCGCGTGATCCTGACGAAGGTTTGCGCATCGGTACCGTTCGCCGGCCGCCGCGCGGTGTCCGCAAAGAAGACTATGCCGCGCGCGATTACTTTGATGTGTGGCTGCCGGAATTGGCGCCCAGCGCACCGCTCGTGTCGTGGGCGCTCTCGGAGCCGTTTAGTCCAAAACGCTGGGCCGCCTACGAGCGGCGGTATCGGCGAGAGATGCGCCAGCCGGCCGCTCAACGTCTCATCGCATTGCTGGCTGCGCTGTCGTCACAGACGAACTTTTCCTTCGGCTGCTACTGTGAGGACGAGACCCGATGCCATAGGTCGCTGTTAAAGGTACTCCTGATCGAGCAGGGCGCGGAGGTGGTTTGACAAATGGACGGTTGTTGTATTTGCTCCGGTATCAATGCTCGAACAACAGATATTGCACCGAACGAAAACGGGGCTTTCCGTCCCGCCAGTGGTGAGGGCCCGGCTTAAACGAAAGGAAATTGGAGCCGATGCTGGTCAATCGCCGCACTTTACGCATTGAGTGGGGTCAGTGCGATCCCGCCGGGATCGTGTTTTATCCGCAGTATCTCATCATCTTCGACACCAGCACCGGATGGCTGTTCGAGCGCACCGGCTTGAAGCCTCTCGCCATGCGGAAGAAATATGGAATCGTCGGCATGCCGATAGTGGAAGTGGGGGCGCGGTTTGTTATGCCGTGCCGCTTCGACGACGAGGTCGTCGTGGAGAGCGAGGTCAGCGAATGGGGACGCACGAGCTTTACCGTGCGCCATCGAGTGCTGAAGGAAGGCCAGCTGGTGGTCGAAGGCTTCGAGAAACGTGTTTGGGCTGCGCCGCATCCCGAGCGGGCGGGCGCAATCCAGCCTCAGCCCGTCCCCGCCGAGATCATCGCGAGCCTCTCTGATCCGACTGGTGCGACAACTGTAACGTCCGAAGTCCGCAGTAAAGGCCGCGGCGAAACCTGAGAGGAATGGCGATGCGAGTCGCAATCGTCGGCGCCGGACCTGCCGGTCTTTATCTCGCCTACTTGCTCAAGCGCAGCAAACTGAAAGTCGAGGTTGAAGTTTTCGAGCAGAATCCGCCCGATGCCACATTCGGTTTCGGTCTGGTCTTCTCCGAACGGGCCCTCGAGTTCCTCAACGATGAGGACCCCGGCACGTTGGCAGCGATCCGGCCGGCTCTTGAGCACTGGAACGACAGCATCCTCGTGCACAAGGGCCAGGAAGTCCGCATCGACGGCATGGGCTACACCGGCATCGGCCGCCTGCGGCTCCTGCAAATCTTGCAGGCAAGAGCACGTTCCGTAGGTGTCGAGCCCAAATACCTCCACGCGATTGATGACCCGGAGACCTGGGGAAATGCCGACCTCATCGTCGGCGCTGATGGTGTGAACTCGGTAGTGCGGCGTGGCTACGAAAACTTATTTGGCACGACCATCACCTATTTTACCAACCGCTTCGCTTGGTTCGGTACTGCCAAAAACTTCGACGCCTTGACCCACACTTTTGTCGAAACCGAGCTTGGCCACTTCAATGCCCACCATCACCCCCACGCGCCCGATATGAGTACCTTCGTTGTCGAGGTGGATGAGCCCACGTTCTTGCGCGCGGGCTTCGACAAGATGGACGCGGATCGGGCCAAAGCCGCCTGCGAACAAGTCTTCGCGGAGACACTCGACGGCCATCGCCTGGTGTCGAACAAATCGATCTGGCGGCAATTTCCGAAGGTTTGGAATGAACGCTGGTCCATCGGCAACCGTGTGCTGGTGGGCGATGCACTGCACACGGCACATTTTTCTATTGGCTCCGGTACTCGGCTGGCGATGGAGGATGCCATCGCTCTGGCAAAGGCGCTGGAGCAGCATGCTAAGGATGTTCCAGCGGCGCTCGCCGCGTACGAAGAAGCACGCAAGCTGATCGTTACCAGGCTGGTAACGGCGGCCAACGCCAGTGCCGCCTGGTACGAGCGTTTCGCCGAGCACATGGCGCTCGCGCCCATGGACTTCGCAATGAGCTACATTACTCGCTCCGGCAGGGTCGACTTAGAGCGCTTGCGCCGTAGCTCGCCGGCATTCGTCGCCGCTTATGAAGCCAGCCGCACCGGATAGTTTCGCTCGAGATCTGTGAACGGTAATCGGGGAGCCAACGTGATCTATCTAGTGCGACACGGCGAAACAACATGGAATCGCGTGGGGCGGCAACAGGGACACAACGACTCGCCGTTAACCGAGCTGGGCATTGAGCAAGCGCGTGCTGCGGGTCGGGTGCTGCAGCGGGCGATCCCCGATATCCACAATGTCTGCATTGAAACGAGTCCCCTTGGGCGGGCACGCCAAACGGCGCTCATCCTCAGCGAAGTGTTGGGACTCGATCCCAACGAGATCCTGGTGGCGCCGTTGTTGATCGAGCATCACCTGGGCAACTGGCAGGGACTCACACATGCAGAGATCGACGCGCGCTATCCCGGTGCCTTGCAAGCACGTGAAGAACACAAGTGGGACTATTTGGTGCCGGGCGGCGAGAGTTACGCCCTCGTTGCCGAACGGGCAAAGCAGTGGCTTGCTAGCAAACGTCACGCCCCCGTTACGATTGCGGTAACTCATGCGATTATCAGCCGCACTATCCAGGGGGCGTACGGAGGATTCACTCCGAGTGAGACAGTGGCTCGGTCTCATCGTCAAGATCGCATCTACCGTCTGCATGCTGGTCGGGTTGAGGAGATGTCGTGCAACGGGTAGCGTCTCTTTTTCTCTCCGAGACACTACCCATTTGACTGCGTTTGTGAGAACGGAGCACCTTGATATACTCTCTACGCCTGCGAGATATTGCGGACGATTTCGATTGAATAGCCTCATACACTTCTGGAACTGAGATAGTCGGACTGACCGGATGAAGAAGGTATACCGACGCCTAGTATCATGTGAGCCGAGAAGGCAGGGATCCACAGCCTCAAGCAATGGAAAGTGATCGACTCGAGCCGTGAAAGATCAATGACCGCCGAGCAATAATCGAAAGTGAGCCTTATGTACGCGCACTTGTTGGGACCATTTGTCGAACAGAAACTCAAAGCGAGCCTCGATGACGGACGGAAAGGGCGGCTTCTCTCTATTCGACATGTTTCCCTTCTCTGTCTTTCTGTCTTTGTCATGTTGTTTCTGGATCACCCGGTGTCGGCTCAGTCCACTGGAACGCTCAGGATTTATTTGGCCCGGCATGGAGAAACAGACTGGAATGCCGAGCGCCGCCTTCAAGGACGAACCGATACCGCTCTGAACTCGACGGGCCGGCAACAAGCAGCAAAGCTTGCAGACCAGCTGAAGGGAGTTCGCTTAGACGCCGTTTACTCCAGTACTCTTAGCCGCAGTCTAGAAACGGCTGCAATCGCACGCGGTGGGGCGCCTCTGAAGAGCTTGGCTGGATTAAACGAGCGGAGTCATGGGAAGTTCGAGGGGAAAAAGGTGGATGGCAGTGATCCGGTGACGGAGCAGGAATACCGGCAACGACGTCGCGATCCCGAGGATGAGCTCGATGGGGGAGAGTCGTTGAACCAGTTCTATGAGCGTGTTCGCACCACTTTCGGAGCCATCCGGAGTCAACACAGTTCGGGAGCGATTCTCATTGTTGGCCATTCCCTTACGAATCAAATGATTCTCCGAGCCCTTTTTGGTCTGACCCTCCAGCAAGCCACTTCGTTCCAGCAGGCTAATGACGAGCTTTACTTGATTGAACTCGACGCTGGAAATCCTCCACGCCTGTGGAAACTGATCACGGAAGCGAATCTCCGCGACCTGTGAAAACATCGAAGCGACCTTTCTTCATCGCCCAAGTCATCGATTATGGCTTTCTTAGGCCGTCGGATTCGTCGAATGCCCGCTATCAAAGTTTATTTCTCACCACTAATCTTTTGCCGCGTTGATAAAAATCTTCAACACTCGATGGCAGCCACCAGGCTTGGCGTCTTATTTCTGCCAAATTATCTGGATTGGAGATAAGCTCGGCTTTATGGAACGGAACCTGTCCCGGCGAAAGAGCAAGACTTAGAGGATGCGCGCCGATTCTGTCTCTAATTTGAATCAATTTATCTCCTCTAAATTCTCTGCCGAAACGTTTCACACAATTTCTAATCGCAATATCTTGTATGTGCGTCCTGAGGTCGCCGCGTCTTGAATAATCCAAGCCCGATTCCACATTACTCGGATCATCGTCATAAACATCCGAAGCAACTTCCAACAAATACTCTAAAAGCTCGGGGCGCTTCCTAAAATATTCGAAGTATGCGTCCTCATAGAGACGACAGGCCTCCTCGTATTCAAGATAATTGCCGCCCACGATCCAAATCGTTTGCCAATTTCCTTTGCCGTATTTAGCATCCCGCTCCGCCCAGAGATCATTGCGGCGTTTGCCGACATATCCCGGAGAAGTATTATCAACCAACTGCCACTCTTCTTGGCGCAACATAAAGGATGGGCCAGATATTAGTCCGGCTTCACTAACTTAGAGAAAAAAACCGATAGCAGCTTACCGACGGACTCATCGATGACTCCGCGAAACGCGTTGGTTTCCTCTATCGTAATATCACCCAGGGTCTGGTCGGAGATGACGAACAAAGCCGCCATTTTAAGATCAGGATGGTTTCCAGCAAATCTTGCCAGATGAAGCCCTTCTATATCCACTGCGGCTACCGACTTTGCCTGCCAATCCAAGAGCAGGGCTTGAGTTTCATCAAAGAGAGATTGTACCCAACCCTGCTTTTTGTCTGCGTAAACATTGACCAATTTTGCCAGGTCCGACAAAAAAGCGCGGGCGAAATTCTTTTCAAAAGATACGGCGTTATTATGGCGGTCGACAAACTCATTGGGAATCACCACATCCCCGATCTGATAGTCCGCGATGGCCCCTGCCATTCCCAAGTAGAGCACTTGACGGGCGCCCTTCTGGTAAAAGGCATTTAAAATAATCTGCGCGTCATCGCCGTAGGGATTGCGAGCGACTACTATCTTGTGCTTGATCGTCGGATGCGTAAAGAGATCAATATCCAATCCTTCCTTCACAAGGGGACTTTGACGCCAATTTTGCGCCAGCAACATTCTTGACCAGTTCCCTTTAAAACCAAAAAAGAGCCAATCCTCTCGATTCAGTCGTAGAGAATTCCCCTGCGAATTGAACACAAACAGAGGCTGCGCTTGCCTCGACTCAACAAACCGATAATTGGAAAAAACGTTAGTACGGTGAATTTGACAAAGGACATTGGCCTGCCGGTCGTTACCCCGAACACTGGTTAAGACCACTCGATAGGCAAGGGACTGCGATTTGACCGCGAGGTAAATGTCGCGATGGAGTTGGCCTCGCCGGCTTTGAAGAAAATAGAAGGTAGTATAGCCATCGCGCTGGTGAAATTCATGAGCCTCTCTGAGGGGGTGGTTGTGCACATACAGGTCAATGGGCACACTCGATCGCCGACGTGCTCCTTCTTTCAAGAAGGCGGCAAAAGCCCTCGGAAATCGATCCGCAAGATACTGATCCATGTCCGCGCTATACGAACCTTGGGGCGTAGAACAGGCGACGGGCTTTTGAATGACTTTGAATGGCTCCCGCGATGCAGTGTTCTTTTTGATGGAGACCCTTCGCAGATGGGGAAGTTTGCCGTAAGGGTAACCTTGGTAGACTCTCGCGGCAATATCGTCTGCCACGGGTTTGAATTTGTTGTATTCCTCGGATCCGTGGACAAATTGCAGCGCCGCTTTAACAAATTTCTCAGCCCAACGGTCTTCGGATTGGGCTCTTTTATAAATCAGAAGAACATTGGCTGGAGACTCCTTGCGATCCATACGGTTTATCTGGTCATCGGTTACTATAGCGACAGTCTCCCAGTCTGATGCTAGCCCGGCGCAGTATTTCTGGTTTATAGTAGTTGGACAAGCGGATTTAAGATCCTTTAAAAAATCCCTCCAACCTTCTTCAAACAATGACTTTTGCAACTCTGCGAGATCCTCGTTAACCTCCCGGTACAGGCCCAGTTTCTCTACGACTTCCATCACACCTAAATGATCCGCTTCTGCGCCGGCTTTCAAAAAGCCGCCCTCTTCTACCAGTGGAAACACCGCCCATACGAGCTTAGGATCTTGGCTGCCTGGAGAAACCTTCAAATCCTTATAAGCGTCTGCAGGAACGAGCTGGAACAGCCGCTCCACGTTTTTATCCTCTAGGAGAGAGCGCTTCCTTTGCTCCGCTTTTGCTTTCGTTGAGGCCACGATCTCAACCCGATCACCGTGCTTTTGAAGCGCTCTCTTCAACATCAATATCTGTTCTCGAGTAGAAGCGAAGGTATCTTTTTCACTGTCTTCAATTACCAACACCACCAAGTGTGAAATGCTTTTGCCGATTTCTCCGCATTCTTTGTGCAGCCGGTCGTCCCCTAAAGCACAGTGAATCATTCTTATTTGTGATCGGGTGGGTGGATCAAAGGTGCTGGCATAAAAACCTACAGAAGCGGCGATTGCCATCGGCGCAGGAGAGACGGACGCCGTAGCGAACGCGACCAGGAACAAGATCAGTGGACGATTCATTCCGAATCTGACCATGAGTCAATACTTCCCAGATTCAAGGATGTGTTAAGTATGCCTTCGAGCGTTCGGTTAAAGGACGGTTCGAGCGCATTGTTGGAAAAGCAAGGATCAGGAAAGAGAGCCAGCCGAGAAGTACATCTCGTTCCATGGTTTTATCGCCGCACTCCGAGACGACTCTAATATTATAATCGCAGTCTCTGTCAAGACCGCACAGCCGGGGTCGCCCACCCCTAGTAGAAAACCTGCTGCCGTGCCCTCAATCCTCTTTGCGAATATCGCTAAACGAATTTTTCGCTATCTTTTGTCTTGACACAGCAAAGCGTGGCGGACTAGGCTCCGAACTATCAAAACATAAATGGAGGTTATTGCCATGGCTGAATCATTGGAGAGCTTTAAAAGCTATATCGGTAAGAGTGAAAAGGCCACAGATGTGGTGACGGCGTCGGCGATGCTAAAATTTGCCGCTACCTTGGGGCAGGAAAATCCGCCCATGGATAAGGGCCAACCGATCCCCCCGGGATGGTACGGCGCATTCTTCCCGGCATCGCACCGGCCATCCCAGATGCGTCTAGACGGTCAGGCGTCTGGGGGCGGCATCGTGCCGCCCATCCCTTTACCGCGCCGCCGTATTGGCGGTACCCGCGTGACATTTAATGAGCCATTAAGAATCGGCGACGAGATCACCCGGGTCACTGAGATTGCGGATATTAAAATCGACGATGGGCCGAATGGCGCAATGGTTACCGTGATCGAGCGCAACAGTATTTCGAACAGCCGCGGCCTAGCTGTTGTGGAAGAGCGCGATATGGTCATGCTCAGTGAACAGAGAGCCGAGGCGGCGCCCGCAACTCCACCCACGGTTCCGGCTGAAGCAACCTGGAAGCAGGTCATCGAGCCCAATGCGCCTTTGCTATTTCGCTTTTCGGCAATCCGGTTCAACTGTCACCGAATCCACTACGATCGGGACTATGTGACCAAAGTCGAAAAGCTTCCCGGCCTGGTAGTCCAGAGCTCGCTCATTTCACAGCTGCTCATGGAAATGTGCCGCAAAGAGCTGCCGGCGCGCCAACTGAAATCCTTCGACTTTAAAAGCGCGCGCCAGATTTACGACACCGGGAAGTTCACCATCGCGGGAAACCCATCGGCGGATGGACGAGAGGCGCAACTCTGGACGCTCGATCAGGACGGCAGAGTCTCCATGACCGCGACGGCAAAGTTCGCGTAGCAGGCTGCTGAAAAGCGACCAGGAAGGG
>Ga0209887_1000174_pt1 | contig 18694 bp, 19 predicted proteins | sample GWRWN1_30_40_FD_187230 | JGI IMG/M metagenome (GOLD analysis project Ga0209887, IMG submission 187230) | Riverbed sediment microbial communities from areas with no vegetation in Columbia River, Washington, USA - GW-RW N1_30_40 (SPAdes)... | ecosystem: Environmental > Aquatic > Freshwater > River...
GAGAGCGTACGGTGCGACCCGCACCCCGGAGATCTTTCTGTTTGATGCCGACCGCGTGTTGCGCTATCACGGCGCGCCAGATGACAACTTTGAGGACCCGGCCGCGGTCACGCAGCACTACGCGCGGGACGCGATCGAAGCGTTGATCGCCGGGCGGCGGCCCGAACCCACGGACACCAAACCCGTCGGGTGCACGATTAAGTGGAAGTGACGCCATCTCCTAGTTAAGTGCTCCCCGCTCTACCCGCACGGGCAGGTGTGACACACATCGCACCTGCCCGGTTCGTTTTGTCACTGCCCGTTTAATGCCCCTGCCGTATCCTTGCGTCATAACAAATGATGAGAAAGGAGGTAACCACCATGACTGGCAAGCTGGTAACGCTCGTTGCCCTCTTCACGCTTGTACTGTCTGCGGCTGCGTTTGCGTCTCCCGCCGAACTGGGTATGGGCGAAGAGTTGAACCCCGGTGCCGGTGCTGGAGCCGTCGAGCTGGAGGCTAGCGTCCGCGAGCACGATCAGGAAGAGGAAGAGTTTGTGCTCTACCTCGGCCCGGCAGACGAAATCATCACCGCAATCGATGATCGGCGCGTGAATTAACTGTAAAGGCGGAGGAGGCTTCGGACCCCAGCCTCCTCCGCCTGCGTATCAAGGGTAGACCGGTATAGGAATTGCTTGGAGTTTTGGGTAGAAGGTCAATAGAAGCTTTGAGAAAAGGAGGTGGCAACAATGGCTCCCGGGTTTGAGGTCTGGCAGTCACCAGGCGGCAAGGTTTGGGAAGGCACCGATCAAGAGGAAGCTCTCCTCACGGGTCTAAAGATCCGCCGGCCGGGCGTGCTTGTGGAGATCGCGGAGCTCTTCGACGTATTCGGTCAACTCCGTCCTCGCCGCATCGCCTCCTTCGACGACCGCTTGAATTCAAAGAAACCTGCGCGATAAACGCGCGCGCCACCTTCTACACATCATAGTAAAGGAAGAACTCGGCCGGATGCGGACGCATCCTGACGTGGTCGATCTCCTTCGTGCGCTTGAGCTCGATCCACGTCTCGATCAAATCCCGCGTAAACACGCCCCCCTGCAGAAGAAACTCGTGGTCTCGTTCCAGCGCGTTAAGCGCCTCGTCGAGCGTTCCCGGCAGCTGCTTGATCTTTGCCGCTTCAGAGGCTTCGAGGTCATAGAGATCAACGTCCATTGGTTCCCCGGGATCGATCTTGTTCTTGATCCCATCGATGCCCGCCAGCAGCATCCCCGCGAACGCCAGGTAGGGGTTGGCACTGGGATCCGGCGGCCGGTATTCAATGCGCTTGGATCGCGGACTCGTGGAGTACACCGGGATGCGCACGGCGGCAGAGCGGTTCCGCTTGGAGTACACCAGGTTCACCGGCGCTTCGAACCCCGGCACGAGGCGGCGATACGAGTTGGTCGTCGGCGCGCAAAACGCCATGAGCGCGGGCGAGTGGGCAAGCAACCCTCCGATGTAGTGCAGCGCCGTCTTACTCACCTGCGCGTAGCCGTCGGGGTCGTGGAACACGTTGGTGCCATCCTTCCACAAGCTCTGATGGCAGTGCATCCCCGATCCGTTGTCGCCGAAGAGCGGCTTGGGCATAAACGTGACCGTCTTGAAGTGCTCGCGTGCGTACATTTTCACGAGATACTTGTACGCCATCATCTGGTCGCCCATATCGGTGAGCGACGTGAAGCGCAAATCGATCTCGCATTGGCCCGCGGACGCGACCTCGTGATGGTGCACCTCTACTTCCAGGCCCGCTTCCTGCATCTTCAGCACGAGGCCGGAGCGGAAGTCCTGCAGGCTGTCGGCCGGCGGCACAGGGAAGTAGCCCTCTTTGTGGCGCGGTTTGTGGCCGAGGTTGGGTTTCTCATCGCGGCCGCTGTTCCAGATGCCCTCGGCGGCGTCCACGCTGTAGAACGCGGCGTGCGGGCTCTGGTCGTAGCGCACATCGTCGAACACGAAGAACTCGGCTTCCGGTCCCCAGTAGCTAGTGGTGGCGATGCCGGTCTTCACCAGGTACGCTTCGGCTTTCTGCGCCACAAAGCGGGGGTCGCGGGTGTACCGCTCGCGCGTCACCGGATCGACGACGTCGCAGATCAGCAGCAGTGTCGGGATCCGGAGCAGCGGGTCGATGCGGGCGGTATTAGCATCCGGAACGAGGAGCATGTCGGATTCGTCGATGCGCTGGAACCCGCGGATGCTGCTACCGTCGAAGCCGATCCCATCGACGAAGATGCTCTCCTCGAGTTCCTTCACCGGAGAGGAGAAATGCTGCCAGGTGCCCACGAGATCGGCAAAACGGTAATCCACCATCTTGATCTCCTGGCGCCGGCAGAGCTCGATCACCTCTGCCGGGGTGGTGCGTGTCTCGGACAAACCATTGCGAACCCTTGTGCTCACTCGCTTCCTCCTCAACGCTGAGATGCACTCGTCTCTGACGTCAGACCCAGCCGGTATGCCATCTCGCCGTGTTGCGTGAAGTCCAGGCCTAGGACTTCTTCACGCTCAGGCACGCGGATTCCAATCGTCAGGTCGAGCAGCTTGAGGATGAGCCACGTCATGCCTCCCGCATAGGCAAACGTGGTCACCACCGCAATCGCCTGATAAGCAAGCTGCACAGGATTCCCGGCGAGCAGGCCGTTGGCGCCGGCGGAATTCACCGCGGTCGTTGCGAAGATCCCCGTCGCCAGCGCGCCCCACAGACCTCCGATGCCGTGCACGCCGAAGACATCGAGCGCGTCATCGACGCGCAGCCGCTTCTTGGTAAGGTGCACAGCGGCGTAACACAGCGCGCCCGCGACCAGGCCAATCACCAATGCCCCTGAGACCGTGACGTACCCGGCGGCGGGAGTCACCGCGACGAGCCCCGCCACGCTGCCCGTGCACAGTCCGACCAGGCCGGGGCGGCCCTGATGTCTCCATCCGATGATCATCCAAGTCAGCCCTGCCATGGCCGCAGCCGAGTTCGTCGCCACAAACGCCGAGGCCGCCAGCGCTCCCGAAGTCAATGCGCTCCCCGCGTTGAACCCAAACCAACCGAACCACAGCAGCGCTGCGCCCAGCGCGGTGATGGTCAGGTTGTGCCCTTCCAGCGGGCCGTTATCAGCGGACTTGATCCGCGGCCCGAGCACCAGGGCCGCGACCAGGGCGGAGACGCCCGATGAAATGTGCACGACGGTGCCGCCGGCGAAATCCAACGCCCCGAGTGTTCGCAGCCACCCTCCTGCACCCCACACCCAGTGCGCGATCGGATCGTAGACGAGGGTGGCCCAAAGCAGGCTGAAGAGCGCAAAGGCTGTAAATCGTTTGCGCTCGGCGAATGCGCCGGTGATCAGGGCGGGCGTGATGATCGCGAACATCATCTGAAACGCCATGAACGCGAGATGGGGAACGGTGGCGGCGTAATCCTTGTTGGGCTCGCCGCCCACGCCGAGCAGCGCAAACCATTCCAACCCTCCGATCAATCCGGCGCGATCCGGCCCGAACGCGAGGCTGTAGCCCCACAACACCCACTGCACGCTGATCAACGCCAGGATGAAGAAACTCTGCATCAGCGTCGAGACGACGTTCTTGCCGCGGACGAGGCCCCCGTAGAAGAGCGCCAGTCCTGGGGTCATCAGCATGACGAGGAGCGTCGAGGTCAACAGCCACGCCGTATCTCCGGCATTGATCGAGCCCGCCATCATCTCACCGCCCCCTGTATAAATAGAAACGGCGCCCTCGCAAGGAGGGCGCCGTGGCCCACAGTGCTACCTGTGCTATTGGCGAGCACTATAGCAAAGCGTCCCAGGAGCCGTCAAGAGGAAGTTGCTGCTGCGCTAGTGAAGGCCAACGTAGCCCATGGCGAACTACAAATATCTCATTATCGGCGGCGGGATGGCCGGAGACGCCGCCCTCAAGGGAATCCGGGAAGTTGATGCCACCGCGACCGCTGGACTGATCGGCGCTGAGTCACAACCACCCTATGACCGCCCGCCGCTCACCAAGGGGCTGTGGAAAGGCGACCCCGAAGAGAAAATCTGGCGACAGACCGATAGCCTCGGCGCCGATCTCCATCTGGGCCGGCGGGCCGAGCAGCTCGACACGCGGAACCGTCGGGTGACGGATGACCGCGGGACCTCGTACGGCTACGAGAAGCTGCTGCTCGCGACCGGCGGGACGCCCAAGCGCCTGCCCGGCGATCCAGAAGGGGTTCTCTACTATCGAACGTACCGCGACTACCGCACCCTGCGCGAGCGCGCAGAGGACGGAGAGCGCTTTGCGGTAGTGGGGGGCGGCTTTATCGGTTCCGAGATCGCCGCGGCCCTGGCTATGAACGGCAAGCACGTCACCATGATCCTCCGTGGCGACGGTGTGGGCGCCAAGATGTTCCCGGCGGGGCTCGTCAAATTCCTCAACAGATACTACGCGGAGAAGGGCGTCGACGTGCAGACCCTTGACGAAGTGGCCGCCGTCTCACGGAAGGGAGCAAAGTACAGCATCACCACAAAGAAAGGACGCAGCGTGGACGTGGATGGAATCGTCGCGGGCGTCGGTATCGCGCCCAACACGACGCTGGCGGAACAGGCGGGGCTCAAGGTGGAAGACGGCATTGTCGTCGATGAGTTCCTGCGCACGAGCAGGCCTGAGATCTACGCTGCGGGCGATGTGGCGAACTTCTACAACCCGGCGCTCGGTGCGCGCCTGCGCGTCGAGCACGAGGACAACGCAAACGACATGGGCAAGGCCGCAGGCAAGAACATGGCCGGCGAGGCCGAGCCCTACCACCATCTACCCTTCTTCTATTCCGACCTGTTCGACCTCGGCTATGAGGCTGTGGGCGACGTGAACGCAAAACTCCAGGTGGTTGAGGACTGGAAGGAACCGTATAATGAAGGGGTCGTCTACTATCTCAAGGACGGGCGCGTCAAAGGTGTCCTGCTCTGGAACGTCTGGGAACAGGTCAACAACGCCCGGAAACTCATCGTCGAGAAAGGTCCCTTCAAGCTTGAGGATCTGAAGGGCCGTCTCCCATCCTGACCCCGTTTTAGACGGTCTCCAGAAATTCTCGCAGCGCTTTGGTGAATCGCTCCGGTTGCTCGATACCGGTCATGTGTCCGGCGCCCGGGATAATGACCAACTGCGAACCGGAGATCGCTTCATGCATTTTCTTCGCGCTATCCGGGGGCGTCGCTTTATCGTCCTCGCCCACGACAATCAGCGTCCGCATTTTCAATCGGCCCAGCAGCGGCGTCGAATCAGGTCGCTCCGCGATCGCCTTCAAGCCTCCGGTCAGCGATTCTGCGCGCTCCTCCTCCATCATCTGTCGGACCTGGGCCACGACGTCCGGGCGCGACTCAACGGTTTTCGGCGAGAGGACAAGCTTCGCGAAATCATTCAGGAACCCGTCCGGTCCTTCTGACTTGATCCGATCGATGCCGGCATAGCGCCGCTGCTTCGCCTCCGGCGCGTCGGCCTCCGCGCGCGTATCGAGCAGCATCAAGGCATGCACCCGGTCCGCGTGCTCCGCCAGGTAGCGAAATGCCACGTAGCCTCCCATCGAGAACCCTCCAAGCACGAACGGCTCCAGTTCCAGGTGCTCCACGACCGCCTCGACGTCGCCAGCCAGCTGCTCGACCGTCGACGGCACGCCGCCGGAATCCCCAAACCCCCGGAAATCGGGCGTGATCACGCGATGTGATGGTGCCAGAGCGGCGATTTGCCGGTTCCACATCCGCCCGGAGAATGGAAACCCGTGCAGGAGCACAACCGGCAACCCTTCGCCTTCGTCTTTGTAACTGATCTCAACCCCATCTCGGACGATCTTCATCGGCTGATCCCTCCCTGTCTGTTTGGTTCGCCATCGGTGCTCACAAACCGTGCGTATTGCTCAATCGCGCGATGCCTGTCCTGGCTAAAGAACTCCAGACACTTCGTGACCACCCATGGAACGCTCAGCGTACCGAGGTAAACGCGGTGGCTGCTCCAGGGATACTCCTCTGCTTTGGTGACGAGCCCCGCCAGGATTGGATTGCGATGAATGTACCGTAAGACCGCGAGGAAGTATTCGTCGCTCGGACACACCTTCGACCAGAATCGTCCGCCAAATAGGTGCCCACGGTACTGGTACCGGCGGTTGACGTACTCTGCATACCGAGCAAGCAGGGACTGCATGCACTTTGAGATCGGCGTTTCGCCCGCTTCCAGAAGGAGATGCAGGTGATTAGTCATTAGGCAATAGGCATGAACCCTTACTGAACCGACTGCCGCATAACGTTCCAGCTGACTTAAGAATGACTCAAAGTCTCGCTGGTTGAGGTAAAGCGGGAAACCGCGATTCCCCCTGGCCGCCACATGAACGAACGCTTGGACTATGAGCCCGCGAGGCCGTCTGGGCATTATCCCACCCCGTCGGCTCCGAGCGTAGCAGCGGCTCACGCGCTGCACTATGACCCAAGTGAGCTAAAGGAGGGGACAGACCCCTCCTGCAGGAGGGGTCTGTCCCCTCCTGCTAAGTTGAGTTGCCTCTGCCATCAGGCCGGTTGTACCTGGGACGTGCAGCTTGGGCAACGGGTCGCCTTGATGGGGATCAACGATGCGCAGTACGGGCACTCCCGGGTCGTCGGCGACTCGCGTCGCATACGGTTGATCTGTCTGACGACAAGAAAGATCACGAAGGCAACAACGATGAAGTCAAGGATCGTGTTGAAGAAAATGCCATAGTTGATCGTGGGGGCACCCGCCACCTTCGCGGCCTGCAGCGTCGGGTACCGCTGCCCGTTCAGGCTGATGAACAGGTTGGCGAAGTCAACGCGACCCAGTACCAAGCCGACCGGCGGCATGAGGATGTCCGTGACGAATGAGGTGACGATCCTTCCAAATGCTATCCCCAGGATGAGGGCGACTGCGAGATCGACCACATTCCCGCGCTTCACGAAGTCCCTGAACTCTCGCAGCATGTTCTGTCCCTCCTTTCTTCATTAATGTCGCGTGTTCTATATACCCCCTCACGCATCTACGGCAACAGCCTGCCTCTCTTCCAGGTCTGACGTACAATGTGGTGGATGTCCGCGCCCGCCAGAGTCCTCATCCTCGGGGGTGGGTTCGGTGGACTGTACACCGCGCTCGTGGCCTCGCGCCTGCTGCATACCCGCGCCGAGATCACCGTCATCGATCGCAACGACTATTTTCTCTACACGCCCCTCCTCTTTCAAGTCGCCGGCGGCTCGCTGCAGGCCCGCCACGTGGCGCGGTCGTTGCGCCACCTGCTGCCTCGCTCTGCTCGCATCATCCACGCCGACGTCACGGCAATCGACCTCGACGCGAAGCAGGTCACTACCGGCAGCGGATCATTCAGCTACGACTTCCTCGTCCTCGCACTAGGCGGAGTGCCCAACTTCTATGGGATGGCCTCCGCCGAGCAGCATGCGCTGCGCTTTAAGTGGCTGCCCGACGTCTTCCGCCTGCGTACGCATATCGAGCAGCGGTTTGCCGAGGCGGCAGCGGAGCCGCGCCGCGCGCGAGATGTGTTGAGAACTGTCATCACCGGCGCCGGATGCACCGGGGTTGAGCTCGTGGCCGAGCTGCACGACTGGATGCACGGTCCTCTATTGCGGCACCATCCCTCCGTCCCTCGCGATGCGCCATCGCTCGTCCTGGCAGAAGCCCTCGATCACCTGCTGTGCCCGATGGATCCGAACCTCATGCGGAAAGCGGTGCGGAAACTCCTCGACCGGCACATCGATCTCAAGTTGGAACGATTCGTGACTGAGGTCGGCCCCGAGTGGCTGAAACTGCGCGGACCGGCGGGTGATGAACAGGTGCCGTGCGGGACCGTGGTATGGGCCGCGGGCATCAAACCCTCGCCGCTGGTCGCCGATCTTCCGCTGCCGCATGGTCCCGGCGAGCGAATCGATGTCACCCCGTCGCTGCAGGTCGTGGGGCATCCTGAAGTTCTCGCATTAGGAGATCTCGCGGCGTGTCCTGATCCCGTTGGCGGCATCCTTCCTCAAACGGCGCAGGTGGCGGTGCAGCAGGGTCCGGCCGCGGCGCGAACGTTGCACGCGCTCATCACCGGAGAGATTCCGCAGGCGTTCCGTTACCGGCGAAAAGGCGAAGTTGTCTGGCTAGGCCGCACAGGCGCGCTCGCCGAGGCGTTCGGGCTGCACTTCACGGGATTACCGGCGTGGCTCCTGTCGCGCACCGTGCACCTCGCACGCGTGCCGGACTGGGGTGACCGCGTCGCGATCGCGCTGCAGTGGGCGAAGGCGCTGATTGCGTCCGAACGACGCTGACAAATGATCAGCGCCAGAAAAGCTGCGAAACGAGCCCCATGAGCCCAAGGAGGAATGTCATCGCCAACGCGTAGGGCACGGTGACACGCATGACACGGCCCTCCTGCCCGGCGAGTCCGGTCGTCACCGTCGCGAGTACGACCTTCGCCGGCGCGACCATCGACCCGAGCGCGCCGCCCGCAGTCTGAAGCGCGGCCATGAGGACCGGATCCATCGTCAGCAGGTTGGCCGCATCCCGCTGCAGGGCGCCAAACAGCACGTTCGAGTTCGTATTGCTGCCCGTGATAACCGTCCCGAGCAAACCCAGAAATGGCGACAGCAATGGGAAGAGCGCACCGACTGTCCCCGTCAGTCCCTGGGCCAGCAGGAACGTCATACCGCTGTATGTCATCACCATCGCGACGCCGACGAGCGACAAAATTGTCACCGTGGTCGGCACGCCCTGTTCGATCACGCCCGTTCGGATCAATCTCCAGTTTGCCCGCCTGCGTCCGACCGCGGAAAACAGGATGACCGAAATGATCGTCGTGTAGATGAGCAGCGCGCCCGGATGTCCGAACACCGGCAGCGCAAACGATGCGGCCCCGGTGGTCCAGCCTACATTTGTAGACGTCGATGGGAACTCAAACGCGATGATGGCCCGCTCCAGCACCCGATTGAGCGGCGCAACCACGCTGGCCGCGCCGACAACGACGATCAGCACATAATAAGGAAGGAACGCGACTCGGAACGGCATCTCGGGTTGCGCCGGCGGCGCCGGACGCGGCGGCTCGCGGCGGCCTTCCGGCGGCGGCCATTCGGGGAGCAACCCCATGTATCCCGCGCGCCGGCGCGCGAGACGCGCCATCCCCATGCTGACCGCGAGCCCAACCATCCCCGCGCCAAACGACGCAATAATCCAGTGCTGTGTCAGCGCCAGCACAAACTGCGTGCCTCCCATCGATAGCCCGAGCGCCAGGATCGCCCCAAATGCGCGCCTGAATGGTCGCCATCCGGCGTGCACGTGGGCCACCGCGAATCCCGACGCCACCGCCGCGAGGCCAAGGAGCCCAGCGATCCAGACGCCGAGCATCTCCGGTGGAAGCGCCGTGACCGCGCGCAGCGCTTGAAACGACGATGCCATGTCGCCCATCGTCACCGCCCAGGCGTGTCCGACCAGTGGCACTGCGGCCGCTTCGAGCGGTGCGAAACCGAGCCCGATAAGCAGCGGCGCCGTCACGGCCACCGGGACCCCGAATCCTGCGACGCCTTGAAGAAATGAGCTGAATGCGAACCCGATAATGAGCAGTTGCAGGACGTGATCTTCTGTGAGATGCGCGACAGCGTCGCCGATGCTGCGGATCGCGCCGCTCGATTCGGCAAACTGATACAGCAGCAGCGCGGCCCAAATGATGTAGAGAACGTTGAGGCTGAGCACAGCGGCTCGATACAGCGCGACGCCGACCACATTCGTCGGAGTGGCGAACACAGCGATGGCGAGCGCGATCGCAGTGCCAAGTCCGGCCAGGCCTGCCGTCGCGCCTCGCCATCCAAGTCGCAGCAAACCTACGAGCAGCACGGCGAGCGGCAGTGCAGCCACGGCGACCCGCCAGGCCTCAGCAGGCATGTGCTATTCGACGAACTGGGCTTCTCGCAGCGCCACGCGTCCTTGTCGCACCGCCTGGAAGAATGCGGGATCCTCTTTGAGCGCGAGGCGCCGCGGCCGTGGAAGCTCGATGCGCACTTCACGCACGATGCTCGAGCCGGTCCGAGAAAACACTCCGCGACTCATCACGATCACCCGATCCGAGAGGAACACCGCTTCCTCGATCGAGTGGGTCACGAACAGGATGGTCAGGCGCCGCTCCTCGTATAGCCGCAGCAGTTCGATGTTCATGCGGTCGCGGGTGATCTCGTCCAGAGCTCCGAATGGCTCGTCGAGCAACAGCACCTGGGGATTGAGGGTTAGCGCCCGCGCGATGGCGACTCGCTGTTGCATGCCTCCCGATAGCTTGTCGGGATAGTATCGCGCGAAGTGCTCGAGTTCCACGGTCCGCAGAAGCTGCCGCACGCTGTCTTGATAGCGTGCGCGGCGCGGCGGCCACCACCACCAACCAGGATCTCGCAGGCGCAGCGGCAGCAGCACATTGTCCTCTGCGGTCAGCCACTCGAATAGAATCGGCTGCTGGAAGATGACGCCGGACAGCCCTTCGCGGATCGACTCTGCCGCCCTTCGTCCACAGACACTGATGCGCCCTTCAGTCGGCTCGCGGATGCCGGCCAGTAGGAACAGGACCGTGGTCTTCCCGCAACCCGACGGTCCGATGACAGACACAAACTCTCCTTGGCCGACTGTTAGGCTGAAGTTGGTCACGACGTCGAGGATGCGCTCTGGGCCTCGCCGGCCGAGCAGGCCGGGCTCGGCCGCGACATCATAAGCCTTGGAGATGTGGTCCATCTCCACGATCGCGGCCATCAGCTCACCAGCATCAAACTTCGGAGGAAATCGGGGGAGGCCGGATGGTCGCGCCTCCCCCGGGGACCTGCTAAGGCTTCACACCGCTGGCGAACTTCGTGGAGAAGGCAGCTCGAATGTTGGGTGCGGTTTTGTAGAAGCCGGCGCGTCTCAGGTCTTGCGCGAGTTGCGTCCAGGCGGCCGGATCGACGTAGCCCAGGCCGTTCTTTCTCGTCTGAGGCGTCACCATGATCGAATGCAGGAAGTTCATTCCCGCGATCTCATGCGCCTTGTCGAGGTTTTTGTTGTACTTCAGCAGGATGTCCGCCGCTTCGGTTCGATTGGCGAACGCGTATTGAAATCCGCGGTAGTGACCGGTGACAAACTGCCGGACGGCCTCCGGATACTGCCTGATGATGTCCTCGGTGGTGAAGACGACGTTCTCAGGCCACTTCATTTTGAAGTCGTCCGTGTACGAGTATACGTAGTACCGCTGTTTCACGGCTTTCTTGGCGACGAGCACCTCGTTATAGCCCATCGCGTGCGCAAACTGATACTGCTTCTGCATCCACGCGCCGATCGTGGCGGGATCGCCCTGCTGGTTCACGACCTTGATGCGCTGGGACCAGTCTGATCCAATCATCGACTTGATCTGCTTGTCGTAGCCGATCCACGTCGCCACCGTCCCACGGACATCGCGCGGTGATTTGAGCGGGACCCAGGAGAGCAGGTGGATGGCCGACTTCTGGAAGTCGTGCCCCACGACGACGAGCGGAAGCCGCTGCTTCTCGCGCGCTTCGAGGATATTGTAAGGATAGTCCACCCCGAAGACGATCTCCCCGGCGCGCGCCTTCGCCATCACGCGGTCGATGGGCGACAGACCAGGTCCACCGCCCACAACGCTCACCTGCAGGTTACCAAAGAACCCCTTCTCGACGGCGACGGGGTCGCCCATCGACTCGTTGTGAATGAACCAGGCCTCGATGATCGAGGCCTTTTGACCTTGGGCGACGACCGCGGGCGTCCAGGCCAGCGCCACGGCCAACCCCAGGATCAGGATTCGGTACAGATTCCGCATCGCTCCACCCCCTATGTGATTAACTGCCTCGCTACGCCCTCTCCCGTGCCATGCTGACGTGCCACGGCAGCAAGATCCGCTCTGCCACCGTCACGATGCCGAGCAACACCCATCCGATGAGCGTACAGAACACCGCCGCGAGGAAGACCCGCACCGTATTCCCGACGTAACGGGAATCCAGAATCATGTAGCCCAAACCTTCGAACGCGCCGAAGAGCTCGCCGACGATCGCGCCGTTGACCGCCGCCATCACACCTCCTTTCAGGCTCGTGAAGATGATGGGCAGCGCCGAGGGGATCTTCAGCAGCAGCATGCGCTGGAGCCAACTGGCGTTGTACACGTCCATGAGGTATTCGCGCATCGGATCGACGGAAATGAATTCCTTGTGTGTGTGGTACAGCACAGCGAAGAAAGTGTAGAGTCCCGCGATGATGATTTTGCTCGTGATCCCCAGCCCAAACCACACGACCACCAGCGACGCGAGTGCAACAAACGGAGTGCTGTTGAGGGTTACGATGATACGGTATAAGAAATCCTCCACCGGCCTCGGCAGCCACACAAACAACATGGCACCGAGGAGTGCGGCGGCCGCACCCAAGACAAACCCCAGCACCGTCTCCTGCATAGTGATTCGCGCGTAGGCGAGCACGAGCCCGTAGTCTTCTCCCAGCGCACGGAGGATCTGCGACGGGGCCGGGAGGAGGTAGGGCTGGTCATATAGCCGCGACCCGACCTCCCACACGGCGACCAGGAAAATCGCGAAGACTGTCCAGGATCCGAGATCCGCAAACGGGCTGCGCCGTATCGCCCGCGCCGTCGCCATCAGACGAGGAACCTGACCTGTTCCTCGCGTCCGTTCCATTGAACGCGTGAATTCGCAGGGTCAGTTTCGGCCACGACGCGCCCGCGCGAGATCACCCACCGGCGCGCGGCCAGCGTTCGCACGGCATCGACCGGAGTCGGCGCGTCGAACACCACCAGGTCGGCCTGTTTCCCCTCCTCGAGCCCATAGTGCTCGGCTCCGAAGCATGCGGCCGCCCGGGTCGTCACCAGGTCGAGCATCGTCTCCAGCTCGTCCCGGCCCGACATCTGGCCATAGTGCACCATGACGAAGCATGCCTGCAGCGGATCCCCTGTGCCCAGGGGATACCAGGGGTCCATCATTGAGTCCTGGCCGATGCACACGTTGATGCCGCTGGCCAGCAGTTCCTTGACGCGCGTGAACCCGCGGCGAATGGGGTATCCGTCGAAGCGACCCTGCAACACGGAGTTATCCAGCGGGTTGGTGACGAAGTGGACGCCGGCGTTGCGGATCCACCGGATGAGACGATAGGCGTACGCATTGTTGTATGAGTGCATCGCGGTCGTGTGGCTGGCCGTGACTCGTCCCTGCAACCCCAGCCGGATCGTCTCGGCGGCCACCAGCTCCAGGAACCGGCTCTGATCGTCATCCGTCTCGTCGCAATGGAGATCGGCCTGCCTGTCGTACTCCGCCGCCAGCCGCAACGCCGTCCGCACGTCCCGCTCACCATACTCTCGCGTCCACTCGTAATGGGGAATCCCCCCCACCACATCTGCGCCCATCTCGAGCGCCCGTACCATGAGCTCCTCGCCGTTAGGAAACGAGTAGATCCCCTGTTGGGGAAACGCCACGATCTGCAGCGTGATGAGATCGCGCACTTCATCACGGATTTCCAGCAGGGCCTGTAGCGCGGTCAGTTTTGGATCGCACACATCCACGTGTGTGCGCACGTACGTGACGCCATGGGCCAACAGCCACTTCAACGCAGTGGTGGCACGGTGCCTGACGTCCTCGTGGGTGAGCGTGCGGACGCGCTCGCTCCAAATCTCGATGCCTTCAAAGAGCGACCCCGTGCGATTGTGGCGCGGCTGGCCGACCGTGAGAGCAGCATCGAGGTGAATATGCGTCTCGACCAGCGCGGGTGTCACGAGGCTACCGGCCGCATCGATCTCGACCTGTCCGCGTTCTTTGATGGAAGGGGTGATCGACGCGACCTGCGTCCCGCGGATACCAATGTCGTGAGGGCCTTCCTTGCCGGCGATGGTGGCTTTGCGGATGACGAGATCCATTGACTACGGTTCTCTCAGGTGTGAATGAAAGTGTTCCAGGATCCGCAGGCGCAGCGACTCAACGTCCAGACCTTCTTCCAGCTCATCCCGCGACATCGTAAACGGAACGTCGAGCTCCCACGATCCAGTAAGCGAAGCGCGAATTGTTTGCGCGTCTTCGGTGAGTTCCACTGACGCTCCAGGCGCGACCTCCGCTGCGATGGCCAGGACTTCCTCCTGGATTCGCTCAATCCCAAGGAGGTTGTGCATTACCTCGAGGGCACGGTCGCGGACGTCATCGACGCTCCGCCCCCGAACGGGATTGCGGGTCAGCAGCCGGCCGGTTCGCGACTCTTTGACGTAGGCATTAAAGCGGCGGTCGCCGTCCGGTCCTTCGATCGTCATCGAGTACAGCCTTCCGAAGACCGTATGCTCTTCCGTTTGGGTTGGAGGCATGGTTACGAATCGACCGTTGTCTCTAGGCGTTCGGCGGCCTCGTCTTTTACGGACTGCAGCAGACGCCTCATGCTATCAACACTGAAGCGGTACCACTCCTTGAACTCAGCGGCCATGGGGTGAAAGCGCTCGAGGTCAGCCGCTCCACCTTCGGGGCGCACGCGCCAGGACACGCGGGTGGCCGTTCCATCCGCTACCGGCGAGAGTTCGGTTGTGAACTGCAGGGTGCCGAATGGGCCTTTCGCACGGTGGCTGAAGTATCGAAAGGGCTTCCAATCCAGAACTTCTTCTTCAACGAGGGAATCGCCGTGTACGCAGTGGTTTGTCGTCCCCACTCCGCGGGCGCCGGCGTACGTGACCTCCTCGACCCGTAGGGTATCCGGCTGCCACTGCATCCGCCGCTGGGGCGCCGTGAGAAAGTGCCAGACGATCGCCGGGGGAGCAGGCATGTCCGCCTCCATCATCGTCACGCCCTCGCCCGGCGCGATGTATACAGTGCGGCGCTCTTGCTCCACCTTCCATTGCGCTTCCAGATCCAGAACGTGGCTCCGAACCTCGCCCACGTCCTCGTATGTCTCGACGTGCGGGACCATGCCAAGCGGTCCAGGGTTCAGCCCGAACCGCGCCGCGCACGCTTCGCTGATCATCGCGTATCCTCGAATCCCAGTGCGCTGGGTGAAGGAGCTCTTCAACATGCGATGGACGAGAATGACGTCGCGCCCGATAAGCTCGCGGCTGCCGGCTACCTCGTGGATGGCGAATTGACCGTGATGCACCAGGAACTTGAGGTTTAGTTGTGGGATCAGGCGGCAAGCATTGCATCGGCAAGTGGTATGGCGCTCAATCACTTGCAGCCGCCTGGCAAACGCCGAGTAAGAGGACGCAATCATCGCCATGAGGGTCGAACCGTCGGCTTCTCCCTCGTGCTCATAGCAGAAGACCGCGTCGCCCTCGAGCTTGGCCAAGTGCAGGAGGCCGCGCATCTGCGCGACCAGGACATTCATCAGGTCGGCAAGCACGTCCTGAGAATGCTCGAGCTCTACGCCGGCTAGATATTTCGTGTAGCCGGTGATGTCACCGAGCGCCAGACACCCCTGCTGAGTATTCGCCATAGGTATCCGAACAGTGGCGCGTCAGACTTCCACGGACTGCGCAATTCGCCCTCTACGGTGGCGTTGTGTAGAATGGTCACTGTGAATCCTCCTGTCATCGGTATCACCATCGGCGATCCCGCCGGCATCGGTCCTGAAATTGTCGTCCGCGCGTTGGCACATGAAACCATTCCGGCGTCGGTATCTCCCGTCGTCATCGGCGACCGCTGGGTGCTCGAGCGCGCGATGGATGCGACGGGCATCCGGCTCGAGTTCGGCTCGAGCGGCCAACCGCGATTGATCGATCTCGCGAACGTGGATCATCGCCTGCAGTGGGGGAAGATTCAGGCCACGGCCGGAGCCGCGGCCGCTCAGTTCATCGAGCGCGCCGTCCAGAAGGCACTGGCCGGACGCCTGGACGCCATGGCCACAGCGCCCATCAATAAGGAAGCGTTGTGGCGAGCCGGGTACCGCCACCTCGGGCATACCGAGATGTTGGCGGATCTGACGCATTCAGACGATCCTCTCACAATGTTCCAGGTCAGAGGACTGCGCATTTTCTTTCTCACCCGTCACCTTTCGCTGCGCGAAGCGCTGGATCAGATCACGCGCGAGCGTATCACCTCGATGCTCCACCGGATCGACAACGAGTTGAAACGGCTGGGAGTGGCACGGCCGAGGATTGCGGTGGCTGCGCTCAACCCACACGCAGGGGAAGGCGGAGCGCTGGGTCGCGAGGACCAGGACGAAATTGCGCCGGCCGTCGAGGATGCCCGGGCACGCGGCATCCAGGTCCAGGGACCTGTTCCCGCGGACTCCGTATTCGCGCAGGTGCTCGAGGGCCGTTACGATGCGGTGGTGTCTCTCTACCACGATCAAGGGCACATCGCGGCGAAGACGCTGGATTTTCACGGCGCCGTGAGCGTGACGCTCGGCCTGCCTTTCATCCGCACTTCGGTCGATCACGGCACGGCGTTTGACATCGCAGGGAGGGGAATCGCAAAGGCCGACAGCATGATCGCCGCAATCCTGGCCGCCGGCGACCTCGTGCGCAAAGTAACAATTATCGGGAAAGCCAGCACGTAGTCACAACGCATGCGCAGGGTTCACCTCGCCATGTTGGCCCTGGTGACTGTCTGGGGCTTCAACTTCGCGCTCGTCAAGGCAACCTTCGATGAACTGCCGCCGCTCGTCTTCAACGGACTCCGCTTCGCAATTGCCAGCGTCCTCTTGCTCCTGGCCCTGAGACGCATCGAGCCCAATCGGATACAAGACTGGTCGAAGACCATGAGCGAGCCCGCCGCACGCGGGCGAGTCGAATGGTGGAAGCTATTTGTGCTCGGCTTCATCGGGAACAGCGCGTACCAACTCTTCTTCATCCTCGGGCTGGCGCGAACAACGGCGGGCAACTCGTCGATCATCCTCGCGACGACGCCAATCTTCATCGCGCTGTTAGGGGTTGCGCTCGGGATTGAGCGCCCGACGACAAGGACATGGGGCGGCATCGTCCTCGCGTTTGCGGGGATACTGCTGCTGGTCGGCGGGAAGGGCCAGATCAGCCTCGGCAGCCGCACCATCGCCGGCGACATCTTGATCATCCTGTGCACTATCTGCTGGTCTGTCTACACCGTGTTCTCGCGGCCGCTGCTCAAAGAGCTGTCTCCGCTGAGATTGACGGCTGTCACCATGGCGCTGGGTACGCCCGCGCTCATCCTGGCAGCTGTTCCACAGATGGTCCGGTTGGACTGGACGCGTGTGAGCTGGCAATCCTGGGCCGCGCTCTCCTTCTCAGCCTCGCTGGCGGTCGCGCTCGGGTATGTCGTCTGGTATACGTCGGTGCAAATCGTCGGCAACACGCGCACCGCCGTGTACTCAAACCTGATTCCGGTTGTCGCGCTCATCTCCGCCTGGCTGCTCCTCGGAGAAACGATCTCGGCAGTTCAAGGCATCGGCGCTGCCGTCGCGCTTGCCGGCGTCTCGCTCGCGCGCTCTGCTGCCCCGCCGCCTGCCGAGTAGAGATCGCGGCAGGAGATTCACGGTCCTCCCGCATACCTCTGTAAGGTCCTAGTCCTTCCAGGAGGTGCACTCATGCGGTTATCTGTAGCTGTACTTGCCCCTATTTGTGTGACATTTGCCCTGACCGTCCCCCTGCCTCCGGCGGTGGCCAAGCAGGCCTGGACGGTAATCGCCGGCGGGGTAACAAAGGACTCCGCTGTCGTCGCCAATGCCTTTTATCCTCGCTCGCTCGAGATTGCAACCGGCGACACGGTCACATGGCAGATCAAATGGTTCCACAACGTCGCGTTCCTGAGCGGCGGGAAGATGCCGCCAGCCGAAGTGGAGGAAGGCGGCAAGATCTACCTGAACCCGCAGGTGGCATTTCCGGCAGGCGGTCGCGAGTACTTCGGAAAGGGTTATTTTAACTCCGGCGTTCCAATCGGTCGCGCCGGAGAAGGCGAGCCCGGAAAACCGTTCTCGTATACTCTGACGTTTACGAAGCCGGGACAGTACAGCTACCTGTGCCTCGTTCACGGCCCCAGCATGGGCGGCACGATCATCGTGAAGGAGCAGGCCATGGGGTCGCCGACCGCTGTCAGTGACGCGGCCCGCAAGGAGGAAGCCAAAACGCACAGGGCAGGGCAGCGCGCCTTCACCAACCTCAAGATCGACCGGATGGGCAACAACGTCGTTGTCCCCCTGATCGGCCGGGTGAAAGAGGGCTTCTCATTCCTGCGGTTCACTCCGAGACCGTTAGAAATCAGGAGAGGGACCACTGTGACGTGGAAGATGGCCGATCCGTTCGAGATCCACACGGTGACGTTCACGAGCGGGAAGAAGCCGCCGCTGTTTATCTTGCCGCAGCCGCAGGCACAGGGACCGCCGAAACTCCTGTTCAACCCAATGGCCGCCGCCCCGACCAAGACGAAGACTTATGCTGGGAAGGGGTATGTGAACTCCGGAATTCTGGTACCGCAGGGGGCGCCGGGCCCGGGGAGTTACAGCCTGACATTCACCAAAGCGGGCCGCTATGAGTATTGGTGCATCGTACACGTCCCCGAGGGGATGAAGGGTGTGATTGTTGTCAGATAGGCCCTAGCGCCGGGGCTGCAGCTGCTCAGCAGCACCTTTTGCGGCCATTTTGCTAAACAATTGGATCTGGCCGAGGTGGTAGCTGGTGTGCGTCAGCGAGTGCAGAGTGGCCCATGACTTCGTAATACGCCGGGGAATGTCCCGATAAGTGTGCTCGACTTCCTCTACCAACTGCCGCGCTGTGAGACTTTCCAG
>Ga0209887_1000175_pt1 | contig 18670 bp, 13 predicted proteins | sample GWRWN1_30_40_FD_187230 | JGI IMG/M metagenome (GOLD analysis project Ga0209887, IMG submission 187230) | Riverbed sediment microbial communities from areas with no vegetation in Columbia River, Washington, USA - GW-RW N1_30_40 (SPAdes)... | ecosystem: Environmental > Aquatic > Freshwater > River...
GAACACCTCATCGCTGCGCTGGATGGTGATCGTGACTTCCGTCCCCTCCGGGCCGCGCACCTTGGTCACCTGATCCTGGATTGTGCTGCCGTTCACGCTCTCGCCGTCGACGGCCTGGACCACGTCGCCGGACTGCACCCCGGCCGCCTCGGCCGGGGACCCGTCGATGGGTGCCACGACCACCAGAAGGCAGGTGTCCGACAAGGTCGCGCAGGCCTCGAGGTCATCCGGGTTCTCGGTGTTCTCGACCGCCAGCTCAGCGCCGATGCCGGAGAAAGTCCCCGACAGGTCGCCCAGCGAGTTCTGGTACTCCTCCGCGTTCATGTAGCCGCTGTACGGATCCGCGACGCCGTACTGGAACAGCCCTTCCAGGGCCCCTTCCACGAGCGTCTCGTCGTCCAGTTGGTCGACGTATTGGTCGTGGAGCTTCTCGTAAGCCTCGCAGAACGCCGCGAACGCCTCGCTCGGAGCGGCACATGACCCGTTACCGCCGGCCGCCAAATAGCCGCCCATGAACAGGGACGTCCCGAGCAGGGCGGCCAGCCCAAAGAGCGCGGCGTAGCGCAGCGAACGTCCGGCTCCAGGGCGGACCGGTGCCTGGGTCGGCACGGGCTCGGGAGTGGGATCGGCTCCAGGCTCGGGCCGGTCGGTAGGCGTCGCGTCGTCCATGTTTGGGGGGCGGGAGTGTAGCACCGGTCAGATCAAGGCCCGGTTACGCCCAGGTGCCGTTCCCGCAACGCTCGGGCGAGGTCAGACCCCAGCTGCCAGGTGGGCCCTTACGCTGATCCAGCTGCCCAACATCCCCACCACCAGGCCGACCGACAGGATGAGGACCGCCACGAATGTGAAGAACTGGGCGCCGACGGCGGTCGGCATCTGGAAGATCTCGATCAGCAGGGGCTGGATGGGCCCCCACACCAATGCCACCAGGAGGACGGTGAACACGGCGCCGAGCAGGCCGCAGAGCATGCCCTCCATGATGAACGGCCAGCGGATGAAGGCGTCGCTGGCGCCCACCAACCGCATGATCTCGATCTCCCGACTGCGCGAGAACACCGCGATCCGGATCGTGTTGACGATCATGAAGACCACCGTCAGCCCGACCAGGATCATCGCCGACAGGCCGGCCAGGCGGACCACGTTCGTCACACCCAGGAGCTTGTCGTACTGCTCCTGGATGGTCGTGATCCGCTCGATCTCGGGTCGCTCGCCGAGCGCGGACGAGACCGATGTCGCGGCGGCCGGGTCCGTGAGAGCGACCTCGATGCTGGCGTATAGGCTGATGTCGGATCCTCCCGTTTCGAGGGTCTGGCCGCGGTCGGCGTACGCCTGCTCCAAGCGCCGCATTGCCTCCTCGGGGGAGACGAACTCCACCGACGCCACCCCTGGCAATGCACTGACCTCGGCGACGAGCTGATCAACCGCCTCCGGCGCCAGCCCGTCCACCAGGCGCGCCGTGACCCCCACCTTGCTCTCGATGTATGCCAGCCCCGAGTTGAGGCCGCCCAGCACGATGACCAGTCCGGAAAGGAGGACGAGCATCAGGATCACGGTTGCCGTCGCCGCCAGGCTCATCATCTTGTTGCGCCAGAAGCCCTGCCCGGCCCGGACCACGGTGAAGCCGAGGAACCTCAGGAATCCCATCACCGGCGCATCCTACCCGCGACGGTAGGCTGCGCCCACCTCATCGCGGACCATCCGGCCCTGCTCCAGCGCGACGACCCGGCGTCGGAGCGCGGTCACGATCTCCTGGTTGTGGGTGGCCACCACCAGCGTGGTGCCCAATGCATTGATCTCCAGCAGGAGCTGCACGATCTCCCAGCCGGTCACCGGATCGAGGTTGCCGGTCGGCTCGTCGGCGATGAGGATGGCCGGGTCGTGGACGAGGGCGCGGGCGATGGCCGCCCGCTGCTGCTCGCCGCCGGAAAGCTGGGCCGGCAGCTGCTGCGCCTGGTCCTCGAGCCCGACCAGCGCGAGCAGCCGCGGCACCCGGCGCCGGATCTCGTCCAGTGGGGCCCCGGTGACCTCCAGCGCGAAGGCCACGTTCTCGCGCACCGTCTTGTTGGGCAGCAGCCGGAAATCCTGGAACACGACGCCGATCCGACGCCGGAGGCGGTGCACCTGGCTTCGGCTGACGCGCGCCAGGTCGCGGCCGGCGAGGTAGACGCGGCCCGTGGTGGCCACCTGCTCGCGGATGAGGAGCCGAATCAGGGTCGACTTGCCGGCTCCCGACGGCCCGACCAGGAATATGAAGTCGCCGCGCCGGATTTCGAGGTCGACGTTGATGAGCGCCTCTTTGCCGTTGGGGTAGGTTACGGTGACGTCCACCAGCCGGATGAGCGGCTCGTCGCCGATCAGGCTGGCAGCCGCCGGCCGCGCTTTCGTCACCGATCGCGCATCAGTCATGCCGCGCTGTCCCCGTTCTCGCCGATCTGGGAACGCAGGTAGCCGTCGATGAACGGATCGAGGTCCCCGTCCAGGACCGCGGTTGGGTTCGAGGTCTCGACCCCGGTCCGCAGATCCTTGACCATGGTGTACGGCTGGAGCACGTAGCTGCGGATCTGGTTCCCCCACCCGGGCTCGATGTGCTTGCCCCGCAGACGGGCCAGCTCCGCTTCGCGCTCCTCCTCGGCTCGCTCGACGAGCTTGGCGCGCAGCACCGCCATCGCCCGCTCGCGGTTCTGCATCTGGCTCCGCTCGTTCTGGCAGGTGACCACGATGCCGGTTGGAATGTGCGTGATCCGCACCGCCGAATCGGTCTTGTTGACGTGCTGGCCGCCCGCGCCGCTGGACCGATAGGTGTCGACCCGCAGGTCCTCGTCGCGGATCTCGATCTCGGCATCGGGGGGTACCTCGGGCATGACCTCCACCAGCGCGAACGAGGTGTGGCGGCGGTTCTGCGAGTCGAAGGGGCTGATCCGGACCAGGCGATGGACGCCCCGCTCGCTCCGCAGCCGGCCGTAGGCCCATCGGCCGTCAATGCTGGCCGTCACGCTCTTCAGCCCGGCCTCCTCGCCTTCGCTCTGGTCGAGAATCTCGGTCCGATAGCGCTGGCGTTCGGCCCAGCGCAGGTACATCCGGAGCAGCATCTCGGCCCAGTCCTGGCTCTCGGTGCCGCCCGCCCCGGCGTAGATCGAGACGATGGCCGGTCGCTCGTCGTAGGCGCCGCTCAGCAGGAGCCGCTGCTCGGCGGCCGTCCAGCTCGACCGTAGCGCCTCGAGGTCCTTTTGGAGATCGGCCTGCAGGGCGCCGTCAGTCTCGGGGTCGGCCGCGGCAAGCTCGGCCAGCTCTGCCAGCCCGGTCGCGCGCTGGCTCAGGTCGTTCCAGAAGTCGATCTCCTCGCGCAGCTCGTCGGCTCGACGCAGCACCGACTGGGCCTTCGCCGGGTCATCCCACAGGTGGGGGTCCGCCGATCGAGCGGTCAGCTCCTCGAGCTCGGATTGCCGGGCAGGCAAGTCAAAGTCGCACCGCCGTGTCGGCCACGAGGCGCGCCAGGCGCTGGGCCTCGCTCCTAATTTCGTCCAAGGTCCGCAACCATGGTCAGCTCGACGTCCGCCAGGCGGCCCGATCGGGATCGGAGCTTGGCCGGGTTGACGCAGGGGCAGTAGGACTGACGCGGGCAGGCCCCACAGTTGCCGTCACAGCCGAGCGTGGCCGCGTAGCTGCAGCGCATGCAGTCACGCTCGCACTGGATGAGATCCTCGTACGGGACGGTTGGGTCCCGGAATCGAGTGACGAGGGGGAGAGGGGGAGCCGGCGGAGGGGGAGCCGAAGAGGGGAGATCAGTGATCTGAATGGGAGCCTCGCCCGCCAGCTGCTTCACACGCTCCTCCGCCCACGTAGGCGCGCCGCTCCTGGGACCGACGAACCGTAGAGGGTCCCATCGTACCCGCAGCCGCTCAACCTGTCACCCCCCAAAATCGGGCGCGGGCCCATTCAGGCCCCGTGGCAGCGCTTGTATTTCTTGCCCGAGCCGCAGTAGCACGGGTCGTTGCGGCCGATCTTGGTGCCGGCCCGCACGGGCTGCCGGCCTCCAGCCGCCACACCCGCCGCCGCCGCTACCCCAGCCGTGGCAGGCGCCGCCGCGGACCCCGATCCATTCACGTGCGGCCGGCTCTCGATCATCCTGGCTGCGGGCGCCGTTGCCGGCTGGCGGACGACGGTGACCCGATAGATCGTGCGTGCCACGTCGCGCCGGATCATGGTCTTGAGTTCGTCGAACATCCGGTAGGCCTCAACCTTGAACTCGTTGAGGGGGTCGCGCTGGCTGTAAGCCCGCAGACCGATGCCGCGCCGCATGTCGTCCACCGCGGTCAGGTGCTCCACCCACAGCCCGTCGATCACGCGCACCAGGACGATCCGTTCCAGGCTGGCCATGGTCTGGTCACCCAGCTCGTCGCGCTTCCGCTGGTAGTGGGCATCAGCCAGGGCCACCAGCTCGTCAGCGAGGGAGTCGGCATCCCGTGACTGGTCGATGACCTCCAGCTCGGCCGGGGTCAGGGTCGGGATCATGCCGCTCAGCAACCCGCGCAGCCCGTCGCGATTCCACTCGGTCTGGTCATCGGAGGTCGTCTCGGCCACCATGGACCGGACCTCGGCGTCGACCAGGGACAGGACGGTCCCGGACAGGTCGGTTGACCCGAGGACGTGGTCCCGTTCGGAGTAGATCGTCTCGCGCTGGCGGTTGATGACGTCGTCGTATTGAACGACGTGCTTGCGCAGATCGAAGTTGTACCCCTCGACACGGGTCTGGGCGCCCTCGATGGTTCGGCTCACGATTCCGGACTCGAGCGCCATGTCGTCGGTGAACCCCACGGTCTTCATGAGGCCCTGGACGCGATCGCTGGCGAAGCGCCGCATGAGGTCATCCTCCAGCGACAAGTAGAAGCGGCTGCTGCCGGGGTCACCCTGGCGACCGGAGCGCCCGCGGAGCTGGTTGTCGATGCGCCGCGCCTCGTGGCGCTCGGTTCCCACGATGTGCAGCCCACCGGCGGCCAGTACCCGCTCCCGGTCCTCGGCGCAGGTGCGCTCGGCCTCGACCTGGGCCGCCGCAATGTCCTCGGGCGAGGCCTCCAGGATGCTCGTCCCGCGCTGGTGAAGCAGGTCGGCGGCCAGCATGTCCGGGTTCCCGCCCAGCAGGATGTCGACGCCGCGGCCAGCCATGTTGGTGGCGATGGTCACCGCACCGCTCCGACCGGCCTGCGCGACGATCTCCGCCTCGCGCTCGTGCAGTTTCGCGTTCAGGACGTTGTGCTTGATTCCCCGGCGCTTCAGCAGCTCCGACAGCATCTCGCTTACCTCGACGCTGATGGTGCCCACCAGCACCGGCCGGCCCTTCTCGTGCTCCTCGACGATCTCTTCGATCACCGAGTCCCACTTGCCGCGCTGGCTGGCGTACACCAGGTCCGCGAAGTCGTCGCGGATCATGGGCAGGTGGGTCGGGATGACGACCACTTCGAGACCGTAGATCTTGCTGAACTCCTCGGCCTCGGTCTCGGCCGTGCCCGTCATGCCGGCCAGCTTGCGGTACATCCGGAAGTAGTTCTGGAACGTGATCGTGGCCAGGGTCCGTGACTCGCTCTGGATGCGGACGCCCTCCTTGGCCTCAACCGCCTGGTGCAGCCCCTCGCTCCACCGCCGCCCGGGCATGAGGCGCCCGGTGAACTCGTCGACGATGATGACCTCGCCGTCCTTCACGACGTAGTCACGGTCGCGCTTGTACAGGGCCTCGGCCTTGAGGGCCTGCTCCAGGTGACGCGCCATGCTGAAGTCGTCGTCGAACAGGTTCGCGACGCCCAGCATGCGCTCCATCTTCTCGGTCCCCACCTCGGTGATCGCCACCTGCCGGAACTTCTCGTCGACCAGGTAGTCGTCCTCCGCCTTCAGCCGCGGCACCAGGCGTGCGAACTGGACATATCGGTCGGTGGATTGCTCGGCCTGGCCGCTGATGATCAGCGGGGTCCTGGCCTCGTCGATGAGGATGTTGTCCACCTCGTCCACGATGCCGAAGAAATGGCCGCGCTGGACGCGTAGCCCGAGATCGGTGACCAGGTTGTCTCGCAGGAAATCGAACCCGAACTCGTTGTTCGTGCCGTAGGTCACGTCGGCGGCGTACGCCTCGCGCCGGGTGACCGGCCGCAGGTCTCGCAACCGCTCGTCGGTGGCGGGGAAGTCCGGGTCGAACACGTAGGCCGCCTCATGCTGGATGGATCCAACCTGCATCCCCAGCCGATGGAAGACGGCCCCGATCCACTGCGCGTCGCGCTTGGCCAGGTAGTCGTTGACCGTCACCACGTGCACACCCTGTCCGGCCAGGGCGTTCAGGTACGCGGCCAGCGGGGCGACGAAGGTCTTGCCCTCGCCCGTCCGCATCTCGGCGATCTCCCCGTGGTGCAGGACGATGCCGCCCAGCAGCTGCACGTCGTAATGGCGCTTCCCGAGAGCGCGCTGCATGGCCTCGCGCACCGCGGCGAAGGCTTCCGGCAGGATCCCCTCCAGGGCCGCGTTGATCTGCGCCATTTCCCGCTTGCGCTCCTCGCGCTGGCGCTCCAGGCGCCGAGCCGGGTCGCCCCCGACCAGCTCGGATTCGTCCTGCGGAGTCTCGGCTCGTGCTTCGGCGGGCAGGATCAAGTCGCCCAGCTGCTCGGCCAGCCGCTCCCGGAACAGAGTGGTCCGTCCCCGGAGGTCGTCGTCGCTGAGGGCGCGGTATTCGGGCTCGAGCGCGTTGGCGCGCTCGACGAGGGGTTCCAGGCGGCGGACCTCACGCTCGTTTGAGTCCATCACCCGGGAGAAGAGTTTCAACATAAGCTTGAGCCGAGTATATCGGCCTCCCCGGAGAGCCCCATGCGCAGCCTCAGGGCACCCGTGGGCCGGGCACCGTCGGTCTAGGGCCCCAGCATGGGCTTCACTTCGCCGATCCAACGCTCCAGCGTCTCCACGTCGTACGGCGCCGCCATCTCGGCGATGAACGTATTGAATCCGAGCGCGCGAGTCTCGTGCATCCGTGCGGCGATCTGGTCTGCCGTCCCGATCCAGAACGTGTCGTCGTCGAGCACCTCTTCCATCGGCGTGCGATTGAGCGCCATCTGCGCCTCCCACGCGCGACGCGCCTCCGCCTCCGTGTCGCGGATGAGGGGCTTGCATCCGACCGTCATCTCGATCTCCGAGATGTCACGCCCCACCGCCGCGCAATGCTCCCGCAGGACATCCACCTTGTGCCGCAGGAACTCGGCAGTCCCCATCGCATTCCACATGTCGGCATAGGTCGCAACGGTCCGCAGCGTCTTTTTCTCTCCCGATCCGCCGATCATGATCGGCAGGCGTGCCTGCAGCGGAACCGGCTGCTGGCGGAGCTCCCGGAACCGGTAGTGGCCGTTCTCGGGGCTTGTGGCCGCACCACCGTCCAGCACGATCCGAATCGCTCCGACGGCCTCATGCAGCCAGTTCAGCCGCTGGCCGTAGCCGGTTCCGAAATCGATCCCGTGGGCCACGTGCTCGTGCTCGAACCAGGCGCCGCCGAGTCCAAGGATGGCGCGCCCGTCGCTGATGTGGTCGAGCGTGGCAGCCAGCTTGGCCACCAGCCCTGGGTTGCGAAATGTGTTGGCGCCCACGAGGAGTCCCAGGCGGATCCGCCGCGTGACCTTGGCCCACGCCGCCAGCGTCAGCCAGCCCTCGTACATCGGTTGGTCCGGATCGCCGAAGATGGCATGCAGGTGATCCCACGCCCACAGGTGGTCATAGCCGAGCCCTTCCGCTTGCCGCGCCGTCGCCTCCAGGGACGGCCAGTCCGTGGCCTGTCCCCAGGGCAGAATCCCCAGCCGGACCTCGCCCACGTGCTCAGCCCTCGACCGTGACCGCCTCGGCTTCCTCGTCCTCGCCGTGCGCGCCCCAGAAGGTCATCTCCTCGACCAGTTCCACCTCGGACGAGAAGAGGGCCCCGACACTCTCGCCGCGATGAATGCGCCGGATGGCCTCCCCGAACAGCGGCGCCACCGAAAGGACTGTGATGCGGTCGGGGTCCGCACCATCCGGCAGTGGAATGGTGTCGGTGACGATGACCTCGCGCAGCGCGGAAGCTTCGATGCGCTCGAGTGCCGACCCGGAGAACACGCCGTGCGTCGCGCACGAGTACACGTCGCGCGCCCCTTCGCCGATGAGGGCGTTGACCGTCTCGATCAGCGACCCAGCCGTATTGATCTCGTCGTCGATGATCACCGCCGTCTTCCCCTCCACCTCACCGATGACGTTCTTGAGCTCGGCCTGGTCGTCATTGCCCAGCCGCCGTTTCTCGACGATGGCCAGCGGGGCGTTGAGCTTCTCGGCGAAGTTGCGCGCCTTCTTCGCGAAGCCGAGCTCGCTGACCACCACCAGGTCCTCGAGTCCCAGGCCGGTGACGTACTTGGCCAGCATGTCGACGGCGGTGAGCTCATCGACCGGGATCGAGAAGAATCCCTGGATCTGGCCCTGGTGGAGGTCCATGGTCAGGACGCGGTCGGCGCCGGCAACCGTCAGCATATCGGCGATCAGGCGCGCCGTGATGGGCACCCGGGGCTGGTCTTTCTTGTCTGATCGGCCGTAGGCGTAGTAGGGAATGACCGCGGTAATCCGACCCGCGCTGGCGCGCTTGAAGGCGTCGATCATGATCAGCAGCTCCATGATCGAATGGTTCACGGGTCGGCAGGTGGGCTGGATCAAGAACACGTCCTGCTCGCGCACGTTCTCGAGGATGCGCACGAAGATGTTCTCGTTGGCGAACTGGAAGACATCCGCCTCGCCCATGCGGGTCCGCAGATAGCGGCAGATGTCCTCCGCCAGCGGCCGGTTGGCGTTCCCCGAGTAGATGCTGAACTCGTCGGCGTACAACGGCTCGCTCCGTGCTCGATGCCGGATAGGACCCCGGCCGGCCGATTCTACCGCCTCAATCCTCGGCTTCGGACTCCTCGGGCAGCCCTTCGTCTATGAAGACCGCAATAGAGATGATTCGGTCCTCCTCCGCCGGCTTCATCACCGTGACCCCGCGCGAGGCGCGCCGGTAGCTGTTCACGCTCGCAACCTGGGTGCGCAGCATGGTGCCCTCCTGGGTGATGAGCATCACCTCTTCATCATCCTGTCCCACCAGCCGGACGGCGGCCACGGCGCCCGTTTCCTTGTTCAGGGCGTTGGCGATCACACCGCCGGTGGCGCGGTGCTTGACCGGGAAGTCGCTGACGATCGTCCGCTTCCCATACCCCTGCTCGGTGACCACCAACAGCTGCTGGCTCGGCTCGCGAATGACCTGCATGCCGATGACCTCGTCGTCGCGCCGCAGGCGGATCCCGGTCACGCCCATCGTGTCGCGGCCCATGGCGCGCACCTCGCGCTCGGTGAACCGCGCAGCCTGGCCGTTGCGGGTGGCGATGAGGATGTCGTTCGCGCCGTCCGAGAGGTCGACCCAGCGCAGCTCGTCGCCATCCACGAGGTTGATCGCGATCAGCCCGTTGGCCTTGATCTTGGCGTAATCGCCCAGGGAGGTTTTCTTTATCTTCCCGCGTCGCGTGGCCATGACCAGGTAGTGGTCGGGTTCGAAGCGTGGCAGCGAGATGATCGCGCTCACGTATTCGCCGCTGTCCACCTGCACACCGGGAAGGTTGACGATCGGCAACCCCTTTGCATGCCGGCTGGCCTCCGGCAGGGCGTGGACCTTGGTGATGAAGACACGGCCGCGGTTGGTGAAGAACAGGATGTTGTCGTGGGTGTTGGCAACCACAAGGTGGCTGACCGCGTCCTCCTCGCGGGTGATCATGGCCAGCTTGCCCTTGCCGCCACGCCGCTGGGTTCGGAACGTCCGGATCTGCTGGCGCTTGATGTAGCCGCGCTGGGACAGGGTCACGACCACGTCCTCGGCGGTCACCAGGTCCTCCGCCGACAGCTCGCGGGTCGCGTCCTCCCAGATCCGCGTACGGCGCTCCTCGCCGTACTTCCGCCGCAGATCGGCCAGCTCGTCCTTGATGGCCTGCAGGATCTTGCGTGGGTTGGCCAGCAGGTCCTCCAGCTCTGCGATGAGCCGGATGACCTCCTCGTATTCGTCCTCGATCTTCTTGCGCTCCAGCGCGGCCAGCCGGCGGAGCTGCATCTCAAGGATCGCGTTGGCCTGTGCCTCGCTGAGCGAGAACTTCGCGATCAGCGCTTCGCGGGCGGCGTCCGCATCGGCTGACTTGCGAATGGTGGAGATCACCTCGTCCAGGTGGTCGAGCGCGACCTTCAGCCCTTCGAGGATGTGGGCCCGCTCTCGCGCCTTGGTCAGGTCGAACTCGGTCCTTCGACGAATGACCTCGCGCCGATAGGCGATGTAATGCTCGAGCAGGCGCTTGAGACCCAGGGTCTGGGGCTGCCCGTCGACCAGGGCCAGCATGTTGGTCGAGAAGCTCGACTCCAGCTGGGTATGCTTGAACAGCTGCGACATCACCGTGTGCGGTGACCCGTCGCGCTTGACCTCGACCACGATCCGCATGCCGTCGCGGTCGGATTCGTCGCGAATGTCGCTTACATCGGTAATTCTCTTGGCTCCGACCAGCTCGGCCATCTTCTCGATCAGCGTCGTCTTGTTGACCTGGTAGGGGAGCTCGGTGATCACCACCGCCATGCGACCCGGGCGGACCTCCTCCAGGGCGACCTGGCCGCGCATCATGACCCGTCCGCGGCCGGTGGCATACATGTGCCGGATGGCGTCGATGCGCTCCTTCTCGCCCGCGATCGAGCGCTGGTCGGAGAAGCGGAACACGGTGCCGCCGGTCGGAAAGTCGGGCCCGGTCACGATCTGGCACAGGTCGTCGACGGTCGATTCCGGCTCGTCGATCAGCTTCTCCACCGCCCGGCAGATCTCGCCCAGGTTGTGGGGCGGGATGTTGGTGGCCATACCGACCGCAATCCCCGACGAGCCGTTCACGAGCAGGTTCGGCAAGCGCGCGGGAAGCACGGTTGGCTCCTGGAGACGACCGTCGAAGTTGTCCATGAAGTCGACGGTGCCCTTCTCGATGTCGGCCAGCATCTCGTCGCTGATGGCGGCCAGCCGGGCCTCGGTATACCGATACGCCGCGGCGGGATCCCCATCGATGGATCCGAAGTTGCCCTGGCCATCAACGAGCGGGTAGCGCAGGCTGAAGTCCTGGGCCAGGCGCACCAGGGCGTCATACAGGGCTACGTCGCCATGGGGATGGAATTTCGCCAGCGCCTCGCCCACTACGCCGGCGCACTTGCGATAGGCCGATGTCGAGCGCAGCCCCATCTCGTGCATCGTGAACAGGATTCGCCGGTGGACCGGCTTCAGGCCGTCGCGGACATCGGGGAGGGCGCGGGCCACGATGACCGACATCGCGTAGTCGATGTAGGCCGAACGCATCTCGTCCACGATAGACACGTTGCGCACTGCCCCCATGCGGTTGTCCATCAGGCTGCCTCCGCCTGTCGCATATGTCGCGTCTGTCGCGCGGCGATCATGCGGTCAGTCGTCACCAGCTGGCCTCTTCGTCCCAGAAGTCGTCGCCATATGCGTCCCGGCTCCCACGAAGACAGTGGTCGGCGATCGCGAGCGCGTATGCGTGGGCCACCGCATGCCCATCGCGCAGGAAGTTCACGGCCTCGCGCCGATCGCCGATGCCATTGGCTTCGAGAAGGGCGCACCAGTCCTCGAGGGTGCGACCGGTCTTGGCCTCGACCTGGCGAATATCGGCGACGTGACGGGATGGCATCGGTCTCCCTCTCAGATGTCGAGGTTGCGCACCTTGCGCGCTTCGCCGCGGATGAAATCGCGTCGCGGCTCGACGCGCTCACCCATCAGCGTGCTGAAGGTCTCGTCCGCGTCCGCGGCGTCGCGGACGCTCACCTGCAGCAGCGTCCGCGTCTCGGGGTTCATGGTGGTCTCCCAGAGCTGGTCGGGGTTCATCTCGCCCAGGCCCTTGAAGCGTTGGACGGTGACGTTCCTGCCCTTGCCGTCTCGCGACAGCTCCCGGAGCGCAGCCTCGCGCCCGCGTTCGTCGGCGGCGTATCGCGTTTGCTTGCCCGTGCTCACCCGGTACAGCGGCGGCTGGCACAGGTACAGGTACCCGTTCTCGATCACCATCGGCATGTGGCGGTAGAAGAACGTCAGCAGCAGGGTCGTGATGTGGGCCCCGTCGACGTCGGCGTCGGACAGGAGACAGATGCGGTGGTAGCGGAGCTTGGCGATGTCGAACTGATCGCCGATCCCGGCGCCAAGCGCGATGATCAGCGGTCGCACGTTCTCGCTGGACAGCACCTTGTCGAGACGCGCTTTCTCGACGTTGAGGAGCTTTCCACGCAGCGGGAGCACTGCCTGGTTCTGGCGATTTCGGCCCTGCTTGGCTGAGCCGCCGGCCGAGTCGCCCTCGACGATGTACAGCTCGCTGAGCGCCGGATCCCGCTCCTGGCAGTCGGCCAGCTTCCCGGGCAGCGCCATCCCGTCCAGTGCGCCTTTGCGGATGACCAGATCGCGTGCCTTGCGTGCCGCTTCTCGCGCGCGGGCCGCGGTGAGGCACTTCTCGAGGATCCGGCGCCCATCGGCGGGGTTCTCCTCGAGGTGCTGCATGATGCCGTCCGACACCACGGTCTGGACGATGCCCTTGATGTCGGCGTTGCCCAGCTTGGCTTTGGTCTGACCCTCGAACTGGGGATCGGTGAGCTTGACGCTGATGACGGCGGTCAGACCCTCCCGCACATCGTCCCCGCTGAGGTTGGTGTCCTTCTCGGACAGGACGCTGGCGCGACGGGCCCACTCGTTGAGCGAGCTGGTCAGTGCGGCACGGAAGCCGGTGACGTGCGTGCCGCCGTCGACGGTGTGGATGTTGTTCGCGAACGGCAGCACGGTCTCGGCGAAGCCGTCGTTGTACTGGAGCGCGACTTCGACGCTGGTGCCCTCCACCACGCGCTCAACGAATATGGGGTGCTGGTGGAGAGGGGTGCGGTGCCGGTTGAGGTGCCGCACGAACGAGGTCACGCCGCCCTGGAACAGGTAGTTCTTCTCGCGGCCGACCCGCTCGTCCAGAAGACGGATCCAGATCCCCTTGTTCAGGTACGCCGATTCCCGCAACCGGGTCGCAATCGTCTCCCAGTTGAAGTCGAGGTCCTCGAAGATCTCGGAGTCCGGCAGGACCCAGGTTCGCGTGCCGTGGTGCCTCGCCCAGTCCAGGCCACGGTTGGCCTCGGCCTCTCCACCGACCAGCCGGACGGGCTTCTGTGGCGTGCCACGACGGTATTCCTGGACATAGCGCTTGCCGTCCCGGAGGACCTCCACCCGCATCTCGGCTGCGAGGGCGTTCACGACGCTGACGCCCACGCCGTGGAGGCCACCGGAGACCTTGTACCCACCACCGCCGAACTTGGCCCCGGCGTGGAGCACGGTCATGATCACCTCGAGAGCGCTCTTGCCGGTGGCGTGCCGGTCGACCGGGATCCCCCGCCCGTCGTCCACGACCTCCAGGTGACCGTCGGCGCCGATGGTGACGTCGATCCGCGTCGCCATGTTGGCCATGGCCTCGTCGATGCTGTTGTCCACGACTTCCCAGACGAGCTGATGGAGGCCGCGTGCATCGGTGGAGCCGATGTACATGCCAGGGCGCTTGCGAACTGCCTGCAGGCCTTCCAGGACCTGGATATCGGCAGCCGTGTAGGCGGCTGAGGCGCGGGCTCGGCGGCGGCTGGGTTGGGCCGTCATAGCGATGCTTTCTCCGAGCCGATGGGGATCGGATCGATCTCGTCGTTCTCCGGCGCGGTACGGATGATCCAGGCGAAGAGACGCGTCAGCTCCTCGTCCGAGGCGAAGTCGATGCTGATTCGCCCTCCCCGGCGCGTGCGGGTGATGGCGACCCGAGTGGCGAGGATCTCGCGGAGGTGGCTCTCGAGCTCCTGCAGGTCCCCTCGAACCGCGACCGACTCATCGCCACGGCCGCGCCGGCGTCGACGCCGCACCAGCTCCTCGGTCTGGCGTACGGAAAGGTGTCGCTCGAGCACGATCTGGAGCGCCGCGACCTGGAGCTCCGTGACGGTCAAGCCCGCCAGGGCGCGAGCATGCCCCTCGCTGATCTTGCCTTCCAGCAGTGCTTCCTGGGTCTCGGGATCCAGATCGAGGAGTCGGAGCGCGTTGCTGACCGAGGCCCGCGACCGGCCGATCCGGCTCGCCACGGCATCGTGCGCCAGCCCAAAGCGCTCGATCAGGACTCGGAAGCCCATCGCCTCCTCGAGGGGGTTGAGATCGGTCCGCTGGAGGTTTTCGATCAGCGCGAGCTCGATCATCTGCTCCTCGCTCGGATCGCGGATGACCGCGGGCACCTGCGTCAGGCCGGCCTGGCGTGCAGCCCGAACGCGACGTTCGCCGGCAATGAGCTGGTAATCGCCGTTCGCAAGCCCGCGGACGACGACCGGTTGCAGCACGCCGTGAGCCGAGATGGAGGCGGCGAGGACATCCTGGTCCTGGCCCTCGAACCGGGCGCGGGGCTGATGCGGATTGGGCACGATCCGACCCAGCGGGATCTGCCGTGCATCCCCCGAGCTATCGGGCGGCGCGATCAAGGCATCCAGACCTCGACCCAGCCCGAACTCGCGGGGCGGGGACTCAGCCACGGGCCGTCACCTCGGCAGCAAGGGCCTGGTACGCAAAGGCACCACGGGAGCTGGGGTCGTACAGGGCGATCGGCAGCCCGTGGCTCGGCGCCTCGCTGAGCCGCACGCTACGAGGTACGACGGTGTCGTACACCGTGCCATTCAGGTGCCGTCGCACCTCGTCGGCCACCTGCGCAGACAGCCGCGTCCGGCGATCGAACATCGTGATCACGACGCCCTCGATCTCAAGTCGCGGGTTCAACGACCCACGGACCAGGCGGATGGTGTTCACCAGGTTTCCAAGACCCTCCATCGCGTAGTACTCCGCCTGGATCGGGATGAGCACGCCATCCGCGGCGGTCAACGCATTGACAGTCAGCAGGCCGAGTGACGGCGGGCAGTCCACCAGCACGCGGTCATAGCGTTCGTCCACCTCGGCCAGGCTGGCCGCCAGCCGATGCTCGCGCGCGGGTATCCCCACCAGCTCGATCTCGGCCCCGGCGAGCATCGGTGTGGCCGGCGCCAGATCGAGGCCCGGGATCGCCGTTGGCCGCGCGATCTCAGAGATCGCGACCCGATCAATGAGCGCGTCATAGATCGTGCCCGGCGTCCGTCGATCGGCTCCCAGCCCCGTCGAGGCGTTGCCCTGAGGATCCAGATCGATGACCAGCGTTCGCGTGCCGGAAAGGGCCAGATACGCCGCGAGGTTGATGACGGTGGTCGTCTTGCCGACGCCACCCTTCTGGTTGGTACAGGCCGTGACCCTAGCCACGAGCACTCCGTTGCGAGTTCCGTCGGGGCACGCTCAATTGTATCAGTTTGGGGCGTTTTCGACCGGTTACCGACGGGTCAATGTTTCACGTGAAACACGTCCTTCGAGCACGTTTGCGGGCCTCGGAGGCCGGATCGGGAGCTGTCCGAAGCCTATACTTGGCCTCAGCCGCCCCTCAGTCGCCGCGACCCGCGAGAACCGTCCGATCAACGCCATCAGCGCGCTCCTGGCCTTCATCACCGGCGTCATCCACGCCAGTCTGGCCATGGTGCAGGCCGTGGGTGATCTGAGACCGAATCTCATGCTCGCGGCGGTCGTGACCGTCACGGCCCTGCTCGGGCTCGGTACGGGCGCCGTGTGGGCATTCGTGGGCGGGCTGACCGTGAACCTGCTCACCACCGATCCGCTGGGCAGCGTGCCGCTCGGTTTGCTCCTAGTGGCCGGCTTATTGACGGGCGCCTCCCGCCTGGTCGGCCGGTCAGGTGTCCCATTGGCACTGCTGGGCGGTGTGATTGGCAGCCTGCTGGTGGACCTGGTGGGAGTCATCGTGCTGGTCCTGGTCGGCGGCGCCCCGCTGCCCCAACCAGGGGCCCTGGCAGGTCTCCTGGTGCCCACGGCGGCGGTCAATGGGCTGCTCGCCGCGCTGGTTTTCGTGGCTGCGCGCGCGGCCCTGTCCCGCTTCGGCCTCGAGCCGTCCCCGATCTGATCGTGGGCACACAATTCGAGCACCCGGATCTGCCGCGATCAGGTATCCGTTTCCTCGCCTTCGGGGTGATCGGGCTGCTCCTGTTCACGGTCCTGGCGGGACGCCTCTTCCAGCTCCAGGTCGTAGAAGGGCGTGCTCGCGCCGAGCAGGCGGAGGCCGCGCGGACCGCGGACGTCGCGATTCCATCCCAGCGCGGGCTCGTCTTCGATCGGGAGGGGCGACCGCTGGTTATCAACGTGCCAACCTGGACGGTGGCGGTGCGGCCCGCCGACCTGCTCCCAGCACGACAGAACGCGGTCCTGCGCCGAGTCGCGGAGCTCGTGGCAATCCCCGTCACCGAGCTATCGGCGCGGCTGAGCGCGTTCGTGGGGTCTCCCTTCGACCTCGTTCCGCTCGCGACCGACATTGACCGAGCCTCGGCGCTAGTGCTCGCCGAGGAGAGCGAGTCATTGCCGGGCATCGAGCTCCAGGTCGTTCCGCGCCGGCAGTACCTCAACGAGCGTGGCGAGGCGGACGGGACGCTCTTGTCCCACATCGTCGGCTACACCGGTCCCATCAATGCCCAAGAGCTCGAGCAGCTGGGGGACGCGGGCTATCTGCACGACGACCAGATCGGGCGGACGGGGATCGAGGCTGCCTTCGAGTCCGAGCTGCGAGGCGAGTACGGCTCGGCGCGCTGGGAGCGCGAAGCCTCCGGCCGGCTGGTGAAGGTGGTCGACGAAACCCGCGATCCGACCGCCGGGCGGAACCTGGCCCTGACCATCGACGCGCGGCTCCAGCGCATGGCCACCGAGTCGCTCCTGTGGGGCATGCAGGAGGCCGGGGTCAGCGAGGGGGTCACGATCGTGATGAACCCCCAAACCGGCGAGATCCTGGCGATGGTGTCGCTGCCGGCCTACGACAACAATGCGTTCGCCAGGGGCATCTCCGACGAGCTCTACCAGGCGTATCTGACCGATCCGAACCTGCCCCTCCGCAACCATGCCATCAGCGACATCTACCCACCCGGGTCCACGTTCAAGCTGGTGACCGGCCTGGCCGCGTTGCAGGAAGGGGTCACCACCCCGGCCCGCCGTTGGCAGACCTATGCCTGCTACCAGATCCCCGGCGCGCCGGCCGGTGACTGCCTTTACGACTGGAACCGTCGGGGCTTCGGCCGCCTGAACATGGTCGAGGCGTTCGCGATCAGCTCCGACACGTTCTTCTACCAGATGGCCGTCAACCTGGGCGTCGACCGGCTGGCGAAATGGGCCTACGAGCTGGGCTTTGGGGCACCCACCCAGATCGACCTGCCGAACGAAGCGAGCGGGATCATCGCGTCCACCGAGTGGGCTCACACGCAGGGCCGTACAGGCGTCTACACCGGGGAGCTGGCCCAGGCCGGGATCGGGCAGAACGTCATCGCGGTCACCCCGCTCCAGCTCCTGAACGCGTATGCGGCGGTGGCCAACGGCGGACACCTGATGCGACCCCAGATCGTGCTTGGTGAAGCCGATGCGGATGGCAACCTGGTGGATCGGTACGAACCCGAGGTCCTGCACGAGGTGGCGGCCGACCCCGCCAACCTGAGCCTGATGCGGATCGGCGCCCGGGAGGTCATCACGACCGGGCACGCGTACAACATCAGCGATCTGCGCCTTCCCGGGGCGCTGTCGGGCAAGACGGGCACGGCGGAATTCGGCCTCCCTGACGCGGAGGGCGCGCTGCCGTTCCACTCCTGGTTCGTGGCCTGGCTGCCCTCCACCCCCGGCGCGACCGATTCGCCCCTGGCGGTCATCACGTTCACCTACCGGGCGACCGTCATCGGGAACGTGTCGACCGAGGTGGTGAAGTATTTCCTGCAGCAGTATTTCAACCTGGACCGGGATCTCCGCCTGGATCCGGTGACCCTGCGCCAGCTGTCGGGAGGCAACTGAGCATGGGCGTCGCGGTCACCACGTTCGAGGTCACCCCAACCGTACGCTGGCGCGACTTCGACTGGCAGCTGACCCTGTACGTCGTGCTCCTGCTGGGCTTCGGCGTGATCCTCGGCGTGTCCGCCGCCTGGAACGACGGCCCGTCGCCACCGGGGGTCATCCCGCAACCGGTAAGGACCGTGATCTGGAGCGGCATCGGCTTTGCCGTGCTGGCGGTCGCGGCGTCGGTCGACTACCACTGGCTGCGGACCTTCGCCATCCCGATCTACCTCGTCACCCTGGGCCTGCTGGTCCTGAATCTGCTGGCCGGGAATGAGGTGTTCGGTGCTCAGCTGTCTGTGACCATCGGCGGGCTCGACTTCCAGTTCTCCGAGATCGGCAAAGTGCTCATGGTGATCGTCTTGGCGGCGTTCTTGGCCGGCCGCGGCCAGGACATCGGGCGGCTGTCGACGATCATCGGCGCCGGACTCCTGACGGTGCTTCCGACCGTCCTCGTGCTGCGCCAACCCGACCTAGGTACTGCGCTCGTGTTCGTCGCCATCCTGGGCGGCATGCTGTTCATCAGCGGTGCCAGCATCGGGTGGATGGCCCTGCTGGGGGGGGTGGCGGTCGCGCTGACGCCCATCGCGCTCGGGGCACTTGCCGACTACCAGCTGTCGCGCCTGACGTGCTTCCTCGATCCGGCGG
>Ga0209887_1000177_pt1 | contig 18637 bp, 15 predicted proteins | sample GWRWN1_30_40_FD_187230 | JGI IMG/M metagenome (GOLD analysis project Ga0209887, IMG submission 187230) | Riverbed sediment microbial communities from areas with no vegetation in Columbia River, Washington, USA - GW-RW N1_30_40 (SPAdes)... | ecosystem: Environmental > Aquatic > Freshwater > River...
GGTTCTGGCCGGGCTGCACCACCTGGCCGGCCTTGATGGGAAGCTCCGACACGACCCCGTCGCGTGGCGCCGGGACGGCATTCTCCATCTTCATGGCCTCCAGGATGCAGATGACGTCGCCGGCCTCGATCTCCTGGTCCGCCTCCACCAGCACCCGGAGGATCGTCCCCTGCATCGGCGCCTCGATGACGCTGTGCACGCCCGGTCCGTGGTGGGCCTCGTGGCGGGAAGGAGTCCTGGGCGCGGTGTCGCGGCGATGGTCGAAAATCCGGACCGGGACCCGCCGCCCGTCGAGCTCGACGATCAGCTCGGCCGGTACCGCCTGCCTCGGTTCGGAGGCCGGCGCCGCGGGGGCCGTACCCGGCAGCTCCGCCCCCTTCAGCGCGCGCTCCAGCCACGTGGTCGTGTGCGTTCCCTGGCGGAACTCTTGGGTTTGCAATACCCACTGGTGGAGCGGGATCGTGGTGGGCACGCCTTCCACCCGAAACTCGGCCAGCGCGCGGAGCATTCGCCGCATGGCGTGCTCGCGGTCTTCGCCGGACACGACGAGCTTGGCGAACATCGAGTCGTAGTCGGCCGGCACCTGGCGACCTTCTCGAACCCCCGAATCCACACGGACGAAGGGACCGCCCGGCTCGCGGTAGGCCGTGATCCGCCCCGGGCCGGGCAGGAAGTTGCGCGAGGGGTCCTCGGCGTTGATCCGGCACTGGATGGCGTGGCCCCCGAAGCGCACCCCGGACAGGTCGATCCGCTCCCCCTGGGCCACCGCGATCTGGTAAGCCACCAGGTCAAGGCCGGTCGTCATCTCGGTCACGGTGTGTTCCACCTGGAGCCGCGTGTTCATCTCCAGGAAGTAGAAGCTTCCCTCGTCGTCGACGATGAACTCGACGGTGCCAGCGTTCGTGTACCCGGCCTCCTTCGCCAGCGCCAGGGCGGCCTGCCCCATCCGGGTCCGAAGATCCTCGTCCACGACCGGCGAGGGCGACTCCTCCATCAGCTTCTGGTGCCGTCGCTGCACCGAGCAGTCCCGCTCGCCCAGGAAGAACGCGTTGCCCCGTTGGTCCGCAAAGATCTGTACCTCGACGTGATGGGCCCGGTCGACGTAGCGCTCCAGGAAGACCTCGGGCCGTCCGAAGTACGCCTTCGCCTCCCGGGCGGCCCGCTTGAGCGCGGGTGCGAGCTCCTCGGCGGACCGGATCACGTGCATCCCTCGGCCGCCCCCGCCGAACGCGGCCTTCACCATCACCGGGTAGCCGATCCGTTCCGCCTCGGCCGGCGCCCGCTTCATGCTTACGGGATCCGGGGTGCCGGGGACGATGGGCACCCCGACCCGCTCGGCGGCCTGGCGGGCGGCGGACTTGTCGCCCATCATCTCGATGGCTTCCGGAGGCGGGCCGATGAAGGTGAACCCGGACTCCTCGACTGCGCGGGCGAAGTGGCCGTGCTCTGAGAGGAAGCCGTAGCCGGGGTGGATGGCGGTCGCTCTAGCCCTCCTTCCCGCGTCGAGGATCGCGCCGATCGACAGGTACGAGTCCGACGGCAGCGACGGCCCGATCCGGTAGGCCTGGTCGGCCATCTCGACGTGGAGCGCATCGCGGTCGGCGTCGGAGTAGACCGCCACCGATTCCAATCCGAGCTCGCGGAGTGTCCGCATGATCCGGACGGCGATCTCTCCGCGATTGGCGATGAGGATCCTGGTCTTCGGCACCAGCGGCTCCGGCTCGCGATAATCGTCTGCACCCGGACGGGAGTCAAACCTTTGCCGTTGTCCGAACTCGCGCTTACCCACGCGCTCGAACGGATCGGGGCCCAGGCCCCCGTCCGGTTCGACGAGGTTACTCGTTCGACCCAGCTCACCGCCCGGTCGCTCGCGGAGGAGGGGGCCCCGGAGTGGACCCTGGTGGCGGCGGCGCACCAAACCGAGGGGCGCGGCCGTCTGGACCGGCGATGGGTCGACGAGCCCGGCCGGGCCCTCATGTTCTCCATGGTCCTGCGTCCGGACCTTCCGCCCGAGCGCGGAGGGCTCATCTCGCTCTTGGCCGGCTGGGCCCTGACCGTGGCGTGCCGGGAGGCGGCGGGGGTGGAGGCCCGGTGCAAGTGGCCGAACGACCTGATGGTGGGGGAGGGAAAGGCGGGCGGGATCATCGCCGAGTCGACCCTGCGTGGGGACGGGATCGAGCATGTTCTCTTGGGTGTCGGGGTGAACGTGGCGGCGGCGCCGGCCATCGCCGGCGCCGCCGCCCTCGGGGACGTCGAGCCTGCCGACGTGCTCGGATCCTTCCTCGTCGCCTTCGCCGGACGATACGAACCCGCCCACCCCGCGTTCCCTGGTGCGACCGTATCGGCGTACCGGAAGGTCTGCGCCACGATCGGCACGCGGGTCCGGGTCACGACCACCGCCGGCCTGGTGACGGAGGGCGAGGCGGTCGACCTCGACGATGCCGGAGGGTTGGTGGTGCGCGACGACGACGGTCTGGAGGTCGTCCGCTTCGGCGACGTCGAACAGCTCCGCCGAGGAGCTACCGGCGCGTCTGGATGAGTTGCTCCGCGGCGGAGGGGAGGATACGGTCCGGCCGTGGCGTTCCCGCGGCGGCTGCTCATCGAGGGTGAGGAGCTGGTCCTGGATCTTCGCCCTCACCCGATCGCGCTGGCGCGAGCGATCCTCGTCACGGTCCTGATCGCCGTGGCGTGGGGCCTCGCGCTCCCGCGGCTCCCGGACGCGGGCCACGACGTCCTGTTCTGGACGGTCATCGTGGCCGGCTTCGTCGTGTTCATCCTCTGGCCCGTGCGCGACACCGTTCGTTACCTCACCTCCCACTTCGTCGTGACCTCGGACCGGGTGATCCACCGGCAGGGCTGGATCGCGAAGTCCTCGATGGAGATCCCGCTCGAGGCCCTGAACGACGTGCGGTTCCACCAAGGCGTCTTCGAGCGGGTGATCGGGGCGGGTGACCTCATCATCGAGTCCGCGGGCGAGCGGGGCCGCCAGGTGTTCGAGGACATCCGCGAGCCCGAGCACGTCCAGAAGACCATCTACCAGCAGGGCGAGCGGAACCAGCAGCGCATGTTCCATGGGGGCTCGACCGGGGCCTCCGCACCGTCGGCCACCACCGAGCTCGAACGCCTGGCCGACCTTCGGGCCCGGGGCGTCCTTACCGAGGATGAGTTTCAGGCCCAGAAGCGCAGGATCCTGGGCGGCTGACCCCTCGTGGCATCGGCAGCGAGCGAGGTATAACCGGAGCGTGGAACCGAGGGTCGCGGTCGTCGGCGTCGGGCATGCGGGGTTCGCCCCGATCACCGCCGGACTTTCGTACAAGGAGCTGATGTTCGAGGCGGCCCAGCGGGCCTACGCGGACGCGCAGGTCGATCCGCGAGCCGACGTCGACTCGTTCGTCTGCTGCTCCGAGGACTACCTCGAGGGCACGAGCATCTTCGACGAGTACGTGCCTGACCAGCTCGGGGCGGTGCAGCGGCCCGTGCAGACGGTGGCCGCCGACGGTCTGTTCGGGGTGGCCACCGCGCTCTTGCTGATCCGCTCGGGGGCGGCCCGGGTGGTGGCCGTCGAGGCCCACAGCAAGGTCTCCGATGTCCTCACCCTGGGCGCGATCGAGCGGTTCGCCATGGATCCGGTGTTCAACCGACCGCTCGGCGTTCCCGCCGTGGCCGTCGCCGGCCTCGATATGAATGCCTTCCTGGAGCGGACCGGGTTCACGGAGGAGCACTGTGCGATGGTCGCCGCCAAGAACCGGACGAATGCCCTCGACAATCCCAAGGCCGCGTATCCCGCCGACGTCACGGCCGAGGATGTCGAGGACTCCGGGCCGGTGTACTGGCCGCTCAGGGAGCTCGAGGTGGCGGGCAGAGCCGACGGCTGCGTCGTGGTAGTGCTCGCCGCCGAGGAGCGGGCCGGCGACCTCACCGAGGCCCCGGTATGGACCCTAGGCGCGGGGTGGTCCTCCGGGAGCCCCACGCTCGAGAGCCGGACCTGGGGGGAGGCGGATTTCGTCGCGCGGGCGGCGGAGCGCGCCTACTCGATGGCGGGCGTCGAGGATCCTGGGCACGAGATCGATCTCGCCGAGGTCGACGACGTCTTCGCGTTCAAGGAGCTCCAGCACCTTGAGGCCCTTGGGTTTGGGACGGCGGACGAGCTGGCCGAGATGCTGGCAGGGGGCGCGCTCGAGGCGGACGGCGAGCTCCCAGTGAACGCGTCTGGCGGCTCCCTGGGCCAGGGGAACCTGTTCGAGGCGAACGGCTTGGCCCGGCTCATGGAGTGCGTGGAGCAGCTGCGGGGGGAGGCGGGCGAGCGGCAGGTGGACGAGGCCTACGTCGCCCTGGCCCAGAGCTGGCGCGGGGTGCCCACCACGTCCGCCGCCGTCATCGTGCTGGGGAACGAGGAGGGGACGTGAGCGGGCTGAGGGGGGCCGATCTCGTCTACTTCTTCGTCTCCGACATGGAACGAGCCGTAACCTTCTACCGGGACGTCCTGGGCCTTCGGCTCGTGTATCGAACGGGTGACGACTGGGCTCAGTTCGAGGCGGGCCCCGTGCAGCTCGGGCTCCATGCCTCGGGGCAGGGCGAGCACCGTCCCGGTGGGACGCTCGCGTTTCGGGTCGACGATCTGGATTCGAGTCGGGCGGCCCTGGCCGCCCGGGGGATCAGCTTCACACCCGAAGGCGGAGGCGAGGGTGGCGAGCCGAGGTTCGTCGAGTTCCACGATCCGGACGGCAACGTCCTCGCCCTGCTGGAGTACCCGCTGGATCCGGCGCGATCATGAGTGGCACCCGGGTGGCGGTGGTCGGCGCGGGCATGACCCGGTTCATGCGCCGGGCCCAGGAGACCGGCAAGGAGCTGGCGTGGGAGGCGGCCCGGGCGGCCCTGGATTCGTGTGAGCTCACGCTGGCCGACGTCGATGCGGTCTGCCTGACCTCGGCACCGGACGCGTTCGACGGCGTGCACATGAAGGGGGAGTACCTCTCCGACGGCGCAGGCGGGTTCGGCAAGCCGTTCATCCGCACCTATGTCGGAGGCGGCAGCGGCGTGTTCACCGCCATCCAGGGCTGGTACACGGTTGCGAGCGGCATGTTCGACGTGGCGCTCCTCGTTGCCGAGGAGAAGATGTCGTCGACCCAGCCGCATCCCCAGGGCGCGTTCCTGACGATCTTCGACAACATCCTGGAGCGGCCGCTCGGCCCGAACCTCCTGTGGATCTTCGCCCTGGAGATGAACCGCTACATGTCGGCGTACGGATTGGACAAGCGCGACATCGCCTCGGTCGCGGTGAAGAACAAGCGGAACGCGGCGGGGCATCCCGCGGCCCTCCTCGGACAGGCCGACATCACCGTCGACGACGTGCTGGCGAGCGAGGTCCTGGCCTGGCCGGTGCAGCGGCTCGACGTCTCGCCGATCTCCGACGGCGCGGTGGCCGTGGTCGTCGCCTCCGAGGAGGTGGCGAGGCGGATCACCGACCGCCCCGTCTGGATCGAGGGAGTCGGCTGGAACCTCGACACGACGTACTGGACCAACCGCGATCTCGTGTATCCAGAGTACGTGGAGAACGCGGCGAGGATGGCCTACGACATGGCGGGGGTGAAAGAGCCGCGCAGTCAGATCCACGTCGCCGAGCCCTACGACCCGTTCGACTACAAGGAGCTGCACCACCTCGAGGGGTTGCTCCTGTTCGAGAAAGGCAAGGCGCCGGAGGCGGCGCGCGACGGCGTCCTGGATCGCGACGGCGACCTTCCATCGTGTCCCTCGGGCGGCCTGCTCGGCGTGGGGAACCCGATCGCGGCGGCCGGCCTGATGAAGATCGCGGAGCTGTTCTGGCAGCTGCGGGGTGAAGCGGGCGTGCGGCAGGTGCCCGGGACCCCTGAACGCGGCGTGGCCCAGGCCTGGGGCGATCTCATGCAGGTCGGGACCGTCGTCGTGATGGGAACCGACGGTGGGCCGCCGAAAACGGCCGCCGGGCTTCCGGTCGTGCAGACGGCCCCGTATACAACCGGGGGCCATCCGCTCTCCGACGCGGGGTTCCGCTCCGTCGTGGGAGCCGTCGACCACCGGCTCGGCGCGCGGTACTCGTGGGATGCCGGCGTGGCGGTCGGACGATTCCTGGACGGACTGCGGGCCGGGAAGATCCTCGGGCGCGAGTGTCGGCGGTGCGAACGGGTCTTGGTTCCGCCTCGGATGTTCTGCGAGCGGTGCTTCCGGGAGACCGATGGCTGGATCGAGGTCGAGCACACGGGGACCGTCCAGACGTATTCCATCTGTCACGTGTCCTGGGACATGCAGCCGCTCGAGTCGCCCGAGATCCCCGCGGTGGTGTCCATCGACGGCTCCGACGGCGGACTCCTGCACCTGCTCGGCGAGGTCGACCCCGAAGTGGTCCACATCGGGATGGACGTCGAAGCGGTGTGGAAGCCGCTCGGCGAACGGATCGGCTCGATCCTCGACATCGCCCACTTCCGGCCCAGGAGGGATGCCTGATGCGGGAGAAGGTGGCCCGCCCAGACCAGGTCCGGCGGTGGCCAGGCGACTTCCCCGTCGCGCATCGATACACGCCCGGCGTGGCCGGTGAGGCGTTCCTCACGGCGCTCCGGGACCGCGGCGCGCTCCTCGGATCTCGCTGCGAGCGGTGCGCCTACACCTACGTGCCGGCCAGGCTGTTCTGCGAGCGGTGTTTCTCCGAGCTCGACGCCGGTGTCGAGGTCGGCCCCGGAGGCACCCTCGTCTCGTTCACGATCGGATTCGCCGGCCTGGACGGCGAGCCCCTCGACCGCCCGGTGACGCTGGGGCTCGTTCGCCTCGACGGGGCCGACGCGGTGCTCCTGCACCACGTCCTTGACCCCGGCGACGAACCCCTGGAGATCGGGGAGCGGATGGCGGTCGTCATTCGCCCGCCCGAGGAGCGGACCGGCTCGATCCTGGACATCGAGGGGTTCGCGCCGGCCGAGTCCGAGAGCCAGTAAGCCCGGACGGAGAGCGGTCACCGGCCCCACGTATGCTTGGCCGGATGATCCGGCCGACCTGCGTTCGCTGCGGCGAACCGCTGCCCGAAGACGCGAAGTTCTGTCCGAACTGCGGGTTCCCCGTGGGGTCTCCGCTCCCGGAGGAACGCAAGATCGTCACCGTCGTCTTCGCCGACCTGGTCGGCTCGACCCGGCTGTCCGCCCAGATCGACGCGGAGCGCTACCGCGAGGTCATCACGGCCTTCTATCAGGCGGTCACCGAGGAGCTGGAGTCGCTCCGGGGTCGCGCGTACAACCTCGCCGGCGACGCCGTGGTCGGCGTGTTCGGCATCCCGCATGCCCACGACGACGACGCGATCCGGGCGATCCGGGCGGCGCTGGCCATCGTGAAACGCGTGACCGAGCTCGGCCAGAGCCTCCTGTTGCCCGCCTCGCTCCAGTGCCGGGTCGGGGTGAACACCGGGCGGGTGGCCATCGGCACCGAGGGCGCCGAGGCTGGGCTGCTGTACGGGGCGGTGGTGAACGCGGCGGCCCGGCTCCAGCAGGCCGCCGAGCCGGGCGCGGTGCTGGCGGGGGAGACCACGTGGCTCCTCACGAAGGACCACGTCCAGTACGGGGAACGACAGGAGGTCGAGGCGAAGGGGTTCGACGAGACGGTTCCGGCCTGGCCGGTCCTGGCCCTCGCGCCCCGCTCAACCCGTCGGACGATCCCCTTCGTGGACCGCCGGCGGGAGCTTCGCCTGCTGGTCGAGACGTTCGAGCGCGCGCAGGAGGCTCGACGAGGGCACATGGTCACGCTGCTCGGTGAGCCGGGGATCGGCAAGAGCCGGGTGGTCGAGGAGTTCCTGGCTGGGCTTCCGGACACGACCAAGGTCTTGACCGGCCGGGCCAGCCCGTTCGAGGAGGACGTCACGTTCGGCCCGGTCGCCCAGATCCTCCTGCAGGAGATCGGGGAGCCCCCGGACGCGCCGCCCGAGCAATTGGAGGCGAGCCTCGAGGAGCTCGTTCGTGACTGCTGCCCTACGGAACGGACCCAGGAGATCGTCGACCTGCTGCGCCTGGCGCTCGGGCTGGGCGACGAATCCCGGGATCGACGGCGGTACCGGGTGGCCGAGATCCGCTCGGGGCTGCTCGCCCTGCTCCAGGGCCTGGCGGGGCGCGGTCCGGTCGTGATGGTCGTCGAGGACGCGCATCTTGCCCAGCCGCCGCTGCTTGACCTGGTGGAGCAGCTCGTGCGGGGGGCGCGAACCATCCCTCTGTTCGTGTTGTGCGTGGCTCGATACGAGCTGCTCGATCTGCGCCCGGACTGGGGCGGGGGTCTCGGCGATTCGCTCAACCTCCACCTCGAGGCCATGTCGCTCTCGGATGCCATCGAGCTGGCGAAGGAAGCGAGCGAGGGGCTCGACGATGACTCGGCCACGCGCATCGCCCGCCATGCGGGGGGGAACCCGTTCTTCATCGTGGAGACCACCGGGATGCTCATGCACGTCAGTGGCGAGGTGGCCGTGGACACCGGCCCGCTTCCGCGGGACCTCCTGCCGCCGACGGTGCAGGCGATCATCGCCGCTCGGATCGACCACCTGCCCGAGGAAGCTCGCAACCTGATCCGCAAGGCCTCCGTGTTCGCACCCGGCACGTTCGACCGGGCGTCGCTCGCGATCGTGGCCGAGCCCGACGACAAGGTCCTCGAACTGCTCGAGGATGAGGAGTTCCTGATCCGGGATGAGGACCGGGAAGGATACTGGCGGTTCCGCCACGGCCTGCTCCGCGACGTTGCCTACGACAGCCTGCCGAAACGGGAGCGGCTCCGGCTGCACCTGCAGGTCGCGACGAAGCTCTCCGAGGACCCGGACATGTCGTCGCGGTACCCGCGGTCGATCGCGTACCACCTCGAGCAGGCGGCCCGGGCTTCGCTGGACCTGAACCCCACGGACCGAAGCGTGGCGGAGCGGGCGGTCGAGGCGCTGGTCCGGGCGGGGGACCAGGCCCTCGAGACCTCGCAGGCCCGGGCGGCGGCGGACCTGTACGAACGGGCGCTATCCCTGGCGGGCCAAGAACGCGACTGGGGGGTGGGCGAGGCCCGGATCCTGGCCGGCCTGGGCGAGGCCCGGTACTGGCTGGGCGAGTTCGAGGCGGCGGTCGCGCCCCTCACCCGGGCCCTGGAGATCGGTGGGAGCGACCCCCAGATCCGGGCGGACGCGTCACGGTTCCTCGGCGACATCGAGCTCTCGATCAGGGGCAATCTGGAACGGGCCGAGCAGCTACTCCAGCAGGCCCTGGCCGCCGCCCGCGAGCTCAGGGACCCGTGGACGCTCGCTCGGACACTCCTGGTCGCCGGCTGGGCCCCGTATTGGAGGAACGAGATGGGGAAGGCGCGCGAGATGTTCGAGGAGGCCCTGGCGGTGGCCCGGGCCAACCCCGAAGGTGACCCGTGGGCCGAGTCCCGGGCGCTCAGCATGGTCGCGACCCTCGTCGAGAACGAGGGGGACCAGGAGGAGGCGCTTGCCCTGTCGAGCGAGGCCCTGGCCATCGCGGAGTCGTCGGGCGACCGGTTCTCCGTAGCGGTCGCCCGAGAGAGCGTGGGCAACGCCCTTCGCCGTATCGGCCGCCTGAGCGAGGCCGAGCCGCACCTGAACGCCGCCGTCGATGCCTTCCGCGAGCTTGGAGCGCGGTGGGAGCTGGCGAGCGCGCTGACCTCAAGGGGGACCCTCAACCGCGTGGCCGGTCGCATCGACCAGGCAGTGAAGGATCTGCGGGAGGGCTACCGCCTGTGCCGCGAGCTGAAGGAGCGGGGGATCGTGACCTGGACGGCGAGCCAGCTGGCGATCGCGCTGGTGCGCACGGGCGAGCTCCAGGCCGCAAGGGAAGTGCTGGAGGAGACATCCGCCATCGTCGGCTCGGGCGGCCTGGGATCGGTCGACTGGCTCCTCGAGGGCGAGGTGGAGATCCTGTTGGCGGAGGGAGACCGGGACGGCGCACTGGAGAAGGCGCTGGAGCTCTTGCGACTCGAGCGGGCGCAGGAGCCCGCGAAGAACGTCGCGGCCCGGATCTGGTGGATCGGGCGGGTGTTCGGGCCCGATGCTGTGGGAGGCGAGGAGGAGATGGAACGAGCGAGAGGCCTGCTGGGGGAGACGCACTGGGAGGCGGCTCTCATCGCGCCCGACCTGGTGAGCGGGTGAGCGGGTGAGCGGTTGGACTTCGACCTGACCCAGGAACAAGAGGACTTCCAAAAGGCCGTCCGGCAGTTCGCGGAGGAGGTGGTGGCCCCTGCCGCGGAGGAGCTGGACCGCGAGGAGCGATTCCCGCTCGAGATCGTGCAGCAAATGGGCGAGCTCGGGCTGTTCGGCCTGCCGTTCCCCGATCGGTACGGCGGCCTGGACGGCGATTTCCTGACGTTCTGCCTGTGCCTGGAGGAGATCGCCCGGGCGGACTCCTCGGTGGCCATCACGCTCGAAGCCGCGGTTGGCCTGGGGGCCAACCCCATCTATCGGTTCGGCACCGAGGAGCAGAAGGAGCGGTGGCTCATCCCAATGGCCCGCGGGCAGATCCTGGGCTCCTTCGGGCTGACGGAGGCGGGGGGTGGCTCGGACGCGCAGTCCATCCGAACCACGGCCAGGCTCGAGGACGGCGCGTGGGTTATCGATGGGTCGAAGGCGTTCATCACCAACTCGGGGACGCCGCTCTCGAAGGTCTGCGTCGTGGCGGCGATGACCGGTGGCGTCGGGGAGATCTCGAACATCATCGTGCCCACCGACACGCCCGGGTTCTCGGTAGGGCGCTCCTATCGCAAGGTCGGATGGCGAGCCAGCGACACGCACGAGCTCTCGTTCGACGGGTGCCGCGTCCCCGAGGCGAACCTGCTCGGCGACGCAGGACGCGGGTACGCCCAGTTCCTGGAGGTCATCGATGACGGCCGCATCGCCTTCGCCGCGCTCGCGGTGGGCCTGGCCCGGGGATGCCTGGAGGAGAGCGTGAAGTACGCCGGGGAACGAGAAGCCTTCGGCCGGCCCATCGGGTCCTTCGAGGGGCTCCAGTTCAAGATGGCCGACATGCGGGTGGCGGTGGAGACCGCGCGCCTTGGGTACCTTCGCGCTGCGTGGTTGAAGGACCACGGCCGTCCGTACAAGACCGAAGCGTCGATCGCCAAGCTGTACGCCAGCGAGATGGCGGTCGCCTGCGCACGCGAGGCCGTGCAGGTACACGGGGGATACGGCTTCATCGAGGAGTTCCCGGTGGCCCGGTTCTATCGCGACGCCAAGGTCCTGGAGATCGGGGAGGGGACCAGCGAGATCCAGCGCTTGCTGATCGCCCGGGACCTGGGCCTTCCGGGCACGGAGCTGTAGCCACCCCCGATCAAAGACCGACAGCCCGGGCCGAGGAAGATGTTTGAATCCGGCCTCGATCCGAGGCACCCTGGGGGTGCTCGCTTGACATCTCCGCACCGCGTTCGGTACGAAGGGTCACTTCCATGAGGGCCAACCGGGGACGCTCTGCCTCCTACCGACGCCGCTGCGTCGGCGTTGCTGCCGCGTCCTTACTGTTGCTGATGGCCCTTGCTCCAACCGCCGGCGCCGGGCTGAAGCAGAGCTTGGATCAGGCCAAGGCTCGTCTGGCCGAGCTGAAACGCCAGATCGGAGCACAGCAGGCGGTCCTGGACCGGCTCTCGGCCGAGGCGGCGGCCATCGCCATGCAGCTCGACGAGCACCAGGCCATCTACGAGCAGGTGACCACGCAGCTCCAGCAGACCCGGGTGGAGCTCGACGCTGCGAACCGCCGCTTCCAGGCGGTCCTGAGTCGACTGAACGAACGCGTCCGCGAGGCCTACATGCAGGGGCCGGGAAGCCCGGTCGAGTTCCTTCTCGGCGCCACCTCGTTGGCCGACCTGTCCGACCGGCTCGAGTTCGTGGACGCGCTGGCCCAGTCCGATTCCGACCTCGCCGATCAGGTTCAGAACCTGAAAAACCAGCTGTCGGCGCAGGCGCGTAACCAGCAGCGGCTCCAGGCCCGCCAGGCCGACATTCTTCGTTCCCTCCAGGGTGAGAAGGCGAAGCTCCAGGCGCAACTCTCCCAACAGAAGCAGATCTACGACGACATCCAGGCAAAGAGGGCCGAGGCGGAGAAGCTCGTGGAGCGGCTCGGCAGGGCGTACCGGGACTTCCTAGCCTCGCTGTCCGGCGTCAGCAACGGGGTGTTCAAGGTATGCCCGGTGGACCAGCCCCGGGCCGTCTACGACGGGTTCGGCGCGCCGCGGTACGCGGGTGGCTACCACCCGCATGCCGGCAACGACATCGTGGCGCCCAGGGGAACGGCCATCCGCGCGCCGTTCGCGGGCGTCGCCCGGTCCTCATACGACACCCTCGGGGGGAGCGCCGTGTACGTCTCCGGGGCCCTCGGCTACGTGTACAACGCGCACCTGTCGGCCTATTCGGCCAACTCCAACGGCCCGGTGGCGGCGGGGGACGTCATCGGCTACGTGGGCGATTCCGGAGACGCGCTCGGCGGCGTGCCACACGACCACTTCGAGTGGCATCCCAACGTGATCCCGTCGAACTGGCCGACCAGCCCGTACGGGTACGAGTTGATCGGCAGCGCCCTGAACCCCTACCCGCTCCTGTCGCAGGTGTGCTGATCCGCTCGACGTGCGCAATAGTCGCCAGCGCCCGCATCCGATCTACCTTTCCCCAGGTCTCGACTCGGGCGGGTGTCTCGTGATCGGAGGATTGGTCCGCTCCCGGGCGGCACTCGTCTTTGCGTCGGCCCTCTTCGGTGTTCAGGTGCTCTCAGCCTGTTCGTCTGGCCCGTCAACTGTGGGCACCCGGACGATCGAGGTCGATGGAAAGGAGGTCTCCGGGAGCTCCCTCCGGGAGGCGGTCACTGGGCTGTGTGTAGCGTTGGAGCGCCTCCCGCCTGACCCCTTGGCCGCCCGCGATGCCTTCTACTCTCTTTCCCACGACCGCTTGCACACGATCGCCGCCGCGGTCCAGGAGATCGACGGGGCGGCGGCGGCCTCGCTCCTTCGGGCCATGGCCGTCGTCGAGGAGCACCTCGCTCGGCCTCCGTTTCCCACCTCCCTCGCCGGCGACCTCGATCGGCTGATAACGGCCACCCGCGAGGCGCTGCGGGCCCTTTCGATCCCAACGGAGCCATGCTGACGAGTCTCTTCGCCTCCGTGGGTGGAGTTTCTCGAGCTAGTGTTGGCCTTGGGGGTGCCGATGAAGGCTGACGACGTGCGGAAGGTCGGGGTGGTGGGATGCGGCGTCATGGGGGCGGGCATCGTCGAGGTGTGTGCGCGAGCCGGCCTCGACGTGCTCTTCGTCGAGGCCGGCCCCGAACTCGTCGAACGTGGCCGGAGGCAGATCGAGGCCTCCACCCTCCGAGCGGTTGAGCGCGAAAAACTCGACGAGCGACAGCGCACAGAAGAGCTGGCCCGGATCGCCGGCACCACGATCATCGACGACCTGACCGATCGGGATCTCGTCGTGGAGGCGGCGACCGAGCACTACGACACCAAGCGTGAGGTCTTCCGCCGGCTGGACGAGGTCACCCGGCCCGAAGTGGTCCTGGCCAGCAACACGAGCTCGATCCCCATCGTCGACCTGGCGGCGGTCACCAGGCGACCCGCGCAGGTGGTCGGGATGCATTTCTTCAACCCGGTGCCGGTGATGGGGCTGATCGAGGTGGTGAGGGCCATCACGACCTCGGACGAGACGGTCGAGTTCTCCCGGGGGTTCGGGGCGGTGCTCGGCAAGACCACGGTGCTGTCGAAGGACCGCGCGGGGTTCATCGTGAACATGCTGCTCATCCCGTACCTCAACGGCGCCATCCGCATGCTCGACGAGGGATTCGCCACGCGCGAGGACATCGACACGGCGGTGAGCCTGGGCCTGGCCCATCCCATGGGGCCGCTCCAGCTCCTCGACCTCATTGGGCTGGACACGGCGCTCTTCGTGGCCAACGTGCTGTTCGAGGAGTTCAAGGAGCCGCTGTTCGCGCCGCCCCCGCTTCTGAAACGGATGGTGACGGCGGGACGGCTCGGGCGCAAGAGCGGATCGGGCTTCTACGACTACACGTCATGAGCCGCAGTTTCCCTCGTCTGCTGGGCCGATCCCTCACTTCTCCCCGAGCGCCCGGTCGTACACCTGGAGCGTGAGGCGAGCCGTCTCGTCCCAGGAGAACCGCTCGGCCTGTCGCCGGCCCCGCATCGCCAGCCGTTCGGCGAGATCCAGGTCCGTCAGCACCGACTCGATGGCTTGCGCGATCTCGCGCACCGACCGGGGGTTCACGCCGAGCGTGGCGTCTCCGGCCACCTCGGGGACGGCGGATGTGTTCGATGCGACCGTGGGGATGCCCCGGACCATGGCCTCGATCACCGGAAGTCCGAACCCTTCGTACAGGGACGGGTAGACGAAGGCGGCGGCCGCGCGGTACAGGGCGTCGAGGTCTGCCTCAGACACGGCCCCGGTCATCACGATCTCGCCGGGGCCCGACAACGCGATCTCCCGCATCAGCGCGTCGTGTCGCCATCCGAGTGGCCCGGCGAGCACCAGCGTATGGGGGAGGCCGGTCGCGGCCAGCCGGCGGTACGCCCGGATCAATCGGACCAGATTCTTCCGCGGCTCAAGCGTCCCAACGAACAAGATGTAGGGCTCGGGGACCTTCAAGCGCGACAGGATGGCGTCGGCGTCGACACTGCCCAAGCCGATCGAGGTGGCCAGTGGTACGACGTGCAGTCGGGCGGGGTCGACCTTCGTGCGCGAGAGGAGGTCCTCAGCGGTGTTGCGGGAAGGGGTGAGGATAGCGTCGGCCCGGGCGACCGCCGCCCGCAGGCCCAACCGGTACATGTATCGCCACGTCCGGGGAAACATCGACGGGTAGAACTCGAACGCCAGGTCGTGGACCGTCACCACCAGCCGCTGGCCGGGCCCGGCCGGCGGTACGGCTGCCGGATTCGTGGCGTGGACGATCTGGGTGGCTTGAAGGCTGGCCGGCAGGGCCGGGCGCCCGGTCACGGCCCACCTCGGGTACAGCGTCCGGATGGGGGCAGGGAGCTCCTCCACCCAGAAGTCGCGGATCCATCGTTCGGGCGGCCCCTCGTGGTCGAACCGAGCGTGGAATAGGCGGATGTCGATGGCCGGATCCCGCCGGACCATCGCCGGAACGAGGTTTCGGATGTAGGACCCGATCCCACCCGGGGTGTGAAACCACAGCTGGTCGACGTGGATGGCGACGCCCGTCATCGCTAGGCCTAGGCGGCGTCGCCGCGGCCGTGGACCGGGGGGACGCCTTGACGGGTGAACGCCGCTCTCGTGGGGACGCCCCACGCCGTGTCCATGTGCCTGCGGGCTTGCAGCGCCCCGTATCCCGTTGCTTCCAAGCGCCCGGCAAGGACCCACGGGTCGGGGTGCGGGCTCTCCTGGAGGAAGTACCGCTCAAGGGCGAGCAGGATGGCGCGTTCCTCCTCGCGGGTGAGGCCGATCGGGACCTCGAACCGCCGTTCCCCGTTCACAGCGGCATGTTCCCGTGCTTGCGCGCCGGGACGGCTTCGCGTTTGGTGACGAGCATCCGGAGGGACTTGATCAGCCGGGCCCGCGTTTCGGCTGGCTCGATCACGTCGTCGACGAAGCCACGCTCCGCCGCCACGTAGGGGTTGGCGAATTTCCGCTGGTATTCACCGATCAGCTCTGCTCGTCGGGCCGCGGGGTCCTCTGCCTTCTCGATCTCCTTCTTGTTCACGATGTTCACGGCGCCGTCTGGCCCCATGACCGCGATCTCGGCCGTTGGCCACGCGAAAGACACGTCGGCCCGTAGGTGCTTGGAGTTCATGACCAGGTACGCGCCGCCGTACGCCTTCCGGGTGATGACCGTCATGCGGGGAACGGTAGCCTCGGCGAACGCGTACAGGAGCTTCGCCCCGTGCCGGATGATCCCGCCGAACTCCTGGGCCGTCCCCGGCAGGAACCCCGGCACGTCCACGAACGTGACCAACGGGACGTTGAAGGCGTCACAGAACCGCACGAAGCGCGAGGCCTTCTCGGAGGACTCGATGTCGAGCGTTCCGGCGAGCACCTTCGGCTGGTTGGCCACCACCCCGATGGTCCTCCCGTCGAGCCTGGCCAGACCGACCACGATGTTCATCGCCCAGTACGGGAAGACCTCCATGAACTCGCCGTCGTCCACCACGCGTCTGATGACCTCGTGCATGTCGTACGGCTCGCGCGCCGAGTCGGGGATCAAATGGGTGAGGCCCTCGTCCCGGCGCTCGGGGTCGTCGACCGGCGCATACGACGGCGGATCCTCCAGGTTGTTCGACGGCAGGAACGAGAGAAGGTGCCGTACCATGGCAAGGCTCTCCTCCTCGTCTTGGGCCACGAACGAGGCCACGCCGGAACGGGAGGCGTGGGTCATGGCCCCGCCCAGTTCTTCGAACGACACCTCCTCGCCGGTCACGGCCTTGATCACGTCGGGCCCGGTGATGAACATGTGCGATGTCTCTCGCACCATGAACGTGAAATCGGTCACGGCCGGCGAGTACACAGCACCGCCGGCGCAGGGCCCCAGGATCGCGCTGATCTGGGGGATCACGCCCGAGGCCCGGACATTCCGCTCGAAGATGTACCCGTAGCCCGCCAGCGATGCCGCACCTTCCTGGATCCGAGCCCCACCCGAATCGTTCAGCTGGATGAACGGCGCGCCGGTCGACATGGCCAGGTCCAGGACCTTGCAGATCTTCTGGGCATGCACCTCACCGAGCGAGCCCCCGAACACCGTGAAGTCCTGGGATGCGACGAACACCTTTCGCCCGTCGATCGTCCCGTGGCCAGTGACCACGCCGTCCCCCGCGGGACGGTTGCGCTCCATCCCGAAGTCGTGGGACGAGTGGACGGCGAACGGGTCGGTTTCCTGGAACGACCCCACGTCGAGCAGGAGCTCCAAGCGTTCCCGGGCGGAAAGCTTGCCGCGTTCGTGCTGCTTTCGGACGGCCTCCTTGCGGTGCGCGTCAAGCATGGCCGCCTTGCGCTTGCGGAGCTCCTCGATCCGCTCGTCGACCGTCCGGACCGGAACCTGGGGACGTTCCTCGGTCTTGGCCATGGTCCCCGGAGTGTAGCGCCCGGCTCGGGCCGGACGGCCCAGCTCGGCCCGGACGGCCGGGCGACGGCTGGGGAGTGTGTCGGTGGGGGCCCCTACGATCGGCCGCGTGGAGGTCACCCAGGAGCTCACCCCCTCGCAGCGCCGGACCTTCGAGCGGCTTATCGGGCCGGGCGAACGTCCCCTCTTCCCCGCCGACGTCGTGTCGCACCTGCGGGATCGCATCGAGGAAGCCGTCCGGGCGGTCGAGCTCCCCGAGCCGCTGTGGCTCGGCAAGTCGAGCCTGAACGACCTGGCCCGGTGCGCTGGGCTGTTCGACGCCATCCGAGCGGGCGAGCGCGGCCCCTTCTCCTTCACCCCTCGATTCGCGGCGGGACGGCTGGCCCACAAGGCGGTGGAGCTCGAGGTGGCCGGGCGCGTCGACAGAGACTCCCACGGCCTGGTCGAGGAGGCGGTGGATCGGTTGGTGGACGACGAGGCGTTCCGGGGATTCTGGGATGGCCTCGATGGCCTTCGGCGGGACGAGACGCTGATGGACGCGGCCAAGACCCTCGAGCTCTTCCGTTCGACCATGCCGCCGCTACGACGGATGCGACGAGAGCTCGCCCCGTCCACCGAGTGGCACGTCCGGGTCGAGCTGCTCGGCGGAGCAGTGGTGCTCAGCGGGACGATGGACCTCGTGCTCGGCTCGGGCTGGCGGGTGGAGCCGGGGCGGGCCACTCGCCTGGCCATCGACCTCAAGACCGGGCGGGCCTGGCCCGAGCACGCAGAGGACATGCGCTTCTACGCCCTGTTGCTCGCCCTGCGGTTCGGGGTGCCCCCGTATCGGGTGGCCACCTTGTACCTGGACTCGGGCGAGTGGCAGGCGGAGGACGTGGACCAGCGGATCCTCGACCGCGCCGCCGAGCGCGTGATCGGGGCCGTCCGTTCCGCGGCCGCATCGGAGGCCGGACGGGAGCTCGACCTCGTGCCCGGACCCTATTGCCGATGGTGTCCTCGGGCCGGGGTGTGCCCGGTAAGTGCTTTCCCATCTGAGCGGGATCCGGCCGAGCGGGATCCGGCCGAGCGGGATCCGGCCCCGCCCGAAGCGCTCTCGACCCTCGACTGAGGAAGACCGATGGGATCCGTTCTTCCGCCCCGGCCCCCGACGTTGTCGCGGGGCGGGCCCCTCGCCTATCGTCGGGCATCCGCGACTCCACGGGCGAGGTCTGGGGCATGGCCAAGGAGGTATACGAGATCGGGGAGATCCCCTTGGTAGGGGAGGTCCCCAGACGGATGCATGCCCAGCTCGTGCGGCCCGACCGGTTCGGGGAGCCGGAGAAATCCATCCAGGACGAAGTGATCGACGTTCCGCCGATCGGGCCGGGGGAGGCCCTGATCATGGTCATGGCCGCCGGCGTCAACTTCAACAACGTCTGGGCGGCTCGGGGCGTCCCCATCGACGTCACGAAGACGCAGGCCCGATGGGGCGAGCCGACCGACTTCCACATCGTCGGCTCCGACGCGTCGGGTGTGGTCACCGCGATCGGCGATGGCGTGTCGAACATCGGAGTCGGTGACCGCGTCGTCGTGCATGCGGGGCAGTGGGA
>Ga0209887_1000178_pt1 | contig 18586 bp, 16 predicted proteins | sample GWRWN1_30_40_FD_187230 | JGI IMG/M metagenome (GOLD analysis project Ga0209887, IMG submission 187230) | Riverbed sediment microbial communities from areas with no vegetation in Columbia River, Washington, USA - GW-RW N1_30_40 (SPAdes)... | ecosystem: Environmental > Aquatic > Freshwater > River...
GCTCGGTTACGGTCGTGACGATGTGGTTGCCCTTCTCGCGATACATCTCGGCGATCCCCTTGAGGGCGAGGTTGTCGGCCTCCGTCCCGCCCGAGGTGAAGACAACCTCCTTCGGGTCACGCGCCCCGATCAGCTTCGCGATCTGCTCCCGCGCCCGCTCCATCGCCGTCTCGGCTTCCCATCCGAACGGGTGGTTTCGGCTCCCGGGATGCCCGAACTTCTCGGTGAAGTACGGAATCATCACCTCCAGCGCCCGAGGGTCAACCGGGGTCGTGGAGTTGCTGTCCATGAAGATCGGAAACTTCACCGCCATGGCCTGGGTCTCCTCAGTTCTTCAGTCCGGCGAGCGACAGGGGCATCCCCACGGGCTCGCTCAAGCGGGTCATCTCCTCGAGACTCATCGTGTCCAGGAGCTGCTCGATACTGGCCTGGATCACCCATACGGGCTTCCGGATATTGCATTTCTCGAGCTGCGGGCATCGTAACGTCTGATAGCACTGCACGATGCCGAGCGGCCCCTCGATAGCGCGCAACACCTCGCCAACCTTAATCTTTCCGGGCTCACGGGCGAGCACGTACCCACCCTTGGGGCCGTTCACGCTGGCGATCAGCTTCCGCTTGGCGAGCCGCTGAAGGATCTTGGCGAGCAGTTCGCCCGGAATTCGCAGGTCCGCGGCGATCCGCTTCGAGTTCACGACCCCATCATGTTGGTGGAACGCGATATAATGGATTGCCATTAGCCCGTAGTCAGCCTTCTTGCTGAAGCGTAACACCGACTCCTCCGATCGCCGACCGAATCGGTCGTACATAAGAGTCACACGGGATCATGAAGCGTGTCAAGCGGAAACCCGGCTCGTCCAAGGAGCGGAGCTGTGAGTTCGCAGAGCAAACCTCAGTTTGATTCGTCGGGGCTCTATAGAACCGCCCTCCAGCAGCTCGATGGGGTGGCCAAGCGCATCGGTCTGGACCCGGGCATCCACGAGCGGCTCCGCTACCCCCGTCGAGCTCTCGTGGTCAGTGTGCCGACCGTCATGGACGATGGCCGGACGGAGGTCTTCATCGGCTACCGTGTCCACCACAATACCGTGCTCGGGCCGACCAAAGGTGGGATCCGATACCACCCGGAGGTGACTCTGGGAGAGACTTCCGCCCTCGCCATGCTGATGAGCTGGAAGTGCGCGCTCATGGCCCTTCCATACGGGGGGGCGAAGGGGGGTGTCGCTTGCGACCCCGATCTCATGTCCCAGCGGGAGCTCGAGCGCATGACGCGCCGTTACACGGCAGAGATCATGCTCCTGATTGGACCCGACCTGGATATCCCCGCTCCAGATCTCGGCACGAACGAGCAGACGATGGCGTGGATCATGGACACGTACGCGATGACCCAGGGGAAGACGGTCCCTGGCGTCGTGACGGGAAAGCCCCTCCTGGTCGGCGGATCGGCTGGGCGGCGGGACGCGACCGGGCGTGGCCTTGTCTATGCGCTCGGCCAGGCAGCCCGGGACACGCGGCTGGACCTCAAGGGTGCCCGGGTCGTCGTCCAGGGGTTCGGCAACGTGGGATCGGTTGTTGCTCGGCTGCTCTGGCGGGAGGGCTGTACCGTCATCGGCGTGGGAGACGCCAAGGGGGGAGTGCTGAATCCACAGGGGCTTGACATCCGTCAGCTGGCGAACCACGTGAAGGAAACGGCGACGGTGGCCGGCTTTCCAGGAGGCGAGTCGGTCAACAACGCCGACCTGCTGGAGCTTCCCTGCGAGGTGCTGGTCCCAGCCGCACTGGGCGGCCAGATCACCGAGGCCAACGCCAACCGGATTCGGGCCCGGGTCGTGGCCGAGGGGGCAAACGGCCCGACCACCCCCGAGGCGGACAACATCCTCGGCGATCGCGGGGTGCTCGTGATCCCCGACATCCTGGCCAACGCCGGCGGCGTGGTGGTTTCTTACTTCGAGTGGGTGCAGGGTTTGCAGTACTACTTCTGGCGGGAGAGCGAGATCAACACGCGCCTAGAGGAGCTCATCATCCGGGCTTTCAACCAGGTTGTGGCCCTGGCCAAGCGCGAGTCGGTGAACCTCCGCACCGCAGCCCTCATGCTGGGCGTGCGGCGCGTGGCAGAGGGCTTCAAACTTCGCGGCTTCTACCCCTAACTCATCGCGGGGGACTTCGTCCCCATCCGACGGCCCGTAGCCTGCCTCCTCTCCGCAGCTCACCGGGCTCTTAGCCAAGCTCACTGACGCGTCGGGACGGGCTGCTCGACCAGTGCGCCAGCTTCCCGGAGGAGACGTGCGGCCTCCTCAGGAAGAGTCTCGTTGACGGCGATCCCGGCAACCGACGTCTTCCGTTCCGGATGCGGCGTGATCTCCAGGTGCCAATGGTAGTCCTCCGCGATCGTGTCCCATTCGCCTTGCAGGATCTTCGCCTGCAGGTTCGGCGCCGTGTGCAGGACCATCTCGTATGGCGGATCCCCCAGCGCCTTGGCCAGCACGCCATAGAAGCCGCGCAGGAGTCGCGCCAGATCGGCGACCTGCTCGGCCGAGATGTTTTCATACGCGCACGCGTGCCGGCGGGGGAGCACCCGAAGCTCGAGAGGCACACGGGCTGCGTACGGGACGAACGCGACAAAGTGGGGCGTCACACGGATCAGCCGTTCGCCAGTTGCCATCTCCTCTCGGGCAGTGTCGCAGTAGACGCACCGCCGCTAAAAAAGCTAATAGCGGCCCGAGGATAAACGGGAAATCCGCGCATTGTCAAGGCAAGCGATCGATGTCCGCGGAACGGGTGGGCAGGCTCCCGGTCGACAACTGGCACCCCGGGACCGCCTACTCCCGTCCCAAGGGACAAAGGGGATGACGCGCCGCTTCCCAAGCTCGTGGAAGCCCGCGGCGGGACAGCAGACACGGAGGAGCGAGGATGATCGGCCGAGCGGTGACGGTTTACTCGAGCCCCACCTGAAGGCCCTGCAAGGCGACGAAAGAGTTTCTTTCGTCTAAGGGCATCGCGTACACGGACGTCAACGTCGTCGAAGACATCGAGGGGCGTGAGGAACTCCTGCAGCGCACCGGTCAGATGGCGGTGCCCGTCATCGTGATCGGCGACGAGGTCGTCGTCGGCTTCGACCGAGCGCGCCTCTCACACCTCCTCGGAATCGGTGACTCCTAGCGCCTCTCCCGTGCTGTAGGGGAGGCAGGCCTGAGTTATCGCGCCTTGTCCCGGAGCTTCTTCAGGTGCTGGCGGGCGACGTCCACCCACTCCTTTTCGCTGGCGATCTGGGACGCGAGCCCGATGTAGAGCTCCCACTGGGCGATCGCTTCCTTGACGTCGACCTTCTCGTAAGCCAGGGCGAGGTTGTAATGCGCTGCCGTGTGCTTGGCGTCGGCCTCGATCACCTTGCGGTACTCGGCAATCGCATCCTTGTAGAGTCCCTTCTCTTCGTAGATCTCACCGAGTCCCATCCGCGCGTCCAGGAAGTACTGGTCGAGTTCGATCGCCTTCTTGTACGCCATCACCGCCTCGTAGTAGAGACCCTTCTCGTTGTAGTAGATCTTGGCCAGACTGAAGTGGACGCGCGCATTCAGAGGGTCGAGGGCCAGTGCCTTCTGGTAGTGCCCGATGGCGCCTTCGTGGTCGCTCTTGGCGGCCCGAGCGTCCCCGAGCCCCACGTGCGCCTCTGCGTAGTGGGGGCGGAGGTTCAGCGCCCGCTGGTACGCCTCGATCGCCTGGTCATAAAGGCGTCGCGGGCTGCCCATGAAGATGTCGCCGAGGGCTTTGAACGGCTCGGGAAGGTTGGCATCCACCTGGGTGGCAGCGCGGAACTGGGCCGACGCCTTCCACCGGTTTCCCAGCGCCAGGTGCGCGCGTCCAAGATGGTAGTGGGCGAGGGCGAACGTCGGATCGACCTCCACCGCCCGCGCCAGGAGCTCCGCCGCCCCTTCGTAACCTTCCTGGGACCCGCGGAGTGCGGAGCGCCGCCCCTTCGCGTAGGCCTCGAACGCGGTCAGGTTGGTCGTGGGCTTCGCGGCGGCGACCATCCGCTGCACCTCATCCGCCTTGAGCGGTAGCTTCAGCGCCTTGACATAGGCCTGGACGACCTCGGCCTGCGTCTCGAGCAGGCGCTCGGACCCCCCGACCAGCGGCTCGAGCGCCTGGCTCTCGCCGGTCTTCACGTCGATCAGCCGTGGCGTGATCGAGATCCCGCCCTCAGGCGTCCGCTGGTAGTCGCCGTAGAGCACGACCTCCGCCCGCAGGGTGCGGGCCACCGCCACCACGGCGCGCTCGGGAGGCCCGGGCTGAGGTTCCGACCCAGCTGCCCGCACAGCCTGCATCGCTCGCGTCCGCTCGATGGGCAGGAGCGCCGAGGTCGCCAGCGCCCCGACGAACAGTGTTTCGGCCATCCCCTCCCCGAACCAGCCGTCCGTCTCCCCCGGAGTGACGTTCTGGAACGCGAGAATCAGCACCGGACGAGGCTTCGCTGCCACGACCCCGCTGGTGCCCGCCATCACGGCCGCGGCTACGAGAACGAGAACGAAGAGCTTACGCGCAGCGTGTCGAGTCATCGGCGCGACCTCCCACCCATCCGCCAGCCCCGCCGGGCGAGGGCCGGTCCGATCCGGCGCAGCGCGATCTCTGGGACGAGCACGAGCGTGACCAGACCGGCAAGCCACGGCCAGAGCTCTGTCGGAACCCGTGACCGGCGTCGGTTCACCGTGAATGCTTCCCGCGCATCACCAAGGGCGCTCCCGCCCGTCAGCTCACTGAGCTCTCGCAGCAAGGCCTCGTTGGCCCCCAGCTCACGGTACTCCTGCGCGTATGGGACGACCGTCCCAACGAGTTGGGAGCCTACCATCTGCTGGTCCTTCCGCTGGGAGAGTCCGGCGACGTACACGCCCTCCTCCCGGGCCGGGAACACCCCGCGGTAGCGCCCCGGAGCCACCTGTTCAAGCTCCACGACCAATTGGCGCTTGTCGGGGTTGACCACCCCAAGCTGGGTGTCGAGGAAGTTGATGAACTCGCCGCGTGGGTCGATTCCCTCGACGGTGACCACCGCTTGCCCGTCGCGGCGGTCGACCGTGGCCGTTGTGTCGCTACGCGCCCCAGCCCGGAGGGTCCACCGCACGGTCTGCGCCCAGAACTTGTTGTAGTCCCGCCAGCGAAGCCACAGGATCCCCCACTTCGCCTTTGCATCCGCCGTGAAGGCGACGGACCGCCCCAAGCCGTATCGCCACGCGGCCATGAGAGGGTCTTCCTGGTGCGTCATGAGTAGCTGGTCAGCGGTCCCCTTCATCGTGGTGGCGACGTACCCGCCAAGCGGAGGCGCCTTCGGCCACTCCACGTCCTGGATCGCCTCGTGATGCGGGCTGGTCACAACCGGTCGAAACGGCTGCTCGATGAGCGACGCCTTCGAGGCCAGTTGCGTCTCGAGCGTGAAGATCCGCGGGACGGTCGCCGTCTCCTCCGTGAAGTAGAAGCGTCCCCTGCCCCATTTCGAGACGTCGGACATGAGCTGGAGATCCGCGTCCGACCCGATGGCAACGCCCGAGACGGTGATCTTGTCCTTCACCATTCGCCGAATCAGCGAGGCGAAATCGCCGCGGGTCATCTGCCCGTCCGAGAGGAAGATCACGTGCTTGAGGAGAGCGTCGCGATCATACAGGGCCTTGTACGCCTCCCGCACCGCCGGGTAACCGTCCGTGCCACCGCCGGCCTTGATCGCCGAGATCTCACGGTGGATCGCCCCCTTGTCCTTGGCGGGCTTGATCGGCACGTGCCAGACGAACTCGGTGTCGAAGGATAGGACCCCGACCTCGTTCCGCTCGTCGAGGAGGTCGACGACGAGGTGCGACGCCTCCTTGGCGACCTCGAGCTTGTTGATCTTGTCGTTGTCCTTCATCCCCATCGCCATCGAGCCGGAGCGGTCGATCACGAGCATGACGGCCAGACTCGGAATCTCGACCTTTTGCTTGACCTCCATCGTGACCGGCAGAGCTTCCTCGATCGGCGTGCGGTAGAAGCCCCCCAGCCCAAAGCTCTCCTCGCCGCCGATCATGATGAGCCCGCCGCCCTGATCGCGCACGTAGTCGCGAACCAGGACCATCTGGTTCTTGGTCATCTTGAGCGATGAGACATTGGACAGAATGAGTCCGTCGTACTTCTCGAGTGTCGCCATCGCGGTCGGCAAGCCCTCCGGACCGACGAGCTTCACGTCGATATGCTGGGACCGGAGCGCGGAGACGAGGTTCCCCGCCTGGGCCTGGTCTTTGTCCACGAGAAGCACCTGGGGCTTGCCCCGAACCACCGTCAGACCGATCGCGCGATTGTTCTCCTCGATCACGTCGCCCTCGACCTCGACCAGGGTCTGGTAGACGTGGACGCCGGGCTGCTCGAGCGCCTGCCGGTAGGTGAGGACGTTCTTCCCCGCCGTCAGCCGCACCACCTGCGACCCGATGAACTCACCGTTTCGGTACAACGAGAGCCGCCCCGCCGTTTCCTTGACCGAGCTGACGACGACCTTGGCGTAGAAGGGCTCTCCGAACTTGACCTCGGTCGGCAACAGCAGCTGCTCCACGACGATTTCCTGCGGGAACGTCAGATTCAGAGGCAGGTAGTAGATCGGCACGCCCGCGTCCTTCGCCGCCTGCGCCGCGACCAGGGACTTTCCAGCGTTCTCTCGACCGTCCGACAGAAGGACGATGCGGTTCGCCTCGCCACGCGGAAAGGAGGCCAATGCCAACTGGATCGCCCGCGCGATGTTCGTCGCCTTCGTCACGCCCGGGGCCTCGGGGCGGCCGAACATCGGCTTCGGCTGGAGCGGCTCGGCGAGCTGGGGATCGCCTCCGAAGACGATGAGCCCACCCCGGTCGCCCGCCTTCACGCCATCGAGGGCCGAAGCTGCGTAGCGGAAGCCCGTCTCGCGCGCGGCGAGGCTCACGCTGTCCGACATATCCAGCAGGAAGAAAACGTTCTGGCGATCGAGCCACCGCGAGAACTGCGGCTGGGTGATCGCCCAGAGGAGCACCACCAGGCTCGCGCCACGCAGGCCGAGTGCCCAGCGGTCCACACGGCGTCCCGGGAGCATCCAGCGGCCGGCAGTCTGTCGCCGCCAATAGAGCAGACCTTCGAACAGCAAAGTGAGGATCGCGAACACCAGGAGGGGCCGCCACAGCTCGCGCTGGTACGTGAAGAGGTCCGCCCTCTCTCCCGGCATCGGCGGAGGCGCCACCGGCAGCGGCTGAGGACGAATGTTCGACTCCACGGCGTCCAACAGATTCACCGCGAAGCGCACCTCGCGCTGGCCTGTGCTCAGGGTGTAGACGCCGACCCGATCGGTCTGCGCAAACGAGAGCGCGCCGCGGGTGATCTCCGCCTTGCGCGTCCCGCCGTCGGGATCGCGCACCGTCGCTTCCTGCACCCCGTGCTCCATCGTCAGGAGAAAGGGCGACCCAGCGCTCACCATCAGATCCGCCCCTTCGAGGCCCACGGGATGAAGCCAGCGCAGGCTGTTCGAGAGGATGAGCGGGAAGGCCACCCGGAGCGGGAGGTCGGTCTTGAACAGGTCGAAGCCCACGAACACGGCCTTCCGCTGCACCTCTTCCAGCAGGAAGAGGAGAGGGCCCCCGACCGATTCCAGCAGAGTCTTCCCGGCGGCCAGCGGCCGAACCCGAAGACCCTCCTCGACACCGACCTTGGAGAGATCCACGAACCGCATGATGGGGTGGGAGCGGGCCCAGTCCAGGATGACGGGCTGCTCCATGACACCGAGTGACTCGATGGGCACGTCACCGGGCACGGAGTTCACCAAGATGAATCGGCCGGGCCCGATCTTCGCCGGGGAGGTGCTGTCAAACACCACGACGTCGTAGGCGCCCATGCCCCCGGAATACTCGCTCGGGCTCTTGGTCTCGAGCAGGACTTGCGGGTCCGCCCGCAGCGCCTTCTCGAGGAAAAGGTTGCCGGGACTGACAAGGAGCACGTTCAGCTTTCGCGGCTCCGGGATGATCCCGGAGACGACGTTGTCGGCTTCGAGGTCGTCTTTCACACCGGCCTCGACCCGCACTGTGCCCCCGCCCTGGAGAGTGAACGGCACGATCACATTCCGCTTCACCTGCGGCCCCAGGGCGATCGTCTGCTCGCTGATCGGCCTGTCATCGATCGTGACGACGAGCGGGAACGTGAGGCGCTCGTCGGAGAAGTTCGTCATAGACAGGAAGGCCTGGTAGTCGTAGATCCCGTAGTAGCTCTTCCGGATGGCGAACTGGGTGATCCCGACGTTGCGGGAGCCGCCGCCGACGGCGAGCCACCGGATGCGGGGGTCCGGGAACTCGCGCACCTGCGCTGGATCGAACGCCGCGTCCGTCAGGACCTGGACGCGGACCCGCGGGTCGATGGCCGGCACGAGCGTCAGCGCCGTCCGGATGGCCTCGCTGAGGTGATTGGGCTCATCACGCGCCTGCATCTCGTACACGCCGCGACGGGCGCGGTCGAGGTCGCGGGTGAATGGCACGCGGATCACCGGTTGTGTCGCCGCCTCGATGACCATCACCTCGGCGCCCCGCCCTGCCTCGTCGATGAGGGCCACCGCGCGATCCTGCGCCTCACGGAATCGACTCGATCCGACGTCTCGCGCCTGCATCGAGGCGGAGGTATCCATCACGAGGACGAGCCGATCGGTGCCCTTCCCCTGGAGGGTCACGGTCGGCCGCGCGAGGGCCACGACCAGCAGGAGCAGCGCGAGGACCTGGAGCAGGAAGAGGGGGTCGAGGTGGAGTCGCTGGAAGAGAGCCGACGCCTGCTGATCGCGCAGCGCCGGCGCCCACAACAGCACAGACGGCACCCGCTGCTGCTGGCGCCGGACCTTCAAGAAGTAGAGGAGCAGCAGGGGGACCGTGAGGCCGAGCAGCGCGAACGCGAGAGGGGACAGGAAACTCACTGGAGCAGGCTCCCTTTCAGTCGGCGCAGGAGCAGGTCCTCCAGCGCCACATCGGTCGACGCGCGAACGTAGTTGAGCTCATTCGATCGGCAGAACCCTTCGACACCGGTCAGGAAGCCGCCGAGCTGCCGCTCATACACCCGAAGGGTCTCGGCATCCACCGATACCTCTCGGACCTCACCCGTCTCCGCATCCACCAGCTCGAGATCGCCTCCGAATGACGGGTGCAGCTCCTCCCGCGAGAGCAGGTGGATGACGTGGATGTCGAAGCGCCGCTCCATCAGCGCCCGCAAGCCGCCCTCGTATCCCACTGGATCCAGGAAGTCGGACATGACGACCGCCACGCCCGAGTCCTTGGCCCGCAGCGCGTACTGCTTGAGGGATTCGTTGAAGGCGGTCGGGCCCCCGGGGCCCAGGCCGACCAGAAACTCCTCCAGCGGGAGAAACTGGTTCCGCCCGCGCGTGGGCAGCCAGCCCTCGGTCACGCGGTCACGGAAGACAGCCACTCCAACACGCTCGAGATTGACGAAGCCGATGAAGGCCAGTGCGGCGGTCAGGCGCACGCCGTACTGAAACTTGGTCGGCCTCCCGAAGTCCATGGACGTGCTGGCGTCCAGAATTAGGTGTACACAGAGATCTTCCTCGTCCACGAACACCTTCAGGTAGAGCCGGTTCAGCCGGCCGAACGCGTTCCAGTCAACGTACCGGAGGTCGTCGCCGACCTCGTAGGGCCGATAGTCGGCAAACTCGACGCTCGAGCCTCGCCGCGGGCTCTTTCGTTCGCCCTTGACCCGCCCGACGTGCGTGCGCTTCGAAATGAAGTCCAGCTGCTCGAGCTGCACGAGGAGGGCGTTCGAGAAGAAACGGTCGCGGCCTGCGAGGACGCCGGTCGGCGCCTCGCCGACGGGCGCCTGGCGTGTGGCCCGGCGCATCACCGCTCCTCGAGAGACTTGAAGTACTCCTTCACCTGGCTCCGGTAATCGAGAGGAATGGTCTCCTTCGCAAGGGCGTCTTCCATCATCTTGCGATACTGCGAGTAGACGCTCATATAGGGCAGCCGCGATGGGTTCTGGGCGCCCCGGCCGATCATGTTCGTGTCGTACGCGTCTTTCCGACCCTTTCGCATCTGCCCCTCGACACCCATGTCGATGGGGTTCTGCCCCAGCCGGCCCGTGGGATCACCCCGCCACCCGGGGTTCGTGCCCTTGCCGGGCAGGGAGCCCTCGCCCTCCGCTCCGAAGTCCGGATCCGCGTCGCCACCCCGACCGCCTCGCGCGTCCCGGCCGCGCCCGCCGCGGTCCCGTCCACCCTCCAGCCCCTTGCGGCCCCGCTCGCGCTCCTCCATGGCCCGCATCTTGCCCAGGGCGCGCTCCATGGCGTCCAGGGCCCGCGACATCTGCCCCTGTTCGAGGGCCTCGGAGCCTTCCAACACGTCCTGGCTCCATTCCCCTTCCCCGCCCGAGGCGCCGCCGCGCCGCCCCATGCGATTCATCTCCTCGAGGAGCTGCCGGAGCTTCTCCCGCGACATCTGGCGTGGGTCCACTCCGCCGAGCAGGTTGCGGGACTTGCGGAACATCACCTTGTAGGGGCTCTGGGTGAAGTCGCGCTGCAGGTCAGGCAGACTGTCGAGCCGCTCAAGCATCCGGATCCGGTCGTCGCCCTGCTTGAGGAAGCTCGAGAAATCGGGGCGCTTACTCGCGACGTTGGTGTCCTTGAACGCGGCAGCGAGATCGCCCTTGGCCTGCTCGCGATCCGGGTTCTGCCGCTGGGCGTACTCCCGCTCTTGGAGCTCGACGCGCTCCGCCCGTTCCGTCTTCTTGGCCGCGGGCCGCTCGGCGACCTGGGGCGCCCCGGCCTTCTCCGCCTTCTTCTCTTCCTCTGCGGTCGGAGTCAGCGAGGGCACGTGCACGTCTGGGAGGGGAATGGGCGGGAGATAGGGAAGCACCAGTAGCGCCAGCGCCGGAACCGGAATGAGCGGGGCCTCGCGCGGCCAGCGCCACGGGACAGCGCGGCGCAGATCGAGACTCGCCGCGTGGTCGACCGCGTCCTGGATGGCCGCCGCCGCGAGCGGGCCTGCCTGGCGCTCGCCCAGGAGCTCGAGGGCGGTGGCGAGCCGGTCGTGGAGCGCGAACGCCCGATCGGCCAGGCCCACAGCATCTCCCCCCGGAACCCGCAGCGTGAGCCCGTACGCTACCCCCGCCAGCGCGCCCGCAGCCGCGGCACCAGCGGCGAGCGGAAGGGCCAGAGGCCCGAGGACAGCGCGGAGCGCGATAGGGAGGATCGCGACACCCAGCCCCCAGACCAGGCCGCGAAGCCCGTAGAAGACGGCGCGCCGGTATCGGATCAGCTTCGTGAGCCGCTGGACCGCGAGTCGGATCGCTGTGCCTTCTTCCATCGCGTCTCCCCTTCGGGTCTGAGCCTAGCGGAGGAACACCTCCTTGCCCTCGCGCGCCGTCGCCTCCGCAGAATCGAGGACCTCGGTGATCAGGCGGTCTTCGTCAATCCCTTCCGCTTCGCCCTCGAAGTTCAGAATGATCCGATGCCGCATCGCCGGCAGGGCCATGGTTTTCAGATCGTCGATACTCACGTTGAACCGCCCGGAGCGGAGCGCGAGCACCTTTCCTCCCAGCACCAGGGCCTGAGCCGCCCGCGGGCTCGCGCCGTAGCGGATGTACCGGCGCGTCGTCTCCGGGGCGCCGTCCCACTGCGGGTGCGTGGCCGTCACCACCGTCGAAGCGAACGTGCGCACGTGGGTAGCGATCGGCACCTCGCGGACGAGCTCGCGGAAGGTCATGACCTCGTCGCCGGTCATCACTCGGGTGATGGTCGGCTCGTGCGCGCGGGTCGTCCGGTCGATGATCTCGTTCAGTTCCTCCAGCGCCGGGTACCGGACTTTCAGCTTAAAGAGGAACCGGTCGAGCTGGGCCTCCGGAAGCGGATAGGTCCCCTCCATCTCGATCGGGTTCTGCGTCGCCAGGACGAAGAACGGGGTGGGCAGCCGATGAGTCACGCCCGCAACGGTCGCGTTGCCCTCCTGCATGCCTTCGAGGAGCGCCGACTGGGTCTTAGGCGTGGCTCGGTTCACCTCGTCCGCGAGGACGACGTGCGCGAAGATCGGTCCCCGCTGGAACTCGAAATGCCGTCGACCCCCGGCATCTTCAACGATGATATTGGTGCCGATGATGTCGGCCGGCATGAGGTCCGGCGTGAACTGGATTCGGGAGAAGGTGAGATCAAGGCACCCCGCAAGGGTCCGCACGAGAAGGGTCTTACCCAACCCCGGAACACCTTCGAGCAGCACGTGCCCGCCAGCAAAGAGGCCCACGAGCACCTGATCCACGATCTCGTCGTGTCCGACGATGACCCTGTGGACCTCGCTCCTCAGCCGCTCGTAGCTCCGAACGAACGCTTCAACCCGCTCCTCGGCCATGCCCATTCTCCTCGGTCACGGAGTCCTTGCGCGCGATCGTTGCCCCCCATTATATGGTGCTGGCGCAAGTCGGCAACTGATTTCTGGTCGAGATGGCTCTCGGTGCGCCCGCCAGGGGCCGGCGCGCGGGTCACGGGGTCCGGCGTCGCGCCTCCAGCTCCTGCAAGCGTGACAGTCCGACAATCTCGAAGCGCTCTTCGATGACGGGGATACTGACGGCAGCCGCGATCCGCCGGATCTGCTCCACCATCTCGGTCATGGTGGCGAGCCCAATGTCGGGCAGGTCCAGGTGTCCGACCGAGACGCCGGAACCGGTGACGTAGCCGGCTTCGAATCCGGCCTTCTCGATGACCCGCGCCGAGAGTGGATCGTAGGCGTCCGGCGCAATGAGAAGCCGTGGCCGGACGAGGAGCTCCTCGGCAAGCTTCGAGTTCTCTCCTAGAGGCCGAGATAAGCCCTTCGGATGTCGTCGCGTGCCAGCAAGTCGGACCCGATCCCCGACAGGATCACGGCGCCGTGCTGGAGCACGTAGGCGCGATCCGCGATGGCGAGCGACCGGTGGACGTTCTGCTCGACGAGGAGCACGGGAATGCCCTCGGCATTGATCGCCCGGATCACCTCAAAGATCCGGTCCACGACGAGCGGGGCCAGCCCGAGCGACGGCTAGCATCCGGAGACGAGGTCCGCCCATGAGGCTCCGGCTTGGCCGCGGGCCGCCTCGACAAGGGGCAGCGTCGCATGGATCACGGGACGCAACACCCCCTCAGCCCCGAGGCGCGCCACCTCGAGCACGACCCGGGTCGGGGCCGAGTGCGAGCCGAGCAGCGTGACCCGCCGGCGGAAGAGATCAATTACGTCGAGGGAGACCTGCTCGCCCCCGTGGGCGCGGGATGGCGCCGACGCATAGGTCCCTACGCCGCGCCGAGCCGCGCGGGCAGCCGCGCCGAGTCCACGACCTCGCCCAGCGAGGCGAGGTTGCGGAGGGACGCCTCGTGGAGGTCGGGACGGAAGCTGGCCACACCGTCCCGGAGCGTGACGAGGCGGAAGTCACGCAGGTGCGCGTCCCGCGCCGTGGACTCCACAGCGCCGTTCGTGACGATGCCCGCCAGGATCAGCGTGTGGACGCCGAGCCCCCGGAGCAGCAGCTCGAGCGGCGTCCCGAAGAACGCCGAGTACCGGTACCGCTCGATCTCGTAGTCGGCGCGCGGAAGGGCATCGATCACCTCACACCCCGGCGATCCCCGCCGGAACCCCTCGCGAGCAAGGAAGGGACGCACCGCCAGCATGTGATCCAACCCGACCGCTCGGCCGTCCGGGTCGGTGAAGATCATGAAGCGCGTGGCAATCACCGGTGCACCGACGCGCCGGACCGCTTCGATCGCCGAGGCAATGGCTGGCACGATCGGTTCGAGCAACGCCACGGGAAGCCCGTTCCGCGCGTAGGCTCCGTCCCGGTCACAGAAGTCGCGTGCATGTCGAGCACGAGGAGGGCGGGGCGGATCAGGATCACGGGCGCCGGCCCTCAGCGCCGCGGAGGGCTGGTCGCCTCGAACGGCAGCGGATCTCGACCGGAGAACGGGCTCGGCACCGCCGGCCAGGCCTCGCGCGGTCGCTCGTACGTGAACTCGAGCATGTGACCGTCGGGATCCTCGAAGTAGACGGAGAGGTTGGCGCCGTGATCCATCGTCCCGTGGATCGTCACCCCTTCGGCCTGAAGGTGGCGATAGAGCCGCTCCAGGTCCTCGGCTCGCTCGACCTGCCACGCGACGTGAAACAGGCCGACCTGCTTGGCCTCCTGCGGGGCGGCGTCAAGGCCGACTTTCCAGACGGCCAGATCGTGGGAGTCGTCGTTGCCGGGGACGCTGAAGAACACCATCCGGCCGACCAGTCGCCCGGTGACCCGGAGGCCGACGACGTCGGAGTAGAAGGCTTCCGAGCGGTCGAGGTCACGGACCTTGAGGACCACGTGCCCGAGCTTCTTCAGCGGCATGCCTAGCCTCCCTTGCGGTCCGGGCCGCCATTTTTCCGCGTCAGGAGGCGACGGTACAGCGCGAGGTAGGCGTCGATCTCCCGTGCGGGCGGGTAGAGGCGGTGGACCTTGGCGCGGGCGGCCGACCCGAGCCGGTCGCGCAGGCCTGGATCGCTGATCAGGCGCTCGGCCTGGCGCTCGAAGTCGTCGGCGTTCTTGAAGAGGAGGCCGTCCACGCCGTCCACGATCACCGAGCGGTTCCCCTCGATGTCAGAGGCGAGAACCGTCTTGCCCCGGCTCATCGCCTCGAGCACCGAGTTCGCCATCCCCCCCTCGGAGAGCGAGGAGTTGATTACGACGTCGACGTCGTCGAGGAGCGGGCCCATCTGCGCGTGCGGCACTTCTCCGAGGTACGTCGCCCAGTCGGTGCCCTTGAGGGCTGCGTTCAGCCGGACCCCTTCGCCCTCTTCGATGATCGGTCCGACGACCAGGAACCGGAGCAGATACCGTTGCGCCAGGGTGCCGAGGGGCGCGAAGGGAAAGAGGACGTTCTTCACGCGCCGGATGCCGGCCGGCAGCAGAAACCGCACTTCTCCGGCGCGCCGGGGCACGAGTTCGGACAGATCATACGGATCATCGTCGAGCGTCACGCTCTGGGGGATCACCTCGATGCGCGGCCCGGCCTCCGGGACCTCGGGCGCGACCTTCTCGCGGATCGTCTCGTGGAAAGCCACGAGCGCCCGCGCCTCCCGGATCGCCGCCACGGTCGCGGCGCGCCGGTCGGGGTCGAAGAGGTCCTGGTTGGCGTCGGTTCCCGTCAGCGAAACCACCAGAGGAATCGCGCGTGCCCGCGTAAAGGGGGCGACGGCCGGGGCCGCCTGGAACGCGTGGAACGCGTGGACCAGGTCTGGGCCGAGCACGGCCAGCCGCTCGATGACGTCCGAGCCGGGCGCGCGGGAGAGATCCAGCACCTCCAGCGCAACGCCACGATCCCGCAAACCGCGGGCGATGCGGCTCACGGTCACCGCATTGCCGCGAACAGACGGATACGCGATCGGGGTGACGAGGGTGATTCGCATCTCTAGAACCCACGCTCGGGGTCCAGCCAGACTACACGACCGGCCGTGGCCCCGCAACTCGAACGCAACCTCGTACCTTGGGACGGCCGGTGGGCCCACACCGATTCGGGGCGACTTGGCCAGCCGCGAGAATGTGTTACGATCAGATCAGGCCCGGACACCGGGACACCCCGAGAGGACGAGAGGCGACCACTAGTGGAGTCAGCCTCGCATGTAGCGCGCTGCCAGGAATGCATCGAGCTGTTGGTGGACTACCTCGAGGGCGATCTCCCTCCAGAGCGGGCCCGGGCTCTCGAGATCCATCTGGAGCTGTGCCCATCCTGCGTGTGTTTCCTCCGGACCTACAAAGGCACGGTGGACGTGGCCCGTAATCTCCCGGTTGACGAGATCCCGCCCGAGCTGATCCGGCGCCTGATCGATTTCCTCAAGCGCGAGAAGGAAGCCACGCTCCCTCCACCGACGCCCTGACGTTTCCACCGCATCTCACCTCAGACCCGTCTTGGAGGCCGTGGCCATGGTCCGAGGGACGCGCTTCGGCATCTGCACGGACCAAAACCTGCCCTGGCCGACACTCGTCCAGCGGTGGCAACTCTTCGAAAGGCTCGGCTTCGACAGCGTCTGGGACTGCGATCACTTCAACCAACCCAGCCGCCCGACCGGCCCGTACTATGAAGGCTGGACGCTCCTCGCCGCGCTCGCCGCGCGAACGGAGCGGATCCGCGTGGGCGTCCTCGTCAGCTGCAATACGTTCCGTCACCCGGCGCTGCTCGCCCAGGAGGCGATCACCGTCGATCACATCTCGAACGGCCGGCTGGAGCTCGGGCTCGGCGCGGGCTGGTTCGTGCCGGAGCACGAGCGGTTCGGGATCCCGTTCCCGCCGCCCGGGGAGCTCGTCGGCCGCTTCCGAGAGGCGGTCGAGATCATCGACAACCTGCTCCGCAACGACACCACGACTTACGCGGGCCGGTACTACCAGCTCAAGGAGGCGTACGTTCGGCCGGGACCGGTCCAGAAGCCGCGGCCGCCCCTGACGCTCGGCGCCCACAAGTCGCGGATGCTCCGCATCTGCGCCGAGTACGCCGACAGCTGGAACTCGTTTGGAAGCGTCGAGGAGATCCGCGAGCGTAACCAGATCCTGAACGAGCACTGCGCCGCGATCGGGCGCGACCCGGGCGAGGTGTGGCGGTCGTTCTACGGGTGGGCGAGCCTGATGCCCGCCGACCCCTGGGGGAGCGTCGACGCCTTCCAGGACATGGTCGGGCGCTACCGCGAGGTCGGGGTGAACGAGTTCATCATCGACCAGCCCCGCCCCGAGCAGCTCCCCGTCCTCGAGCGCATCGCGACCGAGGTGATCCCCAAGCTCAGGGGCGCCGCGGCAGGCTAGTCCCCTCAGTCGTCCTAGATCACGCGCCGGCGCAGCCAGGCCGACAGCGCGTCGACCAGCGTCACCATCAAGTAGATGGCGAGGATGAGGGTGAGGAGCTGGTGCTCCAGGAACAGACTGATGGCGATGTGAATCCGCTGGCCGAGCCCGCCTGCCCCGACAAAGCCGAGGATCGCGGCAGCCCGAATGTTGACCTCCCAGCGGTAGAGCGCGTACGCGAGAAACTGCGGGAGGGCATGGGGAAGGATGCCGTAGAGGAGGATCGCCTTGCGCCCCGCCCCAGCAGCCTGGAGGGCCTCGAGGGGCTCGGGCGCCACGTCCTCCAGCACCTCGCCGAAGAGTTTGCCCAGAACCCCGCCCGTGTGGAATCCGAGCGCCAGAACCCCGGGGAATGGCCCGAGCCCCACCGCGAAGACGAAGATCAGCGCCCAGACGATCTCGGGAATCGTCCGGAGCAGGTTCAGGATGACCTTTGCGACCGCGTAGAGCGCCACACGCGGGTAACGGCGCCAACCCAAGTCCTCCCGCGCATACAGGATCCCGTCGAAGAGCACCGTCCGCGTGGCCAGGAACGCGAGCGGCAGCGCGATCAGGCCCGCGAGGCACGTGCCGACCAGCGAGATCGCGAAGGTCTCCACGGCGCCGACGCCGGCCTCGCGGAGCAGCGGGGCCGACAAGTCGGGGGGGAAGAGCTTCGCCGCGTACGTCCACATCTGGCCGAGGGCCTCACGGCTCAGGAGGGCACGCGGATCGGCGTTCGTCCCGCGCGCGCTCCAGACGACGAGGAGGAGGGCGGCGCCCGCCCCGACCCACGGCCACGGCGAGAGGCGCGGACGATCCGAAAGCGTGGCCGCGTGTCCGTTCATCCGACGACCGCCCGCCGGATGACGCCTGAGATCGCGTCGACCCCCGCCACCAGCACCCATAAGATGCCGAGAAGCGTGAGCACCTCGCTGAAGTTGAACATCCGCATCGACAGCTCGATCTGCTGACCGAGCCCCCCGGCGCCGACGAAGCCCAAGATGGCAGAGGCCCGGATCGCGCACTCCCAGCGATAGAGGGTGTACGAGATGAACGCCGGGAGAGCCTGGGGAAGGACGCCGTAGGCGACGAGACCGAGCCGCCCTGCCCCGGCAGCCTGGAGCGTCTCGAGCGGTCGCGGGCTCACCCCCTCGAGGATCTCCGAGTAGACCTTCCCGAGCACGCCGCCGTACGCGACACCGATCGCCAGCACTCCGGGAAAGGCGCCCAGCCCGACCGCCCGGACGAACATGAACGCCCAGACGAACTCGGGGATCGACCGGAAGACCGAGAGCAGCCCCCGGGACGCCGCGTACGGCAGGAAGCCGAGGAGCCGGGAGGAGGCCTGCCGCCGCTCGTGAAGGACGCCGCTCCAGCTCAGGGTCGACGTCGCCACGAGTCCCAGCGGCAGGCCGATCAGAACCGCGATGGCCGTCCCGGTGATCGAGATCTGAATCGTCTCGACGATCGGGGCCACCATGAGCCGGAGGAACTCGGGCGAGAGATCTGGCGGGAACATACCCCGGACGAACTTCGCGACGTTCCCCCGCGCGTCCGCCGCGACCAAGACGCGGGGGTCCACCTGGGCGACACGGAGACTCAGGATCAGGCTGCCGGCGAAGACCAGCCAGAAGACGTAGCGAAGTAGCCCCTTATTTGACGCGAACGAAACCAAGGGGGCGAACTCCGCTTCCTGGGGGGAGGCAGGCCCGATCCGTTCGCCGCCAATCAAGGCCGGACGTCCGCGAGGCCGTAGGCCGAGCGCGTCCCGGCCGAGATGGAC
>Ga0209887_1000179_pt1 | contig 18581 bp, 19 predicted proteins | sample GWRWN1_30_40_FD_187230 | JGI IMG/M metagenome (GOLD analysis project Ga0209887, IMG submission 187230) | Riverbed sediment microbial communities from areas with no vegetation in Columbia River, Washington, USA - GW-RW N1_30_40 (SPAdes)... | ecosystem: Environmental > Aquatic > Freshwater > River...
GTTCTTAATTCCTCACCTCCATAGCAACTACCCCTCTTTGAAAAAGAGGGGTCAAGGGGAGATTTATGTGGATCGAAGGACAAATGACGGATTGTGACACAGTCTCTCGAGGGAGAGGAAGTTTACAATTCCGAGGCGGGTTCGGACTGCCTGTAAGTACTACCCGACAAACAAGGTAAATTTGGCGCCGTTCAGATTGGTCAAAGGTTTAGGCAACAGAAGGCGCCGAGTCGGATCCAATACACGCTGGGCGATTTCCCAATTGACCGGCGGCAGAGGGTTAAGCTCGCGAATCTGGTTCAGGGTGAAATAAGCGGCATGATCGACTTCATGACCGTCCGCCGTGGGCTCGCCGCTAACCGGCCTCAAGAGCAGAACGATATAAATCCCGTTGCCATTATCCGGATCGTAACGACTGCGGAGTCCAAGGACGGCTTCCACTTCGGCCGTGACTCCCGCTTCCTCATGTACCTCGCGAACCACGGCTTGCTCGATAGTTTCATCCGGCTCTATGAAACCTCCCGGCAGCTGCCAGTTGCCGCGCCCGTGGCGCGACGCGCGTCGTACGAGCAGCAGCTGCCCCCCACGCACCACTGCCCCGCCGACGCCGATGTTGTAACCCGTATTGTAACGCTCCGGTATCGCCATAAATAACCTTTGCAAATGGCCGGCTACCGAGCCGCATGAAAAAGCCGATCCGCGTTGCGCCAGCGAATCAGCTCTTTGGCCGATTCCGAAATCTTTGGATTGCTTCTCAGTAGCTCTACATCCTGGAATTTCATCCTTCCGCCCGGATCATCGTGGGGATAGTCCGTGGCAAAAAGAAACCGGCTGGCGCCCAAAAATTCAATCGCCTCCGGCAACTCCGGCTCTTCGGTCTCGATGGTAAAATAAAAATTGTTCTTAAAATAATGACTGGCTGGTTTTTTATTCTTCTCGAGAAAAGTATGGGCCGGATAAAGGGCTCTGGCTCTCCGCAGCCTTTCCCCCACTGTGGTCAAGGTCTGGTTAGCCAGCGGTTCTTCCTGGTCGGCGTAATCGATGGGAGGCGCCTCCAGGACCTTATCAAGCCGCACGACTAGCGGCTTGATAAACGCTGTTCCAGCTTCGGTATAAATAAATTGCAGCCGCGGGTATTCATCCAGCAGCCCGCTCGTAATCAGCGAAACCAAACTCATCTGCCCCTCTTCAGGGGCAAAAATGTACAGCCCGTCTCTCTGAAACGGCAAGAGATTGCTGATGCGGTGTCCATGTTGAACGTTGTGAAGATAGATCGGCATGGACAATTCTTCGGCGCGCTTGAAAAACGGCCACAGCTCCCGGTGACTCCCCAAGGGCTCGCCGTAGGGATGGTCTTTCACCGGAAAAACTTTGTCCAATACAACCGAGCAAAAGCCGTTCTCCCGCGCCCACTCCATTTCACAGACCGAACCCGCGACATCCTGCAGCGCAACCAGAGCCGCACCCAAGATACGTCCCGGGTATTTTTTCATCAGGCGAAGCAAAGCCTCGTTGTGCGACCGTGCCATTCGAGCGGCCAATTCAACTTCAATGAGATACGACCACCAGCCGGAAAATTGCGGTAAGACAACATGCTGCTCGATGCCCAGCTTATTGTCGTAGTCTGCCATGCGCGATTGGACATCCCACAAACTCTTGAACATCGCACCGGACCCAGGCGCAAGCAACGGGCTGGTTCCGGGAACTTCCGGGGGATACCCCGGGAAGTCTACGTCAACATAGAGTCCGTCGCTGTTAAATTTCAGACATGGTTTGCGTGGGCCGAATTCTCCATCTACTCCGTCAAAGGCCTCTCTTGGCATCAAGTGAGTGTCGCAATCGATGATCATGATATCCGTCCCTTCTCGAAAATAGTACCTTAACGCTTATAGGTCTGCATCATTTTTGATGTCAAGCAGCTCGATCATCAACGGCCGGGAGCCCAGAAAAAAAAGGCGAGGCGGGCTTGTTGCCCGCCTCCTGGAGAGAGGAGAGATGAAGTGGTTAGAAAGTTAAGGTTGGTCTGATTCTGGCGTAATGTAATATTTTTTTCAGTCGCGATCCCACCGATTACGATCCCAACCCCAGCGGTTGCGATCCCACCCACTGTAACGATTTCCCGCATAGCCATACCTTCCGTTATAGTTGGGATACCTATTCCAGCCATACTTGTCGAAATCGCGTCGGAGTTCCCCGTGATCTTGGCGAATCTCTCTACGGTCCTGCCAAACCTCGCGAAGGCCCTGCCTAACTTCGGCTCTGCCCCGAGCAATCTCCTCCGGACTGGCGCCGCGCCGTATATCCCTACGGAGCTCGGCCTTGTCCTTGTGGAGCTCTCTCAAGTCTCTGCGCAATTCCGCTCGATCTTTGAATAATTCCTTCCGGTCGCCCCGAATCTCCTGATGCGCCGGTCGATTGTATCTTGGATAATCGAAACGCCTCGTATCCGCAGACGCCTGATTCGCCAATGCCAAGATAGAAATCATTCCAGCGCCTACACCAACGATTATATTTTTTGTGTTCATAGGCACCTCCTTGGCCCATTAGACGTGCGTGACGCGAAAATGTTTATTGGCGGGAGTAACGGCCATTATCGCGGCCAGTCGCATTGAAAAGGCTGGCAAAAATTAGGGGGTTGAGCCGGAAGGTTTTAGAGAGCTTTAAGCAGCGCTGGCAGCGGAATCATTGCTATTGCGCGCAATGCCGCACACAGCCGCAACCTCGTCCCGATACGAAAGCCAGTGATCCAGGGCTTCATTCATCGCCCGTACAACCGTACCGCGTCTGGTTGGCGAGACATGGCTCAGGATTGCGTTCCACGCCGCCGCACGATGGTTACCCTCGACCCGGCGATGAGCTTTGGTAAGGGCCAGGTGCTCCAAAGCCATACCGTAATGCTTGACCAGAGGATGCTCCTCAAGCGGCGGCGGTGGAAATTTCGGCATTGATGGATCTACTACCGAGCGTTCGTCTTTTGTGCCCTCGATGAAGATGGTAACGACGGCCGCGGCAATCTCCCAGCCATAGTGTCGGATCGCCTCATCGAGGAAGTGGCGATACTCATTCGCCGCCGGCAGTAGCTCGACGTGCTGAAATCGACTTAGGTCCATCCCCAGTCCCCGAGGATATTCGAGAAAAAGCTCTGGATGCGGACTGCCGGCAACGAGACCGCCGGTCTCTTCCTCATAAAGGTTTTCTGCCAGGCTTCGCCGGACTTCAGGAACCGGACAGCGCACATAAGCCCAGCCCACCATGACTGGAAAATCCCGCACGTAGGTTTCGTATTCTTGCTCGAAATGAAAGTGTAGGAGCGCCTTTGGTACCCTGCCCGATGTAAACGCCGGCCAGGCCCAGTGGTCTTTCCGTTCCATCACGGCCAACAGTTGCTCCCGAAAGGTTTCCCGATCCATAGCCACCTCTTTTTGGTATCGGCCTCTTCTATGCGAGGAAAACGAGCAACCACTATGCCATTACACAAAGGGGCTGACTTTGCAGGATTTGGCCGCCGCGGGGGTCGGGCAAAGCAGACACTTGTCCGAAAATAAGACAACTTGGCGGGCGGAAGCAGGCAGCCTCAACCCGATTGCGGACAGCACCGGATACTCATGATCCGAAGAAAGATCACGACAGAGTATAGACCGAGTCTAAGGAATGAACCTCGAAGGGCGCGGGCACGGAAGTTCAAAGTTCCAGGTTCAAAGTTCAAAGAGACAGCGGTCTCATCCACGTTGAACCTTGAACTCTTAACAGAGGCATAGGCCCATTGCCCGCAACCGGACCTGTCTCGTGTCCGCACAGGGAGAGCGGCTCGAGCCTCGAGCGTTCTTCTGTACGGGCTACGTACGGGGCGCCACCGCCGTGCGAATAGTCACGAACTCTTCCGCTGCCGTGGGGTGAATGCCGATGGTCGCATCGAATTGGGCCTTAGTGGCGCCGCAATTCATTGCCACGGCCAACCCCTGGATGATTTCCCCGGCATCCGGGCCGACCATGTGGCAACCCAAGACTTTATCTGTCGCATGATCGACGACGATTTTCATCATGGTCCTTTCATTGCGGCCGCTTAACGTATGCTTGAGCGGTCTGAAGGTAGTCTTGTAAACGTCGATGTCGACGTAGCGCTCACGCGCCTCGGTCTCGGTGAGCCCAACCGTCCCTAGATTCGGCTGACTGAACACAACAGAAGGAACGTTAATGTAATTAGGTTTCATTGGATTGTTATTGAAGAGAGTCTCGGCCACGGCGCGCCCTTCGGCGATGGCAACGGGCGTCAACTGCATCCGGTTGGTGCAATCGCCGATAGCATAGATGCTGTCGACGTCTGTTTTCGAGTAGTCGTCGACGACGACAGAGCCGTCAGGCTTCATCTGCACACTGGTATTCTCGAGCCCTAGCGAACCCGTATTCGGCACTCGACCCGTGGCATAGAGAATCTGGTCGGCGTCTATGTTTACGTCTCCGTTTAATGTTGCGCGCAAGCTCGCGCCCATCTTTTCAATTTTCGAGATATCCGCATTGAATCTCAGGTCGACGCCCTTCTTTTTCATCTCTTCGGCCAGAGTTTTACGGCAATCGTCGTCAAAGCCGCGGAGAAACAACGGACCCCAATAAAGCTGCGTCACTTCTACGCCGAGGCCATGAAAGATGCCGGCGAACTCGGCACCGATGTAACCGCCGCCGACAATGATCACCTTTTTCGGCAAAGTCGGCAGGTAGAATGCCTCATTCGAAGTGATCGCGTGCTCCGATCCGGGGAGCTTCGGCACTATCGGCCAACCACCCACGGCAACGAGGATATATTTTGCCGTGATCTTCTTCCCGTCAACGAGAACGGTATGAGGGTCGGAAATCTCCGCCCGTGAGTCGATGATCGTGACACCGGAATCTTCTAGCAACTTTCGGTAGACGTGGTTGAGGCGGCCAATCTCTGCGTTCTTGTTCGCGATCAGTTTCGCCCAATCGATATGCCGTTCACCCACCGTCCAGCCAAAACCCGCCGCGTCCTCGAAGTCCTCGCTGAAATGCGCAGCGTAAACCAAAAGTTTCTTCGGGATGCAGCCTACGTTGACACAGGTGCCTCCCAGATACCGCTCTTCCGCCACCGCAACCTTGGCGCCATAGGAAGCGGACATGCGGCTGGCGCGCACGCCGGCGGAACCTCCGCCGATGGTAAAGAGGTCGTAATCGTATTGTGCCATGTTGTAACACTCCTCTCTTTGGATGTCCGCCAATGATAAAAGGTAGCAGCCATTTCCTCAACACTCTCGCACGTTGTCTTTGACAGGAGGAAGGGTTTTGTGAAAAATGGCGAAACGTTCCTCGCTACTTTTACTTGTCATGTCAAAAGCCACAGCACAGCCTACCACCGGGAGCCATCGAATCGTCGAAGCCTTAAGCGCCCTGCGTCACCGCAACTACCGCCTCTACTGGCTCGGACAACTCTCTTCCGTGCTGGCGCAAAATATGGAGGGGATCGCCCAGAGTTGGTTAGTGTTGGAACTCACCAACTCGCCGCTGCTGCTAGGATTGACCGGACTCGCCTTTGCCATCCCAACTATCACGTTGACGCTCCTTGGCGGCGTCATTGCGGATCGCGCCGACCGAAGACGCATCATGATTTTTTCCCAACTCGGTTCGGCTTCGATCTTCTTTATTCTCGCCACTCTGGTGGTCATCCAATGGGTCGCATTGTGGCATGTCATGACGCTGGCTTTTTTGTCGGGCTGCATCAGAGCCTTCGACCGGCCCAGCCGTATGGCCCTGCTGCCACAGATGGTGCCCAAGGAAGATATTCCCAACGCCGTGGCCGTCGGGGGTACGATCTGGCAATTAAACCGGCTCGTGGGCCCCGCTGTCGCCGGAGTGCTCATCTACCTCGTCGGTATCGGCCCGACCTTTTATTTCTGTTTCTTTGCGTCGCTTAGCGCGGTTTGCTTGTGGCTCGGTATTCGTTTCGAGCATCAGCCCACGGCGGTCTCTAGCGGCGGCCTATTGCAGCACATGATGGATGGACTGAACTTCATTCGAAAGAACGAGCTCTATTACACTTTTATCGGTATGACCTTCTTCAACAGCATCTTTGGCATGTCTTATTTAATTCTGATGCCGGTCTTTGCGCGTGACGTACTTAATGTCGGCTCTCAAGGCTTTGGCTTTTTGCAAAGCGCCGGCGGCTTGGGAGCGCTCTTGGGGGTGTTCGCCGTCGCCTACTTTTCTCACTCAGGCGGCAAAGGGCGGCAAGTCATCGGCGGCGCCATTATTTTCGGACTATTGCTCATTATCTTTGCCCTCTCGAAATCGTATCCCCTCTCGCTGATCCTGGCCTGCGCCCTCGGTATCGCCAGTCAGTTTTACATCACGATGATCAACGCGATCCTGCAAGTTAACCTGCCGGATCAATTGCGCGGGCGAGTGATGAGCATCTACGGCCTTACCTGGGATCTCATGCCGCTAGGCGGGCTGATCGCGGGAGCCATTGCCGAATATGCCGGAGCACCCACAGCCGTTGTGGCGGGCGGCGCCTTCGTCGCCGTCATGGCTTTGGGGGTTGCGATGTTCTCGCCCAACATGCGGCGCTTGGAACAGTGACTGGCGCTATGTTAAGGAGACACAACAGGCACACACCTTTATGGCTGAGAAAAAAGCGACGAAAAAGTCGGGAGGGCCACGAAAGCGTCGAAAACTTGCCGGCAAGTCGATCGGACTCGAAGCAAGAGAACTCTTGACCACTGGCATACCGAGCAACGTCGGCGAACTGCAAGAGGCGATCGAAAAAGACGGCGGTAAAGTTCTGGCGTCTTATCGCGAGCCCTTCGGCGGTCACTGGCTCATCATGGCGGCGCTCCCCATCGAAAAAGTCGAGCCTACCCCTTATCAGCGCAATCTCTCGGACAGTCACGCGCGCAAGCTCGAATCCGTCATTGCCAAGCTGGGCCGCTTTCTTGACCCTGTCATCATCGTGCGTAAGGAGAGCAAGGACAGTGAAACGCGCTATTGGACACCCAACGGCAACCACCGTTTGTCGGCCATGCGCACCTTGGGGGCGAAGAGCATCGTCGGGATTGTCGTGCCGGAGGCTTCTGCCGCTTACCAGATCCTCGCGCTCAATACCGAGAAAGCGCACAACCTTCGCGAGCGCGCCCTCGAAGTCATCAAAATGTACCAAGAGCTGGCTACATTGGACGATGCCACGGAAGAAACTTATGCTTTGGAATTCGAAGAAGCGGCTCTCATCACCCTTGGCCTGTGTTATCTCGAGCGGCCGCGCTTTAGCGGCGGCGCTTACCACCCCATCTTGAGACGCGCCGACGAGTTTCTCAAGAAGCCCCTTCAAGCTGCGCTAGGCATTCGACAAGATCGGGCCAAAACTGTTATGGAGCTAGACGATCTTGTCGTCGAAAAAGTCGAAGCTCTGAAATCCAAGGGCCTTACCAGTCCCTATCTCAAGAGCTTCGTCGTTGCCCGCATCAACCCGATTCGGTTCCGTCCCAAGGACGCCGCGCCGCTGAGCTTCGACGAAGTCCTGGATCGCATGACAAAAGCTGCCGCCAAGCTCAATGTGGACAAAGTCAAGATGGAAGACTTGGCCAGGTCGGGCGGCGCGCCGGAGGACTAGCCTGACTAGCCCAGATTGCTCCGAGGTGAAACCACGACATAGTGTCGATCAAGGGGTGAGCTCGGAGGAGCGAAGGCACAGAGACGAAAGCTTCAATGACTATTGGGGTGCTTGGCCGTGCGCTCGAAATGGTTTCCTAGGTATCCGCTCCAGAATTTAGGCTTGCAGGCCGCCTCAAGACAGAGGCCCATTGCCTTCGCTCCGGAGGGCTCGCCCCTTGATCGTCGCTTCCAGTGCATAGTCTCGGCTAGCGGCTTGACAGAGAGTAAGTTCCGTAGATTAACTTGGCTAGGTAAGAGAAGGGAGAAACAGTTATGCCTGAAACCCAAAAAGAATACATAGTCGGGACCGTGCGACCTACTAATAGACCGGAATCGGGACAGGAGATCGATCTCGACGAGAAGATCCCGGCAAAAATCAAACTTATCACCCGCACAATGAACTTCACCCGCGGCACCGAGGAGGAGTTCGGCGCCTCAATGCCTGGGTACGAAGCGAAAGCGGCGGAGCTGGCGAAGATGAACGCGGACCTAGTTCGGCCGAGCGGCGCGCCACCATTCATGTTGCTCGGCTACAAGGGCGAGCAGGCGATCATTAGCGGTTGGGAAAAGAAATACGGCGTTCAGATGTTCACGTCTGGGCAGAATCATGTGCGCGCGCTGCGCACCTTGGGCATCAAGAAATTCGTCGGCGCCAGCTATTTTCCCGAGAACATGAACGCCATCTTTGCCCGCTATTTCACCGAGGCGGGATTCCAAGTACTTGCCATGGAAGGAATCGACGCTCCTTTTGCCGATGTGCCGAAGGTTCCGCCGGAGCAGATCTTCGAATTCATGAAAAGCATTGCCGCCAAGCACAAGGACGCGGACGGGATTTACATGCTCGGCTCCGCATGGAAAACGCTCGACATCATCGATCGGTTAGAGAAAGCGACCGGGCTGCCGGTCATCCACGCCGGGCCGGCTCGCTGCTGGGAGACACAACTACGCCTCGGCTTGCGGCATCCGATACCGGGTTACGGACGGCTGCTGGCGGAGATGCCTTCGTAGCCAATTGTCGCCCCACCATCGCGTCCGCAGGCGCAAACGCTCCTGGCTGAAGCGCGAAAGAAAGTGAAGTGAGACGCCTCCGAACGCGTGATCAAAAGCTATTTTCTTTGCCGTGGGGGACGGCTCTCTGCGAATCGAAGGATCAAATCATTGAATCGCTGCGGCTCGTCAACAAAGAGCGCATGCCCGGCGGTTTTGAAAACTTCGATTTGAGTCCCCGGGCGATTCTTCTTTAAGTTCTGCGCTTGCTTTCCAAAGTGAGGCGTCACGACATAGAGAAGCGGCTGCTTAAAGCCGTACACGATGCGCTTCCAGTGCGTGCGCTCGAAGGGATAGGACAAGAGTGCAAGGCTGTCTTCCAGGGCCATTCGCTTTGCGCCCAGTACCAACGATTCGATCTCCTTTTCCGGCCGTGGCTTGCTAAAGATGGCGTGGACAAATTCATTGAGCGTTTGGTCTCGGTTCTCGAGCAGCTGCTGCATAAAGGTTCCGCCAGACGGCGGTGCCGGTTCTTCGCCCACAGAGCTGTCCACGAGAACCAAACCAGCGAGTCGCTGGCTGCCGAACATGTCGATGTATTGGAGCGACTCGATTGCCCCTAGGGACCAACCGATAAGCAGAACATTAGATAACGGTTGAAGAAAATCGTGCAGGTCAATGGCGCGGCGCTCCGCCGTGTAGCCGAAGCTCGGGACTTGAGATTCGCCCTGGCCGCGCGGGTCCAGGGCGATCGTGTGATAGCGGCGCCCTAGTTCCTCGATTTGTCTTTGCCAGAGATAAGCCGGCATCGACCAACCGGGAATACAGGCGATTGTCAGCCTGCGGCTCTTGGCGTGGTTTTGGCCGGCTTCGAGCACGGAGAGTGTAACGCCATCGCTAGTTTGAAAATTATGCCGCGACAGCGATGCCGCGGTCCTCGCAATCTCCATGTTTCCCGAAAACGCCACTAGGCAGGTCCCAATAAAATAACTGCCGCGACCAAGCGCGCCAAACTTTACCCCGTTCCACAGGACGCCCCCGATGTGAGTGCGGGGATGAATGTTCTGAACCGCCCCCGAAGGACAGCGCCCAAAAGCCAGGGACGTAAGTTCGCGGTACGGGGTTTACCGGGTCGCGATAAGCAGACCAGACTGTTTACCTCGCCAATGGTAACCAAACGGGAAGGGAAGCTCGGGCAGATTCGACTTTGCCTTGTACGCGGATTCGAGATCAGCCTGGTAACCGTAGCGGAGCCTTTTAATCGGCTTATGATATCGTCCGTATAGCCACACCCGCCATGGAGATTGCTGCAAAAAACGATACGGAATACCGGTGTCATCTTGAATCACGTAGTCGGCACTCGAAAGTATTATCGTGCGCATTTTCTCGAACTGGCTATCGTGCAGCAGATAAGATGCCGCCAGTAGCGAGTCCGATTTGGATAAGTTCAAGTATTCGAGACCTAATCCGAATGATTTTCGCTGTCAACAGAAGGACGTCGTAACAATTTCGCACACAGCCGGATTGGCGGCGTTAACCTACCCGCTATGCGTTTATTTCTTCGCAGATTGATGACGTGGCGTTAAGCACGCCTGCGACCCTGCACCCGGACACTCCCCTTGCTTACCATGTTTGAAATTGCGAGTAGTTTTGCTATTTTGGTCTTGCTCGCGTCCTGTGCAACTATGCCTCAGATCTCCCCTGCTGTACGTTCCGATCTCGCGCCGACGGGCAAACTGCGCGTTGGGATCAACTATGGAAACATCCTCCTTGCAACCAGAGATCCGCTGAGCGGAGATTTTCGCGGCGTGGCAGTGGATCTCGCGCAAGAGTTGGGTCGGCGGGTGGGCGTGCCCGTCGAATTGGTCGGCTACGACGCCGCTGGAAAGATGGCCGACGGGGCCAAGACCGGCGCTTGGGACGTCGCATTCCTCGCAGCAGAACCGGTGCGCGCAGAAGAAATCTCCTTTACTGCTGCCTATCTGGAGATCGAGGCCACCTATCTGGTGCCGGCCGGATCGCCGCTGCGCGCCATCGCGGACGTGGACCGCGAGGGAGTGCGCATTGTTGTGGCGGCTAAGAGTGCATATGATTTGTTTTTGAGCCGCAGCTTGCAGCGCGCCCGGTTGATACGCGCACAGGGCACCGACACCGCATTCGAACTCTTTGTTGCGGACAAAATAGAAGTCCTCGCCGGGCTCAAGCCAGGGCTCGTGACGCTTGCCGAGAAGCTTCCAGGGTCGCGCGTGCTCGATGGCCGGTTCACGGCGGTTCAACAGGCGCTCGGCACTCCCAAAGGCCGCGATGCCGGCGCGAAATACCTGCGCGAATTCATCGAGGACGTAAAGGCGTCGGGGCTGGTCGCTCAGGCGATCGAGAAGCACGGCGTTCGCGGCGTATCAGTGGCGCCCAAGGCACCAATTCAATAGAACTCCTGGCGCACGGTTAGAGTGAATGCGCGAGCACGCCGCGCAGCCCGCATCGCGTGAACGTTTTTCCCCAACCATGAGAGATTTCAGCAGTCTGAACGGATCAAAAGTAATCCGAAATCTATGGATATTCGCCAAGAAATCCCCATCAAGTCGTTTGCCGTCGCGGCCTACATCTGCAAAATAGTGGACGGCGTCTGCAAACATCTCATCATCCGGCGCAGTTCCGGACCAACTTGGCGGCACATAGCAAATGATTTCGGGACGCATTGAACACGGCGAAAAGGGCTGGGAAGCCGCCTTGAGAGAAATCAAGGAAGAAACAGGACTGGTTCCCGATCGCTTTTATTCGGCGAACACGATCGAAGCGTTTTATGAAGTCAATCAAAACTGCATCAATCTGATCCCGGTGTTTGTCGGATTCATCGACACGGAACAGGAAGTCCGGCTCTCCCACGAACACAGCGAATATCGGTGGACTACAGCCAACGAGGCGGATGATTTCTTGGCCTTCCAACAACAAAAGGAAATGCTCAAGACGATCGAGTTGTTATTTGTTCAGCGGAAGCCCAATCCGATACTGGAAATAAAGTTTAAGTGAAGATTGCTTATAAAAGGTCGCGCTTAATCGAGGTTCAGCCTGTCCGCTGTCGTGCTAGCGACGGTGACTCTATGAAACAAATCCATCCATTGCGTGTAGCCCTCTCAGAGCTAAGTGGCAGTCTAGCCCAGCAGCTGGAACTTTTTGCGCTTGTGAATCTGGGCCTCGTGCAGTCGATGGCCAGCGGGGTCTTAACCCCCACTGAAGGGGTTGAACGTTTCTACCATGCGAAAAACAGTCTCTATGTCCAAAAACATTTCAGGAGAAAAGAAGCCTAGATCATAATGAGTCGCGGAGTACAGTTGCCTGATCTTTTTGATTGTTTACCCCCAGAGGAGGCACAACGCGAGCTTTACAATGAGCTTGAGATAATGCGTTCTCTCTGTTTAAAGCTACTCGGAAAAGGGCGATCTCGAAGCACCGCTAATCATGCATCCGCTCAGAGCAGAATCTGACGCGCGTCTCAAAAACGGAATGCAATCTCGTACGCAGTTGAGGCTAAGCTCCTGCGCTAACGCCGCTGAGCGCTTCTGTTATCGTTCACTTCGCCAGCCGCGTGATCAGGCTTGAATAGAAGCAACGATCCGTACTTATGCACTGCGGGCTGACATCCTCATAACACTGCGGATTGGCAGCGTTGGGAAAATCAATAGTCCTTGACAAGTTCACTGTACGTAACCGATATTGCATCCAGTTTTTTGACTCAGGGGGATTTATGCCGATGCACCGCCGCGAATCTTAGCAGTAGACTCTATAGTTACGGACACAGGGTCGTATCGAGCGTTGCCGGCTGCGAGCGTTCGTCGACAGGAGCGCAAACACATGAATAAGAGAGTCGTCTTTTTTCTCCTTGCACTAATTCTGGCAGCGGTTAACCCAACCGAGGCCCAGCAGGCGAAGAAAATGGCGCGGATCGGTTACCTCAGCGCACACTTCGGGCCTCCCCCGACGCTGGTGGCATTCAAGGAGGGGCTACGCGAGCTCGGCTGGGTCGAGGGGAAACAGGTCGAATTTGAGTATCGCTACGGCGGGGGCCAGGGTGATAAGTATTCTGACTTTGCCACCGAACTTGTTCGCCTCAAGGTTGACGTCATCGTCGCGGGACCTGGTAATGGGACGCCTCGCGCAGCAAAGCGTGTGACCACAACAATCCCTATTGTGATGGTGGCGGTTATCGATCCTGTGAGTAACGGTCTCGTGGCAAGCCTCGCCCGACCGGGAGCAAACGTTACCGGCCTCACCTTGGAAGTTACACGGGAGCAGGCCGGGAAAAACCTGGAGCTGCTTAAGGAAGCCGTGCCTAAGGTTTCGCGCGTCGCGATCCTTAGAAATCCTAACGTTTCAACCCATATTCCCTACAGCAAGGAGGCCGAGAGAGCAGCCAAGATCCTCGGAGTCACGATCCAGTTTGCAGAGATGCAAGCGCGCACCGAAAAAGACTTGGAAGACGCCCTCAGCGCCGTTGTCAACAAGCGTGCCAACGCTCTGCTAGTGACCCCTCACCCGTTCTTCGTAGAACGTCGGCAGCAGATTATTAATTTTGCGGCTCGGCACAAACTGCCGGCAATCTATCCTAGTCAGAGTTTTGTTGATGACGGTGGTCTTATGTCGTACGGCCCGAGCGGTCAAGATATGTGGCGTCGTGCCGCTGTCTACGTCGACAAGATTCTCAAAGGAACGAAGCCCGCTGATCTTCCCGTCGAGCAGCCGATGAAGTTCGAGCTGTTAATCAATCTCAAAACAGCGAAGCAAATCGGTGTCACGATGTCGCCGAACGTGTTGGCGCGCGCGGACAGAGTGATTAAGTGAAAGTGTCTATTGCAACGGTATGAGACTGGCGGCTCATATCCGTGAGCGACGCCACATGTAACCAGGGACGCCATTGTTCCCTAACCATTGGGTTGAAAACGGGCGCAGACGCCGCTCACCCAAAACGTTAGCCCGCTCAGAAACGAGTCACATCAATGGCTGTTGGTCTCAATCAACTGGGTCAAGTGTCCCTCGCCGTTGACGACGTGGACGCGGCGGCAGAGTTTTACGGTCAGAAACTTGGGCTAACAAAGCTCTATAGATTCGGTGACCTGGTGTTCTTCGATTGTGCGGGTGTGCGGCTTTTCCTGGAGAAGTCACGCTCACAGCCGTTCGTGCCGAACGGATCGGTGCTCTACTTTCGGACACCGGACATTACGTTAGCGGTTCGGGAGCTTGAAGCGAAAGGTGTGTCATTCATCGACAAGCCGCACCTAATCGCTCCGATGGAGGATCATGATCTTTGGATGACGTTTTTCAAGGATCCGGCAGGCAACACGCTGGCGCTTATGCAGGAAGCGCCAAAGGGCTACAAGCCGCTAAGCTAAGAATTTCACCGCAGAGACGCCGAGTTCGCATGGTTCGACAAGCTCACCATGAGCGGATTTCTTCATACGCCGTGCATCCTGAGCTTCGTCGAAGGATGCGCCCTCCGCAACTCCGCGGTGCGAGATCCGTAGCTCACGAGCCGGGTTGCCAGCCTCGGGCTTGAAGCGTCGCGTTGGCTTTCCTGATGACTGAAAAGTCGAAAAGCTTCTCGTAGGGCGGGGCTTCTTTCGCTCCGGCTTGCTTCATCACGAACGACACCACCTTTTTCTGCGCATCTTCCGATAATGCTCCATCAGCAGTCATGGTGGGTCTGGCGGAATCATAAATCCTTGCCGCTGTCGGCTCCTCAATCTTCAAGTTCCGTGAAAGAACTTTAATCGCTGCCGGACGATTGTCTCGCGTCAATAAAAAGCCCATCAATGTTGTGCGAACGAACTTTTCTACTGTAACCGGGTCTGCCTTGAGAAGATCGTCCCGCGCCACGATGCCGCCGCTGGGCAATACGAAACCTTCGTCTTTGAAGGTTATCAGCTCTCTAAAGCCCGCTTCCTTGGCGTTAAACGTGAACGGCGCGATGAGAACGGCAGCGTCCACCGTGCCGCTGGCCAACGCCGCGAATCGGGTCTCCGCAGTTCCGATTGCTAGAATCGTCGCATCTTTTCCGCCATCCATGCCGTTGGCGCTGAAGACTTCCCGCAACAGGACGTCGTCAATGGCACCGGGGCCGACGACCGCGATTTTTTTCCCGCGAAGCGCCTTGAGATTTTGCAGATCTGCTTTGGCAAACAAAACGTGCTGAGGTCTGTCGTTCTGAGAGAATAAAACTTTCAGCGGGGCTCCGCGAAGAGCAGTCGTCAAACCCGCCAAGGGTACCGCGGAGAATTCGACGCTACCGCTTAGAACCGCCACATTAGCCGTAGGCGCTCGCATTGCAATCAGCTCCACGTCTAATCCTTCAGCGGTGTAGTAGCCATTCGTCTTGGCGGCGAGGAAAGACAGCACGGCAATCGTATAACCTGGAATTGCAACGCGAACTTTCTTGGATTGGGCCTGGCCGCAATCGGCCAAAGATAACGTTGCGAGGAAGACGCTAAGCGCCGCAAATAGTCTCGTGGACGGCCGGAGATTGTTCATAAGAATCTGCCTCCAGCAGGCTGCCGGGCTATCATAAACCATTTTACAAGAATGATCCCAAAATCGTCACCGCCGAATGTTTTCATCGCGGGTCCAGTCACAGTTTCGTCTGGATTCCCGATAGAAGCATTCGGGAATGACGGAGTTACTAGGGTCTGGGTAGAGTTTTTACGGAGCAAGCCGAATCATGGGCGCTTTTAACACCGGTGGTTTAAGAGTGTCAAATCACGATCGACGGGCAACACTGCTCATCGCCAGAAAGAACGCTTTCCCTTGACACCTGTCCCGCCCTTTGAGAATGTTCGGCTGCCTCTCACGCAGACCCATGGAGGATGCCAAAATGGAAAATCAGAATTTTGTCGATTCGGTTCTTCGAGAGATTGTTAACCCGGGTGTAGAGCAGCTGATGAACGGGCGCTTCTTTTCCGAGTTACGGGAAGGCAAACTTTCTCCGAAAAGAATAAAAGGCTTCGCGCTGCAGCACTATCTTTCCAACCACGCCATCAACAAGGGGCTGGCTTTCTGCATGGTAAAGAACGCCAGCAACCCGCCGGTCTACAACCAATTCGTGGAGTTGTTTGTCGAAGAGTCGTCCCACCCCGATCTGATGAAGCGATTCGGCCTGGCGATGGGCTTGAAGGAGGAAGACTTCAACAACGAAATTATGATCTACGAGTGCGTCGCGCATACGGCGGCGATTATCCGCGGCATGTTTCTCGGCACTCAGGCGGAAACCCGCGCCGGCGCGCTGGTGAACGAAACGATGGTCTGCCGCTACTCAGAGGAGTTCGACGTGGCGTTAGAGAAACATTACGGGCTGGACAGCCGGGCGCGAACCTTCTTTATCGTCCACGGCAAAGTGGATCAAGAGCATACCGCCATGGCGGCGGATACGATTGCGCGCAACGCTAACGACGACCGCGATAAAGCGCTGGTTCGCGCTGCGGCAAGAAACATGGTTCGGTTCAAGTTAGCCAAGTTCGAAGGCATTTACGATTCGTACGCATGAGCGATGCCGCATCGCGCTTTAGATTCATCCGTTTGAAATGTTTGACAGAACCACTTCAAGAAATTTTCTCGCGCCAAGGCGCCAAGAGCGCAAAGAAAAAATATTTTCCTGTTTATCCGAACTTGGCGTGCTTTGCGTCTTTGCGCGAGTCATCTCTTTTCCGATTCTGTATCTTCAACCAAGATTTCAAATATGTTTGGCTGGGGTTTCAAGTGTCGGATTTCGAGTTAAAGATCGGCGGTAACGCGATGATGACGAAGATCAGACAAGCTGCTTTTTCATTGTTGGTTCTACTGACGTTTATCGCCATCACAAAAGAAATCGCTTGGGCTGCTGAAAAATCCGCCAAACTCGCCACAGTCCGAATCGGTTATGTTTCGCGAAGCATATTGGACATGCCTTATATCATTGCCCGGGACAGAGGTTTCTTCCGCGAAGAGGGTTTAGAGCCCGAGCTCATTTTCATGAGGGCGGCTCAAACCATACCGGCAATGTTGGCCGGAGGGATTGATTTCGGCAGTGCGACCGGGACTGGTATCGCCGCCGCGGTAAGCGGCGTCGACGTCCGGCTAATCTTCGCCTTAACCGACCGTCCGTCATTCGATCTGATTGCGGTTCCGAGCATTAACAGTGTCCAACAATTGCGGGGCAAAAAGGTTGGCACTTCGGGGGTCGGGTCGTTGGCGGAAATTCTCGCGCGCCAGATTTTGATCGCCAACAAAATCCCGCTGGAGCAGGTCACCTTTCTTCCCTTCGGCACCAGCGACGTGACTTACGTTGCGTTGAAAGCCGGCACCATTGACGCCACGATGCTCCAGATCCCGCAGAAATTTTTCGCCATCGATGAGGGGTTTCGCAAGCTTGCTTCCGGCGCGGACGTCTACCGGGCTGTCATGGGCGGTTTGACGACGACCAAGGCCACCATCACCGACCGCCCCGAACTCGTCACTAAAACGATCCGAGCAACAACGCGCGCGGTTCGCCTCATTAGAAGTGACAAGAATTACGTGCTCGGTTTCATGAAGGGGCCACATCTCGATTTGAGCAAGGAACGGGAACGGTTCGCCGAGCGAGTTTACGATGCAACCATGGATCTCTATCTATCATCGCACACCGTCGATGAAGCGCTCCAGCGCGAAATGATCGCGATCGCCGCCCAGCGCGTCAAACCCGCGCAGCCGGTGCCGCCGGAGCGGGTTTTCGATTTTAGCTTTACCCAAAAAGTCAGTGAGTCGTTGCGATAAAAAGGCGGGATTTGAGGTTCCAGCTAGGTATCGGAGGTAACGACGATGACGAAGATCAGACAGGCTGCCTTTTCATTGTTGGTTCTACTGACGTTTGTCGCTATCACAAAAGAATTCGCCCGGGCTGCGGAAAAATCCGCCAAACTGGCCACGGTGCGCATCGGCTATGTTTCGCGAAGCATTTTGGACATGCCTTATATCATTGCCCGGGACCGAGGTCTCTTCCGCGAGGAGGGTCTGGAGCCCGAGCTCATTTTTATAAAGGCGGCTCAAACCATACCGGCAATGTTGGCCGGAGGCGTTGATTTTGGCACAGCGACGGGGACCGCTATCGCCGCCGCGGTAAGCGGTGTCGACGTTCGGGTCGTCTTCGCATTGACCGATAAGCCGTCCTTCGATCTGATCGCTTCGCCGAGCATCACCAGCGTGCAGCAACTACGGGGCAAGAAGTTCGGCGTTACCGCGTTCGGGGCCTTGGCCGAAATCCTTGCTCGCCAGATTTTGATCGCCCACAAGGTGCCGGCCGATCAAGTTACTTTTCTTCCTCTGGGCGCGAGCGACGTGACCTATATGGCTTTGAAGGCCGGAACCATCGACGCCACCATGCTCCAGATCCCGCAGACCTTTCTCGCCCAAGACGAAGGGTTCAGAAAACTTGCGGCGGGCGCGGACGTTTACCGCGCCGTGCAGGGCGGGCTGACCACCACAAAGGCAACTATTTCCGACCGTCCCGAACTCGTCACCAAAATGATTCGAGCAACGCAACGGTCGTTGCGCTTGATTCGCAACGATAAGAAATATGCCCTTGAGTTTATCAAAGGGCCTTATCTCGATCTCGGCAAGGATCGAGACCGTTTCGCCGAGCAGGTTTACGACGCGGCTTTGCAGTACTATCTGCAATCAGGAACCGTAGATGAAAAACTTCAGCGCGAAATGATCGCGGTGGCGGCGCAGCGTATCAAACCGGCCCAGCCGGTGCCGCCGGAGCGGGTGTTCGATTTTAGTTTCGCCCAAAAGGCAACTGAGTCGTTGAGATGAAGACACCAGGTTTCGGGTTTCGGGTTTCGCGTTCAACCCCCACCGCTGAGGGTTAAGTCCTGCCGGAAAGCTTCCGTCCCTGGTCGAGCACAGCAAATGAGCGCGCCGCCGTGGGCATCAGGAAG
>Ga0209887_1000182_pt1 | contig 18364 bp, 19 predicted proteins | sample GWRWN1_30_40_FD_187230 | JGI IMG/M metagenome (GOLD analysis project Ga0209887, IMG submission 187230) | Riverbed sediment microbial communities from areas with no vegetation in Columbia River, Washington, USA - GW-RW N1_30_40 (SPAdes)... | ecosystem: Environmental > Aquatic > Freshwater > River...
ACCGGTCCGGGGCCTGCTCCCCCCAGGATCGAAGAATGGGCCTCGGACAGAGCTAGGATGTCCCGCCTCGGGCACCCGGCTGACTGGCGCACCCAGCCAACCGGGTCTCGGCGAACGGATCGGGCCTGCCTCCCCCCGGGAAAGGCGATGCGACGCGGTCTGGTCGTAGCCCGGATTATTCGTGAAACTAGGGTCACCCGCGCTTGCGCACGGCGATCCGCCAGACACCCGCGGAGAGAACCTCCGCCGACAGGACGGCGTGGCCGGCCCCGGTCAGGCTACGCGGCACGTCCTGCGCTGACGTCTCGTCGTCCACGACTACCCGGAGGATCTGACCCGGCGCCATCTCCTCCAGGGCAAGCTTCGACTTGAGAAACGTATAGGGGCAGACCTCACCGCGCAGATCCAAGTCGATGGCGTCGCCGTCCGTGCCACGCTCGCGCACTACCGCGCGAGGGGGAGGGCCGGGTCGTTCCCCCACTCATTCCACGAACCGTCGTAGTTCTTGATCTTGGCGTAGCCGAGAAGCCGGAGCGTGAAGTAGTCGTGGGCTGAGCGGACCCCACTCTGGCAATAGGTGATGATCTGCCGGTCTGGACGGACGCCCGCTGCCTCGAAGATCGCGCGAAGGGCGGCCGCGGACTTGAACGTCTGGTCAGGATTCAGAGTAGTCGTCCAGTCCACGTTCTGTGCCCCCGGGATGCGTCCTCCGCGCTTCGCCCGCACGTCCGTCCCGGCGAACTCGCCTGGGCTCCGCGCGTCGATGAGGCACACTTCCTCCTTGCCGAGGCTGGCCTTCACTTCCTCCGCGGTCGCGACGAGGTCGCGCCGCGGCCGGGGCACGAACCGCTTCGTCTCGACCACGGGAACTTCGGCCGTGAGAGGCCGTCCCTCCCGGCGCCACTTCCCGAGCCCGCCGTTCAGGAGGCGCGTCCGCGTGTGGCCGTAGTACTCGAGGACGAAGAAGAGCCGCGCGGCGAGGACACTCCCCACGTCGTCATAGGCGATCACCGTCGTGTCGTGGTCGATCCCGAGGCGGCCGAAGAGCGCCGCCGCCATCTCGGGGCGAATGGGAAGGCCCTCGGCGTTCGCCTTGGCGTCGTCGAGCTCGCGCGCCGCCAGATGGACCGCACCCGGAATGTGCGCTGCGCGGTACGCAGCTTCGCCCTGGGCGGCGTCCCCTCGAAGGTCCACGAGACGCACGCCCGGCGCCCACAGCGCTTGGGCCAGCTCGTCCGTCTCGATGAGGAGTTGGGGGTTGGCGTAGGGCGCGGCCCCGGCGAGCATCGCGACGAGGAGGACGGCTACACCGGACGCTGCGCCCAGGAGCCGGAGAGAGGCTCGGTTCATGTCAGACCTCCCGCAGCGGGGAAATGGCGACCACTCCCGCATTGTAGCGCGACCCGGAAGTGGGCGCAGGCGGCATCAGCCGTCTCCTTCGCCCTCTCCGAACCAGTCGGCCGACTCGCCTGGGATCTCCCCCGCCTCGATGGCGTCCGCGGCAGCCTTCAACAACAGGAACAGGCTCCCCTGAACCTCCGCTTCGTACTCGCTGCGGCCCGCATCCCCGGGTGAGAGGACGCTGATTAGGTAGGGGATCAGGTGTGGCTGCGGGAACTCCCCGCTCCGCGCGAGGAACCGCTCGTTCGTCCCTGACCAGCGCTCCACCCAGGCCACCGCCGCCTCGTACGCCCGCGCGACGCGCTCCACTGAGACCGATGCGACCGGCGCCTCGCGGTGCGCCTCGAGCACCTTCGTCAGGAGGAAGAGGAGACCGAGCGCAGCCTTCTGCTCGCCGACGTCGAACTCCTCCATGAGGGTCTTGGCCAGGGCGATCAGGTGCGGCTGGCGCTTGATGAACGCGCGGGCCTCGGCCTCCGAACGCTCCGGCTCGTAGTCACAGAGTGTCTGCCACACCTCCTGAACGAGCTCGTGGTCCAGCGCCCGCACGCGGCGTGTTATCCTGCGACTACAGCCGGTCGTTTAGCATGGCGCGTGCTCAGAACCTCGGGAGCCGGGCCGAGACCCGAGCGGATCAAGGACGCAGAGCGGGTACCCGCCCTGCGGGTGCCTGCCGAGGCGTACTCCCCGTACGTTAAGGCGGGCCGACGCGGGTACCCGCGGCCGGACGCCGCGGGTGGGACGCAGAGATGCGACGGGGATCGGCACGGCGCTACAGCTCGGCGGCGACGAGCGTCTCCGTCGCCTGGACGCCCTGAATGCCGCGGATCTGAGCGACCACGAGCCGCGTGAGCGCGGGCAGCGTCTTGGCCTCAGCGTGGACGACCGCGTCCCATCCGCCGAAGACCAGCGTGAGGTCGACCACGCCCGGAACGGTCCGGATCTGATTGAGGGCCTCCGTCTCGAGACCGGGAATGAGGCGGATCAGGATGTAGCCTTTCACCATGGGCTGGGTGACCTCCGTCGGAGGGTGGGCGGCACGAGTCTCGCGCGCGCATTCTAGCATCGGGGCGGGCGGCTCAGGAAGCCGGCCCGTTTGGGAGAGACCACAGCATGGATGCCTCGAAGGCGTGGCTGATCGTCGGCTTTCTGGGACAGGCGTGCTTCTCCGCGCGCTTCCTCGTGCAGTGGATCGCCTCAGAGCGCCGCCGCCGGAGCGTGGTCCCCGTCTACTTCTGGTACTTGAGCCTCGCCGGGGGGGTGATCCTGCTCGCCTACGCCATCCACCGGGTGGACCCCGTCTTCATCCTCGGTCAGGCCGCAGGCCTCCTCGTCTACGTCCGCAACCTCTACTTGATCAGTCAGCAGCGTCAGGCCCCGTCCGCTCGCCGGCTGACCTGAGTGACGGCGAGGCGCTCAACGACAGGCCCAGGTAGCGCCATCATCGGAGCCGACGTAAAATAGCCCCGGCATCTCTCCCTTCCTCGCCCGCGTGAAAGCGGATCGCGTGTGGGCATCAGCGAAAGCCCGTCCCGGCGGGAGAGACTTCGGGGTAATGGTGGGCACGATTGAGCCTGAAGATCGTCGTCCCGGATGACTTCCCGCCGGCCCTGACCGGCTCGACGGCCGAGGTCCGACTGCGCGGCCTCGGCGAGGTCTCGGTGCACACGGAGCGCGGCGCCGATCAGGAAGCCGAGCTGATCCGCCGCATCGGCGACGCCGAGATCGCTATCAACATTCGCGCCCACGCGCGGTTCACCGACGGCGTCCTCGCGGCGTGCCCTCGCCTCCGTCTGATCTCGATATGGGGGACAGGCGTCGACAACATCGATCTCCCAGCGTGTCGGCGACGCGGCGTCACGGTGACCAACACTCCTGGCGTGAACGCAGGCGCGGTCGCCGAGCACACCATCGCGCTGATGCTAGCCGTCGCGCGCCGCATCCCGGCGATGGACCGGGATATCCGGAGCGGCCAATGGCCGCGTGGGTTGCTCGTTCAGCTCCGGGGCAAGACCCTGGGCGTGATCGGGCTCGGAGCCATCGGTCGACGGGTCGCCGAGATCGCGTGCGCGCTCGGGATGCGGGTGCTCGCCTGGACCTTCGGTCCAGACGGCGGCCGCGCGGCCTCGGTGGGGGCGAGCGTCACGCCTCTCGAAGAGCTCCTGAGCCAGGCGGACGTCGTCAGCCTGCACCTCCGCCTCACCGACGAGACCCGCGGCTTTATCGGCCCCGAGAGGCTGGCTTGCATGAAGCCGACGGCCTTCCTGATCAACACGGCGCGCGGGGCCCTCGTCGATAAGGACGCCCTGGTAGCGGCCCTCCGCGAAGGACGGCTCGCCGGCGCCGGGCTCGATGTGTTCCACGAGGAGCCTCTGCCGGCGCAGGACCCGCTGCTCCGACTCCCGAACGTCGCGCTCACCCCGCACAATGCGGGGATGACCCGCGAGGTCATCGAGGCGGGGCTCCATCGGGCTGTGGAGAACATCGAGAACTTCCTCCGCGGCGCCCCGACCGACCTCGTCGTCGGGTCCACGACGTCTCGAGAACAACCTCTTTCCCAGGGGGACACCGGCCTCATGCGAGGGGATCAAGAAAGACAACCCGAGCCGAAGATCGAGCGATGCCCCATCCACGGGGTGTCCTACGACGTCGAGCGTGAGCACTGCCCCGAGTGTGCGAAGGGGCCGCCTCCGAGCACAGGGAGTCGCCCGGGAGCCCCGCCTCCTCAGTCCGGTGATTCCTAGCGGCCCCTGGAGGACGTCATGAAGCGCCTCGAGCCAGACCGAGAGATGTACCTGATGGACGCCAAGCCTGACACCCGCCCTGCCCTCACGGTCGCGTCGGGCGATGTCGTCGTCGTGGACGTGCGCGAAGGATTCGCAGGCGTGCGGGACCCGTCGCGCCTCCCGACTCCCTTCACCGACGAGTCGGTCGGGCACCCTCTGGGAAGGATCACCGGGCCGATCTTCGTGGAGGGGGCAGAGCCGGGCGACTCGCTGCGCGTCGAGGTCCTGGCCATCGACGTAGGGCAGGAGGGCGTGACTGTCGTTCTGAAGAACTACGGGTTCCTCCCCAGAGAATTCCCCGGCCCGGCCCTCCGGGTCTCCCCGATCCGGGACGGCATGATCCATTTCGGCGACCTTCGGATCCCGGTGCGTCCCTCGCTCGGCACGCTCTCCACCATGCCGGAGGTCCTGGACCACTTCGGCTACGCGGGACCGCATGGCGGCGACCTGGACCAGAACGAGCTCAGAGCCGGCACCATCTGCCACTTGCCGGTGTTCCTCCCCGGCGGCCTCCTCTTCGTCGCGGATCCTCACGCCATCATCGGCGACGGGATCACCTGCGGAACCGGGCTCGAGTGCGACGCGAGGGTGACGCTCCGCGCCACGGTCGAGCGGCCGGCCTTTCTCGATCGTCCCGTCATCGAGACGACCGACACGCTCCAGGTCGTCGGGAGCGCCCCGACCCTGGACGAGGCCGCGCGCGATGCGGCCCGAGCCGCCTTGCGCTACATCACGCGCACCACGCGACTGTCCGCCGAGGAGGCGTACATGCTTTGCTCCCTTGTCGGGGACTTCAAGATCGGGACCTCCCCCCGCCCCATGATGGCGGTCCGGCTCGTCCTACCGAAGGCCATCCTCGCCCAGGCCAAGGAGATCATCCGGCCCGGCGGCGACGCTTGACCCCCTGAGGAAGTGCCCGGACGAAGGGAGGGCACGGCCGAACGCCATGGCGCGCATTCGACTGGACCAGTGGTCTCGTCCAGCGGCGATGGCCGTCGTGCTCATGGCCGTCCATGGCTGCGTGGCGGTACCCACGCGCGAGGGAGGCGTGGCCTCCTGGTACGGGTCGCGTCACCACGGCCGGCCGACGGCCTCTGGCGACGCCTTCGACATGCGGGCGCTGACGGCGGCGCACCGGACCCTGCCCTTGGGTTCCCGCGTTCGCGTGACTAACCTGGAGAATGGTCGAACCGTGGTCGTTCGGATCACCGACCGTGGCCCGTATGTGCCGGGTCGGCTCATAGACCTGAGCTATGCCGCGGCAAGGGCGCTAGGAATGCTCGACCGCGGCACCGCGCGCGTGCAGCTGGAGGTGCTGTCGGCTACGGAGTGACCCTGACAGCAGGGCCCCAGGGCAGCCCCGGTGTGCCTTCGGCGACCTGCTGCGCCCGTCGTCGTCAAGCCTGCAACGCATCAAGCCTGCAACAGCACTTATGGACCAACGCCTTGACCCCTCCCGCACCACAGGCTACGCTGGATCCACGTCCAGCTACTGGCCCGTCTGGCTGGAGGCTCTGGACATGACGTGTCCTTCCGGTCATCTCCGGGACCGCCTGGGCGCCCGACGCCCTGGCGTGCCGCGCAGCACACGGCGTGGGAGGCAGTACGGAGGACCGATGCCCTGGCGTGACGAGCGGTGAAGGCGAGGTGGCTTCAATGAGGCAACAACCGGCCTGGCTCGACCTGCGGAGGCGCGCCGCTGATGATATGGACGAGCCCCTGAATAGCGCCGGGCCGGCCCACATTCCCGTGGCGGAGCCGAGTAGGTTCCAGTTCATCATTAACCCGAAGACCGCCAGGGCGCTGGGCCGGACGACTCCCCAGCCTCTGCTCGCTCTGGCCGCTGAGGTGATTCAGTGATCCAGAGTGCGCTGCAGCCGCTCGTCATCGTTCGCCAGGACCGGCAGTACCTCCATGATCGGCTCTCTCACCTCCTCGCCGAGGTTGCTCTCGTGGTCCTCGACCGCCGCGGTTGGGACCGGCGTCAGGGCGACGCACCGGTGGAGCCGGACCGGCGCTGGATGGAACGTCGCCATCTGCTAAGGCGCAGAGCACGTGATCAGTTCCGCACTCTCGGCTATCTCTTCCTGTACCCAACCCGGGAGTTCCAGAAGCCCCAGGTCGGTGACTACACGCCTGCCTTCTGCCCCGACTGCGAGCGGGTGCTCGACTTCGAGATGCCACGATTCGTCGAGCCGCCCTCCCGCGTGGATCTTGAGGTATCCCACATCCTCTCCGGTCCCGGCGTCAAGCACCTGATCGATCTCGAGGCGTTCGTGGCATCGGGCCGCCCGCTCGTGGCCTGCCAGATCAGGGCGCGGGATCTCCTGTAGTCTGCCAAACGGAGGGACAGAGCATGTCGTTGAAGAGACAGCACACGCCGGTGCGCGGAAGCGCACGACGGGTTCTGAGCGTGGGACTCCTCGTGCTGGGGATTGCCGGTTGCGCCACCCAGGCGGCCCGTCCCATAGGAAGCAGTGGGGCCTGGGGCACAACGCCGGCCCTGCCGCCTCCTTCTGACCCGTCCCCGGCTAGAACCGTTCTGAACGTGATCGCGACCCCACTCTTTCTCATGTTGAAGGCCGCGGTGTGCGCGACCACCGCCGTGATCGCGGTGCCGAGTACCGCCATCGCCGCGCTGAGCGACCCGGCAGGCCAGGGATGGCAGCGCCAAGATCTCGACGAGGGCGTTGCCGCGAACTGTGGACCTCCGTACGTCCTCTACTGAGGCGACCCCGACGAATAGGGCGGTGGTCCGGCCGGAGGATGCGATCGACGCACCCTCTGCGCAACCAGTCCCACGGTCGTAGAGCCGGTCGGACGGAGAGTTGTTGCGATAGCTGCCTGACATGACGGCGAAGTTCTATCACCGCCCGGGCTGAAGCTCCTGCGCCAAGACGAGAGAGTTGCTTTCGTCGTGGGGGGTGGCGTTCGAGGCGATCGACATCGCGGCGGAGCCCGAGGCTCGGCGCGAGCTCGATCGGCTCGGCATCCCGCTCGTGCCAGCGGTCGTCGTCGGAGACCGAGCGGTCCATGGCTGGAATCCGAACGCCCTGGCCGAGCTCGTGGGCGCGAGCTACACCGAGCCGTCACGCTTGCCGCCTGCTGAGCTCGCGCGCCGCCTCGACCAGATCCTCGCCGCCGCCCAGCGCGCGATCCGCCAGGTGCCCCCCGACCACCTGGAGGACGCGCCATCCCAAGGACGCGACCGGTCGGCGCGCCAACTCGGCTACCACATCTTCCGACTGAGCCTCGCCTTCCCGGACGCGATGGCGCAGCGGCGCCTCCCCGAGGCCTGGCTTCAGGAGGACGCACCACCCGACCTCGACGATGCGGATGCGGTCGCCGCGTATGGCCGGACGGTCCGCGAGCGCATCGGCCAATGGCTCGCCAGACCCGACGCCTGGGACGGCCTGGTGGAGACGTACTACGGGCGGCAGACCGGTCACGAGCTACTCGAGCGCACGGTCTGGCACGCCGCTCAGCACGTCCGTCAGCTCTATGCGTTCCTGATCCGCCTGGGCGTGACCCTGGAGGCGCCCCTCACCGACGCCGACTTCGAGGGATTGCCGCTGCCTGCAGAGATCTCCTGATCCGCACGCTGTCCCCTGCGCGGGCACGCGAATCCCACCGCATTACCCCTTGAGCGCCAGGGACCGTCAGCAGTAACGCGGGTGCCACTCCTAACCCGTCCAGCTCATCCAGCGCGTGGGTCTGAGGCGGACGTTGTGGCGTAGATGGGCACGAGGAACGTCGCGTCGAAGTCGACGCCCGGGCTCTCTCCGTGGACCGCCAGCTCCCAGTAGCGTGGGGGGCGAGCCGACAGGCTCGTTTCGAACGGAGCCGCCGGGAGCATGAAGGTGACCGGCACGTTCCACTGGCCGGCCATTCGCCCCCATGCCGGGTCGATCTCGAGGCGATCGGCGTGGAGCTGGTAGCTCGCCGTCCACGTCGATTCGTCCCCCGCGCGCGTCTCGTAGCGCTCCTCGATGCACCGAAGCGTGATCGTGCTCCAGGGGTGATCCGCGAGCCGCAGGGCGCCCGCGGGAGGGACCGTCGCAGGCGTCGCGCCCGGGCGCGCCGCAAGCCGTCGCCGAGCTTCACGGCGATCAGCCACGCACCGACGACGACGAAGACGACGCCCACCGAATAGGGCACCGCCGGCGGCACATCCGACCGGGGGACGACGGGCAGGGCGCCGGCCCCGACCAGGACCAGCGCAACGCCGCCGGCCATGAGCGCGACCCCGAGCGGCAGCGCGAGCCAGGCGGGAACCACGGGGACGGTCCGGGCCTGATGGTCCCGAAGGAGCTCCCGCTCCGTGTCAGGCATGAGGTCGAAGCCTTACGGCGAGAACGCCCGGGCGAGCATTGTCACGCCGAGGAGGGCGAGGATCAGGACCCGCGGCGGGCCCACCAGAGAAGAAGGGGTTCAGCGGGCGAGGGCGTCCCAGAGGAGTTCGGCCGGGTGCTTCGGCTGCCGCCCGGTCGTGTGCTCGATCTGCTGGCGGCAGGAGATGCCGGGCGCGCAGACGGCGACATCGGGAGCCGCGGCCTTGACCGCGGGGACGAGCCGGCGGCCCGCGATCTTGAGCGAGAGGTCGTAGTGCTCGGCCTCGAACCCGAACGACCCGGCCATGCCGCAGCACCCGGCGTCCACCTCGCGCACCTCGTACCCCGCGGCCCTCAGCACGGCGACGGTGGAGCCGGTGCCGACGAGCGCCTTCTGGTGGCAGTGGCCGTGGAACAGCGCGTGCCGTCCGTTGCCCCCATTCCCCTTGAACGCCGGCCGCCGGCCCGCCGCGAACTCGCGCTGGAGGAACTCCTCCAGGAGGAGGCTCTGCCGCGCGACGAGCCGCGCGTCCTCGGACCGGAGGAGGTCCGGGTACTCGTCGCGCAGCGTCAGCAGGCACGAGGGCTCGAGGCCCACGATTGGGAGACCACGCCGCGCGGACGCGACGAGCCGGCCCACGTTGTACGCGGCTAGGTCCCGCGCATCATCCAGCATGCCCTTCGAGATCATCGGACGCCCGCAGCAGCGGCGTTCAGCCAGCACGACACGGTACCCTGCGGCCTCGAGGAAGCGCGTGGCCGCGATCGCCACGTCGGGCGTCTGGTACGTGTTGAACGTGTCGTGGAAGAGGACCAGTTCACCGTGGGCGCCCGTTCCCTCGGGCCGGTGCCGCGCGAACCAGGTGGTGAACGGCGTTCCGGCGAAGGTCGGGAGTGGCCGCCGTCGGTCGATGCCGGCCAGGCGCTCCATCAGCCAACGGTTCGGCGCGGAGCGCGCGATCCAGTTCGAGACCGGCGCCAGCGCCGAGCCCAGGCGCGCCAGCATGTGGATGCGGCCGAAGAGGCGGTTCCGGAGGGGCAGCCCGTTGGCCCGATAGTAGTGGGCGAGGAACTCGTACTTGAGCTTCGCCATGTCGACGTTCGCCGGGCACTCGGCCTTGCACGCCTTGCACTCGAGGCAGAGGTCCAGGACTTCGTAGAGGCGCCTGCCCGTAAAGTCGGACCTGGGCGTCTTCCCGGAGAGCACAGCCCGCAGGGCGTTCGCCCGGCCGCGGGTCGAGTGCTCCTCGTCGAGGGTCGCCATGTAGGAGGGACACATCGTGCCCTCGAGCTTTTTCCGGCACACGCCGATGCCGTTGCACATCTCGATGGCTGCCGCGAAGCCCCCCTGGCCGGAGAAGTCGAGGAGCGTGTCGGGCTCCCACGTCCGGTAGGCCGGGCCGTACCGGAGATGCTCCGTCATGGGCGGCGCGTCCACGATGTTCCCGGGGTTCAGGAGTCCCTTGGGATCGAAGGTCCGCTTGACCTGCCGGAACGCATCGTAGAGGCGTGGACCGTAGAGGGTTTCGTTGAACGGGCTTCGCGCCCGCCCATCGCCGTGCTCACCCGAGAGTGAGCCGCCGAACTCAAGGACGAGCGCGGTGATCTCCTCGGCAATGGCCTTCATCTGCATGATGCCGCGCTCCTCCTTGAGGTTGATCAGCGGACGGATGTGGAGGCAGCCCACCGAGCAGTGTCCGTAGTAGCCGGCCGTCGCGCCGTGCCGGGTCAAGACCTCCCGGAACCGCGCGATGAAGCCGGGCAGCTTGGCCGGATCGACCGCTGTGTCCTCGACGAACGCGATCGGCTTCTTGTCGCCCTTCATCCCGAGGAGGAGCCCGAGCCCCGCCTTCCGGAGCTTCCAGATGGATTGCTGCGTCGCGGGGTCGAAGGCCACGTGCGCCGCGTAGCCGATGCGCTTCCGCGCCCGCAGCGCCTCGAGTGTCTCCACCTTGGCCCGGACCTCGGCCTCGCTCTCGCCCGCGTACTCGACGAGCATGATCGCGCGGGGGTCGCCCTGCAGGAAGCCCATCCGCTCTCGCTGCTCGATGTTCTCGCGCGCGAGGTCCAGGATCAGCTTGTCCGTCAGCTCGACGGCGTAGGGGCCCGTGGTCAGGATGTCCTGCGAAGACTCGAGGGCCTCCTGCAGGTCCGCGTAGTGGATTACGTCGAGGGCCGTGAAGCGCGGCCTCGGGACGAGCCGCATCTTCATCTCGACCACGGTCACGAGCGTGCCCTCCGACCCGACGGCCAGCCGGTGGAGCCCGAAGGGCTTCGGCTTTTCCGCCTGCGGAACGAACTCGTCAAGATTGTAGCCGGAGACGCGCCGGAGGATCCTCGGGTACCGGGAACGGATCTCGTCGGCGTGCTGGCCGACGATCCGCCGGACCTCGCGGTAGATCTGCCCCTCAAGCCCGTTGCCGCCACACTTCGCCTCGAGCTCGTCGGGGGTGAGGTCGCGGAGCACCACCTCGGAGCCGTCGGCAAGGAGACACCGGAGCTCCAGCACGTGATCGAGCGTCTTCCCGTAGGCGATCGAGTGCGCCCCGGCCGAGTTGTTGCCGGACATCCCGCCGATCGTCGCGCGATTCGAGGTGGAGGTGTCCGGACCGAAGAGCAGGCCCAGCGGCCGGACGTGGGCGTTCAGCTCGTCCTGGACCAGGCCCGGCTGGACGCGGCACCAGAGCTCCTCCCGGTTCACCTCCAGGACTCGGTTCATGAACTTCGAGAAATCGACCACGACGGCGTGGTTCACGGTCTGCCCGGCGAGACTCGTGCCGCCACCGCGCGGCAGGACCGGGACGTTGTAGCGGTTGGCGAGCTCGAAGACGGCGTGGACGTCGGCCGCCGACCTGGGGAGGACGACACCGATCGGCTCGACCTGGTACATCGACGCGTCCGTCGCGTAGAGGAGGCGAGAGTAGTCGTCGAATCGGACCTCGCCTTCGACGACCTTCCGGAGCTCGCGCTCGAGGTCGCTCCCCGCCTTCCCGTTCACCGCGTCCGTCCGCCTCATTCGGCCGGATCCTTCACCAGGACGGCGGCCACGCACTGACGCATACCGGACCTCACTTCCGCCAGATTCCTCACGGGGCCCGCCCAATTCTCGCACAGCCTGCGATGAATCCCCCCATCGCTCCCCGTTCGGAGAGGTCAGGATCGCGACGGCGTTTGGGAGTCGAACACCTCCTTTGCCGCTGCGAGGGCGTCGTGCGTCAACGGCACGCCCTGGTACGGGGCGAGTTGCACAATCGCTTCCACGATCTCCTCGCGGGTCCAGCCGTGGCGGAGCGCCGCTCCGACGTACCCGCGGAGCTGAGCGGTCCGCCCCTGAACGGAGAGCGCGACGAGGGTGATGAGCACTCGCGTCTTCAGGTCGAGCTGTGAGCGCGTGTAGAGGTCGCCGAAGACGCTCTCGTAGATCCAGCGTGAGAAGAAGGGGGCGAGCTGTTGCGTGGCAGGGGTGCCCGGCGCCACCCCTGCCCCCATGATCTGCTCGCGCACCTCGCGGCCACGTGTGAGGCGGTCCTGGTTCTCGTTCACGGTTCCCTCCAAGCCCGACCTGCCTAGCGCTTGCGCAACCCAAGCTCGTCGATGATCTTGCCGAAGCGCTCCTCTTCACCCGTGAGGAACTTCCGGAACTCCGCCGGCCCGAGGTAGGCGTCGACCGCCTTCGTGTTCCGGTTGAAGGTCTTCCAGGACTCCGTCGCCATCGCCTTCTGGAAGGCCTCGCTGAGGAGATTGACGCGCGCGGCGGGCGTCCCCTTCGGGGCAAGGATGCTGCGCCACTGCACCATCACGACGTCCCAGCCCTTTTCCTTTAGCGTGGGAACCTCGGGGAAGATCGGACTGCGCTTCTCGCTGGCGACGGCGATGGGCACCATCTTCCTGCCCTCGATGTGCTGGACGTACTCGGAGACGTTGCCGACGAGGACCTCGGCATTCTTACCGAGGAACGCCAGGGTGGCCGGCCCGCCGCCCTCGTGAGGAATGTACTCAACGTCGATGCCGGCCGCCTTCTTCCACGTGAGGACGACGAAGCTATCGATCCCGCCGATGGCCGAGCCGGCAACGCGAACCTTCTTGGGGTTGGCCCTAGCGTGCGCGACGAGCTGATCGATCGTCGTCCAGGGCGCGTCCGAGTGGACCACCAGCCACTCCTCCTCGGCGTGGATCCGAGCGATCGGGTCAAACGCATCCCACTTGAGCTGCGGCTGGTTCGTGATGGTCGGCGTGATGATCGAGGAACCTGCGTGGGCGAAAAGGAGCGTGTGCCCGTCGGCGGGGCGCCCCGCGGCGTAGGCGTTGGCGGCCGTTCCGCCGGCGCCGGGGCGGTTCTCCACGACGAGAGGTTGCGGGAGGACGGTCTTCACGGCGTCAGCAAGGGCCCGCGCGAAGACGTCCGCGCCGCCGCCCGGAGCGAACCCGACAACGAACGTGATCGGACGCGTCGGGAAGTCTCCGCGTGTGGTCTGCGTCTGCGGCGACGCTGGCGTCGCCGCAGCGGCGAAAATCCCGAGCGCGAGGGCCAGCACGAGAGTCACATCTCCCCAGGGTCGCTTTCTCATGACCTTCGCCCTCCGTTTCTTGATTTCCACTACCCGCGCGCGGATCTGTCCGCGGCGCGGGCAACGATGCCGCGTGAGCGCCAGAGGCTGATGGCGCCGAGCACGGCGGGATAGAGCAGGATACCGAGTGTCAGAACAAGCAGCACGGCGGACGCCGGGCGGGCGACGAAGATCGCCCAACTCCCGTGGGAGATGATCAGCGACCGCCGCAGCTCACTTTCCGCCATTACGCCGAGGACCATCCCGAGCACCGTCGCCGCCGCCGAGAACCCGTAGACTCGCATGCCGTAGCCGATGACTCCGAAGGCAAGCGCGAGCAAGGGATTGAGCAGGAAGAGATCCCCGGCGTAGGCACCGATGACGATGAGGGTGAGGATCGATGCCACGAGCACGGGCGGGGCCAGCTTTAGCGCCAGGAGGCATAACCGGAGGATCACGATGCCGACGGGGACCATCAACAGGTTGACGAGAATGAGTCCGGCGAACAGCGTGTAGACAAGGTGGGTGTGCTTCGCCAGCAGGAACGGACCGGGCTGAATGCCGTGGAGGACGAGCGCGGCCAGCATGATGGCCGCCGAGTTCGAGCCCGGGATGCCGAGCGCGAGGGTTGGGACGAGATCGCCCCCTTGCACCGCGTTGTTCGCCGTCTCGGGCGCCGCCACGCCCTCCATGGAACCCTTGCCGAAGAGGTCCGGCCGTTTCGACCAGCGCCTGGCTTCGTTGTACGCGACGAACGACGCCGCCGTCGCGCCCGCGCCTGGCATGATGCCCACGATGAGCCCAACGATCGTTCCTATGAATGTGGCACGCCAGACGCTGCGAAGCTCGGCGAGCGTCGGGAAGGCGGTATGAGCCTTCCCGACAACTGTTACGGCCGGGCCGGCCGGGTGAGCGATCTGGTGGAACATTTCGGACACGGCGAAGAGGCCGACCATTGCCGAGACGATGTCGATCCCCGCCATGAGCTCCGCTCTCCCGAAGGTGAAGCGCAACGATCCGGTAAGGGTGTCGAAACCAACGGTCGTCAGGAGGAGCCCGAAACAGCCGGAGCCGAACCCCTTGAGAAAGCTCGGTCCGGAAAGGCCCGCGATGAGCGTCAGACCGAAGAGCGCCAGCGCAAAGGTCTCCGGCGACCCGAAGTGGAGCACGAGCTCGCCCAGGGGCAGGACCAGCGCGATGAGGACGAAGATGCTGATGAGGCCGCCGATGGTCCCGCAGATGAGGGAGACGCCCAGCGCCTTTGCGGCATGCCCCTGTCGGGTGAGCTCGTAGCCGTCGAGAAGGGCCGCGGCCGCCGCGGGCGTGCCCGGTATGCGCACGAGGATCGCCGGGATCGAACCGCCGTAATTCGCGCCTGCCCATACTCCGGCCAGCATCACCAGCGCGGTGCTGGCGTCGAGGGCAAAGGTGAACGGCAGCGCCAGTGCCATGGCAACCGCTCCGCTGATGCCGGGGATGGCGCCGCCGATGATACCCCAGGCCACCCCGGCGACCATGATGAGGATCCCAGGCCCCTGGAGCGCGGCGGCGAACCCGGCGAAGAGACTCTCGATGAAGCTCATCAAGTGGCGCTCACCACGGGAGGATGGCCTCGAGCATGCCGCCGGGCACGGGGATGAGCAGGCCGAACCGGAACGTGGCATAGAACAAGATCGTGAGCAGAAGCGGCGCTATCAGCAGCGCTCGCCGCGGCGCACCACCGTGGATGAGCAGGATCGCCGCGACGTACGGTGGCGTCGCCAGGAGGTACCCGAGCCGATCGAACGCGGCAATGTACACACCGGTGGCGACAATGGCTCCGAGAAGCCGCGCCGGCGAGAACGGTCCCGCTTCGGCTTCCTCATCCGGGCCCTCGTTGGCGAGTGGCCCGGTGCGCCCAGGCTGCCCACGGAACACGAGTGCCACCGCACCCAGGAGGAGGCCGCAGAGGACGATGGCCGCCCCGAGCGCCATAGGGAAAGCGCGAGGCCCGAGGGGATCGGTGTGCACGCCCGGCTCGATTGTTCTGGAGCCGGCCACCACCGCGCCGCCGAAGGCGACGAGGAACGCGGCGATAGCGAGCTCGCGACGGACAACGGTCGTGCGGGAGTGTGACATCTCTATCATGCAGACGTCGGCAGGTAGCCGCTGCCTCCTGTTTCGTCCCGTCCGGATTGTCGCATAAGTTCGCCGCGTGTGAGGGTCAGTTGGAGAGCGGTGGCCCCGCGTAGCCCGTCAGCTCGACGTAGCCGCTCCCCGCGACGGCCGCTCCGCTGCCGATCGCACGTACTCGCACCGCGCCCTCCCAGTAGCGGACAGCGACGTCCAGCTCCTGATCGGCCAGGTACGGCGCGATCTCCAGATCCAGCTGCTCGCTAGGAACCCGGAAGCGCCACCGGGAAGGGTACCGCGTCCCGTCGCGGGGACTCGCCCAGTGGCCGAGCACGTCGATCTGCAGAACCTCGGGCGCGAGCGAGCGAGTCGAGCCATCCGCCCGGACGAGGGTGCCCCGGCTCACAGGATCGACGCTCCCGTCCCGCCGGCGGAGCTGGTAGACCATCACCTCGCGCCCGTCGGAGAGCTGGAGCGCGAACCAGTCCCACCCGACTTGGTCTCGGTCCAGGGCGCTGGTGCTCCACTCGCGATCCATCCAGGACAGCCCACGGACCTCCCAGGTCTCGGCACCGATCCGGATCGTTCCACTCGTGGGCATCCGGCTCAGGGAGTAGTAGTAGGAGGCGTTCCCGGGCGCCGCGCCCTTCTGGCTGAGCCCGCGATCGCCGTGGGAAACGGGAGGCTTGGCGCTCTCAAGGGTCAGATCGATCGCGACGTCCGCATCCACCGCCACGAGACGCATCGGGACCGCTGCCCTGCCCCGTCCCTCGGCCGACCACTCTTCCAGCCAGACGCGGAACGGCGCGAGGGCCGCGCCCGCGAGCCCCATGGCTCCCCGGCTCACACGATCCCCGGCATAGAAGCGCCCGCCGGCGACGTCCGTCACGGCGAAGTGTGCCACGTAGACTTGGGTCGCGCCCCACTCCGAGCCGCGCGCGACGGGCCGAGACGCGAGGGCCCTCCGGAAAAAGGTGAGCTGGAAGCCGAAGTGGCGGCCTCCTGCCGTGTCCAGGTTGCCGGTGTAGTACCACCACTCGGTCCGGTACTCCGGATGCGGGCCGTGGTCCGCCGGGAACGAGAAGGCGCGCGGGACCTGCGCTCGGGCAAAGCCGGTAGTCTCCCCGCCCTCGAGGGCCTCGGCGAGGGAGAGCGTAGCCTGGAGCCGCACCGGCGCCTGATGGCGGCTCAGCACGTAGGCTCCACCGCCCAGCGCCGACCCTGCCAGTCCGAGGAGGGCGAGGACACCGACGAGCCGGCCCCGGATTCCCACGGAATGCTACTCCTCGCGTAGGGCTGGGGCTGGCGACGCGCGGGCCATCCGGAGCGCAGGGTACACCCCAGCCAGGATGGCCGCGATCAGCGCGAGCCCGACCGCCTGGACCAGGACCCCGGGCGCGATCTCCATCTCCAGCGTCCAGCCGAACGAGCGGCGGTTGATCACGAAGATCAGGACCATGGCCAGGACGATGCCCACGGGGAGCGCGACAAGACCGGCGATCAGCCCCATCAGCCCCGTCTGAGTGGTCATCAGCCCCCACACCTGACGCGGCGTCAGCCCCTGGGCGCGAAGCACTCCCAGCTCCCGGGCCCGCTCGAGCTGCAGGGCCATCAGCGCGCTCAACACGCCGATGAAGGCCACCACCGTCGCGAGCAGGCGGAGGACCCCCGTGATCGCGAAGGTTCGGTCGAAGATCTCCAGGGACGACTCGCGAAGCGCGCGGTTCCGGCGGATCACGAGCTCCTGGGTCTCCCCGGCGAGCCCGCGCAGCGTCGCCACCAGCGCGTCCACATCGCTGCCCGGCGTCACGAAGAGCCCGACGGACGAAATGCCCCGGTCGTCCCAGAGCGCCTCGTACGTGCGTCGGCTCAGCATCACCACGCCCTGGTCCGAGCCGTAGTCGGCGAAGACGCCAGCGACGCGAAACTCGCGCTCCCCCCGGTCCGTGCGGAGCCGAATGCCCGACCCGACACGCAGGCGGTGGCGGTAGGCGTAGGGCTCTGAGACGATCACGGCGCCTCCCTCCTGGACAGCGGGCCAGACAGTCTCCGGCGCCCCCTCGATGAACCGAAACTGCCGGTGGCTGCGCGGCTCGATCAGGAGCGCGACGAGCTGGGTCGGCCCCCGAGTCGACTGGACCCGCACGCTCCGATAGGTGCCCATGCCAAGCACGCTGGGCACCGAGGCCAGGCGCGCCACGATCGCCGGATCGAGCGTCGAGTCAGCCCGGCCGCCAACGAGGCTCGGCGACGAGACGTAGACGTCGGCGACGAGCGATGTCTCCAGCCAGCGCACGACGGTCTGCCGGAAGCTCCCGACCATGAGGCCGACGCCCACCGTCGCCGCGATGGAGACCATGAGCGCCGCGATGGCCACGGCCGTGCGGCTGAGCGAGGCGACGACGCCGCGCGCCGCCATGCGGCCCAGGACGCCGAAGAGTCGCCCCATTGCGGGCTGCAGCAGCTTCACGAGAAGCACGGCGGCGGCCGGCGTCAGGAGTGCCCCGCCGAGGACGATCGCGAAGAGGCTCCCGTAACTGAGCGCGAGGCTCGTGCTCGGCACCAGCAGGAGCGCGCCGCCCAGCGAGAGGACGAGTGCGCCGGCCATGGCCGACCGCGGCACCGCGATGCTCAGCCGGGCCTCGATGGCCGCCCGGCTCACGACCAACCCGGGGGGCGCGGTCGTCGCCTCGAGCGCGGGCGCCAGGGCGGCGGCCAGCGTCGCGCCGAGGCCCAGGGCCGCGCCCTTCCAGAGGGTCAGCGGCGCGATCGTCAGCTCACGAACGGCCAGCACGAAATACAAGTCGTTGATCGTCTGCGTCACGAGACGCACCAAGCCCCGGCCCAGGACGACGCCGAGGAGCAGCCCGACGATCGTGGCGATCGCCCCCACAAGCAGCATCTCCGCCACCAGGAGCGTGAAGATCTCGCGGCGGGTGACCCCGAGCGCGCGCAGCATCCCGATGGACGCGCGCCGCTGGACGACGGAGAAGGTCATGGTGTTGTAGATGAGGAACATCCCGACCATCAGCGCCAGCAGGCTCAGCGCCGTGAGGTTGACGTTGAACGCGCGCGTGATCTGCTCGACGAACTCCGAGCGCGCCGCCGCGCGGATCACCTCCGCACCGGGGGGCAGCGCCGACCGGACGCGCTCGAGCAGGGGCGCACCCGATAGCCCCTCGGGCAC
>Ga0209887_1000184_pt1 | contig 18321 bp, 20 predicted proteins | sample GWRWN1_30_40_FD_187230 | JGI IMG/M metagenome (GOLD analysis project Ga0209887, IMG submission 187230) | Riverbed sediment microbial communities from areas with no vegetation in Columbia River, Washington, USA - GW-RW N1_30_40 (SPAdes)... | ecosystem: Environmental > Aquatic > Freshwater > River...
CTTGCCGCAGTAGCACTCCCAGTCCTTCGTCGGACCGAAGATGCGCTCGCAGAAGAGGCCGTCCTTCTCGGGCTTGAGCGTGCGGTAGTTGATCGTCTCCGGCTTCGTGATCTCGCCGGACGACCAGTCGCGAATCTGCTTGCTCGACGCGAGGCCGATGCGGATCGCGTCGAAATTGTTGATGTCGATCAAGACTCTCCCGTCTTCTCTTCGATTTCTAGATCTGCCAAGTCAGGTGCGTCCTCGAAGGGGCCTGCCGCTTCCTCCGCCTCGTCAGCCGGGGACTCGCCCCCGAGGCCGGCCGAAACCTCGTCGAGGTCGCCCAGCTGCTCATCGGCGGGAAGGGTGAGCTCGCCGGTCTCGTCGACCCGCTCCTGGCCCTCCTCCGCCTCCTCTGCGGTGGGCTGCCGCGCCGCCGCCCGCAGGGAGCCGGGCGAAAGGTCGATCCCGAGCTCCTCCGCGGCGCGGAGCAGCTCGTCGTCCTCCTCGCGCACCTCGACCTCGCCGCCCTCCTCGGAGAGGACGTTGACGTCGAGGGCGAGCGACTGCATCTCCTTCAGGAGCACCTTGAAGGACTCGGGGATCGACGGCTCGGCGATGTTCTCGCCCTTGACGATCGCCTCGTAGGCCTTCACACGCCCGACGGTGTCGTCGGACTTGATCGTGAGCATCTCCTGCAGCGTGTAGGCGGCGCCGTAGGCCTCGAGCGCCCACACCTCCATCTCGCCGAAGCGCTGGCCGCCGAACTGCGCCTTACCGCCGAGCGGCTGCTGCGTGACGAGCGAGTAGGGGCCCGTCGAGCGCGCGTGGATCTTGTCGTCGACGAGGTGGAGCAGCTTGAGGATGTACATGTAGCCGACGGTGACCTTCTGGTCGAAGGGCTCACCCGAGCGGCCGTTGTAGAGCCGGAGCTTCCCGGAGCAGCGGCGCCCTGGCCTTCGCTTCGGGTCGACGTGGAACTTGATCGCGTTGTTGGGGTTCTGCTTCGTCCACTCGACCAGCGCGTCGTCGACTTCCTCCTCGGTGGCGCCGTCGAAGACCGGGGTGGCGATCGGAGTCGGATCTCCGTTCTGCTCTCCGTTCTCGGCGAAGACGCCGTGCATCGCGGCCCAGCCGAGATGTGTCTCGAGGATCTGGCCGATGTTCATCCGGCTCGGGACGCCGAGCGGGTTCAGGACGACGTCCACCGGCGTGCCGTCCTCGAGGAACGGCATGTCCTCCTCGGCGACGATCCTGGCGATGACGCCCTTGTTCCCGTGGCGGCCTGCGAGCTTGTCGCCCTCGGCGATCTTGCGCTTCTTCGCCACGTAGACGCGGACGAGCTCGTTCACGCCCGGGGAGAGGTCGTCGCCGGCCTCGCGCGAGAAGGTCTTCACGTCGATGACCTTGCCGCCCTCGCCGTGCGGGACCTTGAGCGAGGTGTCGCGGACCTCGCGCGCCTTCTCCTTGAAGATCGCGCGGATGAGCTTCTCCTCGGCCGTCAGCTCGGTCTCGCCCTTCGGCGTGACCTTGCCGACGAGCAGGTCGCCGGAGCCGACCTCGGCGCCGATGCGGACGACGCCGCGATCGTCGAGATCCTTGAGAGACTCCTCCGAGCGGTTGGGAATGTCGCGCGTGATCTCCTCGTCGCCGAGCTTCGTCGAGCGCGCGTCGATCTCGTACTCATGGATGTGGATCGAGGAGAGCACGTCGTCCTTGACGAGGCGCTCCGAGAGCACGATCGCGTCCTCGAAGTTGTAGCCCTCGAACGGCATGAACGCGACCAGCAGGTTCTTGCCGAGCGCGAGCTCGCCCTGGGCGGTCGAGCTGCCGTCGGCGAGGACGTCGTCCGCCTTCACCTTTTCGCCGAGCCCGACCACCGGCTTCTGGTGGATGAGCGTGCCCTGGTTCGAGCGCATGAACTTGACGAGCTCGTATTCCTCCTTGCCGTCCTTCGTTTCCAACGTGATCTGGTCGGCGTCGACGTCGACGACGGTGCCCGCGTTCCGCGCGAGGACCACATCCCCGGTGTCGACGGCGGCGCGATATTCGAGCCCGGTCCCGATCACGGGAGGCTCGGTGATCATCAGCGGCACCGCCTGGCGCTGCATGTTCGCGCCCATGAGGGCGCGGTTCGCGTCGTTGTGCTCGAGGAACGGGATCAGCGCTGTCCCGACCGAGACGATCTGTGCCGGGTTGACGTCCATGTACTGGATCGCCTTCGGGGCGGCCGTAACCGGCTCGCCGCCGCCGCCGCGACAGAGGACGGTGTCGTTGACGAACTTGCCCGTCTTCTCGTCGAGCGGCTCGTTCGCCTGCGCGATCGTGAACTTCTCCTCCTCGGAGGCGTCCAGGTAGACGATCTTGTCCGTCACCTTGCCGCCTTCGACGACGCGGTAGGGCGTCGTGACGAACCCGAACTCGGACACGGTCGCCATCGAGGCGAGCGAGCCCATGAGGCCGATGTTCGGGCCCTCCGGAGTCTCGATCGGGCACATGCGGCCGTAGTGGGTCGTGTGCACGTCGCGCACCTCGATCGGCGCGCGCTCGCGCGTGAGACCGCCGGCGCCGAGCGCCGAGAGCCGCCGCCGGTGCGTGAGCCCGGCGAGCGAGTTCGTCTGGTCCATGAACTGCGAGAGCTGCGAGGAGCCGAAGAACTCCTTCAGGGCGGCCACGACCGGACGGATGTTGATGATGGTCTGGGGCGTGATCGTGTCCACGTCCTCGGTCGTCATGCGCTCGCGCACGACGCGCTCCATGCGGTAGAGCCCGACCCGGAAGGCCTCCTGGATCAGCTCCCCAACGGTCCGCAGCCGGCGGTTCCCGAAGTGCTCGTACTCGTCGAGCTCGGCCCTGACCGGCTCGCGCGAAAGCGTGGCTGCGTCGGCGGCGTAGTCCTTCGTCTCGGGATCGACGCCGAGCTTCGTCGGCAAGTCGACGAGACGCTTCACGAGCGCGACGATGTCCTGCGTCGTGAGCACGCGAACGTCGTCGGGAACGTCGACCTCGAGACGCTGGTTCAGCTTGTAGCGGCCGACCTTGGTCAGGTCGTAGCGCTTGGGATCGAAGAAGAGCCCCCGCAGAAGGTTGCGGGCGTTCTCGAGCGTGGGCGGCTCGCCCGGGCGCTGCTTCTTGAAGACCTCGACGACAGCCTCTTCCTCACGCGTCGTCGTGTCCTTCTCGAGCGTGGCGGCGATGAACATCGAGTTGTCGAAGAGCTTGAGGATCGCTTCGTTGTCCGAGGTATCGAGCTTGTCCCCGGTGGACGGGTCCTCGGGGGGCAGGGCGCGCAGGAGCGTCGTGATCGGGAGCTTGCGCTTCCGGTCGATCCGGGCGTAGACGATGCCCTTCTTGTCGATCTCGAGCTCGAGCCACGAGCCACGGCTCGGCATCAGGTTGGCGATGAAGACCTGCTTCGTCGCGTCCTTTGGCTCCATCAGGTAGGCACCCGGGGAGCGGACGAGCTGCGTCACGATCACGCGCTCGGTCCCGTTGATGATGAAGGTGCCCCACTCGGTCATCATGGGGAAGTCGCCCATGAAGACGGTTTGCTCCCGGATCTCGCCCGTCTCCTTGTTGACGAAGCGGATGCTCATCGAGAGCGGCACCTGGAAGGTCAGATCCTTCTCGCGGCACTCCTTGATCGAGAACTGCGGCTCACCGAACCAGTAGTCGCCGAATTCCACGGCGAGGGTGCCGGTGTAGTCCTCGATGGGCGAAATGTCGTTGATCGTCTCCTGGAGGCCTTCCTCGATGAACCAGCTGAAGGAAGCCTTCTGGATGTCGATCAGGTTAGGGAGATCAAGAACGTGCTTGAGACGGGAAAAGCTCTTACGCGCGCGGCGCGGAGCGACCTTGTTGTTCAAGGAAGGAGGCCTCCTCTAGGCAGGGTGGAGCGTCAACTGGCAGGCGAAAACGGCAAACGGCGGCGCGACCCCTAAGAGTAGCAGAAAAGACGGTCTCCCCGCAAGGGAAAGCCTGCGGGTAACCGCCTTTCGGAGTGTCAACTATAGCGCGTCAGATCGAAAAACGCGAGAGAGGCGCCGAAGCGCCTCTCTCGGTCGACGAACGCCTGCGTCCGGTTACAGCTTGATGAAGCGAACGAGCGCGCGGGCGAACGCGGCGACTTCGGTCTCATCGCCCTGGTCGTCCTCGCCGGCCTGGTCATCCTCACCGGCCGTGTCGTCGCTCTCGCACTCCTCCGCCTCGCCGGCCTGGTCGTCAGTGCCGTCGTCAGCAGGATCGTCCGCAGCGGGCTCTTCCGTGCCCTCTTCGACGGTCGAGTCGTCCGTGCCCTCTTCGACGGTCGAGTCGTCCGTGCCCTCTTCGACGGTCGAGTCGTCCGTGCCCTCTTCGACGGCAGGATCCTCGGAGCCGTCTTCGGTGGGCTCGTCGCAGGACTGCACTTCGTCGTCAGCCAGCGCGGCCGCTACGTGGTCGCCGTGCGCAGCTGCGGAGACGCACATGCCGTGCGAGTTTCGCTTGTTGTCGTTCGTGCCGAACGCTTCGTCGAAGGACGAGAACTTACCGGGCTCCAGGCCGCCAGCATCGAGGTCATCCTTGTCCATCATCGACTCGACCATGAAGCACTGCCAGGCAGGGTTGAGATCCTCCAGGTTGAGCTCCTGGTCACCGTCGGCCTGATCCTCGGCCTCCGCGCTCTGATGCTTCTGCTTCTTCTCGTGCTTGGCCTTCGCCTTGTCGGCGTGACCCTTGCCGAGGCCGGCCCAGGCAGGCTTGCCGTGGCCGTTGCCTCCGCCACCGCCGGCCCAGGACGGCTTACCTTGTCCGTGACCGCCGGGGCCCTTGGCGAACGCGGCAGGCACGCAGAGCAGCGCCACCACGAGAGCCAGAACGATGGTCTTCAAACCGAGTTTCATAAAAGGGATGCCTCCAGGGAAAGAGTGTCCGTTACTCAGCTTGATGCCGCTTCCTCCGGAAACGTGCGCTTGCACACAGAAGATCAACAAATGGGGTGAGACGGCCCTCCCCCGATCGGGGAGGTTCACGGCCAGTCCAGCTCTCACGTACTTCTTAGGACGCGCTCATGCCCTTCTTAGGGGCCGGCCCGATCCTGGGCAGCGGTTCGCCAACGACAGAAGGGATCGACATGAACCGCGTCAGGAAGCTCGTCGTGGGCGTCGCCGCCCTCGCGACAGTCGCGCTCGGCGGCGCGACGGTCGCGAGGGCCGTCTCGAACGGCAACGGCGACGCCCAGCGAAGCGACGAGACCGCACTCACCGGCGACACGGCCACGAAGGTCAAGGACGCGGCCCTCGCCAAGACCGGCGGAGGCACCGTCGAGCGTGTCGAGACGGACGGCGACGGCCAGGCCGCCTATGAGGCGCACGTCCTCAAGTCGGACGGGACGCGCGTGACCGTCTACGTCAACAAGCAGTTCGAGGTGGTCGGGACCGAGTCCGGCCGCTAATCAAGACCCCCTCCCCGAGCAAAGGGGCCGCCCGCGCGGCCCCTTTTGCTTTCCTTGCCTACTTGAGTTCGACGGTCGCGCCTGCTTCCTCGAGTTGCGTCTTCGCCTGGTCGGCCTCCTCGCGCGTCACGCCCTCCTTCACGGCGCTGGGCGCTCCGTCCACGAGATCCTTGGCCTCCTTCAGCCCGAGATTGGTGAGCGCGCGGACGACCTTGATCACCTGGATCTTCTTGTCGCCGGCGCCGGTGAGCATGACGTCGAACGTCGACTGCTCCTCCGCCGCGCCCGCACCGTCGCCCGCGGCTACCGCACCGGGCGCCGCCACTGCGACGGGAGCCGCCGCGGTCACGCCCCACTCCTCCTCGAGCTGGTTCTTGAGCTCGACGAGCTCGAGCACGGTCATCTTCCCGAGCTGATCGACGATCTTCTTGGTGTCAGTTGCCATTCTCTTCTCCTTCTTGGGATTCTTCCGCGGAGCCCTCTGCTCCTGCGGCGTTCGCTTCATCTGTTGGGGCCTCGGGCTCCGCGTCGGAGCCGCTTTCCTCTGACGCTTCTTCCGCCGGAGCTTCTGCAGCAGGTTCGACTGCCGCCGCCGGGTCTTCCGGCGCCTCCGGCTCCGCCGTTCCGCCTTGCTCCTGCAGCTGGCTGATCCGGGCGTCGAGGACGCCCACGAGGTCACGCAGCGGCGCCGTGAAGAGCCCGACGATCGCGTTCAGCGGGCCGATCACCGCTCCGAGCACCTGGCTCTGGAGCACATCTGCGGGCGGCAGCGCCGCGAGCTTCTGAACCTCGTCGGCGCTAACCGGCTGACCCTGGAGGAGGCCGCCCTTGAGGCTCAGCACCTTCGTCTGACGGGCCGTGTCGTTGAGCGTCTTGGCAACCGCCACCATGTCTCCCTCGAGAACGAAGGCGATGGCCGTCGGACCTTCGAGCAGCTCCAACAGGCTGGGAACGCCGGCCTGCTCGGCGGCGCGCTTCGTGAGCGTGTTCTTGACGACGGAGAAGCGCGCGCCGTGCTTGAGCAGCTCCGTGCGCACTCCGTCGATCTCGCTCATCGTCAGGCCTCGGTAGTCCGCGACGATGAGCGTGTCGGATGCGCGCAGGCGCTCCACGAGCTCCGCGACGACCCGCTCCTTGTCTCTTTTCAGCAACGAATCACCTCCTAAAAACGGTCGCGCCCGCCGAGGGCGGGCACGAGCAGGCGATTCTCGCTCGGGCCGCCTCGGTTGGACTTCCGCCCCTTGCGGGGCCGCCAACTGTCTCTGGCGACGGGCGTTTCTGCCGACAGTCTAAGCCGCGGCTTCGGCCCCTTCCTGCTCCTCGGCGATGCCCTTGGTGCGCTGGGGATCGACGTGGATGCCGGGCCCCATCGAGCTCGTCAGCGTAATCGAGCGGATGTAGCGGCCCTTCGCCGCGGCCGGCTTGGCGCGGACGATCTCCTCGATGACGGTGGCGTAGTTCTCGAGCAGCTGGCGCTCGTCGAAGCTCTTCTTCCCGATCGCCAGGTGGACGTTGGCGCCGCGATCGGTGCGGTACTCGAGCTTGCCCGCCTTGGAGTCGCGGACGGCCTTCGCGACATCGAACGTGACTGTTCCCGCCTTCGGGTTCGGCATCTTGCCCCGGGGCCCGAGGATGCGGCCGAGCTTTCCGACCGTCCCCATCATGTCGGGCGTCGCCACCGCGACGTCGAAGTCGTCGAAGCCCTCCTCGATCTGCTTGGCGAGATCGGCCGAGCCGACGACGTCGGCACCGGCGTCCTGCGCTTCCTTGGCCTTCTCACCCTCCGCGAAGACGGCGACCCGCGTGTCCTTGCCGGTCCCGTGCGGGAGCATGAGCGTCCCGCGCAGCTGCTGCTCGGCATGGCGGACGTTGAGGCCCATGTTCATGTGCACCTCGACCGTCTCGTCGAACTTGGCCCCCTCCTGGTCCTTGAGGAGCTTGATCGCCTCGAGAGGCGAGTACGCGCGCTCGCGGTCGACGTTCGCGAGCGCCTGCCGGTAGCGCTTGCCGTGCTGGCTCATGCCGGCGTCTCCACGCCCATGCTCCGCGCAGTCCCCTCGATGATGCGCATCGCATGGTCGACGTCGCGCGCGTTGAGATCCTCGAGCTTCGTCTCGGCGATCTGGCGAACCTGATCCCGCGTCAGCCGACCGACCTTCTCACGGTTGGGCTCGCCGGAGCCTTTGGGGATCCCGAGCGCCTCCTTGATCAGCACAGCGGCCGGCGGCGTCTTCGTGATGAACGTGAAGGAGCGGTCTTCGTAGACGGTGATCTCGACCGGCGTGATGCGACCGCCGGCCTGCGCCGTCTGCGCGTTGAAGGCCTTGCAGAACTCCATGATGTTGACCCCGTGCTGGCCGAGCGCGGGGCCCACCGGAGGCGCAGGGTTCGCCTGCCCGCCGGGGATCTGGAGCTTGATGAGGGTGAGGACTTTCTTGGCCATAGCTACTAATCCAGTTTCTTGACCTGGTCGAAGGAGAGCTCCACCGGCACCTGGCGCTCGAAGATGTTCACCAGCACCTTCAGCTTCTGCTGGTCGCCGTTCACGTCCACGATCTCCCCATCGAAGTCGGACAGCGGCCCCGAGGTTACCTTGACTGACTCGCCGAGCTCGAAGTCGGCGAGCGCGCGCGGACGCTCCGCGCCGGCGGTGACCGTGTGGAGGATGCGGTCGACCTCGTTCTGCGAGAGCGGGACCGGCTTCGTTCCGGAGCCGACGAAGCCCGTCACGCCCGGCGTGTTCTTCACGACGGTCCACGCCTCGTCGGACATATCCATGTTCACCAACACGTAGCCGGGCAGGACACGCTTCTCCGTTTGCACCTTCTGGCCGTCCTTCGTCTCCACCACCTGCTCGGTCGGGACGATCACCCGGCGGAAGCGGGGCTGCTGGTTCATGGAGACGATCCGGTGCTCGAGATTGGCCTTGACCTTGTTCTCGTGCCCGGAATAGGTGTTGATGACGTACCAGCGGAACATGAATCGGCCAGCCGCTAGAGGTTCAGGAGGACGTCTTTGACGAAGCGCGCAAAGGCGAGGTCGGCGACCCAGAGGTAAGCGCCGACGACAGCGATGGCGATGATGACGACCACCGTCGCCGTGAAGAGCTGGCGCCGGTTGGGCCATTCGACCTTCTTCAGCTCGCCGATCGACTCGGCTGCGAAGCCGCGGATGCCGCCACGCCGCTCGCGGCGCGCGCCCGTCTGGCTCTTGGGCTGGCCGACCGGCTTGATCTCGCGGCGGCGCTGGCGGGCGCGCTCGGCGGCGGCCGGCTGCTGGAAGCCGGAGCGCTTGCGGCGTGTGCGCTGTGGGCGGGCCATGGTTACTTAACGGGTCTCCCTGTGGAGCGTTTGCGAACCGCACCAGCGGCAGTACTTCTTCGTCTCGAAACGGTCGGGCGTGTTCCGCTTCGACTTCTGCGTCTGGTAGTTCCGCCGCCTGCACTCCGTGCACGCAAGCGTGATTGCAACTCGTACTCCGGTAGCCAACTTCTTTTTCCTTTACTTACCCGTTTGAGGACGCCTGAAGGTAGCGGCGGGAGGACTCGAACCTCCGACACGCGGATTATGATTCCGCTGCTCTAACCAACTGAGCTACGCCGCCGCGCGCGGTCGGAGTGTAGCAAGGGCGCCGTTTACTTCCCCTCTTACTTCCCCTCCACGAGGGGGATTCCCTCCTCCTCCAGGTCGGCAACGCCTCCGTCGGCAACGTGGATGACGTCCTCGACTCCCGCGCGCTTGAGGAGCGAGGCCGCGATCGAGCTCCGGTTTCCGACCGAGCACGCGACAACGCATTCGCGTTCAGTCAGACGCAGCCTCGCCGGGGCACCGTCCCGAAGGTGGTAGTACGGAATGTGGATCGAGCCCTCAACGTGGCCCTCCTCCCACTCGTCGTCCTCGCGCACGTCAAGAAGGGACACATCGTCACGGCGGATCCGCTCGGCCAACTCGTGGACGTCGATGGCCGGGGTGGAGGCTGTTTCCAGGCCCGCCTCTTGCCACGCGGCGACGCCGCCGGCGAGGATCCCGGGCAGGCTGCGAAAGCCGACCGCCTCCAGCAGCAGCCCCATCCGCCGGGCCTCGTCGTCGGTCCCGGCAGTCACGACGACCTCGCTCTCGGGGTCGACGATCCACGCGGCTCGGGTGCCGACGGCCGAGCGCGTCATGGTCACGTTGATGGAGCGCGGAATGTGCACTCCGTCGAACTCCCGCGGCGCACGTCCGTCGAGCAGCGTTGCACCCGCCTCCAGCAACTGTTTCACGCGCGCGGGCGCGAGGGGCCCGAGGGTGCTCGCTTCGCTGAGCAGAGGTCCACGGTTGAGCTCGACGATCCGCTTGAAATTCGGTGGTTGGAGAGCGAGGTGTCCGGTCAGCTCTCGGACGAAGGCGTCCTCGTCTCCGAGGTTGAGCAGCCTGTTGAAGCGGCGCTCGAAGCCGATCGTCGTCCCCGGCTTCTCGCTCATCCCGGCGCCACCGCAGAGCGAGCCACCGATGTGGCCCGGCCAGGCCTCCGCGAAATCATCGAGCTCGAGCAGGCGACGCATCGAGGCGTGGAGCTCCCGGGCGCCTTTCTCGGGCTCGACGGCCAGGTCGGGCCGTGCGAGGTCGCCGACGAAGAGCGAATCCCCGGTGACGACGAGCCAGGGCTCCTCGCCGCGGCTGGCGTCGGCGATCAGGTAGGCGGTGTGCTCCGGCCGGTGGCCCGGTGTCGCCAGCGCGGTGATCGTGATCTGGCCAACTGCGACCGTATCGCCGTCGCCCAGCGGGACATGGTCGAAGGCGACCTCCGCTTTCGCAGGGACGTAGATGGCCGCCCCCGTGGCCTTCGCCAGGCGGCCCTTGCCGGACACGTGGTCGGCGTGGTTGTGGGTCTCCAGGATGTGCCGGAACTCCAACCCGTGCTCGTCGGCGAGCGCGAGGTAGTCCTCGATCTCCCACTTCGGGTCGATGACGGCGGCCTCCCCGGCGTCCGCGACGACATATGACGCGCACCCGAGGTCCTCGTGGAGCACCTGGCGGAAGAACACTGGCGGTCATGATACGGCGGTGAAGTTCGACCAACGGGAGTTCGCGGGCGCCGTCGCCGACCTTGGCGTGTTCGTCCCGATAGCCGTCGCCCTGATCGTCAGCAACGGACTCTCGGCAACGGCTGTTCTTCTTCCGGCGGGCCTGCTCTACGTGACCGTGGCACTGGTGTATCGCCTGCCGGTTCCCGTCCAGCCGCTGAAGGCCTTCGGGGCCATCGCGATCGCCAAGGGCCTCGGCTCCGACGAGATCGCCGCCGGCGCCTTGCTCATCGGCGCGATGTTCCTCGTCGCCGGACGGCTCGGGCTCCTCGACGTCCTCGCCCGCGCGTTTCCGCGCGCGCTTGTGCGCGGTGTCCAGCTCACCGTCGGGCTTCTCTTCTTGAAGATCTCCTGGGGACTGGTGACGGACCCGCCCAAGTCCTTCGCCGCCCACGCGCTCGACGTTCAGTGGGCTCTCCCCCTGGCCGTCCTCGCGCTCGTGCTCGCGCTCACGCTTCGCCGGTATGCGATCTCCATCGCACTCGTCGGAACCGGCGTGGTGGTCGCGCTGGTGCTGGCCGGCGGGCAACTCGAGCTGGGACCGTCGGCGCTGAGCCTGCCGTCACTCGACGGAAGCGTCCTCCTCACAGCGCTGACGGTCCTCGTACTGCCGCAAGCGCCGCTGTCGTTCGCGAACTCCTGCCTCGCGACCGCCGACGCTGCGCGCGTGTACTTCGGCAAGGACGGAGAACGGGTCCGTCCGGGCCGACTCGCGACGTCGTTCGGCACGGCCAATCTCCTCGCAGGAGCCGTCTCGGGCATGCCGGTGTGCCACGGCGCCGGCGGGATGACCGCCCACTACAAGTTCGGGGCACGCACAGGGGCTGCGCCGCTCGTCATGGGCACTGCGCTACTCTTCCTCGCCGTCGCCGTCGGGGCCGGGCTGGCGGGTGTCCTGCCCGCGTTCCCCCTGCCGGTCCTCGCGGGCCTGCTCGCGACGGCGGGAGTCCTCCACATCGCTCTCCTCCGCGACCTGCAGGGGGCACGCGACTGGGCGCTCGCACTCCTCGTCGGGGGAGTCGGCTTCGAGCTCAATCTTTTGTGGGCGCTCGCAGCCGGCCTGGCCGCCTGGTGGATCCCGTACGGCTTCGGCCGGCTGCAAGCACGGCTCGCCGAGGCAACTCCCTAAGAGCTCTAGACCTCGGCGGTCTCCTTCTTCTCCTCCTTGAGGCGGCGGACGAGGTCGGCCACGTCGGCCACCTCCTGCTCGAGATCCTTCTGGTACTCCTCGAGATGGCGGAGCCATTCCTCACGATCGGGCACACGGCGACGGCCGAAGCCAGGTCCACAGCCGTGTCGGTATCCATGGCGGCGATGCATGTTCACCTCCCTTCGCCCTGCTCGTAACGCTCGAGAAAGCCGGAGAGGACCCCTTGCGCCTCGCGTAGGGCTTCCGCCCAACGGTCCAGCAGGCGGCGGCCCGAGTCGGTGAGCTCGTAGGTGCGTTTCGCCGGGCCGGGAAGATCGGCGCTCCACTCCGAGGCGACGATGCCCTCCTCCTCGAGCGCCCGTAGAACGCGGTAGAGGTTGCCCACATCCACATGGCTCTCCGAGCCTGCGATCTCCGGGAGGCGCTCGATCAGCTCGTAGCCGTGCATCCGGCGCTCGCGGAGGAGCAAGAGGAGAGACGGCTCGACGAACCTCTCGACACGGGCCCGTACCGCCCAGTGGCCGGGGCGGACGAAGGCACGGGTGCGGCCTCGATGACCATGGCGGCCCCTCACGGGCATCTATAAGTCAAATACATATGTAAGAGACTAGCAGCCGTGCGGAAACGGCACTACTTGTCGAAGACGACGAGCAGGACGATCCGCTCGTAGTCCTCGAAGCGGTGCGCCGCGCGGGCGGCGACGAAGGCTGCGGCACCCTCCTCGAGTGGATGCTTCTCTCCTTCAACGTCGAGCATCCCCCTGCCCTCGAGCACAAAGTAGAGCTCGTCCCACTCGTGCGGTTGCTGCGTGTCGGGCTCTGGCCCTGCGAGGACGTACACGCCTCCCTGCAGGCGGTCGGTCTCGTACACCACCTCGTAGCCGCCTGGGCCGAGCCGCTCCGCGACAGCGCCGAAGTCGAAGCCCGAAAACGGTCCGTCCGTCATCCCCTCCGGAGGGTAGACGCAGCGGCCGGCGCTGGCGCGTGACGCTGCCAACGCCAGCGGGTGCGAATGCTGGCCGCGAGCTCGACCGCGGCCACGATCGCGAGCGTCTCCAGCCCCAGCCAGTACCAGGAATAGAGGGTCGGGTCGAGCAGGACACGCACGGCGACGATCCCGAGCGGGACGGCCCAGAGAGCGCGCTCGGTCCGCCGCAGGGCAAGCGCGACCGCACAGCCGACGATGAGAGCGACCGCTCCTTGGAGCAGTCGCAGCCCCCAAGGGAAATCGCTTCCCGCCGGGACGAGCAAGCGAACGAGCGTCCAGCTTTCGACCTTCCAGCGGTAGTCGAACATGCGGAAGCTGCCCGCGAGCACGAACGGGAGGTAGAGCGCGCCGATCACGGCCACCTGCGCGGCGAGGCCCCCCAGAGCACGCCGAAAAACCGGTGCGAGCAGCAAGACCGGCGCGCCGAGAACTCCCCACACCTCCAGCCCCGCGGAGAGCCCCAGCAAGGATCCGCTCCGGAGCGTCCGCCCCTCGCGGGCGTCGAGGGCGGCCAGCACCCACATGAGGGGGACGGCCACCTGGGCTGGATGCCCATAGCTGTAGGCCTCGGCGGTCACTCCGAGCGCGACGGCCGCCAAGCCGGCGAGCGCCTGGAAGGCGGCGCGGTGGGGACGGCCCCGCAGGAGCCGTCCGACGACGAAGACGATGAGCGCGGCGAGCGCGATCTCGAGGGCGTAGGCCAAGAAGCCGAGCCCGCCGATGCGGTCGCACACGCCCACAAGGAGGAGCTGAAGCGGCCCAACCTGCAGCGAGGGGTCGGCGAAGGTGTCGGCCCACCGCGACGAGAACAGCGTGCGAGCGGCGTGCGCGAAATACGGCAAGTCGGCCGGGTCGCGCGTCCCGAACGCCGCCACGAGCGCGGAGGCCGCGAGCGGGAGGAGCCAGGCGAGGAGCCCGAGGCGCTTGCGCATGTCCCTACTGGATCAGCGTCAGCAGTTTGAACATGGGCATGTACATCGAGATGATGATCACGCCCACGACCATCCCGACTCCGATCATCATCAGCGGCTCGATGACGGAGGTGAGCGTGGCGATGGAGCTGTCGACCTCGTCCTCGTAGAAGTCGGCGATCTTCGCCAGCATCTTCTCCAGCTCGCCGGTCTCCTCTCCGACGCGGACCATCTGGGAGACCATCGGCGGGAAGATCTTCTCGTCCTCGAGGGGGATCGCGATGGGAACGCCTTGGTGCACGCGCTCGCGCACCACCGCGGTCGCGTCCTCGATCAGGCTGTTCCCGGCGGTCGAACCGGTGATCTCCAGCGAGCGGATGATGTCCACACCAGCGGCGACGAGCGTCGAGAGCGTGCGCGAGAACCGCGCCATTCCGACCTTGACCACGATGGCGCCCACGCCGAAGGGAATCCGCATACGGAACCCGTCCCAGACGCGGCGTCCGCGATCGGTCTTCTTCAACCTGAAGAAGCCGTAGATCGTGAGCCCCATGAGCGGGAAGACGATGAAGTAGTACGTCCGGAGGACGTTCGACATCTTCACCACGATCTGGGTCAGCATCGGGAGGTCACCGCCCAGCTCGGCAAAGATGTCCACGAAGATCGGGACGAGGAACATGAGCATGCCGACCAGCACGAGCGTGGCGAAGCCCATGACCATCAGCGGGTACATCATCGCCCCCTTCACGCGGCGCTTGATCCGCGTCTCCTTCTCGATCTGAAAGGCGACGCGGTCCAGCACGACGTCGAGGATTCCCGCAGCCTCGCCCGCCTCGACCATCGAGATGAAGAGGCGCGAGAAGATGCGCGGGTGGCGTGCCATGGCTTCTGAGAGGAGAAGGCCGCCTTCGACGTCGGCGCGAAGCTCGGTGATCACCTTGGCGAGCTTCTTGTCCTCGGTCTGCTCCTCGAGGATGACGAGCGCGGTGACGACGTTCAGCCCCGCCTCGATCATGGTCGCGAACTGGCGGGAGAAGACCTGGAGCGACTTCGGCTTGACTTTCTTGATCGCCAGGCCGAGACCCTGGGACGCCGCGGCTCGCTCATCGAGCGAAAGCGCGACGAGCCCGCGCTGACGCAGTGCCTCGCGGGCCGCGCCCGCGTCGGGCGCGTTCACCTCCCCGTCGAGCTCGAGGCCCGACGCGTTGATGGCCGTGTATGCGTAGGACGCCATTCCCAGCGATGGAATCGGCATCCCTCCTCCCTGCCTTGAGAGGAAAGCCGGCCGTGCCGATGACAGTTGCGGTGTTGCGGCTCAAAACCATCCTCGACGCGCGTGCTCGCCATGAGCACGGCTTCGGCATGATCGAGCTTCTCGCCTCGATGACAGTGATGCTGATCGGCATCTTCGCGGTCTTTGCTGTCTTCCAGGCCGGAATCGTGCAGATCCGGCGCGCGAGCACGATCACGACCGCCGCAGCCGTCGCCGACGCCGAGATGGAGAAGTTCAGGGCGGTCCGGTACGACTCCATCGGCCTGGCCAACTCGGACGTCGCCGCGGCCGACTCGACCTACACGAGCGAAAGCGTCTACAAGGCCGACACCGCGCCCGCCACTACGCTGGCCAGCGCGATGACCGTATCGCAGCTCACCATTTCGGTCGCATCTGCTAGCGGCTTTCCCTCAGCGGCGCCCTACATCGTCATGATCGACAGCGAGCTCATCCTGGTGAGCGGCGGCGCGGGGACGACGACCTGGGCGGTGCGCGACGTAGTCGAGCGCGGCTACCTCGGGACGACCGCCACGGCCCACTCCGCCGGGGCGAACGTCCTCCAGATCCAGCGCGTGAACGTGACGAAATGCGGGACGGCGCCGTGCACGAACTCCGTCCCGACGAAGACCACGACCGGGGCCGATGGTCGCTCGTACCGCGTCGACACGTACGTCACCTGGAAGCAGATCTCCAGCTCGGCGTCGACCACCGGACGGCTGGTCAAGCTCGTAACCGTGATCGTGCGCGACAACGCAGCGCCCTACAAGCGCTGGGCTCGCCTAACGTCCGCGTTCGACGAATCCACGGGCGTCTAGCCTGCTCCCGGGCGGCAGGGCTCAGCCGGCTGAGGGATCAACTCGCGACGCTGACGATCTTGATCGCGTAGCGAGTGCCGTCGTCCGCGGCGAGGACGAGCGTCTCGCCGACGTTGATCGTGATCGTGTCGTCCCCGTTCGAGAACGAGCCCGAGACGAGGCCGATGACGGCCGCGGTGTCGGTCACCGACACGAGCTTGAACGTCGGATCGCTGGCGGGGAAGGGATCGTTGACACGGACGTCCTCCGAGCTCCCGTTCACCTCGATCGTCGCGCGCGCGGCCGGCTGGGCGGAGCTGGAGGGGCTCTCGCGCACGAACGGGTCGCGGCCGGAGAAACGGCTGAAGGAGAGGAGCTGTCCGTCGAGCAGATCGGGCTGTAAGTCGCTGTCCGGGAGGACGCCGCCCTGATCTGAGCCGGTGCCCGGAAGGGTCGGCGTCCCGGAGGGCACAGAGGTCGTCGGGATGGCCGGGACCGCCGACGTGGGCGGCGGAGGCGATCCGCCCTGCAGAGCCTTGAACATCTTCGGCCCCTGCCAGGCGAGCAGCGCGATGAAGGGCACGATCAGGATGATGAGAAGCTTCTTCTGCTTCGCATCCTTCTGAGCGCGGAGTGCGGCCTCAGACGGTTGTCTGGCCATCTAGGGAAGTCCTCCGGCGGCCGAAGAGCCAGGCGGCGCGGTGGTCGTTCCCGTCGTAGTGGGCACCGGGACGGGCGCCGGGGCCGTCGAGTGCGCGTTGGGGTCGTACACGTACGCGGAGACGACCAGGAGAGCCTCGATCTGCGGGAGGTCCGCCTCGTGCAGGTCGAGTGTGTCGAGAGTGAAGAAGCGGCCGGAGGCGGAAAGCTTCCCCTCGTCGACCGAGACGAGGTTCCGCATCCGGAACAAGAAGTCGGTCAGGTCGTAGTAGTTGCCCTCGAAGGTGAGGCTGATCGGGATGACGCGGTAGCCCTCCTGGACCACCGTGCTCTGGGGTGCGATCGCCTTGAACCTGACGCCTGCGGCTGCTGCGGTCGAGTTCAGCTCCAGGATGATCCCGGGCATGTCGTCGCGGTCGGGCATCGCCTTGGCCAATTCGAAGAGATCGGCGACCTTGAGCTTCGAGTCGGCTTCCTTTGGACGGGCGGCCAGCTTCGCGGCGCTGATGTCCGTCTCCAGCTTCGCGATCTGGTCGCCCAGGCGTCCAGCCTCCGCGCGCTTCGGCCGGATGAGGACGAAGTAGGCGACGAGCGTGACGATCAAGAGCGCACCTGCGAAGACCGGCCAGAGCGGCATTTGCTTCTTCACGATCCGAGCCTCAGCGTCGCGGTGATGGTGAAGACGACGCGCGTCGGGTCGTTCGGCGACTCGCCGGCCTCTTTCAATCGGACGGCCACCAGTTGGCGGATCACCGAAAGGCGGGCCATGAACTCGGCGACGCTGGGCTGGTTCGCTGTCGTCCCGATGATGGTGAGATTCGTGGCGAGCGTCCCGTCGGCGGACGCCGTCGTCGCGGCAGCGGGAGAGCTCCCCTGAATCTGCGACACGCTGACCTCGTCGGGAATAACCAGGGCGATCTCACGAAGCAGGCGGTCCCACGCGAGACGCTTTCCGAGAGCTGAAGCGAGGGCGTTCGTCCGACCGACCCGCTCATTCGCGAGCGCGGCCGACTTGTCGTCGAGGGACGGCTCCTGTGCGGTCGTCTGGTAGGCGGCGAGCTCGGCGCGGAGATCCTCTGCCTCGCCCCTCTTCGCCGTCACCTCGGTGCCGGCCATGAGGTAGAGGGCCGCGAGCGCCGCGAAGACAAGCACGCCGGCGAGCGCGACGAGCACTTGGGGAAGCGGGCTGGAAGCGCCCTCCTTGACCGCGCGAGTTTCCTCGCGGGGGAGCAGGTTGAAGGCCCGCATGAGCGGGATGTCGGCCGGCGGGGGCGCCTCGTGCTCCGTCAGAGCGGCGCCGTTCGAAGCCTTCTGCTTCGGCTCCTTGCGCCGCTTCGGCTCCTTGGCCGGCTTCACCTTCTTCGGAGGCTTCGGCGCGTCCCCGTTCTGACCCTCGCCCGAATCCTTCGACCCTCGCTTGAAGAGGTCGGAGAGCTTGATCTCCTTGTGCATGTCGACCATGGCTCAGCTCACCCTCAGAGCGCCATGCCGAGGCCGATCGGAACGGCAAGCGAGGAATCCGGCGTCCCGCCCCGGAGCTTCTTGCCGACGGAAACGCCCACCAGCGGGTCGCCCACGCGGACGGACACTCCGACGAGACTCGAGAGCGCCGGTGCCAGGCCCTGGAGGAGCGAGGTGCCGCCGGCGAGGACGACCTCGCGGATGCCAAGCGAATCCGGCTGTCCCTGGTAGAACTGGAGCGAGGAAAGCAACTCGCGCGAGAAACCCTGGAGGGCCGCGAGCAAGGCTTCGCGGGCCGTGGCGGCCTGCTCGGGCGTAAAGCCGTCCGGAACCGGGCCGCCGTCGAGGGAGAGCTGCGTCTTCAGGATCTCGGCGGCTTCGGGCTCGATGTCGAGCGCGCGGGCCAGCGAGACAGTCAGGGACGTTCCGCCCCACTCGATGACGCGAGCGAACTCGCACGCGTTGCCGTCCGACACGCCGAGTGTCGTCCGCTCCGCACCGATGGTGAGCGCGACTAGAGCGCTGCGCTCGCCCGGAAGCTCGAGCGGCGGCGTGAGGGCCCGGAGAAGAGCGAACGCCTCGAGGTCGACGCCGACGAGACGAAGTCCGG
>Ga0209887_1000189_pt1 | contig 18046 bp, 14 predicted proteins | sample GWRWN1_30_40_FD_187230 | JGI IMG/M metagenome (GOLD analysis project Ga0209887, IMG submission 187230) | Riverbed sediment microbial communities from areas with no vegetation in Columbia River, Washington, USA - GW-RW N1_30_40 (SPAdes)... | ecosystem: Environmental > Aquatic > Freshwater > River...
GTTCGACGAGGAGAACGCCGACGCCGGCACCTTCACGTTCGAGCGGGAACGGGACCTTTCCATCGAGAACAACGTCCGGGACCTCATGGGCAAGATCGACCGCGCGCTCGCACGCATGGGGGGCGACACCTACGGGATTTGCTCGCGCTGTGGCAAGCCCATCGAGAAGGCCCGCTTGAAGGCCCTGCCGTACGCCGATCTCTGCATCAAGGACGCGCAAGCCCAGTCCCGGCGGTAGGCGGGTGAGCGCCGCCCGGCGTTCGGCGGTCCTCCTGTACGCGGTCGCCGGGGGGGCGCTGCTCCTTGACCAGCTGAGCAAGGCCTGGATCGAACACGCGCTCTCCGGCAGGCCTCCGATCCGGGTGATCCCCGGCGTCCTCTCGCTCACGTACACCACGAACTCGGGGGGCGCGTTCGGGTTCGGTGAGAGCGCGCCGTGGTTGTTCGCGGGTGCGACGATCGTGGTCTCGGCGGTGATCGTGGTGGTCTCGACCCGCCCAATCCGCCCGTGGATCGCCGTGTCGCTCGGCCTGATCCTCGGCGGCGCCCTGGGGAACCTCGCCGACCGGATCGCGAACGGACCCGGGTTCGGCGGGCGAGTGACCGACTTCATCGACCTGCAGGTCTGGCCGATCTTCAACCTCGCCGACACGGCCATCGTGCTCGGGGCGGCGATCCTGGCGATCGCGAGCTTCGACGGCGTGGACGACCACGCCGAGCGCTCGGGGGCCTCTGGGCCGGCGGCCAACGGATCCGGCGGCGCCGAGCGGTGATCGAGGCGTTCGAGGCCGAACCCGGCCGCCTGGACGCGGTGGTGTCGGCCCACCTGGGCGTGACCCGGGCGGAGGTGCAACGCGCGATCGCCGCCGGTGCGGTGCTCGTCGACGGGTCCGCGCGCGAGAAGTCGCACCGGCTCGCCGGCGGCGAGCGGATCGAGGTGGATCTCGCCCCGGGGACGGAGCTGCCGGCGGAGGGGCCGCCGCTCGATCTCGCCTGGCGGGACGAGCACCTGCTCGTCGTGCGCAAGCCCGCCGGCCTGCCGACCCATCCGACCGAGAACCGCCGCGGCGGGACCGTGATCAACCGCCTGCTGGGCATGGGGATCCCGCTCGCGCCGCGCGGCGGCCCGCTGCGACCGGGGATCGTGCATCGCCTGGATGCGGGGACGAGCGGTCTTCTGGTCGTGGCGAGCGACGACGAGGCGTTCGAGGCTCTGGCCGCGATCTTCAGGCGTCACGAGGCCGGCCGCGGCTACCTCGCGCTCGTGCGCGGGTCGGTCCCCCACGACCGGTTCGAGGTGGACGCGCCCCTCGGCCGGGCGGGCGCGAGGATCCGCGTGGACGCGACCGGCGGGCGCGAGGCGACGACGGCGTTCGAGGTGCGCGAGCGGTTCGACCGGGCGACGCTGCTCGGGGCCGAGCCGCGCACCGGTCGGACGCACCAGATCCGCGTCCACCTGTCGTCGATCGGGCACCCGATCCTCGGCGACCGGCGCTACGGCGGGGGAGGGGACGACGCGCGCGGGCTCGGCCTCGAGCGCCCATTCCTGCACGCGTGGCGGATCGCGTTCGACCACCCGGTCACGGGTGAGCGGCTCGACCTGGAGGACCCGCTGCCGCCCGATCTGGAGCGCGCGCTCGAGCGGGCGAGGAGCGGCTCGGTCTGATCAGCGCCGTGCGCGCTCGGCCTCGCGGAGGTAGAGCGCGTGCTGCGTCCGGACCTCCTCGCGCGAGGCGAGCAGGGCGTCCTCGACGTCGGGGGAGAGCGACCGCGACTCGATCAGTGCGTTCAGCTTCGTCGGGTCGACCGAGAGCACCTGCTCCCACAGCCCGAGCGGCTCGAGGATCTCGCGCACCCTCTCCTCGATCGGTGCGGTCACGTGCTGCGCCCGCCGGTCGATCGCCGCACCGTCGGACCCGAAGAGCCGCCGGTACCCGTGCTCGTCGGCGAACGCGTTGATCAGCGGGACCAGCTCGTCGAACCGTCGGTACGCCGCGCGGGTCTCACGTTTCAGCCTGATCCACTCGTCCACCATCTCGGTCACGCGCGGGGTCGGGTCGCCCTGCTCCTTCTCGTACCGATGACGGAACAACGGGCACAGCGCCTGGTACTCGCACCAGTCGCAGAGCGGGTTCTGGCGCGCCTCGAACTTCCCCGCCGCGATCCGCTCGGCGACCACCGAGATCCGCCGGCGGAGCTCGTCGACGTCGGCGAGCGTTCGGACCGTCGTCATCCGCTGGCCGGGGAGCAGGTAGTACAGGGTGAGGCGTTCGGGCTCGATGCCCCAGATCTCGCGGGCGGCCATGTGGTAGATCGAGAGCTGGAGATCCTGATCGATCCGCGACTGCGGCGGCAGTCGCCGGTTGGTCTTGTAGTCGACGATCTCGTAGCCCCCTCCGGGGATCCTGTCCATCCGGTCGATCACGCCCGACAGCGCGACGCCCTCGACCTCGATCGTGAAGCGGAACTCGAGCGCGGCCGGGATCCGGTAGGCGTCGGCGTTCTCGCGGTGGTACAGCGACAGGACCTGCCGACCATGGTCGCGGTAGGTCCGCTCCTCGGAGGCGTCGCCGAACCCCTCCGAGACCCAGGACGCCTCGAGCATGTCGTGGAGCTCGCCGACCGAGGGCGGGACCGGCACCGGCCGGTTGTGGAACAGGTACAGGGCCCGATGGAGCGAGTCGCCGAACGAGAGCGCCGCCGAGCGCGCCTGCGGCACGCGGTCCTCGTATTGGAACTTGAATTTGGCGGGGCAGGTTTCGTAAGTGTTGATGCTCGAGTACGAGAGGCGCATCTAGCCCTCCGGGCCTCTAGGTCAGCGCCCGAGTGTACGGCCGCTGAACTGGCAATTACAAGCGTGTAGTTATCCACATGCGATTCACGCCATGTGCGATTCCAGCGAAGTGGTTCGTACGGCTGGATCGGCCCGGGTTGGACGCCGGTCATGTTGACCTGTGGCGTTGACCCCGAGGCGCCACGACGATACGCTCGCTCTCTCCGAATCACAGAGCTGTTATTCACATCGAATCCCCAGGGATTCCACGAGAGGGAAGACGTGCCGGACAGCTTCGTTCACCTCCACGTGCACTCCGAGTTCTCCCTGCTGGACGGGGCCGCCAGGATCAAGGCGCTGTTCGAGCGGGCCGCCGAGTTCCAGATGCCGGCGCTGGCGCTCACCGATCACGGCGCGATGTTCGGCGCTCTCCAGTTCTACGAGGCCGGGGTCGCCGCGGGGGTCAAGCCCATCCTGGGCGTCGAGACCTACGTGGCGCCCAGCTCCCGGTTCGAGCGGGCGCCCGGCGAGAGCGAGGAGAAGTACCGCCACCTCACGATCCTGGCCCGCAACGAGACCGGGTACCGCAACCTGCTCAAGCTGGTCACGGACGCGCATCTCGAAGGCTTCTACCACCGGCCCCGGGTGGACAAGGAGCTCTTGGCCGAGCACGGCGAGGGGCTGATCGGGCTCTCGGGGTGCCTCGCGTCCGAGGTCTCGCAGCTCCTCCTCGGGGGGCAGCCCGCCAAGGCGGACGAGGTGGCCGCGACGTACGCGGACATCTTCGGGGCCGGGAACTTCTTCATCGAGCTGCAGAATCACGGCCTCTCCGAACAGCGGGAGATCCTGCCCCCGCTGGTCGAGCTCGCGAGGCGCACCGGCCTGCCGCTCGTGGCCACGAACGACCTGCACTACACGCAGCGCGAAGACGCGAAGCCCCACGACGTCCTGCTCTGCATCCAGCAGCAGAAGCTGCAGTCGGACACGAACCGGTTGCGGTTCGACTCGGCCGAGTTCTACCTGAAGAGCACCGAGGAGATGCGCGAGGTTTTCCGCGAGTTGCCCGAGGCCTGCGACGCGACGCTGCAGATCGCCGAGATGTGCGAGCTGGAGCTCGTCTACGGGAGCTCGGCGCCGCCCGAGGAGCGGTTCCACGTCCCACGGTTCGAGCCGCCGCAGGGCAAGGACCGCGACGCCTACCTGCACGAGCTCGTGATGCAGGGCGCGCAGGAGCGGTACGCGACGCTGACGCCCCCGATCCTCGAACGCATCGAGCAGGAGCTCGGCGTGATCACGTCGATGGGCTTCTCCGGCTACTTCCTGATCGTGTGGGACCTGATCCGGTTCGCGCGCGAGAACGGCATCCGCGTCGGACCCGGGCGTGGCTCGGCGGCCGGCTCGGTGGTCTCGTACTCGCTGCGGATCACCGACCTCGATCCGCTCCGCTACGACCTGATCTTCGAGCGCTTCCTGAACCCCGGGCGGATCCAGATGCCCGACATCGACATGGACTTCGACGAGCGTCGGCGCGACGAGGTGATCCGGTACGTCGCATCGAAGTACGGATCGGACCGCGTGGCGCAGATCATCACGTTCCAGACGATCAAGGGGAAGCAGGGGATCCGCGACGCCGCGCGCGTCCTCGGGTTCCCCGCGAGCGTCGGCGATCGCCTCTGCAAGATGTACCCCGCGGCGATCATGGGGCGGGACGAGCCGATCGAGAGGGCCCTGCGACTCTCCCACGAGCTCCGCGACGCGTACGAGCGGGAGCCCGAGGCTCGCGAGATCGTGGACACGGCCCGGGCGCTCGAGGGGCTCCGGCGGGAGGACTCCGTGCACGCGGCCGGGGTCGTGATCGGCGACGCACCGCTCGTGACTTACCTGCCGCTCAAGCTCTCCAAGGATTCCCGCGACGACTCCCGCCGGATCGTCACGCAGTTCGACATGCACGGCGTCGAGGACCTCGGCCTGCTCAAGATGGACTTCTTGGGCCTGCGGACGCTCTCGGTGATCGAGGACACGCTGTCGCACCTGCGGCGCCGGGACGTCGAGCTCGACATCGACCACGTGCCCCTGGACGACGCGGCGGTGTACGGGATGCTGTGCCGCGCGGACACCACCGGCGTCTTCCAGCTCGAGGGCGGCGGGATGCGCTCGCTGATCAGGCAGCTCGCGCCCGACCGCTTCGAGGACCTGATGGCGCTGGTGGCGCTGTACCGGCCGGGGCCGCTCAGCGCCGGGATGCACGTCGAGTACGCCGAACGCAAGCACGGGCGCCGGCCGGTGTCGTACCCGCACACGGATCTCGAGGAGATCCTCGCTCCCACCTACGGGATCATGGTCTACCAGGAGCAGGTGATGCAGATCGCCGTGCGGATGGCCGGGTACTCGATGGCCGAGGCCGACATGCTCCGCCAGGCGATGGGCAAGAAGATCCGTGCCAAGCTGATGGTGCACCGCGAGAAGTTCATCCAGGGCTGCGTCGACAACGGGTACTCGGACCGGCTCGGCACGGACCTGTTCGACCTGATGGAGCCGTTCGCCGATTACGGGTTCAACGCGTCGCACGCGTGCGCGTACGGGTATATCGCGTATCAGACGGCGTACCTGAAGGCGCATCACCCCGTCGAGTACATGTCGGCGATCCTGACGAGCGTCCGCGACGACAAGGACCGCAAGCCCTTCTACCTGAACGCGTGCCGCCTGATGGGGCTCGAGGTCCTGCCCCCCGACGTGAACGAGTCGGAACAGGACTTTGCCCCGGTGACGAGCGGCGAGCCCAGGATCCGATACGGGCTCTCCGCCGTACGCAACGTGGGTTCGGGCGCGGTCCACCAGATCATCGAGGCCCGGCGCGCGAAGGGTTCGTTCACCGGCTACGCGGACTACTGCCGCAAGGTGGATCCCTCGGTCCTGACCAAGAAGGTGCTCGAGAGCCTCATCTACGCGGGCGCGTTCGATTCGTTCGGGTACCGGCGACGCGGGCTCCTCGAGAACCAGGACAAGATCTCGATCCCGATCTCGGCCGAGCGCAAGGCCGAGGCCGCGGGGCAGTTCTCGCTTTTCGCGGGGGACGAACAGGCGACGAACGAGATCGACGAGGGCGTGATCACGTCCGACGAGTACGACCGGAGGACCCTGCTCCGTCTGGAGAAGGAGGTACTCGGCCAGTTCGTGACCGACCACCCGCTCCTGGGTGTGAAGGAGCGGCTCGCCGCGCTCGCCGACATGGAGATCGCCGAGACCGAGGGCCTGGGCGACGGCGATCTCGTCACGGTCGCGGGGATCGTGGCCTCGGTCTCGCGTCGCTACACGAAGAAGGGCGAGCCCTACGCGCAGTTCCGCCTCGAGGACCTGGCCGGCGGCGTCACCGTGGTCGTGTTCCCCGGCCAGTACGAGAGCCTCCAGCACCTGCTCGAGCACGACTCGATCCTTTTGGTGAAGGGTCGCGCCGACCGTCGGGGTCGCGGCGAGGAGCTGCAACTGCGCGCGGTCGAGGTCTCCGAACCCGATCTGGGCGACGGCGGGCGGCCGACCCCTCCGGCCGGCCGCCTGGTGATCGACCTGACCGCGCGGAGCTGCACCGGCACGGTGATCGCGACGCTCAAGGAGTTGCTCGCGGCGCACATGGGTTCCTCGCCGGTCCAGGTGCGATTCCATTCGTCCCGAGGCGTGCGACCGTTCGACGTGGGCACCTTCCGCGTCGAACCCGGCGCCGGGCTGCTCTCCGAGCTGCGGGTCCTGCTCGGGACCGAGGCCGTGCGTCTGGCACCACTCGAACCGGATGACGTGGTCGTCCTCCCGGCGTCCGGCGTCCCCGCGGCCACCCGGTAGCGTTCGGACCCATGCACCTCGAGGTCATCCCGGCGCTCGACGTCGCCGGCGGTCGCCTCGTCCACGTCCTGGGGACCGGCCAGGTCGCGGCGACGGCGTTCGGCGCCGACCCGTTGACGGCCGCGACGGCGTTCGTCGACGCGGGCGCCACTCTGCTGCACGTCGTCGACGTCGATCTCGCGCGCTCGGGCGAGGTCGTCAACGCGGACGTCCTCGGTGCCGTGTGCGACCTGGGGGCGCCCGTGCAGGCGAGCGGCGGCGTCCGAACCGAGGAGCAAGTCGACGCGCTGCTCGCCCGGGGAGCCGAGCGGGTCGTGCTCGGCTCGGCCGCATTGCACGATCGCGACGGGGCCGGCGCGCTCGTCCGGCGGTTCGGAGACCGGCTCGTCGTGGGGATCGAGGCGGACGGCTCCACCGTGCGGCCACGCGGCTCCGACCTCGAGCTGCCGCTGCGGGACCTCCTTCTCTGGCTGGCCGGTCTCGAGGTCTGCCGGTACCTGTTCACCGAGGTGGGGCGGGCCGGTGGGCTCGAGGGTCCGGATCTCGATGCGATCGGGGCGTTCGCAGAGTCCTCGCCGGTGCCGGTCGTCGTGGCGGGCGGGATCAGGGGCCTCGACGACCTTCGAGCCGTCGCCGAGCTCGGCGGCCGGATCGAGGGCGCGGTGATCGGCCGGGCGCTGTACGAGGGGCTCGACCTGCGCGCCGCGATCGCCGCGCTGGCCTGACGGGCGGCGCCGTTCGCGTGCGTAGACTTGCGGCTCCATGGGCTTCCTGACCGACCTCGTCGGCGATCTCCGGCGCCGCCTCGAACGCGACCCGCTCGACGAGTCGGGCTTGCTGGCCGTCGCGATGCACCTCCCCCCGCCACGACCGTTCGAGGACGTCTTGCGAGGGACACGGCCGGCGCTGATCGCCGAGTACAAGCGGGCTTCCCCCTCGGCGGGGGCGATCGCCGAACCGGACGTCGCGAGCCAGGCGCGGGCCTACGAGGAGGGGGGAGCGGCGGCGATCTCGGTGCTGACCGAGCCGACGCGGTTCGACGGCGCGCTTGCGGACCTCCGTGCGGTTCGGCTCGCCGTGGGCGTTCCGGTGGTGCGGAAGGACTTCCTGATCCACCCCGCGCAGGTGATCGAGTCTCGGGCCGCGGGCAGCGACGCCGTCCTGTTGATCGCCGCGGCCCTCTCGGAGCTCGAGCTGAAGGGGATGCTGGCGGTCGCGACCGACCTCGGGCTCGGAGCCCTGGTCGAGACCCATTCGGAGGAGGATCTCGCCAAGGCGCTCGCGACCGACGCGCCGGTGATCGGCGTGAACGCTCGGGACCTCGAGACGCTCGAGGTCGACCTCGAACGCGCCCTCGCGATGCTGCCGGGGGTTCCCTCGGACCGCGTCGCGGTGCTCGAGAGCGGGGTCTCGACCCGCGAGGACGTCGAGCGCGCGATCGATGCCGGCGCCGGAGCCGTGCTGGTCGGAGAGACGCTGATGCGCTCTCCCGACCCCGGGGCCAGGATCCGATCGCTGCGGGGTGCGTCATGAGCACGCTCGAGACGCTGCCCGACGAGCGGGGGCGGTTCGGCGCCTACGGGGGCCGCTACGTGCCGGAGGTGCTGATCCCCGCGCTCGACGAGCTCGCGGCCGCCTGGTCGAGCCTCCGGGTCGATCCGGCCTTCCGCGGCGAGCTCGACGCGCTGCTCCGAGACTTCGTCGGCCGGCCCTCGGCGATGACCTTCGCGCAGCGGCTGTCGGAGGCAACCGGCTACCGCATCTACCTCAAGCGCGAGGACCTGAACCACACCGGGGCGCACAAGATCAACAACACCCTGGGCCAGGTGTTGCTCGCCCGCCGTCTCGGCAAGGGGCGGATCATCGCCGAGACGGGCGCGGGGATGCACGGGGTGGCGACGGCCACGGCGTGTGCCCTCTTCGGGCTGCCGTGCGTGGTCTACATGGGCGAGGAGGACACGATCCGGCAGGCGCCCAACGTCGCCCGGATGCAGCTGCTCGGCGCCGAGGTCGTCACGGTCACCTCCGGCAGCCGAACGCTCAAGGACGCGCTCAACGAGGCGCTGAGGGATTGGGCGGCGAGCGTGGTCTCCACGCATTACGTCCTCGGCTCGGTCGCGGGACCCCATCCGTTCCCCGCGCTCGTCCGCGATCTCCAACGCGTGATCGGCGACGAGGCCAGGGTCCAGCTGCGCGAGCGCGAGGGTCGCGACCCGGACGTCGTGGTCGCCTGTGTCGGCGGTGGGAGCAACGCGATCGGGATCTTCGAGGCGTTCCTCCCCGAACCGAGCGTCGAGCTCGTCGGCGTGGAGGCCGGGGGTCGGGGCGACGGGCTCGGGGAGCACTGCCGGTCGCTCACGCTCGGCGAGCCGGGCGTGCTGCACGGCTCGTACTCCTACCTCCTGCAGGACGAGCAGGGGCAGGTGGTGCCGACGCACTCGATCTCGGCGGGGCTGGACTACCCGGGCGTGGGTCCCGAGCACGCGTTCCTCAAGAACGCGGGCCGCGCCACCTACGTCTCGGTCACCGACGGCGAGGCGCTCGAGGGCTTCCGCGCGCTGGCGACGCTCGAGGGGATCCTGCCCGCGCTCGAGCCGGCGCATGCGATCGGCTGGCTCCTGCGGCGTCCACTGGCCGAGGGCTCGCTCGTGCTGGTCAACCTGTCCGGCCGTGGGGACAAGGACCTCGAGACCGTGCGGGCCGCGTCGGGCTCGGTCCCGGAGGCGCCGCATGGCTGATCTCGAGCCCACGCTGCGATCGCGGCTGGACGCGGGCGGTCGCGCCTTCGTCCCGTACGTCACTGGGGGGCTCGCGGGCGTGGACGCGGAGCTGCTGCGCGGGCTGCAGGAGGCCGGGGCCGATGCGATCGAGGTGGGGATCCCGTTCTCCGACCCCGTCATGGACGGGCCGGTGATCCAGGAGGCCTCGCGTCGCGCGCTCGTGGATGGCGCCACGCCATCGAGCGTGCTCGGCTCGATCAAGGAGGCCGGGCTCGACGTCCCCGTCGCCGTCATGACGTACGCGAACCCCGTCTGGCACGCGGGCCACGGAGCGTTCCTGGACGCCTGCGTCGACGCCGGCGTCAAGGGCGTGATCGTGCCCGACCTCCCCGTGGACGAGGCCGGCGACTGGATCGCCGCGTGCCGGCGAGCCTCCGTGGCCCCGGTCTTCCTGGCGGCGCCCGGGACCTCGGACGACCGCCTGCGCGTGATCGGCGACGCCTCACGGGGGTTCGTCTATTGCGTCGCGACCTACGGGGTCACGGGCGCGCGAGACCGGCTGGCCGAGACGGCCGCCGAGCTCGTTGGGCGGCTCCGCCCGCTCGCGTCCCGCCCGCTCCTGGTGGGGGTCGGGATCGCCCAGCCGTCCCACGCCGCCGAGGCGTGCGCGTTCGCCGACGGCGTCGTGGTGGGCAGCGCGCTCGTCCGCCCGTTGCTCGACGGAGACACGGCGACCGCCCTCGGGCTGGCCCGCGCGTTCCGGGCGGCGACGCGGTCGTAGGAACGTGGTGGGCTGCCTCCGGCGCAGTCCGCGCGTGCTCCGGGTTCCGTACACCTTTCACGACGGTCGGCCACGAGGGTCGGCCACGAGGTCGGCACGAACCATCCGGCATCGGGCCGGGGTGGCCCGCCACCAGCGGAATGTGATAGGTACCACCCGACGAAAGGGGAGAAAGGGGGCGAACCGCCGTTCCTCATACGCGTTCGCGTACGACCACGATCGTAGGACATCTCTGGAGGGGGGTTGGATGAAGAACCGCAAGTACTTTGCGATGCTCGCGCTCCTCGGTGCGCTGATGCTCGTCGCCGCCTCCTGCGGCGACGACGACGGTGGAGCGACAGCAGCCACGGGTGGTACGTCCGCCACGGGCGGCACCGTCGACTGCGCCGCGGACGAGTTCGGCTGCGTGGAGATCGCCGCCGGCGATCCGATCCAGCTGGCGTCGTTGCTCTCGATCACCGGGGACACCGCGTTCCTCGGGACGGACAGCAACCACGGCGTCGAGTTGGCGATCGACTACCTGGACGACGCGTTCGACGCGACACCCGGCCAGCTCCTCGGGCACGACGTCGAACTCACGCAGGAGGACGACGGGTGCTCGGCGGAGGGCGGCCAGGCCGGCGCGACCGCGATCGCGGCCAACCCGGACGTCGTCGCCGTGATCGGGACCTCGTGCTCGAGCTCCGCGCTCGGCGTCGCCGACACGATCCTGGGCGACAAGGGCATCCTGCTGTTCTCGCCGTCGAACACGAACCCCGGACTCACGTCGGAGGAGGCGCACCAGGCCTTCTACGCGCGCACGGCGCACAACGACAAGATCCAGGGCGCGATCGTGGCCGACTTCGTATTCACGGAGCTCGGCCTCACGACGGCGGCGACGATCAACGACGAGAGCCCGTACGCCGACGGGCTGGCCGCGGCCTTCCGCGACAACTTCGAGGCGCTCGGCGGCACGATCACCGACGTGGAGCAGGTCAGCAGCAGCGACACGGACCTGGGCCCGGTGTTCACCAACATCGCGTCGAGCGAGCCGGAGGTCGTGTACGGGCCGAACTTCAACCCGGTCTGCGCGCTGAGCTACACGCAGGGCTCAAAGATCCTGGCGAAGGGGACGATCCAGATCGGATCCGACGGATGTCTCGAGACCTCGTTCCTGGACACGGTCGGCGCCCCGATCAAGGACTTTGCGTACTACGCGTCCTCACCGGACGTGTCCGCGTATCAGAGCGGCGCCTTCTACAAGGACGAGTACCTCCCTGCGTACACCGATCAGTTCGGGAAGCCGACGTCGGTGTTCAACGCGCACGCGTACGACGCCACGAACGTCCTGTTCGACGCGATCGAGGCCGTGGCCGTGGACGACGGGAGCGGCAACCTGACGATCCCGAGGACGGCCCTCAAGGACGCGGTCCTCGGGACGAGCGGCTACGAGGGCATGACCGGGACGATCACGTGCACCCCGCTCGGGGACTGCGCGACCGACGTCACGATCGGCGTGTTCGAGTACGACCACTGGCCGGTCGAGGGCGGCGTGGACCCGACCGATCCGGTCTTCTCGGAGACCAAGACGCTGGCCGACGTCATCTAGTTCGATCGGCGCGGAACGCTGCGGGTGGGCCTTCGGCCCACCCGCAGCGGTGCCTGGAGGGATGGGCTAGGCTCCGGCGATGGCTTCCGCCACCGACGAGCAGCTCCGCGGCGCCGAACTCGGACTGCTCGAACGCTTCCCCTGGCGGCGCATCATCCTGGTCGTGCTCTCGATCGTGATCGTGGCCGTGGTCGCGATCGGCGCGTACAAGACGCTGACCCTGCCCGCCGACGAGCGGTACTCGTCGACGACCTGGAAGAACTTCATCGTCCTGGGCCTGGCCCAGGGGGCCATCATCGGGCTCATCGCGCTCGGGTACACCCTCGTCTACGGGATCCTGCGGATGATCAACTTCGCGCACGGCGAGGTGTTCATGTTCGGCGCGTTCGGGGCCTTCTTCTTCTCCGACGCCTGGGAACAGAGCGGCTTCCTGGACAGCAGCCCGGTCCTGTCGTTGGCGCTCCTGCTGGTGATCGCGATGCTCGTGTCGATGGGCGTGGCGATCATGCTGGAGCGCATCGCCTACCGTCCGCTCCGCAACGCCCCCCGTCTCGTCCCGCTCATCACGGCGATCGGCGCGTCGCTGTTCCTGCAGAACACGGCGCGTGGGTTCTTCGGGTCGCAGAGCCGCGGGTTCGGCGTGCCCGAAGCCCTGGACGGTACGTGGACGATCCTCGGCGTCGAGGTCGACCGGATCCAGGTCGTCGTGCTCGTGACCGTGATCCTGGCCGTCACCGCCCTGTCGCTGTTCGTGGCCAGGACCACGACGGGGAAGTCGATGCGCGCCGTGGCCGCCGACAGCGAGATCGCGAGCCTCATGGGGATCCGAGTCGACCGTGTGATCGTGACGACGTTCGCGATCGGGGGGCTGCTGGCCGGCATCGCCGCGGTGCTGTTCTCGATCACGTTCGAGTCGGTGAGTTTCACGATGGGCTTCCGGCCCGGGATCGCGGCGTTCACGGCGGCGGTCCTCGGCGGGATCGGGAGCATCTCGGGCGCCGCGTTGGGCGGCGTCCTGCTGGGGCTCCTGCAGTCGATCGGCCCGGCGCTCATCCTCACCGGGTACGGCATCCCGTCCTCGTTCCAGCTGAAGGACGCCTTCACGTTCCTGGTGCTGGTGCTCGTCCTGATCTTCCGGCCAGGTGGGCTCCTGGGTTCGGGCGAGGCGGAGAAGGTCTGATGGGTGGCGTGCCGACGGGGTCGATCGTCCGGGCGGGACTGATCGGGGGCGCCGGGGCGATCTTCATCGCGCTCGTCGGGCTGTACACGAAGTTCGCCGATCTCGCCCTGGTGGGGGAGCAGATCACCCTCGGCCGGCTCCTGATCCTCGCGCCGGCTCTGGTCGCCGGGTACGCGGTCACCAGACCCCGGATCGTCGCGGGCGAGCGGCGTTCGGTCCCGTTCGGGCCGGGCGTCGTCGTCGGCGTGGCGACCGGGCTCGTCGGGGGTGCGGTGTTCGCCGCGGCCGTGGCGTTCGCCGATTGGTTCGGCGTGGATCGGATCCGGGAGGTCTTCGTCGCGGTCACCGAGGAGCTGGTCGACTTCCTCACGTTCGACAAGGGGGTGCCGGCTGGCCTGCCGCTGTTGATCGGGCTCTGCGTCGTCGGCGGCGCTGTCGGTGGGTTCGCCCGCACCGCACCCGAGGCGGTACGGCGGCCGGCGTCGGCGGGGGTCCTTGCCGTCATCCTGTTCGGTCTGCTCCAGCGGATCATCCCCATCGTCTTCGTCGAGCTCGGGTTCGAGGCCGATTGGCTCTACGAACGCAGCGCCGGGCTCACGTGGTTCGGCGGGCTGATCGTGTTCGTGGTGGCGGCTGCCGCGAACGCGCTGTGGAACCGGGACGGCGGTCGCACCCGCGAGCGCGTGCGTCGGAACGTGGAGCAGGCGCCGGCCGCCAAGGTGGGCCTGTTCGTCGCGATCCTGGCGATCCTGACGATCCTGCCGCTGCTGCTGGGCACCGTCATCTCCGAGGTGCTCGGGTCGGTGATGATCTACGTGCTGCTCGGCCTCGGGCTGAACATCGTGGTCGGCTACGCCGGGCTGCTCGATCTCGGGTACGTCGCGTTCTTCGCGTTCGGCGCCTACACGACCGGCGTGCTCACCGGCGCCTTCCTCAACACCACGACCGGAGCGGCCACGCCGGCCCTGTCGGCGGACCTGAACTTCTACGTCGCCGTGTGGATCGTGGCGCTGCTCGCGGCCGGGGTGGGGCTTCTGATCGGCGCGCCGGTGCTGCGTCTGCGCGGGGACTACCTCGCCATTGTGACGCTGGGGCTCGGCGAGATCGTGAGCGTGATCACGGCGTCCAAGTGGGCGCAACCGCTGATCGGGGGTCCGCAGGGCATGCGCGGGGTCACCAAGGCCGAGGTGTTCGGGCTGAACTTCCAGGACAACCCGCAGCACTTCTACTACCTCGCGCTCGCGTTCGTGTTGCTCGCCGCGTTCGTCTCGTGGCGATTGTCGACGTCTCGGATCGGCCGGGCCTGGAACGCGATGCGCGAGGACGAACAGGTCGCCGACGCGATGGGGATCAGCACGACGAAGTTCAAGCTGCTGGCGTTCGCGCTCGGCGGGGCGATCGGGTCGCTCGGGGGCGCCCTGTTCGCGGTGAGCATCGGCTCCCTGACGCCAGCGAGCTTCGAGATCTTCGTGTCGATCACGGCGCTCGCCGTCGTGATCCTTGGCGGCCTCGGCAGTATCCCCGGCGTGCTCGTCGGGGCCCTGGTGCTGATCGGGCTCCCGGGCCTGCTCCGGGAGTTCGAGGAGTACCGGCTCCTGATCTACGGGGGAGCCTTGGTCGCGATCATGATCCTGCGCCCGCAGGGGTTGATCCCGAACGTCCGGCGCAGCCGTGAGCTCGAGGACGAGGAGGTCTCGCAGGACGCCTGGGCGGCGGCCGCGGGCGCCCGGTCCGAGCCCGTGGCGGCCGTGCTGCCGGGCGGTGGCCTCGGCGTGGAGCAGGAGGATCTGGAGTGAGTGCGCCCGAGCACCTGCTCGAGCTGACGGACGTCGCTAAGCACTTCGGTGGCCTGTACGCCCTGTCGGGGCTGTCGTTCCGGGTCGACCCCGGCGAGATCGTCTCGGTCATCGGCCCCAACGGCGCCGGCAAGAGCACGATGTTCAACGTCGTTACCGGCCTGTACGAGCCGGACGACGGCGGCATCCGTTTCCGGGGCGCCAACATCGTGGGTCTCAAGCCGAACCAGGTGACCAAGCTCGGCGTCGCCCGCACGTTCCAGACGGTGCACCTGTTCCCGAACATGACGATCCTAGAGAACGCCATGGTGGGTCAGCACTGCCGGACCAGGTCCGGCGTGATCGGCTCCGTGCTCGGCCTGCCGGGTACTCGGCGAGAGGAGAAGCGGATCCGCGAGAGGGCGCGCGAGAGCCTCGGGTTCTTCGGCTCGCGCCTGGCCGGCTACCGGGAGGAGCAGCCGGCCTCCGCGCTCTCGTACGCGAACCGGCGACGACTCGAGATGGCGAGGGCGCTGGCCACGGACCCGGCGCTCGTGATGCTGGACGAACCCACGGCGGGCATGAACCCGCGCGAGACGCTCGAGCTCCGCGACCACATCGTTCGGATGCGCGACGAGCTCGGGCTCACGGTGCTGGTGATCGAGCACGACATGCGGGTGGTCAAGGGCGTCTCCGACCGGGTCGTGGCCCTGGACTACGGCCGCAAGATCGCGGAGGGCTCTTACGACGAGGTGGCGAACGATCCCCAGGTGATCGAGGCGTACCTCGGGACCAAGGCCCTCGGATGAGCGACGAGGCGCCGACCACCGCGAAGCCGGCCGTCGATCCTTCCGAGACCGGCGTGGACGAACAGCCGGTCGACACCGCCGCGCTCCCGACCCACGACGAACCCACCCCGGAGAAGGACGGCGAGCGACGTCCCGTCCTGGAGCTCCGCGACGTGAGTACCCACTACGGGCTGGTCGCGGTGCTCCGCAACGTGAACGTCGAGATCTTCCCCGGCGAGATGGTGTGCCTGCTGGGCGGAAACGCCAGCGGGAAGACCACGACCCTCAAGACGATCCTCGGGTACGTCAAGCCGACCGAGGGCGACGTGGTGCTCGACGGCGAGGTGGTCACCGGGCTCCCGACGTCGGAGGTCGTCTCCAAGGGGATCTCGATGGTCCCGGAGAACCGGAGGCTCTTCGCGAACATGACGGTCTCGGAGAACCTGGATCTCGGCGCGTATCAGCGCAAGGACAAGGCGAAGATCGCGGAGGATCGGGAGAAGGTGCTCGTGACGTTCCCGCGAATCCGCGAGCGCCTCAAGCAGAAGGCCGGGACGCTGTCCGGCGGCGAGCAACAGATGGTCGCGATGGGCCGGGCGCTCATGGCCGATCCGAAGGTCCTGCTGATGGACGAGCCCTCGATGGGTCTGGCGCCCATCCTGGTCGAGCAGGTCTTCGAGATCATCAAGCAGATCCGCGCGCTCGGCCGCACCGTGTTCGTGGTGGAGCAGAACGCGAACATGGCGCTCTCGATCGCGGATCGCGGCTACGTGATCCAGACGGGGCAGGTGGTGCTCGCGGACACGGCGAGGAACCTGCTGGACAACCCGCTGATGCGAGAGGCGTACCTCGGGGAGCTCTGAGTGATCGCTCCCTGGGACGCGACGTTGTCCTCGCGCCCGGCGGGGGGCTCGCCATGAACCGGACCGCCGACGTCGTCGTGGTGGGGGGAGGCGTCGTCGGCGCGAGCGCCGCGTACCACCTTGCCGCCGCGGGCGCCGGACGGATCCTGCTGCTCGAGCGAGCCGATCACCTCGCGGCGGGGTCGACCGGGGCATGCGCCGGCGGGTTCCGCTTCCAGTTCTCCAGCCCGCTCAACGTTCGTCTGTCCCAGGCGAGCGTTCCGATGATCACGGGGTTCACGCAGGAACACGGGCTGCCGCTCGACGTCGTGCAGCACGGGTATCTGTTCCTGGTCCGCGACGAGGGGCTGTGGCGCGATTTCCTGGCGGCCAACCGGCTGCACGAGTCGCTGGGCGTCGAGGCCGAGGTTCTGACGCCTGAGCAGACGCTCGACCTCGCGCCGGGGATCGGGCTCGACGGGCTGATCGGCGCGACGTACGGGCCGAGGGACGGAATCGCTGATCCCTCGGGGCTCACGCAAGGGTACGCGACCCTCGCGCGACGTGCGGGCGCCGAGATCGAGCTCGGCGTCGCCGTTGAGGGCGTTCGGACCGCCGGGGGCCGGGTGCGCGGCGTCGACACGCGGAACGGCGCCGTCGAGGCCGGCGTCGTCGTGAACGCGGCCGGTCCGTGGGCGGGGGTCCTGGCGGCGACGGCCGGCGTGGACCTGCCGCTGGAGCCGATCCCGCGCCACGTCGTGGTCACGGGCCCGTTCCCCGGCGCGCCCGAACGCCGGACGCTGGTGATCGACGCACGGACGAGCTTCTACTTCCATCGCGAGGGCGCCGGGGTGCTGATGGGCATGGGCGGGACGCGGGAGCGACCGTCGTTCGAGACCGCGACGGACGATTCGTTCATCGCCGAGGAGCTCCTACCGACCGCGGTCCGGGTCTTCCCGCCGCTCGAGGACGCTTCGGTGGAGCACGCGTGGGTCGGGCTGTACGAGATGACGCCCGACCGCCACCCGATCATCGGCGAGGCGCCGGGGGTCGCGGGGTTCTACCTCGCGAACGGCTTCAGCGGCCACGGCTTCCAGCACGCCCCGGTGGTCGGCAAGCTGCTCGCGGAGCTGATCGTCGCAGGGAAGGCGACTACCGTCGACATCTCGAGCCTCGGCCTCGACCGGTTCGAACGCGGCGATCTCGTCCGCGAGGGCCACGTCGTCTGAGTGCCGGGGGCGGGATTCGAACCCGCACGCGCTCTCGCGCAATGGCTTTTGAGGCCATCATGTCTGCCAATTCCATCACCCCGGCGGTGGCGCAAGTCTACCGAGCGAGAGAGCTCCATTGACCTCGTATTGTGAATGCACCGATCGCCCCCCTGCCGTGAGCACGACCGTATATCGAGGTATGGACAGCAGATCCGGGAAGGAGACTCACTGAAGCCTGTTCGTTGGTCGCCCGCCCTCGCGATCGCGATGCTGCTCGCCGCGTGTGAGATGGCGGCACCGGCCTCCCCGGCGGGACCGGGGTCGCCCACGTCCGTCGTCAAGGTCGCGTTCGTCCGCGACCTCTCGATGCCCGATGCGGACGAGCACACGCTCCCCGCGTCGCAGGCTATCCGGCTCGCGTTCGAGACCGCAACGCTCCACGACCCGAGCTCCGTGCCGGTCGAGCTCGAGGAGTTCGACCTCGCGCAGGACGCGGCCGACCTCGAGTCGATCGACGCCGATCCGAGCTACGTGGGCGTGATCGTGGCCCCGGG
>Ga0209887_1000191_pt1 | contig 17981 bp, 16 predicted proteins | sample GWRWN1_30_40_FD_187230 | JGI IMG/M metagenome (GOLD analysis project Ga0209887, IMG submission 187230) | Riverbed sediment microbial communities from areas with no vegetation in Columbia River, Washington, USA - GW-RW N1_30_40 (SPAdes)... | ecosystem: Environmental > Aquatic > Freshwater > River...
GCGGTGCATCCACACGTGCTTGATGCCGAGATCGGCGCACTCGCGCATCGTCTCTTCGGCGATCTCCGGCCTCGTCCCGATGACGACAGCGTCGACGCCGCCGGGGATCGAGCGCAGGTCGTGATAGCACCTATCACCTTCGGCCTCGTCTGCGTTCGGATTGGCGGCAAAGACGTCGTAGCCCCGCTCCCGCAGGCGCTGGTACACGACGTTGCTTCCATGGCTCTTCGGGTGCCTGGAGACGCCGGTGACCGCCACTCGCCTGTTGGCCAGAAACTCGATTGCAGCCTCTTTGATCTTCATTTCTCCGACCTCCTAGAGGTGCGTGGGGAGCGGAGAACGGCGCCGACGAGGGTAATGTATGCGATCACGCTGGCCACGAGGCCGTCGATCTTGTGGCTCTGCTTGGCCGTGCGGAACTTCCAGTGGCCGGCATCGCCTGAGCGTCGCGCCTACCTCGCGGCCACCTCCGGCTCGTGGCGCACCGTCGTTTCGGGGCCGGCCACGACCACGGGGCACGGCATTCCCTTGACGAGCTTCCGGCTCACGCTGCCGAGCACAAGCTGGCCGACGGGGCCAAGCCCGCGGGAGCCCGCGACGGCGACATCGTAGCCGCCCTCGGTCGCCTCCCTGATCAGCTCCTCCGCCGGATCGCCGTGACGAATCTTCGTCTCCGCTTCGATTCCGCGCTCGCGGAGGAAGTCGTGGGCGATCTTGAGGTCTTCCTCCGCATGCGGAGGAAGACCAAAATGGCCGCCAGATTTGGTGCCGCGCGCGGTCGGAGGGACGACGCCGACGACTGTCACCGTCGAGGCGCCCTCAGCGGCTAGCTTCGCCGCCTCTTCGAGCGCGTGCTTCGAGTACTCGAAACCGTCGTATGCAAGCAGGATCTTCATGAGATCGTCCTTTCGTCAACGCGGAGCACGGTTCGTCAGAGCCTCGCCGCGCTGATCCACTTGAACAGGATGTAGGCGCCGAGCAGCGCGCCCCCGCCCACAATCATGTACGCGATCGTCGTCCAGAGCACTTCCATGTCGGCCTCCTTTGCGGTCACGGTGGCGTAAACCCCGCTCGGGGGCATCCGTGGACGCGCTGATTCGCCGTCAGGGAATCCACTGATCGGCTCGGCCTGTGGCGCGGATGCGCTTTCAGGCCGGCGGGGCCATCCACCGAATCCGACATCCGCTGCGGCCAAAGCGGCCGGGGTGAACTCAATCCGCCGCGGCCAGAAGAGGGCTGATGATGCCGACCGCTCTCGACAACGGCCAGCGGCTCCCCTCGCAAGCTGCTAGGGCCGTCATAGCGCGGCTGCTTGGCCGCAAATGAACTCTTGCGCGCCTCAAACGGTCCGGCGCTACTTGACCGTGAAGTCGGCGTACATGCCGGCCGGGTAGTGCCCAGAGATGTTGCAGACGAGCGCGTATTTCCCGGCCGTCAGGTCGAGCTCAAGCGTCTTCGACTCGCCGACGGGGAGGTCGGCCACCTCGTCGATCGCGCCGCTCTCGTCGGCCTCGCCGTCCGTGCCGAGGTTCGCGGCGCCTCTGTCCGTCTTGATCACGACCATCTCGTGTACAAGCGTGCCCTCGTTCTTCACCTCGAACGTGACCGTGCCGGCGGAGATCTCCGTCGGCACGGGGGTCATCCCATACTCCGATGGCGTTCCCATCGTCACCTCGACGGTACCCCCTCCGCCGCCCCCGTTCCCGCCGCCGCATCCGGCCGCAAGGGCCATCGTCGCAACGACACCGACGAACGTGCCTGCCACGGTTCTCATCTCGCTCCCAGTGTCGGGACATGCCGCACGTCGCGCATCAGTAGACGCGCGTATCCGCGCTCGGGAGTAAATACTGACCTGCCAGCTAGCTTGACAGTCGGCTTCGGACGCTCATGGGGGATCCGCGGTCCTGTTGCGGGTTCCCCGCACGAGGAAGCTCACTCGCTCTTCAGCCTCCGAAGAGTCCCACGCCGCTGGGCGCCCGAGAGCCCCGAGCGACTTCGGCCGCGCAGGTGCGCAGCGTCGCCTTCGACCGCACCGCGCGACTTGGGGTCGTTCCGCCGCGGCCAGCGGCTACGGAGTGAGTTGCTCAGAACGGGATTTCGACGTCGCTGACGTCGAGGCCGAGCGACTGGGCGAGGCGGACGCCGGTGTCCAGGTCTTCGCGCAGGCGGCGGACATCCGTGTCGTGCATGAGCGCGCCCACGCGCTCCCGCGCCTTCGGACGCCAGAGCGCGTGCTGGGTGAAGATCGGCAGCATCCGGTTCGACGCCTCAATGATCGTGCGTTTCGTCTTCTCCGGCGCATTCGTGATGAGCACGCGCGCGTAGGCCATTCCCGATCCGTGATGGATCCCGTCGTCCACCGTGAGGCGGTTGCAAAGGTCCTCGAGCACGGTCCCCCGCGAGGAGCGGGCGATCAGGCGGAAGCGAGGGATAATCAGCCGCTCGTAGAAGACCTGCATGTTCACGACCTTCTCCTCGAGCGTGTCCGCTTCGATGTGCATCTTCGCGAGCCGGTCGAGGTAGGGGTCGGGCTCACCCCGGCCGCCGGCCTCCTCGACCAGGCGAAGCCACGCCTCCGTGTGGCGCGACTCGTCCTGCACCATGGTCGTGTAATAGAGCTTCGCCTCGGGATCTGGCGCCATGCGGAAAAGCTGGGTCGCCATCTCGACGGCGAGCTCGTCGGCCTGGAGCTGCTGCGTGACGACCGAGCGCCAGAGATCTCTCCGCCGCGCGAGCTTCTGCGGCGACCCCTTGTACTCCGGGATCGGCGGCAGGTCGTTCCAGGGAAGGTCGCGCACCTGCCATTCGGCCCGCTTGGCGAGCTCGTAGTAGCGGAGCACGCCGGCGTAGGCGCTGCGATCCTCGGCCGGCTTGTCGGGGACTTGGGCAGTCTCCACGCGCCTGAGAGGCTAACGTGTCGCGCCGTGACTGTCTTGATGGATGACAAAGCGCTCGCCGGGCGCTTAGGTCCGAGCTGGCGCACGTTTCTCCGCCAGCAGGCCGCCAGCGTGAGTCTTGACTGGCTGCTGGTCCTCGGACGCCGCCACCTCGAACGAGTTCTCCGCGCCTACACCGACCACTACAACGGTGAACGGCGCCACCGAGGACTCGCGCTCCTGCCACCGGCGCCGGCCGACAGCGCAGATCTTTCAACCAGCGACCCCGTACGCCGTCGCGACCGACTGCGTGGACTCATCCACGAATACCATCGCGCCGCGACATGAACGGAACCGGAATTTGAAACCCCTCAGGGCAGCCTAGGTCTGCAGCGCGGGCGACGCCTGGCCTCCAGGACATCCTTGAGGCTGGCCCACACGGTTCCTCCCGTCGTTGCCCCATGCGGGCGATCGAGGTCATCAGCTTGAAAAACCAACCGGGAGCGCGCCCACCGGCTGGCGGCTCGATTGATTCGGCGTGCAGATCGCTGCGTGCGATACAGCCATAAGATCACTGAATCTTGACTTCTCGCGCCGAGTTCGTCGCGGCCCCAGACGGGCGGCGGCGCGTAACGGCATTAGGTCAAGCGGTCGTTGTGCTCGACGTCGATCGTGGGTCAGTCGCCGCAGACTTTCGACTGCCTCGCCAAAGTCGGGGATGAAACCGTCGCGCCTAGCAGCGCAACTCGTACCGGAAGATCCGGAAGCGCCCCGCCCAGCGGGCCCCGACCGCACCTTGCGAACGGCGCAGTTCGACGCAACTACGGCCCATCAGGAGACCCAGGGGGAGCCGGGTTCGGCCATCTCGGCGACGATGTCGTGCGTCGAGATCAACCCAAGGGGAACCGCATCCGATTCCTCGGGGTCGGCGACCACGAGCCGGTGAACTTCGTGCTCGAGCATCGAATCGGCCGCAGCGCGGAGCGTGGCTGTGGGCGCAATCGTGATTGGTGGGTGCATCAGCTGTTCGGCTGTCACCTCTGCGTCCGCCTCGAGGAGGTCATGGCCAGTGACGACGCCGAGGGCTCGTCCGCGCCGGTCGAGAACGACGACCGAGCGGGAGCGGCGCTCGCTCATTCCCCGTGCGAGTTCGGGCACGCGCGTGTCGGGGAGCGCTACGACGATCGCGCGAGACATAACCTCGGCGACGGTGCGGGGGCGCGTAGGGGCGTGCGCGAGGGCTCGCACGAAATCGGAGACGGCGATGACGCCGACGGCTCGGCCGTCCTCGGCGACGACGAAGCGGGACAAGTGCTCGTTCCGCAGCCGTTGCGCCGCCTCGTTCGCGGGCGCATCGGCCTCGATGGTCGTCACCGGCGTCGTCATGAGCTCGCCCGCGGTCAAGGTGCGCATCGTCTCGAAGCTCTCCGGGTCAGTCGCAAGCCACTCTCCCGCTAACAGGTCGCTGTCGGAGAGAACGCCCACGGGCTCGCCCTGCCCGTCCGCCACGACAACGGCGTGGATGCGGTTCCGTACCAACAGTTGGGTGACCTCACCCAGCTTCGCGTCCGGCGGGCAGGTGATCAGCCCCTTGTGCATGAGATCGCGGACGAGCATGGCGAAACTCTAGACGCCCGAGCCCCAAGTCCAGACGTCGCCGCCCACGGCACCGAGGAATGCGCGACCTCCGCGGCAATGGCGCACATACTGGCGCACGGGGAAAAAAAGTTCCTACAAATTTCACCATTCGTAACGGTCTCGAAAACCGTTAACCGTCGTTAGGCGGATCAAGGGCTCGAATCCCTCCCCCTCCGCTCAACGAAGCGGTTCCTGGTCGGGGAGCCGCTTCGGTGCGGGTGCGTGCGGTCTTTCAGACCGCAACGCCCAGTCCATGGAAGTCCGTCGAGGTCTACGGAGGTCCACTGGTTTGAGGGGTCACTGGCGCACGACTGGCGCACCATGGCGACGCTCCTCGTTCTCTCGAGAGGCAACTGCTACACCGATGGACCGGCTGGTCGAGCGCGCGTAAAAAAGCCGAAGCCCGGTGACCTTTCGGTCCTCGGGCTTCGACTAAGCAACCATTTCACTCGACGCGATCGCTGTCAACGTTCATCCCACCTCGTACGGGCGCCTATTGCCCTACATCTTCGTCGCCGCGCGGCCAGGCGAAACCCTCCTCGGCAATGCGAGGCGGCCCTTCGAGGCACTCGCTCCACGCGGTCGCGGCCTTCCACACGGCGGGAACGCGGGCGAGCTGCTCGACTGCCCGCTTCACATCCTCACCCTCGAAGACGAAGACCGCCTCCCGCTCGCTTACGAACACGTGGTGGCGCTCGAACCGGACGGCCGGATCGAAAGGCGGCCCTTCGCGCACGAGGGCGCGGGCGTTCTCGACGCTGCCCGCCTTCAGCGGCACGACCACGGCCACGGAGGTCGTCAGCGCCGTCTTCTGCGCTCTCAGCTCGACCAGCAACGCTCCGATCTCGAAGATGGCGCTCATCCTCTCCACAGACGCAAGGTGGATCGGATCCTCCCTCTCCGATTCGACGATGAGCGAGCGGAGCCCGTTCACCCGCTCATGCTCGGCACGTCCGATGTGGATCCCGGCAAGCTCGTCGTACGGAATCGAAACGGCGCTCAAGGCGCCTTGGGGGCCGGTCCCTGCGAGCCGGAGACCCCGGTCGTCCACATCGATCCTCCCTCTGTAGAGCTCGCCGCCCGGGCGCCGCCACACGACTGCCTGACTGAGTGGAGCAGCTTGCTTCGGGTTCGGCGTCAGCGTTTGCACTTCCGCTCTTTCAGTAAGAGAGGTCTCCGATCGTGCGCACAAAACGAGGCTCGAGCATCCGGGAAGGCGCGGATTCGACTGGGGCAAATTACGGAGATGCGGGCGAGTAAACTCTGCGAATAGCAAGGGAAGGAGACGTCGTGGGCGCGCGTTCGGTGCATTCGCCACCGGCATCGGCTGGCGGCAGCGCCGCGGGCAGACGCTTCCTGAGGAGGGGCGAGTGAGGCGAAAATCCTCGCCCGCCGTCTTCGAGGCGATCGTCGTTCTCGTCGCGCTCGCCGTGGCCGCCGGCGCGGGTTTGATTGGCTGGTTCGTCGGACACGAGATGGCAAGCGCGTCAGCGAGCAGCGCGACGGCGACTCAAGCGGCGTCCGTTCCGGCGGGTCACGTCGGCGGCCCGAATCTGGCCGTTTCCGCGATTGGCGACCAGGCGAAAGGCGCAGAGCTCTTCGAGAGCAAGGGCTGCTCCGACTGTCATTCCTTCAACGGCCAGGGCGGCGAAGACGCACCTCCGCTCGACTCGATGATGGGCCATCTCTCGGCGCGGGAGATCGCCAGTATGTCCGGAGACATCTGGAACCACGTCCCGCAGATGATCCACCACTTCAAGGAGGAGGGACTCACGTTCCCGACCTTCTCGGACGAGGAGATGGCGGACCTCATCGCCTACCTGCACGGCGGGGCGCCCGCCGGCATGGGCCCGAGCGCCCAGACCGGAATGGAGACCGGGATGCAAATGGGCACGGAGACCGGGACGGGAATGGGGACGGAAACCGGTTCGCCGTAGGCCGATCGCTTTGCGGGAAACCCGCAACCGGATTCGAGGGTTTCCCCGATGAGCGTCGGACACCCGGCTGTCAGGCTGGCTTCAACGTCGAGCACGGAGCGCAAGTAGGAAGAGGCTCCACCAAGAGGCAAGACGCGAAAGCGAAAGGTCACTCGGTGCAGCGGACGAAAGCGCCACCGGCTCGACGTCACCTTGTTTCGGAGCTTCGTGCCGTTTCCTAAACGGGTGACCAGGTTGAGTAATCGCGAGGATCGAGCTCGAGCTCGATTGGGATCGCGCCCTCGTGCACCGGGCCGACGACAGTCTCGGCGAGTCCGAGCTTTGCGGCCAGAAATGGAGTCAGGTAGCGGCCGACGATCTTCGCCGGCGGCCACCAGAGGGGTTCGATATCGAGGCCGGGCCTCGTTCCCGCCTCCGCGCGGAGATAGCGCGGAGCCATGCCCGTGAGGAGGAGCCCGCGCAGGACGGGCCGGAAGGGGGTCGGCTCGACCGGGGCTCCCGAGCGGGCTGCGATCGCGGTGGCCGCGGCATCGGCCTGCTGCGCGGCGATACCGCCCTGTTTGAGCGGGAACTCGGTCATGTCGCCCGCCGCGTAGACATCCTCCTCGGAGACGACGCGGCCGAAGTCGTCCGTCGAGACGAAGCCGCGCCGGTCGCACGGGATGCCGGGGAGTCGGGGCCCCTCGAGCCGCGGCAGCGCGACGACTCGGTCGGCTTCGATCACGGCTTCGGGCGCTACGTGGAGGGCCCCGCCCTCGAAACGCAGAGGCACGCTGCGCAGTCGCAAGTCGATGTCGCGGAGCCCAAAAAGCTCGCGGATCGCATCGCTTGCCTCGGCTCCGAAAAGCGCGAGCGGAGCATCCTCGGGCGTGACGAGCGTGATCGCGACGCCCCTCGTGCCCCGATCAGTCAGATACGTCCCCGTGAGGAGGGCGAGTTCGTAGAGGGGTAAAGGCCAGCGGGCTTCGACCGGAAGCGCAAAGACGATGCTCCGCACCACGCCGGCAACCGCCTCCTCGAGGAGCGCGGCAAGGGCCGGCCCGTCTTGCGGCCCGCGGAAGGTGAGCGCGTTCGCCACCGCTGGCGTCGGCCGCGCGCCTAGCGCGAGCAGGAGCACGTCGTAGGAGATCTCTTCGCCACTGTCGCCCACGACGACATGTCGCTCGGGATCGACCGAAGTGATCATCCCCTGCCGCAGCTCGGCGCCGGCGGCCTTCGTCAGCGTCGCCAGCGGGAAGCGCCCTACCTCACCGACGCGAAACGGCTCCACGACCGCGAGTGGTCGATACGTGAACTCGCGCTCGGGGGCGACGAGCCGGAGCGCCACGCGGTCCTCGGCGAGCGCGCCCAAGGCGAGCATCGCCTCGAGCGCGGCGACGCCGCCGCCGGCGATGACGACCCGGACCGCGTGCGCGGACGACGACGACACACTCATTGCTCGTCGCGTGCACTCTTGCACGCGCGTGTCGAGCTGGCATCGGTGTCCGCATGGGTGGGCGCTGACGAGGCCCTCTGACCAGCGGAGCCCTTCGGCCTTGCGATGAGCGGAGCGGTCGTAACGGCGGCTGGTGGCGCATAATCCTGCCGTGTCCGAGTACGGATGGGCGCTCTTCTTCCATTTGCTCGGCGTCGCGTTCCTCGCGGGCGGAATGGCGGTCGCCGGCGTCGGCCTCGGCGCCGCGTGGCGGCGCGAGCGGCCGAGCGAGGTGGCGCTCCTCCTCGGAACGACCCGCGCTGGCGTCCTTCTCGTCGCGCTCGGGAGCGTGCTCGTGCTCGCCTGCGGCTTCTGGCTCATCGAGGTGACGAGCCACGGGCTCGACGAGGGCTGGCTCGCCGGCTCGCTCGGCCTCTTCGTGGCCGGCGTTGTCCTCGGCGCGCTCGGCGGCCGGCGGCCGAAGCAGGCGCGACTCCTGGCCGAGCGGCTTGCCCGCGAGGGCGATCAGCCGAACGCGGAGCTTCGCCGTCGGGTCCGCGATCGGGTCGCGCTCGCGCTCAATGCCGTGGCCGCGCTTGCAATGGCGGCCGTTCTGCTACTGATGATCTGGCAGCCGCGCTGACAGTCCGACCGTCGCCGCCGAGCGGCGCGGCGAGACGAACGCCGATGATGCCTGCGAGCGCGAGCGCGCCGCCGAGCAGCAGGACCTCCGCCGGCGCGTGGTTGCGTCCGATGCCGATCGCGGCGACGACGATCGAGAGGACTACGAGCATCAGGGCGAGACCGCGGTGGAAGCGGCCTGCCTCGGACCGCACCCAGGGGTCGAGGAAGCGAACGACTTCTCGCCCCTCGTCCGAGTCGGTGCAGCGGTGCTTGGAGGGACAGGCGTTGCAAATGTGCGCCTTCCCTCGGTAGCGGACAAGGCGGCGCTCGTGGTCGTGCTCGAAGGGCCAGAGGTGCTGACCCTCCGGGCACTCCCACGCGTCCAGGTGCGCGTGATAGTGGAAGCCTGCGACGCGAAAGCGCAAGGAGCGGCGGTGGGTGTGGCGCGCGAGCACGTCCACCGTGACGGCGGCGGCGAGCAGGAAGCCCGCATAGGCCGCGGCGAGCAGCGCTTCCGTCCCGATTCCGCTCATGACCCCGAAGCGGGCTGGGGTTCCGCCGGCTCGGTGATCTCGGTGAAGAGGATGTCTTCCGGCTCCTCGAGCGTCACGCGCGGCACGGTGTGGCGGATGCCGGCCCAGCAGAGGTAGATGAGCGGCACGACGCCGCCGAGGATGAAGAGCAGGTCTCCGGGCAGGCGGATCCACTCGATCAGCCGGTTCGTGTCGTTCGTCAGGAACTCGAGCGTGCGCGCCGAGAAGTAGCCCTTGTTGACCGACTCGTAGAGCTGGAGGAGGCCGAGCGGGAAGAGGGTCGCGAAGCACATCCAGGCGAGCCCGAGGTTGAGCGACCAGAAGCTGATCCTCGCCGCCTGCTCCGACCAGCGCTCCTCGGGGATGAGGTAGCGCAGGCAGAAGAGAGCGAGCCCGACCGCGAGCATCCCGTAGACGCCCATGAGCGCCGCGTGGCCGTGGTTGGCGGTCAGGGCGGTCCCGATCTCGTAGTAGGAGACGATGGGGAGGTTGATGAGGAAGCCGAAGATGCCCGCCCCGAGGAAGTTCCAGAAGCCCACGGCGACGAGGAACATGACCGCCCAGCGGTGCGGGAAGGGCGTCCGGGACTTCGACTCCTGGCGAGCCCCGAGTTGGATGAAGCTCCAGGCCTCGATCGTGAGGAAGGTGAGCGGGATGACCTCGGCGGCCGAGAAGAAGGCACCGAGCGCCATGTGCTCGGCGGGCGCGCCCGAGAAATAGAGGTGGTGCATCGTCCCGATCACGCCGCCGACGGAGTAGAGGAGGATGTCGAGAAAGATGACCGTGAGCGCGACGCGCTCCCTGACGACGCCCAGGAGCACGAAGATGTAGGCGACCATCACGGTCGTGAAGAGTTCGAGGAAGTCCTCCACCCAGAGATGGACGACCCAGAAGCGCCAGAAGTCGGCCGTCGTCCACGTCGACTCCGACTGCGCCAGCAGCCCGACGGCGTAGAACGCCGGGATGGCGAGCGCGGCGAAGAAGAAGAGCCAGGGCATGTTGCCCGGGTGCTCGCGCCGCAAGCGCACGCGCAGGACCCGCCAGAGCATGAACACCCAGGCGAACAGGCCGAGCGAGAGCAGGATTTGCCAGAAGCGCCCGAGGTCGAGGTACTCGAACCCCTGGTTGCCGAACCACGACCAGGCGCTGCTCAGCCATCCGTGGATGCCGGCGAGCTCCCCCAAGAGGCTCCCGACGACGACGATCACGAGCGCGCCGAGGAGGCCGAAGGCGAGCCAGTTTTGTCGCCGCGGCTCACGGCGTGCGATCATGGGCGCGAGGAAGATGCCGGCCGCGAGGTACGAGGTGGCCACCCAGAAGATGGCCAGCTGCAGGTGCCAGGTGCGCATGAGGTTGTAGGGGAACCAGGCGGCGAGGTTGATCCCGAAGAAGCTGGCGATGTCGGAGCGGTAGTGCTGTGAGGCGGCGCCGACGAGCGTCTGCACGAGGAAGAGGCCGGCCATGGCGAAGAAGAACCAGGCGGTCGCGCGCTGGGCGGGCGTGAGGGCGACGTCCCCGGGGGTCCGGAACGAGAGCGTCTGCTGCTCGCGTCCGTGCCAGCCGAGGAAGTTCCAGCGCCCGAAGGCGCCGAAGAGGAGTCCCACACCGCCGAGGAGAGCGACGAGCGAGAGGACGCTCCAGACGATGACGTTCGCGGTCGGACCGTTGTCGACGAGCGGCTCGGGCGGCCAGTTGTTCGTGTACGAGTAGTTGTGGCCGGGGCGCTCGGCGGCGGCGACCCACGCGGTCCAGGAGAAGTAGGCCGTGAGCTTGCGGATGTCCTCCCGGCTGGCGATCGAGCGCGTGCGCAGTCCGTTCTGGCTGCTCGGCGCGCCGAAGAAGCTCTGGTAGTGCGCCTGCAGCCGCTCGAAGGCAGTCGCCTGCGCGTCGGTGTAGGGAAGCGTCCGGGTGCGCTCGTCGTAGCGGTTCGTCCGGAACTCGTCGATCGTCCGCTGCCGAGCCCGGTCGGAGCCGACTCCGCCGGCCGCGTCGCGGACGATCAGCGCGGCGCGATGGAGGTAGTCGGCCGTGTAGTCCGGCCCGAGGTAGGCGCCGTGCCCGAAGATCGAGCCGTACTCCATGAGGCCGTTCTGGAGGAAGATCCGCTGCCCGGCGCGAATGTCGGCGCCCGTGAAGAGCGTCCGGCCGTCGGAGGCGACCACGCGGTCGGGGATCGGCGGCTCGGCTGTGTACGTCCGGTAGGCCAGGAGGCCGAGGACGAAGAAGCCGAAGAGGAAGACGAGGACGACAGCCTGGAGCCACCACTTCGAGACGAGCAGCGGGCGGCGACCGGGTGTCTCGGGTGCGAAATCCACGAAGGCGGCTCGCGCAGGCGCGGGGCATTCTGAGGGCTCGCTGTCGCGTGCGTCAAGGGACGGACTGCGGGAAATCCGCAACGGGAATCAGCGAATGCCCCGATGAGTGCGGTACCCGCTGGTGGCAAGCTTCGCGCAACGTCGAGTACGGAGCGCGAGTAGGACGAAGCTCCACCAAGAGGCCGGACGCGCAAGCGAAGAGTCACTCGGTGAAGCAGACGAAAGCGTCACCGGCTCGACGTTCTTCTTGCCGCTCGGCGCTCAGGCGTGTGGCAGCATCAGCTCGTGCAGAGCTGCGGGGTCGGTTTCGATCCGCAGGATGTCTCCCTCATTCGGCTCCGCGGCCACGTCGAAGACGCCGAGGTTCGCGAGGAACGGAGCGAGACGGCGACCGATGATCTTTCCAGGCTGCCACCAAAGGGGATCGAGAGAAGCGGTCGAGCTTCCACGGTGACCGCTGGTGAGCTCGACTCGCAGAAAGGTCGGCCTGCCTCCGCTCAGGAGGAGCGCACGGAGAACGGGTCGGAACGGCCTGGGGTCGATCGCAGCGCCCGCGGCGGCGGCGATTGCTTCGGCGGCCGCATCCGCCTGCTGTGCGGCCAGGCCGCCTTGCTTGATTGGGAACGCGGTGAGATCGCCGGCCGCGTAGACGTCCGGAGCTCCGGCCACACGACCGTGCCCGTCTGTCCGGACGAAGCCGTTCCGATCGCGCGGAACCCCGTCGATCTCGGGCCCGCTTAGCCGGGGAAGCGCGACCACGCGGTCGGCCGGCACCTCGCCTTCCGGGACGCACTTGAGCAGGCCCTCGTGCAGCTCAGCGGAGTACACGCTTGCGTGGACGGCGATCCCGTGCTGGCGGAGAAGATCCTGGACGGCCTCGCTTGCCGCTCGTCCGAAGAGGGCGAGAGGTGCGGGCTCGGACGTGACGATCCCGAGCGTTGCCTCGCTCCCTTCCCGCTCGAGTTCCGTCGCCGTCTGGAGCGCGAGCTCGTAGAGCGGGAGCGGCCAAACGATCCCGGACGGGACGGCGAAGACGAGGCGTTTCGCCTCGCCCGACTTCACGTCCTCGAGCAGCGCCGCGAATCGCTCCACATCCGCAGGCCCGCGAAACGTCAGGGCGCCCGGAATAGCCGCTGTCGGGCGCGCACCGCAAGCGAGGAGGACGGCGTCGTACGGAATCCGTTGCCCGCTCCGGAGCTCCGCGGTATGCGCCTCGACCTCGACCGCACGCAGCTCGCCGGGCGTGAACCGGACGCCTGCCGCGCGCGTTAGATCGGCCAGCTCCCAAGGACCGATCCGCGGCCCGCCGAACGGCTCCACCACTGCAAGGGGGCGGTAGAAGAACTGGTGCTCGGCCGCCACGAGCTCGACCTCGACGAGCTCGCCGGCGAGCTCGCGCAAGGCGAGCATAGTCTCGAGACCCGCGACGCCTCCGCCGACCACGAGGACCGTGAAATTGCGAGACGTATCGGGGGCGATCCGAGCCATCGCGCCTCCAGGATCGCGGCGGCCTCGCCCGGGCGCATCAGGGTTCCACCCGATCCTCCTTCGGAAAAGCACGCACGGGTGCCCTGGCGCCCGCTGACGACGGAGGCGAACCGCAAGCCTCAAGACCCTGCACCGGTGTGTTCTGGAATCGGTGGGGCGCCGAATGTCGACTGCGGCTTTTCCGCGACGTCGTTCAGCGCCGGCCCCGATGCGGTCAAGGCGGACCACGTGGACGATGAGGGCGATTCCTGCACCGAAGGAGGAGTTATGCGCAAGGTCATCGTCGGCTACGACGGCTCAGAGTCGGCGCACCGAGCGCTTCTGCGATTAGTCGAGCTCGTGCACAACGGCACCGCGGTCACGGTCATAAGCGCCGTCCCGCTCGATGTCGGTTCGCTCGGTCCGGAGCTTCCCGAGCCAAGCGAGGTCGCCGAGCATGCGCGGCAGCTGGAGGAGGCGCTCGAGTTTCTCAAGACGAACGGCCTCAAGGCGCGGGGCATCGAGGTGGAGGGCAACCCCGCCGACGTCATCCTCGAGGAGGCGAGAAAGTTAGGCGCCGACCTCGTCCTCGTCGGAACCGGAGGAAAGAACGCTGTCGAGCGGTTCGTGCTCGGCTCTGTGAGCGACAAGGTCGCCCACCGAGCGCCCTGCGACGTCCTGATCGTCAGATGAGCGCGCGGGCGTTCGAACGTAGGTGCCTGGTCGCTCCTGAAGCAGCGGCCACGGTTTTCGACCGCGTCCTTTGTGGCGTGGACGACACGCCAGAGAGCCTGGAGGCCGTTCGGCAGGCAGCCCGTTTCAGGGCCGCTACGGGCACCTTGGCGGTCGTCTCGGCTGTCGACCTTGCTCACGTTGTGCGGGCCGGCTGGGCGGCAACATCGATCGCCGTCGATATCGAGCAGGAGGCAGAGCGGGCCCTCGAAGCCGCTCGCCGCGAGGCGCCGGACGCCGCCTTCCACTCGATCAGAGGCCGACCGGTCGACGTCCTCCTCGCTGAGTCGAAGCGAATTCCCGCGACCCTTGTAGCGGTGGGAAGCCACGGACACCGACGCGGCGTCGGGATCGCGCTCGGGGGCGTCGCGACGACGATGCTGCATGAGGCGCCCTGCTCGGTTCTTGTCGCTCGACGAGTGTCGGCCGCCGTCCAGTTCCCGCAGTCCATCGTCGTCGGGATCGACGGGTCCCCTGAATCGGCGCTGGCTGCAGCCGTCGCCTTCAGCCTTGGCGAGCGCTTTGGGGCGCAGGTGTGGCCTGTCGCCTCCACCAGCGGCAAGGAGATCGATCTCGACGCCGTCCGGGCGATCGCCACCGGCGTCGTGCTCGACAAGCGTAGGCCCGTGGACGTGCTCGTCACCGCGTCGAGAGATTCGAACCTGCTCGTCGTCGGAAGCCGAGGGCTTCACGGCCTTGCCGCGCTCGGCAGTGTTAGCGAGCGTGTCGCCCACTCCGCCCCTTGCTCGGTACTCGTCGTCCGTCCGGCGGCCCCGTAGCGGAGACTGTTCAGATGGGTAGCGGTTCGGTGGTGAGTGGTCCGCCGGCGTCGCTGGCGTTGATCGTGCCGGCGGGTTCGATCAGCAGGATCGCTGCTTCTCTGACGTCTTCACGCCTCGCATTGGCTCGCGAAATCGTCAAGGCCGAGAGTTGCTCGCCGGGACCGACGCCCTAGATCGAACGCGCTGAGCTCGCAACGCGCCGCACGCTTCAGCCCCGCGCCCGCTTTGACCGGTTTCCCGCGGCTCGTTCTTGGCCGCCTGCGTCCTGCCAGGAAGAAAGCTCGATTTGCAGGTACTTCCTCGAAGCGATCTCTGGGGTGCGAGCCAGCCGGGCAGCAAACGATCGATCTTGGAGGAGCGATTCGTGCCTAGGAAGTCAACCTAACACGCCGATTTGCAGGTCTTTTGCGAGGCGGGAGCGACGGGACTCGAACCCGCGACCTCCGGCGTGACAGGCCGGTCTTGGTAGTTCCGGGTTGAGCGGGAGTAGGCGGGGATTCGCGGGGAGAGCAGGGCTTTCCGACGGGGAGGTGCGGGGATTGGCGGGCATCGGCGGGAGGTTCCGGCGCCCTCCCGCGGGATGTGTGCGGGATCGAAGTGTTGTCCTATCTGACAACGCACCTACGTATCGGCGCGACCGGCGTATCGGTCTCTCGGTCGTGTGGGACAGCAGGCGAAATGGCGACACTCATGCCGCGTGAGCCTTCTCACCTGCTGGCGCAGTCCGGCTGTGAGTGAGCGCCGAGGGCGTTTGCCGGCCGACGATCGCCGGAGCCTCGTGGACGAGGTCGTCGTTCTCGCGGCGACCTCGGTCGCGCTCCCGAACCGCCGACCGGCGAGCGCCGCTCGCACCTCGCCCGCGCGAGCAGCCGGCGAGGCGCGCGGCATCTCGGAAACCGCCTCTTCCCCTGCCGTCCCGGGCGGGCGCCTGCTCTCCACGGCGGCAACGTTTTCGGCCACGGCAGCACTCTCGCACGGCCACAAGACGCCTCCGACGCCCAGTCTCCATGGGGCGGGCGCATGGGCGGTCGTTCTCACATAGGCGAGCTCGCTCGCACGATTCCGCTCGCCCGACACCGACATGCGCGCGATCGACTGCGTCACCGATCGAGTTTTCCGAAGTGCTCGGCCATGCTCGATCAGCCGGTCCAGCGTCCTTTGAACCTCCTACTTTGTGCGGCCGGACACAAGATTGCCCGTGACATTGCCAATTTGCAGGCATTTTGCGTCGGACGTTTGGGCCACAGGGGTTGGGCCACGGGAGCGATCCCCGCGTCTGATAGGCAACAGAACCTGCCATTTGCAGGCACTTTGATAGACGGGAGCGACGGGACTCGAACCCGCGACCCTCCGGCGTGACAGACCGGACAGAGCTCTCCGGGGCTGGCTCGAGCTAGGCGGGGATTCCGGCGAGAGCAGGGCTTTTCTTCCGTTGTCGTCCGGGGATTAACGGGCGTCGCCGGGAAATTGCGATCAGGCGCTTCTGGCGAGGGTAGTGCCGCTCGGGGACGCCCTCCGCTACGCGACTCAAGCCATGCCGGCGACGAGCGGCGTCTGGACTCCGCCGGGCTTGCGCCTTAACCACAACGACGAATCAGCGCCGTCCCCGATTCTCCGATAGACCAATCGCGGGACGCTTGGTGTGGCTCTCGAGTCAGACAACGATCGAAGGAGAACCGCTGATGGCCTCACGCCCACACCCCGCCGCCGGATACCACCGCCCCGTCGAGACTGACTCGGGCGCATTCTTCAAGGTCGCCGCGATGCTGCTCGGCTTCGCGGTGGCGGTCGTCGGCTTCATCGCGCTGATGATGTGGGCCGACGCCCGCGACGCACGCAATTCAGCTCCGTCGGCAGATGCCGGCGCGCCCGCGGCGACGGAGAACCGCGCGACCGACCACAACACTGCCCTGCCGCTGAACAGCTTTGCCGGCGTCGTCCCCGAGAACGCGCAGGCGCTCGCTGAGGCCCACAAAGCCTACGACGCGAGCCTGCCGGCGGCTGCCGCCGGCGACCTGGTCAAGGTGCAGATGACTCTGAAGGACATGACCGTCGAGGTCGCACCGGGCGTCAAGTACAGCACCTGGTCGTTCGACGGCCACGGCGCACCGGGCCCGATCGTTCACGTCCGCGAGGGGCAGACGGTCGAGATGACGCTGACGAACGGCGGCGCCATCCCGCACTCGATCGACTTCCACGCCGCGCGGATCGCTCCGAACGTCGCCTTCAAAGACGTGATGCCCGGCGAGTCGTTCACGTTCCGCTTCAAGGCCTCAGACCCCGGCGTTTACATGTACCACTGCGGCACGAAGCCGGTGCTAGCCCACATCGCCAACGGCATGTACGGCGCGATCGTCGTCACGCCGACGACGAAGCCGCTGCCCAAGGCCGACAAGGAGTACGTGCTTGTCGCCAGCGAGTGGTACCTGAACGGTGACGGCATCAAGGAGCCAGCCTCGCTCGAAATGAACAAGGCGCGCGCGATGCTGCCGGACTGGACGACCTTCAACGGCTACGCCAACCAGTACGTCACCCATCCGCTGACTGCCAAACCCGGCGAGACGGTGCGCTTCTGGGTCGTAGCCGCCGGGCCGACGCTCGACACCGACTTCCACGTCGTCGGCACGATCTTCGATCGCGCCTGGCCGAACGCGAACGTGAGCGGCGAGCCGCAGCACGGCGTGCAGACGGTGCTCGTCCCGGCCGGCGGCGGCGGCGTCTTCGACGTCAAGATCGACGAGCCGGGTCTCTACCCCTTCGTCTCGCACGCCTTCGCTCACGTCGACCTCGGCCAGGTCGGCTTGCTCAAGGTCGGCAACCCGAAGGGGACGATGTCGCACTAGCTGCAAGCCAAGGCGGAGTGTGCGACGAGAGTCGCGCAACCCGACCTGTGCGCCTGTGAAGAAGAGGCCGTGACCGAGACGCCGCAGATCCGGAGCCTCGACGCTGCCGATGAGAGCCGCGCCCTCGAGTTCGGCGGCCGCGCGACCTAGGCCCGGCTCCTTTTCAGGCAGCCGCCCGAAATCGCCGCTCGGATGCGAGTGCGTGACGCCCAGCATTCAGACCAGCGGGGATTTGACACAACCTTCGACCGCCGGTCGTACCGACCGGCCGGCACAACTTGCGGGTATTTGCGGCTGCGACCCGGTTCAAACGGCTATCTCCGGGCGGGATCAGCGCGGGATTGATGGAAGCCGGAGGTCGTTTGCGCCTGTGCAGGCAACATAACATGCCGATTTGCAGGAACTTTACGGGAGCGACGGGACTCGAACCCGCGACCTCCGGCGTGACAGGCTTGTTCCAGAGAAACGACGATTGGCGACAATTGACGCGCTATCCCTCTATTGATGTGGCTCTGTGGGCATCTGGCACCTGATTTCTGCACAATCGCGTAGGCTCGATTTCGAGCGTTTGCTGCCCTTCTGCTGCCCGAGCGCGACTCGTTAGCCGGCGGAGTGGACGACGGTTGCAGTTGGATAGAGGACGCTGATCTACGTCCCGAGCAGCGCGGCGGCGTAGCCATGGGTGTCGTAGTACGACCGGACGCGGATGGCCTTGCCGTTGTGGAAGGTCCAGACGCGGACGACCTCACTCGCAAACGGCGCCCCGGTCGCGCGGGCCTTGCCGGCGGCTGCGATCACCTCGACGACGGTTTCGTCGTCC
>Ga0209887_1000192_pt1 | contig 17980 bp, 12 predicted proteins | sample GWRWN1_30_40_FD_187230 | JGI IMG/M metagenome (GOLD analysis project Ga0209887, IMG submission 187230) | Riverbed sediment microbial communities from areas with no vegetation in Columbia River, Washington, USA - GW-RW N1_30_40 (SPAdes)... | ecosystem: Environmental > Aquatic > Freshwater > River...
GCGGTCAAGTACGACGACGGGGTCGGCCGTGGGCTCGACGAGGCGGACATCGTGCTCGTGGGCGTCTCCCGAACGTCGAAGACGCCGCTCTCGATCTACCTCGGCTACCTCGGTCACAAGGCCGCGAACATCCCGGTCGTGCGCGGGATAACCCTCCCTGAGGAGCTCTTCGAGATCGATCCCGCGAAGATCGTCGGCCTGACCATCGACGCCGAGCGGCTCGCGGACATCCGCATCGCTCGCGTCCATAGCATGGGCGCGCCGCGCAAGCGCTACGCGGAGCTCGAGGTCATCTACGCCGAGCTCGAGGAAGCCGCCCGGCGTCTCGAGAGCCTCGTGCGCGAGCTCGGGCGCCGCGCCCAGGCCCGCGTGGCGGCGGCGCGCCCTAGCGATCCCGGAACGCCCCGCCCGCCCGCGGTGGGGCTGGGGACGCTGCGGGGCCGACTCCCGTGGCCGACGGAGGGCCGGATCGTCGCGGGGTTCGGCCGGCAGGTTCATCCCCGGTTCGGGACGGAGACGGTTCGCCATGGGGTGGACATCGAGGCCGAAGAAGGCGCCATCATCCGCGCTGTGCACAGCGGCGCCGTCCTCTATCGCGGATGGCTCAGGGGTTATGGTAACCTCATAATCCTAGACCACGGGCAGGGCTACTACACCCTCTACGCCCATGCCTCTGAGGTTGTCGTCGAGGAAGGCGAGCGGGTGAAGGTGGGGCAGGGCATCGCGCGGGTCGGAGAGACCGGCTCCGTGGACGGGCCTCGGCTGTACTTCGAGGTGCGGTACCAGGGTCGGGCCGAGGACCCGCAGGTGTGGCTCCGCCGGCGGCCATGAGCAGGGAGCGAGGGGTGTCTCCCGGGGCAGGATCCCGGACAAACGGAGCGACGGCCCGGAGGCGTGTTGAGCCGAAGGCGGCGCCACCAGATGAACGTTCTCGGAGGAGGGTCGGTCATGCGTGCCGGTAAGCCGGTCACTAAGATGTTTCTCGCGGCCGCCGTGCTGGCGGTGCTGACATTGTCGCTGGGAGGCACGGGGGCCTCGAAGGCGGTTGACCGCGGCGCGACGTACGAGCACCTGAAGCTCTTCACGGACGTGCTCGCCATCATCCAGAATCAGTATGTCGACGAGACCGAGCCCCGGGAGGTCATCCACGGCGCGGTCCGCGGGATGCTGCGCGCCCTCGACCCGCACTCCTCGTTCATGGATGCGGAGAGCTATCGCGAGATGCAGGTCGAGACGTCCGGCAGCTTCGGCGGACTCGGGATCGAGATCACGGTCCGGGATGATCAGCTGACCGTGGTGACGCCCATCGAGGGCACTCCGGCATCGCGTGCCGGCGTCCAGCCCGGCGACCGGATCGTCAAGATCGAGGGGCTCACGACGAAAGACATGAGTCTCCCCGACGCCGTCAAGCGGATGCGCGGGCCGAAGGGGACGAAGATCACGATCACGATCGCGCGCGAGGGGCTCAAGGAGCCGCTCGAGGTCACGCTGACGCGCGAGGTCATCCAGGTCCAGAGCGTAAAGACCCAGGAGATCGAGCCCGGTCTCGGCTACATCCGCATCCGGCAGTTCCAGGAGCGGACGGCGCAGGACCTGGTCGCGGGGATCGAGCGATTCCAGAAGACCGGGCGGCTGGCCGGACTGATCATCGACGTGCGGAACAACCCCGGCGGGCTCCTGTCCGCCGCCGTCGAGGTGTCCGAGGAATTCCTGGGCGACGGCAAGCTGGTCGTCTACACCGAAGGCCGCGTGCGGAGTCAGAACATGCGCTTCATGGCGCACGCCAAGCGCGCCGTCACCGACGTCCCGATGGTCGTGCTGGTGAACCAGGGGTCGGCCTCCGCATCGGAGATCGTGGCCGGCGCCATCCAGGACCACGGACGTGGGGTCGTGCTCGGCCAGCCGACGTTCGGCAAGGGGTCGGTGCAGACGATCATTCCCCTCTCGGACGGGTCTGGCCTTCGCCTGACGACGGCCCGGTACTTCACGCCCAAGGGCCGCTCGATTCACGGCAAGGGGATCACGCCGGACATCACGATCGAGCCGCCGAAGGAGGACCCCGGGGCCAAGCCCCCGTCACCGCCGCTCCCCGAGGCCGAACAGCAGAAGCGCGACATCCAGCTCCAACGGGCCCTCGAGATTCTCAAGGCGTCGCGGATACTGGACAAGACCAAGCCGACCGCCAAGGCAAGCTAGGGGTCGTGCCGATACCCGTCGCATCCCGTCGTCCTCGGTCGTCGCCGGGCCTCAACGTACCAGGGGTACGCCTCGACCCGGCGACTCTCTGCGTCCTTGGGCTGCTCGGGTCTCGGCTCGGCCCGGCCGGGGCCCTCTAGCGCGGCTCGGAAGTTCCGGCGACGCAGCGGTCTCGCCCCCGCCGGGGGACGGTGTTCTGAACCATGCCTCGCCTTGTGTGGCTGCTCGTGGTAGTCCTTGTTCTTGCCCTTGCTGTCGGTGTGCTCGTGATGGATCGGCGGCAGGTCCGGAGGGGCACCCCGTCGCTCTTTGCGGTGCCGTGGGGGCAGGAGTCCTCGCGAGAGGTGACGGTGGCGCGCCCGAGGTCGGCGGACGCGACGGAGGGATCGGGGCGACGCGGTCCCGAGGGAAGCACGGGTCGCATCGCGGTCATCGTCGACGAGTTGGGGGCCCGGCTCGACGTCTTCGAGCAGGTCATGGCACTGGGTCGGCCGCTGAGCGTTGCGGTCCTGCCGGAGTTGCCGCTGTCTCGGCGGATTGCGCGGGAGGCGCTCCGCGCCGGGCTCGAGGTGCTGCTGCAGCTGCCGCTCGAGCCGTACCGCTTCCCCGAGGTCGATCCCGGTCCGGGCGTGCTGCTCCTTTCCATGTCGCCCGCGGAGGTGACGCGGCGAACCCGCCAGCACCTCGCGAGCCTTCCAGGCATCGCCGGCGTGTCGACGCATATGGGGTCACGGTTCACCGAGGACCGCGCGCGGATGCGCGCCCTCCTCGGCGCGGTGCAGGGTGAGGGGCGGTTCTTCGTGGACGGGCTGACGACCCACCGGAGTGTCGGGTATGACCTCGCCCGGGCCCTGGGCCTCCCGGCGGCGCGCCGGCAGGTGCTCCTGGACCCCGAGGAGAGCGAGGCGACCGCGCGCACCCGCCTCCTGGACGTCGAGCGCTGGGCGGAGCGGCGTGGGTCGGTGATCGCTATCGGGCACGGTCGGCTCTTGACGGTGCGTCTCCTCGCGGAGGCGGTGTCGCGCTGGGAGGCTCGAGGCCTTCGGCTCGTGCCCGTGTCGCGACTCGTGGACTAACCAGCATGATCGAAGCCGGATCCGTCGAGCCCGCATGGATGCGGATCGGTGCCGCGTTGTTTACGAAGCTATGATCGTGTTGGGGATCGAGACGTCGTGTGATGAGACAGCCGCGGCCGTGCTGGCCGACGGCGCGATCAGGTCGGATGTCGTCGTCTCCCAGGACCTGATTCATGGGAGGTACGGGGGGGTCGTGCCGGAGCTTGCCTCGCGTCGGCATCTCGAGGTCGTGTTGCCGGTCGTCGAGCAGGCGCTCAGCGAAGCTCAGGTCACGCTGCCGAGCCTCGACGGGATCGCGGTCACCCGTGGTCCGGGCCTCGTCGGCTCACTGCTCGTCGGCCTGTCGGTCGCCAAGGCCTTCGCCTATGCCCACGGGCTGCCCCTCGTGGGCGTCAATCATCTCGAGGGGCACATCTTCGCCGGCCTCCTGGCGGAGCCCGGCCTGACCTACCCGTTTCTGGCGCTGCTGGTCTCCGGCGGCCACACGGCGCTCTATGCCTGTGACGAGCCCCTCCGCTACCGTCTCATCGGTCAGACACGGGACGACGCCGCGGGCGAGGCCTTTGACAAGGTGGCGAAGCTCCTCGGTCTCGGCTATCCGGGTGGGCCGGTCGTCGAGCGAACCGCTCGGGTGGGAGACCCGCGGGCGATCGCGTTCCCGATGGCGCAGTTCCAGGACGGTGCGCCGGACTTCTCGTTCTCAGGTCTCAAGACGGCAGTGAGCCTCTATGTCCGTCAGCACGGCCCGCTCTCGCCGAGCCTGATGGCCGACATCTGCGCCTCGTTCCAGGCGACGGCTGTGAAGATGCTCGTCCGCCAGACGATTCGCGCCGCGAGCCGCCTCGGCATCCGCCGCATCCTTCTGACCGGGGGCGTTGCCGCCAACCGGGCTCTGCGCGAGATGCTGGAGGTCGAATGCGCGGAGCGCGGCTACGCGTGGAGCGCGCCGCCCGGACGCCTCTGCACGGACAACGCTGCCATGATCGCCGCCGCGGGGACGGCGCGCCTCGCTGGCGGCGAGCGCGCTGACCTGACGCTGAATGCGCAGGCCACCCTCCCTCTCGCCTGATGCGCCGTGGCCGATAACCGTCGCATCCCGTCGTCCTCGGTCGTCGGACCGCCTCAACGTATGCGGCATACGCCTCGGCGGTCCTCCTCCCTGCGTCCTAGGGCTGCTCGGTTCTCGGCCTCGTCCGGAGATGCCGTGCCGCTCGAACCTAATTGCGCGTGATGCTGGCGTCCGAGTACGACGGCCTCCTCGCCAGCCTTCCGGATGCCGTGATCGGGGTCCGCCCCGACCTGACGGTCTTCCTTTGGAACGGTGCGGCGGAGACGCTCATGGGGCGCGCCGCGACTCGCGTGGTCGGGCGGGCCCTCGCGGACTGCTTCGGCGGGGACGCGCGGCTCGTGCGGCACCTGGCCGAGACCGTCCGCCTCGCGGAGGGGCGGGCCGAGGCCGAGTCCAAGGTCGGCACGGCCGACGGGCGCACGGTGCCGGTCAGCCTGCTGACCGCTCCGATCCATGGGCCGGCGGGGGACCTTCGCGGCGCTGTCGCCGTCCTCCGGGACCTCTCACGGCTCAAGGCGCTCGAGGCGGAGGTACGGCGGAGCGAGCGGCTGGCGGCGCTCGGCCAGATGGCCCTGGCGTTGGCCCACGAGATCAGGAACCCCCTCGGCGCGATCCGCGGCGTGGCCCAGCTCCTCGGGGACGAGCTCGGTGGGGGTGCCTTCCGGGAGCACCTCGTGGTGATGCTCGGCGAGATCGACCGCGTGAACAGGGTCATGGAGGCGCTCCTCGACCTCGGGCGGCCGCTCACCTTCACCTTCGGCGCGGTGAACCTGCACGAGCTGCTCGAGCGGGTCTGCCTCCTCGCGGAGCCGATCGCCCGCAGCCAGGGGGTCCAGCTCCTTCGACGGTACGATCCCAGCCTGCCGGCGCTCTGGGCGGACCCGGATCGGCTCACGCAGGTCTTTCAGAACCTCGTCCAGAACGGCATCGAGGCGATGCCCGGCGGCGGTCGGCTCACGCTGACGACTCGGGTCTCGCTGGACCCGGTCTATGGCAAGGTGGACGTGGGGACTGGCTCCCGCCCGTTGGTCGAGGTGTTGGTCAGCGACGAGGGAGAGGGGATCCCGCAGGGTCTCGGGGATCGCGTCTTCGATCCCTTCGTGACCACAAAGCCGCGCGGGCTCGGCCTGGGCCTCGCCCTCTCCTACCGCATCGTCGAGGAGCACCGCGGCGCGCTCCGTGTGACCAGCACGCCCGGCAAGGGCACCACCTTCGCCTGTTATCTACCCGTCGCTCCCGACGAGCGTCGCCCCCCTCCCGGCGTCGAGCGGGGAGGAGATCGCCGATGAGCACGGCGCGCATCCTCGTCGCGGACGACGAGCCGTCGATCCGCTGGCTGCTCGAGCGGCTCCTCCAGCAGGCGGGGCACTCGGTGACGGTCGTCGAGGATGGGGCGACGGCCCTGGCGCGCGCGGTGGCCGAGCCGTTCGACCTCGCGTTCGTGGATGTCCGCATGCCGGGCCTCGACGGACTCGAGGCCCTCTCGCAGCTCCGGGTCGAGGCGCCCGACACCGCGGTGATCGTCATGACGGCGCACGGGAGCGTGCGGGCCGCCGTTGAGGCGATGCAGCGGGGCGCCTATGACTACCTGACCAAGCCGTTCGACAACGACGAGGTGCGGCTGCTCGTAGGGCGCGCGCTGTCGGCCAAAGCGCTGGCCCGCGAGGTCGTCCTGCTGCGCACCGGGATCCACGAGGTGTGGGAGTTCGGGGCCCTGGTCGGCAAGTCGGCGCGCATGCAGGAGGTGTACAAGACGATCGGCCGGATCGCGGGGACGGACGTCACGATTCTCCTCCTGGGAGAGTCGGGTACGGGGAAGGAGGTGGTGGCGCGTGCCATCCACCACTACAGCCGTCGCGCCGGCAAGCCGTTCGTCGCGGTGGCGTGCGCCGCCATACCGCCGACCCTGCTCGAGTCGGAGCTCTTCGGTCACGAGCGCGGCGCGTTTACCGACGCGCACCAGCGCCGCCTCGGCAAGTTCGAGCTGGCCCAGGGGGGCACGATCTACCTCGACGAGGTGGGCGACCTGGGCGCGGAGCTCCAGCCGAAGCTCCTGCGCGTCCTGCAGGAGCGCGAGTTCGAGCGCGTCGGCGGCGGGGACCCGCTGCGGGTCGATGTCCGGGTAGTCGCGGCGACCAACCGTGATCTCGACGCCTTGATCCGCGAGGGCCGGTTCCGCGAGGACCTCTACTACCGGCTTCACGTCGTGACTCTCACCCTTCCGCCGCTCCGCGAGCGCCCCGAGGACATCCCGTTCCTGGTCGACCATTTCCTCGCCAAGTACGCGGCCGAGCTCGGGGAGCGGGCGGTGGCGGCCGAGGCGCTGGATCGGCTGCTCGGCTACGCGTGGCCCGGGAACGTGCGGGAGCTCGAGAACGTCATCCAGCACGCGATGGTGATGGCGGCGGGCGGCGTCATCCTGCCCGAGCACCTGCCCATCGCGCCAGGGACCCCGACCTTGCCGGTCATGGAGGGCACGCTCGAGCAGCTCGTCGAGCAGAAGCTCGCGGAGTGCGTCCGCGGCCTGGGCGAGCGGGAGTCGGCGAACCTCCACGAACTGGTGCTGGGGCTCGTGGAACGCCCCTTGCTCCGGGCGGTCCTCCGCGAGACCGGAGGCAACCAGCTCCGCGCAGCCGCCCTCCTCGGCATCAACCGCAACACGCTCCGGAAGAAGCTCCGGACGCTTGGCCCCTTCTGACCCGCGAGTCCTGACCGCCGGGAGCCGATGGCTCATCGGCGGCTTCTTCGGGCTGGGGGTCTTTCTGCGGATCTATGGTTTCTGGTCCCCCGAGCTCTGGACAGATGAATACGGCACGTGGTGGGTCGTGGCGGGCGGCTGGGGTGACGTCGCGCGACGCGTGCTCCGGTATGGCGGTCAATCGCCGCTCTACTATCTCATCGTCAAGCTGTGGACGGACGCGCTGGGGCCGGGCCCGGTGTCGTTGCGACTTCCTTCGATCCTTTGTGGCATCGGCACCCTGGGGGTAGCCTACCCGCTGGGGATGCGAGTCTTCAACGACCGCCACGCGGCCCTGCTCACGCTGGCGGCCTTCGCGGTCCACGAGAAGCTCATCTGGTACTCCCAGGAGGCAAGACCGTACAGCCTCGCCCTGCTCTGCACGATGCTCTCGTTTCTGTTCTATCTCCGGCTGCTGGACTCCGGAAAGCTGGCCGATCGGATCGGGTATGTGGTGGTGACGGCGCTCCTCTACTATACCCACTATCTCTTCGGTGTCGTGGTCCTCGTGCAGATTTTGTATCTGTGTTTGCGACAGGGCCTGGCGTGGGTACGGGACCAGGGATGGCGCGCCGCGTATCTCGTCCTGGGTCTCATCAGTCTCCCCGGAGCCGCGCAGCTGTGGACGATCGGTGAACGGCGCGAGTCCATGTCGTGGTTCTCCCAGGGCCCGGCGGCTCCGTTCAACTTGGCCGTCGAGATGCTCGACCCTCCCGTCTTTTCCGCGGTCGGGCTGGCCGTGCTGGCGGTAGGCCTCGGGGAGTCGGACCGAGGCGGCGCGGACCGGCATGGCCGACGGGATCTAGTGCTGCTGTGGCTGCTCGTGCCCATCGCGTTCTTCGGCGTCGCGTCCGTGGTCCTGGGCGTCGCGCTGCTCTACTCCCGCTACCTGTTGAGCATCGCGCCGGCAGGCGTGTTGGTCGTGGCTTGGCTGATGGCCAGTGCGCGGCGGACGCGCTGGAGGAAGTGGGCCCCCCTGTCGGCGTGTTTGGCCGTGACCACGATCTGGCACCTCGTCCCGGCGCTGGCGACGTTCGGGGCCTTTAGCGCGCGGCCTGACGAGCGCTGGCGGAGCGTCGCTCACGAGGTCGAGCGCTCGGCGCGAGACGACGACCTGATTCTGGTCCAGTCCGGGTTCTTCGAAGGAAACCTGCTGGCGCGCGGGCAAGCCGATGCCCTGCTGGTCTCCGGGTTGCACTGGCCGTTCACCGCCAACCTCTCGTCGACCGATCGCTACGAGATCGTGGGCCTTCCCCACAGCGTCAACAGCCAGACGAAAGACTACGTTCCGTCGGTGGTGATGCCGAAGGCCAGGCAACGGGAGCGGGTCTGGGTTGTCGGCAGCGAGGATATCGTCGCGCACGTGACGGAGGCACTGCTGGCTGAGGGACGGTTCAGGCTTCTTCGGCGGTCGTCTCACGGCAGTACGTGGGTGATCCTCGTCGCGCAGCGAGGCGGATGAACGCGCCAAGGGCGCCGCGGCGGCCGGCCCCTCGCTTGACACCCTGGGGAGCCTCCGCTAGGCTACCCCTGCGCGTCGAGGCGGCCCGGGGAGCTCCCCGGGCCGCTTTGCGTGGCGTCCCGACGCCCGCGTACCCATGATCCACCTGATCTGGCCGATCCCCGCGCTTCCGTTGGCAGGCGCCCTCGTCACCCTGTTCGCCGGGCGCTGGCTCGGCCACCGGGCCCATTGGGTTGCGGTGCCCACCGTGGGGCTCGCCTTCTGCGTGGCACTCGGCGCGTTTCTCCGCGTCTGGCTCGGCCACGAGACATTCACCGGTCCCCTCTTCGACTGGATCGTCGCCGGCACGTTCCGCGCGCCGGTCACGCTCCAGCTCGACCAGCTCTCGGCGGTGATGCTCCTCGTCGTGACTGGCGTCGGCTTCCTGATCCACGTTTACTCGATCGGCTACATGCACGACGACCCGGACTATCCCCGGTTTTTCACCTACCTGAACCTGTTCGTCTTCTCGATGGTCATGCTGGTGCTCGCGGGCAACTTCCTCCTCCTCTACGTCTTCTGGGAGGCGGTGGGGCTCTGCTCGTACCTCCTGATCGGCTTCTGGTACACGCGGGAGTCGGCCGCGAACGCAGGGAGGAAGGCGTTCATCGTCAACCGCGTCGGTGACTTCGGGTTCGGGCTCGGGATCATGCTGATCTGGACCCAGCTCCAGACGCTCGAGTACGCGGAGGTATTTGCCAAGGCGCCGACCCTGTCGGTGGGGACGGCAACCGCGATCAGCCTGCTGCTCTTCATGGGCGCGTGCGGCAAGTCGGCGCAGCTCCCACTCCACACCTGGCTCCCGGACGCGATGGAGGGACCGACCCCGGTCTCGGCGCTCATCCACGCGGCGACGATGGTGACGGCCGGCGTGTACATGGTGGCGCGGGCCCACGCCCTCTTCGAGCGGTCGTCTGTCGCGCTCGACGTGGTCGCGTGGGTCGGGGTACTCACCGCGGTCTTCGCCGCCTCGATCGGTCTCGTCCAGACGGACATCAAGCGCGTACTCGCGTACTCGACGGTGAGCCAGCTCGGCTACATGTTCGTCGGCGTCGGCGTCGGCGCGTACGCGGCGGGCATCTACCACCTGATCACGCATGCCTTTTTCAAGGCGCTCTTGTTCCTTGGGGCAGGCGCCGTGATCCACGCGCTCTCGGGTGAGCAGGATCTCCGGAAGATGGGCGGCCTCGGCCGGCGGCTCCCCGTCACGATGGCGACCATGCTTGTCGCCACCGTGGCCATCTCGGGCATTCCCCCGTTCTCGGGGTTCTTCTCGAAAGACGAGATCCTCGCCGAGGCGTGGTTCAGGCACCGGTACGCCATCTTCGCCCTCGGGCTGGCCGGAGCGGCCCTGACCGCGTTCTACATGTGGCGCCTCGTCTTCCTCACGTTCTTCGGGCGCTCACGCGTGGATCCCGAGGTCGCTCACCACGTGCACGAGTCACCCCCCGTGATGACGGTCCCGCTCGGCATCCTGGCCGTGCTGGCTGCGGGGGCCGGGGTGTGGGGCAACCCCTGGGTCACGGAGACGCGGCTCGGTGACTTCCTCGGCCCGGTGCTGGGGCACGAGACAGCGCACCATGGGCTGGCCGGGTACGCGCTCATGGGGGTCTCCGTGCTGGCGGCGCTCGCCGGTCTCGCGGTCTCGGCACGCCTGTACGTCCGAGGCCGCGCGGACCTCGCCAAGATCGGCGTGCCGCAGAGCGCGCTCCACCGCCTCCTGCTCCACAAGTACTACGTGGACGAGCTGTACGACCGGCTGTTCGTGCGCCCGCTCCTCCGGCTCTCCCATTGGTGCGCCGAGGCGTTCGACCTGGGCGTGATCGACGGCGCGGTGAACGGGGTGGCGGCGCTGATCGCCCGCGCGGCCGGACTCCTCCGGCGCTACCAGACCGGCTTCGTGATGAACTACGCCCTCTCGATGCTGATCGGCGCCGTCGCCCTGCTCGGCCTCCTCCTCTGGCCCCGATGATTCGCCGCTCGGGATCGTTAAGCGGCCGGTTCACGCTGGGACCAGCGCCATGTTGCTGACGGCGATCATCTTCCTACCGACCCTGGGCGCCGTGGCGTTGTTCCTCCTCGACCGGCGTGACGAGGGCCGTCTGCGTCAGGTGGCGCTCGCCGTGGCCGTCACAACCTTCCTGGTCTCGTGTCTCCTCTGGATCATCTTTGATCGGGTGAAGCCGGGGATGCAGTTCGTCGAGCAGCGCGCGTGGATCCCGGTCTCCGGGATCAGCTACCACCTCGGCGTGGACGGCATCAGCCTGCTCCTCGTGCTGCTCACGACTTTCCTCACGCCACTCTGCCTCCTCTCGGCGTGGTCGCAGATCACGGCACGCGTCAAGGAGTTCCTGATCTCGATGCTCCTCCTCGAGACGGGCATGGTCGGGGTCTTCTGCGCGCTCGACCTCTTCCTCTTCTTCGTCTTCTGGGAGGCGATGCTGGTCCCGATGTACTTCATCATCGGGGTCTGGGGGGGGCCGCGACGGGTCTACGCAGCCGTGAAGTTCATCCTCTACACGATGGCCGGGTCGGCCCTGATGCTCCTCGCCATCCTCGCGCTCTACTACTTCCAGGGCCAGAAGACCGGCGTGTACACCTTCGACTACCCGACCATCGTGGCGATGGGCCTCGAGCCGGGCCGCCAGGGGTGGCTCTTCCTCGCCTTCGCGCTGGCCTTCGCCATCAAGGTCCCCATGTTCCCCTTCCACACCTGGCTCCCCGACGCCCACGTCGAGGCGCCCACGGCGGGCAGCGTGATCCTGGCCGGCGTCTTACTCAAGATGGGGACCTACGGCTTTCTCCGCTTCTGCCTGCCTCTCTTCCCGGACGCCTCGGTGGCCTTCGCGCCGCTGATCTTCGTTCTCGCCATCATCGGCATCCTCTACGGGGCGTGGGTCTCGACGGTCCAGCCGGACATGAAGAAGCTCGTGGCGTACTCGTCGGTGAGCCACCTCGGCTTCGTCATGCTCGGACTCTTTGCCTTCAACGCCCAGGGGATCGAGGGCGGGATCCTCCAGATGGTGAACCACGGCCTCTCGACGGGCGCGCTCTTCCTCCTGGTGGGCATGATCTACGAGCGGCGCCACTCGCGGCTCATCGCCGACTTCGGCGGGATCTGGGCGGTCGCGCCGGTATTCTCGGCGATCTTCCTCCTCGTCACGCTCTCGTCGATCGGCCTGCCGGGCCTCAACGGCTTCGTCGGAGAGTTCCTCATCCTGGTGGGTGCCTTCCAGGTGAGCCGCCCCTTCGCAGCGCTCGCGACGGCGGGGATCATCTTCGCCGCGGTCTACATGCTCTGGATGTACCAGCGGGTGGTCTTCGGCGAGGTACGCCACGAGGAGGTCCGCCGGTTGACCGACCTCTCCCTCCGGGAGGTCGTCACGCTCGTGCCGATCCTCATCCTGGTCGTCTGGATCGGCGTTTACCCGAAGCCGTTCACGGCGGTGACCGAGACTGCCGTGGCGGAGCTCATCACGGTCGTGAAGGCCAAGACCGGGCTGGCGGTCGGCTTCTCGCGTCCCTGACGATGCGCGAGGCTGCTCGCGAGAACTGACGATGCCGATCGCCATCCCGACGCTCGACTGGACGGTGATCGCCCCCGTGCTCATCGTCACGGGGACGAGCTTCGCCTGCCTCCTCCTCGATATCACGCCGTCCCGCGCCGGGAAGGGCCACCTGGCGGGCGTCGGCGTCCTGGGCCTCGCCGGGGCCCTCGGGGTGTCGATGATCCTTTGGGGCGGACCACCGGCGAGCTTCCAGCAGATGGTCGCGCTGGACGACTTCGCGCTCTTCTTCAACGCCGTCTTCTGCGTGACGACGGGACTCGTGCTCCTCCTCTCGGTCGGATACATCCGGCGGCAGGGCATCGAGGCGGGGGAGTACTACATCCTCGTGCTCTTCGCCGCGGTCGGCATGATGCTGATGGCCTCGGCGACGGACCTCCTGATCGTTTTCCTCGGGCTCGAGCTGATGTCCCTCTCGCTCTACGTCCTCGCGGGCTTCTTCCGGACGCGCGCGGCCGGCAACGAGTCGGCGATGAAGTACTTCCTCCTGGGTGCCTTTGCGAGCAGCTTTTTCCTCTACGGCATCGCGCTCCTCTACGGCGCGACGGGGACGACGAACCTCGGACGAGTCGGCGCAGCGCTCGCGGCCCCCGGCGCGGCCCGCGACCCGCTCAACCTGGCCGGGCTCGCCCTCCTCCTCGTGGGCTTCGGCTTCAAGACCTCATCGGTGCCGTTCCATCAGTGGGCGCCGGATGTTTACGAGGGGGCGCCGACGGCGGTGGCCGCGCTGATCGCGACGGGGTCCAAGGCGGCCGCCTTCGCGGCCCTCCTGCGGGTTCTGGTCGCCATGCGGGCGCTCCAAGCCGACTGGCTTTTCCTCCTGTGGCTCCTCGCCGTGCTGACGATGACCGTGGGGAACGTGGTGGCCCTGGTCCAGGGGAACCTCAAGCGCATGCTGGCCTATTCCTCGGTTGCCCACGTCGGCTACATGCTGGTCGGGATCGTGGCCGGGCTGGCCCCGGGGGGGCCGGCTGTCCTCTACTACCTGGTGGTGTACTCCTTCGCGACTGTGGGCGCCTTCGGGGTGATCCTGCTGCTCGAGCGGGATGGCCGGATGGAAGAGGCGGTGGACCTCGCCGCCTACGGGGGCCTCGGCGCCCGTCACCCGATCCTCGCCTTGGTGCTGACCGTCTTCATGCTCTCGCTGATCGGGCTGCCGCCGACCGCCGGCTTCGTGGGCAAGTTCTACCTCTTCAGCGCGGCGATGCGCAGCGGCTTCGTCTGGCTGGCGGTGATCGCGGTCCTCAACTCGGTCGTCGCGGCCTACTACTACCTGCGGCTCATCGTGTTCATGTACATGCGCGACCCGGAGGGGCCTGAGGTCACCGCGGCGCTCACGCCGGCCGCGGGACTCGCCCTCGCCGTAGCCGTCTGGGCGACCTTGCAGCTGGGGCTCTGGCCAGGCCCGGCCTTCGCGCTCGCCCAGCGCGCCATTGCACCGCTCCTCCCGTAACACCGCCTCCGGGGACTATGTCGGCCGCCGCGGATCGTCGTCGCCGGCCGCCCCGGGGCGTGTCGCCGACCTGCCCCCCGCCCCCGGGCTCCGTCACCCAGACGTGGGTCCCACTTCGCCCGGGGGCGGGGGACAAGCCGGCGCCACCCGGGGCGGCCTTCTCGGAGCACTCGCCGAGGCCATGACAACCCCGCGGACGAGTCTTGGAGTCGCGGCGCTCACGATGGCTGTGCAGAACGGCGTCGTGATGGCGTTCAGCGTTCTCTACCTGCCGCTGATCGGGGAGTTTGGTGAAGGCCGGGGCGTCGTGGCGACCGTGCAGTCCGGGGTCGTCCTCCTGGGGGGATTGGGGGCGCCGCTCGCGGGCGCGGCGCTGGACCGCTGGGGACCGCGCCGTCTGTTCCAGACCGGGGCGGCCGTCGCAGCGGTCGGCCTGCTCCTGGCCAGTCAGGCGCGGAGCCTGCCGCAGCTCGTCCTCGCCTATGGCCTGGTGGCCGGGGCGGGGCTGTCGGCGCTCGGGAGCTCGCCGAACATGGTCGTCGTGGCCCAGTGGTTCCCGCGCCGCCGCGCCCAGGCCATTGCCCTGGCAGATCTCGGAACGCCGCTCGGGACGTTCGCCCTCGTGCCGTTGACGCAGCTCCTCGTCGAGCGGTTCGGCTGGCGCGCAAGCCTCCACGTCCTCGCCGCGCTTCTCGTGCTCCTCGTCGTCCCCGCCAACGGCTTCCAGCACCTGCCGCCGGCCCAGGGCGGGGCGACCAAAGCGGGCGTCGCCGATCCACGGTCCCTCCATGCGGCTGTCCGGACGCCGAGCTTCTGGTGGCTGGCGACGTTGCGCTTCTTCACCGGACTGGGCTTCACCTTAGTGAACACCCACGCCGTGGCGTTCGCGATCGACGCGGGGATCGCACCGCTTCAGGCCGCGGCGGCGCTGGGGAGCGTGAGCCTGGTGAGCCTCGCCGGCCGGCTCGGCGTGGGGTGGCTCGCGGATCGCCTCGGGCCCGCGCCGGCCCTCACGGTGAGCTTTATGAGCGGGCTCGCGGGGGTCGGATGCCTGGGGCTGCTCGGGGCGACGGCTCAGCCCGCCTGGCTTGCGGCGTTCGTCCTCTGCTACGGGCTCGCCCAGGGAAGCGGCGGCATCGTCGCGACCGCCGCGGCCACGGCGGCGTTTCACGGCCGGGCGGTAGGCATGATCACCGGTTGGATCGCGGTGGCGAGCGGCCCCGGCGAAGCGCTGGGCGCCTGGGGAGGCGGCGCGCTCTACGACTGGGCGGGCGGGTATCGCCAGGCCCTCGTCCTCTCGGGCCTCGCCCTCGCGGCTGGGGTGGGGGCGGTCTGGCAGGCGCAACGCTCCACACGTCGATGACCAGAGGTCAGGAGGCGACTCATGCCGAGGCACACGCTGATTCGCGCGGAGGGACTGTCGGAGCCCATCAGCCACTACTCGGACGCCGTACGCGTCGGCGACGCGATCTATGTCTCCGGCCAGGCGAGCGTCGATGCGAACGCGAAGCTGGTCGGCGCTGGTGACGTGGTTGCCCAGACGCGCCAGGTGCTCGAGAACATGAAGATCGTCCTGGCCGCGGCCGGCGCCACGCTGGACGATGTCGTGAAGGTCACCGTCTACCTCGCCGACTGCGCCGACCGGCCCGGAGTAAACGAGGTGCGCAAGGCGTACTTCAAGGCCAATAAGCCCGCGAGCACGCTCATCGGCATCAGCGAGTTCGCCATCGAGGGCATGCTGGTCGAGATCGAGGCGATCGCGGTCGCGCCGGCGCGTTAGCGGGCGGCATCGCTTGACAGGCCGTCGGGGCGATGACTAGAGTCGCCCATGCCGGTCCGCTTCCCGTATCGTGGGTTCATCTTCGACCTCGACGGCACGGTCTACCTCGGTGAGCAGCTCCTCCCGGGCGCGAAGGCGGTGCTGGAGGCGCTGCGGGCCGCCGGTCGCCGGCTCTGCTTCCTGTCGAACAAGCCGATCCAGAGCCGTGAGGACTACGCGCTCAAGCTGACGCGCCTCGGGGTGCCGACCGACGTGGAGGAGGTCATCAACTCTTCCTACGTCCTCGCGCGCCATCTCGCCCGCGAGGCCCCGGGGGCGCGGTGCTTCGTGATCGGCGAGGCGCCCCTTCGGGCCGAGCTCGAGCGGGCGGGGCTCACACCCGTGGACGGACCCAAGGTAGACTATGTGGTGGTGGCCTTCGATCGGACCTTCGATTACCGGAAGCTGGACGTGGCGCTCCAGGCCGTCAAGCGCTACGGCGCGCGCCTCATCGGGACGAACCCAGACCGGACGTGCCCGGTCGCGGGGGGCGAGATTCCCGACGCGGCAGGGATGATCGGCGCGGTCGAGGGCGTGACCGGCCGGCGCGTCGATCCGATCGTGGGGAAGCCCTCGCCGATCATGCTGGCGGTCGCCCTGGAGCGGCTCGGGCTCGCAGCACGGGACTGCGCCGTCGTCGGCGATCGCCTCGAGACCGACGTTGCGATGGGCAAGGCCGCGGGCCTGGCGACCATCCTGGTCCTCACGGGAATCACGCGCGTTGGGGATCCCGAGATCGCGCGCTGGCAGCCTGATCACGTGGTTACCTCCCTGGACGACTTGCTCGTATGAGCCGGCTCGCTGGGCTCGACACCCAGCTCTTCGACGCCCTCGTCGTCGGGGGCGGCATGGCCGGCGCGGGCGTCACGCGCGACCTCGCGCTGCGCGGGCTTTCCTGCGTGCTCGTCGAGAAGGCCGACTTTGCCTCGGGCACGACCTCGCGCTCGTCGAAGCTGATCCACGGGGGGCTCCGGTACCTCGAGCTCTTTGACTTCGGGCTCGTCCGGGAATCTCTGCGCGAGCGCGAGACCCTCGCGCGCCTCGCCCCGCAGCTGGTCCAGCCGCTCCCGTTCCTGGTCCCCGTCTACCGGGGGGGCACACGCCGCCTCATCACCGTCCGGATCGGGCTACGCCTCTACGACCTACTGACGCCGGGGAAGCGCACGGAGCGGTACCGGGCGATCGACGCCGGCCAAGCGCTCGCGCTCGAGCCGACGATCCGCCCGGAGGACCTGCTCGGTGCCGGCTACTACTTCGACGATCTGCTGCTCTCACCCGAGCGGCTGTGCCTCGAGAACGTGCTCTCGGCGCGGCGGGCCGGAGCGCACCCGATCAACTACGCCCAGGCCGAGGAGGTGCGGCCTCGTCGCGGCGGGGGGTGGACCGTCCGCGTGCGCGATCTGGTTGGGGGCGATGTCGTGACGCTCACGGGTCGGGTGCTCGTCAACGCCGCCGGGCCGTGGGTCGACCGAGTCCGGGCGATGGCCGGCGTCGAGGACCGCGGCAGACGGATCCTCCGAACGACCAAGGGCGCGCACCTGGTGCTGCCCCGTCTGACCGACCGCGCCGTGTACCTGTCCACGCAGGACGAGCGGATGGTGTTCGTGATCCCGTGGCGCGATTTCTCGCTCGTGGGGACGACCGACACCGATTTCGAAGACAACCCCGACCGCGTGTGGGCCACCAAGGAGGACGTCGCCTACCTGCTCAGCGAGACGCGGCGCGTTCTCGCCGACTCGCGCGTGACCGAGGCGAACATCGTCTACACGTACGCGGGGGTCCGTCCGCTGACCTTTGAGAGTGGCTCGGGCGGCAAGAGCCGCAAGCGTGCCTCCGCGGTCTCCCGCCAGCATCGGGTTGTGGCGGAGGGGCACGATGGGCGATTCCTCTCTGTTACGGGAACCAAGCTGACGTGCTTCCGCAGCCTCGCCCAGGAGGTAGGCGAGACGGTGGTCTGGCAGCTCGGACGAGGGGGGCCGAGTCGCACGGCGCGGATCGCCCTCGACGGCTCGGACGAGGAGGCCGGCGCCCTTGAGGTGCGCGCCATGCTGGATGTGACCGAGGCCGTGCGGGCTTCCGGGCTCGAGCCCGATCAGATCGCGGCGCTCGTGGTGACCTACGGCCGCCGCGCCCGGGCCGTGCTCGACCTGGCGCGGCGGACTCCCGGGGGGACGGACCGCCTCTGTAAGAGTGCCCCGGAGATCGCCGCCCAGCTCCACTGGGCGGTGGAGAGCGAGCTGGCCGTCTCGCTTCAGGATGTCCTGCTCCGGCGCACCGGCATCGGGACCGGCCCCTGCCTCGGCCTTGACTGTGGGGCAGCGATCGCCCAGCGGATGGGGGCGCTCCTTGGCTGGAGCCCGCGCCGGATCGAGGCCGAGCTCGTTAGCGAGCTGGTTGAGCGAGAGGCGCTCGTCGGGGTGAAGGAAGACGCGGGCAAGCAGGCGAGCCTGCCCGCGCGAGCGGAAGAGGGGAAGCAGTATGGGGGCTTCGGTTCTCATATTGCGTATAACGCGGTAAGTATTGCGTTATACGCACGACACGTCACGGCTTTCGGCCTCCCTGA